>Ga0073908_1004264_pt1 | contig 13143 bp, 7 predicted proteins | sample MucameincwithD2O_FD_65484 | JGI IMG/M metagenome (GOLD analysis project Ga0073908, IMG submission 65484) | Mouse cecum microbial communities from Vienna, Austria - Mucus amended microcosms incubated with D2O | ecosystem: Host-associated > Mammals > Digestive system > Large intestine > Cecum...
GTTTCTTCACGCACTCTCTCATGATCACACAATCCTTTTGAATTTCTTTTCCAGTTCCCGGCGGCTCATGGCGATGATGGTCGGTCTCCCGTGGGGACAGTGATACGGATTCTCAAGTGTCAGAAGCTCTCCGATCAATGCGTCCACCTCGGCGGCAGAAAGCTTCATATTCCCCTTTACCGCCGCTTTGCAGGACATGGAAGCCACCTTTTCATCGATCAATTCCGGCGACAGATTCCGGCTGATCTCGTCGGCAAGACCATCTAGCATCTGCAGAAGCAGCTCCTTCCTGGCGATACTGAACAGGTTATCCGGAACCGCCCTGACCGCGAAGGATTCCTGCCCGAATTCCTCGAATTCGAACCCGATCCGGGTAAATTGATCCATATACCGGTTCAGAAGCTCGGCTTCCTGCATACTTAAGTCCAGGACAATCGGAGGACTGATCATCTGGGAGGTAAATTCTCTTGTCTTCATCCCCTTCAACGTCCGCTCATACAGAACCCGTTCATGCGCGGCATGCTGGTCAATGATATAGAGACTGTCATGAAACTCGACCAGCCAGTACGTCTCGAAGACTTGCCCGATCAGATGATATTCATCCCTTGCTTCTCTTGTCAGGAGCTTTTCTTCAAATAAATCCAACTGCTTCGGCTCTTCTGGCGGCTGCGCCGGGTTCTCCCGTTCAGGAACCCGGGGATTCTCTTCAGGAACCCGGGGATCTGCTTCTTTGGACACCGGCAGGCTGCGGGCATATTCTACCGTCTCGCGGATCCGGTCAGCCTGAACCTCCGGTCTCAATATCCCGCTCCTATCCCTTACTTCCGCAGAGGAACGCTGGTCGTGGTAGTTGCGGACACGCTCTTTCATCTTCTCCATAAAATAGTCAAGATCCCGTTCCGGCGGCGGTGAAGATTCTGCCGCCGGCTGTGCTGCCGGCTTTTTATTATCTGAGCCTGCCCCGGCAGATCTTCGCGCAACCCCTTCAAAAGGAAGCGCGGTATCCGCCTTATGCTTACTGCCCTTCCCGGGCGTATCAAGCTCCACATGCGGGATCAGCTCATCCGCATGAAGCCCTTGATGCACTGCCTGATAGATCTGGTCATACACCTTCTGCTGATCATGGAATCGAAGCTCCATCTTCGCCGGGTGCACATTGACGTCCACATTCTCACCGTCGATCTCCATGTGCAGTACCACAAAGGGATACTTGTGCTGCATGGAGAAGTCCTTATACGCATCCTCGATCGCCTTTGATACAATGGTATTCTTCACATAGCGTCCATTGATAAAATAGTTCTCAAAATTCCGGTTTCCCCTTGAGATCACAGGTTTCCCTAAGAAACCAGAAATCTTCATCCCCGGTGTCTCCCATTCTGCCCGAAGCAGGTTCGAAGCAATATCCCGTCCATAGATATGATAGATCACATCCTTAAGATTCCCGTTGCCGGAGCTATGAAGCTTCGACTGTCCGTTATTGATGAACTGAAAAGATATCTCCGGATGAGACAAGGCAAGCCTTGCCATCAGGTCGCCCACATGGCTTGCCTCCGTCATTGGCGTCTTCAAGAACTTCCGTCTGGCAGGGACGTTATAGAATAACTGCTGGATCAGGAATGTAGTCCCGTCCCGGGCGCCTGTCTCATCTACCCCCACTTCCTTCCCGCCGTTGATCCGGTATCGGGTTCCGAAGGTATCCTCCTTCGTCTTGGTAAGGAGCTCTACCTGGGAAACCGCCGCAATGCTTGATAATGCCTCCCCGCGGAACCCCAGGGATCCGATATGTACCAGATCATCCACGGACCGGATCTTGCTGGTAGAATGGCGCAGAAATGCATTCGGCACCTCTTCCTTCGGAATCCCGCATCCATTGTCCGCGATCCGCATCCGCGACGTTCCGCCTTCCTGGATCTCCACGACGATCGCCGTTGCCCCGGCATCAATGGCATTCTCCACCAGCTCCTTGACTACGGACGCCGGCCGTTCGATCACTTCGCCTGCCGCGATCTTATCAATTGTAACTGTATCCAAAACCTGTATCTTGTTCATACTTTATTCTCCACTTGAGCACACGCGCCTGTTTTTCGCTTAGCCTCTACCAACGGTTCTTCAGCTTATTCTGTAATTGATACAAGGTATTCAGCGCATCGATCGGCGTCAGATTACCCAGATCCAGATTCTTGATCTCGTCGATCACATCGTCATCCTTCACCGTATCAAACAAGGACATCTGTGCCAGATCCACCTCGTCATAATGTTTCGGCTTCGCCGCCTGCTGTTCCTGTCCATGAGACGCAATGTCCTTGATCTTATCCGTGATATCCGCCTGCACCAGCTCCTCTACGATCTCTTTCGCACGCTCGATCACAGTCTCAGGAACTCCCGCAAGGCGCGCCACCTGGATCCCGTAGCTCTTGTCCGCGCCGCCCTTTACGATCTTACGAAGGAAAATGATATCGTCACCCTTCTCCTTCACCGCAATACAATAATTATTCACATTATTGATCTTCCCCTCAAGCTCCGTCAGCTCATGGTAATGAGTCGCAAACAGCGTCTTTGCACCTAAAAGCTTGCTGTTGCTGATATGCTCGATCACCGCCCAGGCGATACTAAGGCCGTCAAAGGTACTGGTCCCTCTCCCGATCTCATCCAGGATCAGAAGGCTCTTACCTGTCGCGTTGCGAAGGATATTCGCCACCTCTGTCATCTCCACCATGAAGGTACTCTGCCCGCTCGCCAGATCGTCGGATGCTCCTACTCTGGTGAAGATCCGGTCCACCAATCCGATATCTGCACTGGAAGCCGGCACGAAAGACCCGATCTGCGCCATCAGGACGATCAGCGCCGCCTGCCGCATATAGGTGGATTTCCCCGCCATATTCGGACCCGTGATGACAGAGATCCGGTTCTTCCTGTCATTCAAAAAGGTATCATTGGCAATGAACATATCGTTGGGGATCATCTTCTCCACCACCGGATGACGTCCGTCCTTGATATCTATGACCCCTTTCTCATTGATCCCCGGACGGACATAATGGTTCCGTTCCGCAACCAGGGCAAGAGAAGCAAAAGCATCCAGCCATGCCACGGCTTTCGCGCTTGACTGGATCCGCAGGATCTCGGCTCCGATCTTATCTCTCACTTCACAGTACAGCTGATACTCCAACGCATACAGCTTATCCTCCGCTCCCAGGATCGTATCCTCCAATTCCTTAAGCTCGGGAATGATATACCGTTCCGCATTGGCAAGGGTCTGCTTGCGTGTATAGTATTCCGGCACCAGATTCTTGAAGGAATTGGTCACTTCCAGATAATATCCGAAGACCTTATTGAAACGGATCCGCAGATTCTTGATCCCCGTCTTCTCCCGTTCCTTAGCTTCAAGCTTTGCAAGCCATTCCTTCCCGTCTGATTTCGCCGATCTGAGCCGGTCTACCTCTTCGTGGAATCCTTCCTTTATGATACCGCCTTCCTTCATGGCAATGGGCGGTTCCTCCTTAATGGCAGATTTTATAAGTTCACAGAGATCTTCCAGAGTATCCAGGCTCTCATACAACTCCCTCAGGAGAGGCGTCTTCATCTCCTGTAAAATATATTTGATATGGGGCAGCATGGAAAGAGAATGCTCGAACGCGGTCAGATCTCTTGGATTTGCCGACTGATAGGTGATCCTGCACACCAGGCGTTCCAGATCGTAGATAGAGGACAGATACTCCCGGATCTCCTCTCTGGAAATGGCGCTCTCCTTAAGCTCCGCCACTGCATCAAGACGGCGTTCGATCTCCTTCCTGTCGATCAGAGGCTGCTCGATGCATTTGCGCAGTGTCCTTGCCCCCATCGCCGTCTTCGTCTTATCAAGCACCCACAGAAGAGAACCCCTCTTCTGCTTCTCTCTGAGCGTCTCGCTAAGCTCCAGATTCCTGCGGGTAGAGCTGTCAAGAAGCATGTATTTCCCGGTCGCATAGACAGATAACCTGGTAATATGTGACAGATCCCGCTTCTGGGTCTCCAGAAGATATGTAAGCAGAGCACCCGCCGCGATCACTCCGCAGTCATAGTCCTTAAGCCCAAGCCCGTCCAATGCATTTACATGAAAATGATCCGTAAGCGTCCGCTGACAGATCGTATCGTCAAAATACCACGGATCCAGAGAATACAAGGTGATTCCAAGCTTATTCTTCAGGAACTCCAGATCCATGCCGCTCATGTAGAAGGACTCATTACAGATCAGCTCCGACGGCATGAACTTGTAGATCTCATCAAAGAGCTTCTCCTTGTCGTTCTGCTCCGTGACCATATATTCCCCGGTGGTCACATCTGCAACAGACAGCCCGTAGCGGTCTGCAACATAGACCACACACATGATATAGTTATTCTTCGTCTCATCCAGAGCCTGTACATCCAGATTCGTTCCCGGCGTCACGATACGGACCACGTCACGCTTAACCAACCCCTTCGCACTTGCCGCGTCTTCCATCTGCTCGCAGATCGCCACTTTGTAACCTTTGGAGACCAGCCGGTTCAGATAACTGTCCACAGCGTGATAAGGAACGCCGCACATAGGCGCCCGTTCCTCTAATCCACAGTTCTTGCCGGTCAGTGTGATCTCCAGTTCCCGCGACGCCGTCAGGGCATCGTCAAAAAACATCTCATAAAAATCACCCAATCTATAGAATAAGATGCAGTCCGGATACTCCTTCTTCGTCTCCATGTACTGCTGCATCATCGGTGTTAGTTCCCCCACAGTTTTACCTCTCTTTTGTGCTTAGTCATATGTTACGCCTACTTTCGAACCACTCAAGCAGGCATTGAAATTATATCATGACTAAATCTTTCCCGTCAATGTCATACATCATTCACCCACTAATTCTTTTAACTCATCAAGACTAAGCCATCTTTCATCATCCTTTACTGCATCTTCTGCTTCTTTAAGCTTCATTAAAAGCTTTTTCTCAGCATGCTCTCTTTCATAATCATTAATGTCAAGCACAACAAAACGCCCTTTCCCTTTCAAAAGTCATGTATATTATATAGGACAATGCCGATGAATTCAACGTTGAATCCATCAGCACCCAATATCCTTAGGGACAATGTCTTACTGGATTTGTGCCAATATACTTGGATCCTTGATCTTCGTATCGTTCGCAAAGAGCAGGATCTTCGACATGATCTCCGCCGTCTTGGGATCATCATCAATAAACGGCAGGAAGATACGTCCCCTGTGCTGGGAATGTACCGGCACCACAAACAGCATGGCATTCCCCACCTGATGAACCACGCCGCTTCCAAGATGCACGGAATACTGCCCAAGTTTCCCATCAATTATGGCATGGCTGCCCTCAAGACGGACATTTGTGATCTTGAACAGCTCAAGGTTACATTCGGCAATGGCTCTTCGCATCTCGACGGTAGAGTGGCTGGTCTCCGGATCCACGCCGCCTGCATGGGCGACGCTCACCGCCAGGTCTACGTCCCGCATGACTTCGCTGTAGATGATATCCGGAATCTCCGTGATCTTCTTAGGTTTTCCTGTCTTCCGGTCTGAGAACGCCACCCACTCAAGCGTCGGCGCCTCAATATCACTCGGCGTAAACCAGTCCGCCATGGCATAGATACAGGCAACGATATTCTCTTTATAATAAATCTTCTGAAGTCCGTCCTCATAATCTGCCACCCAGCGCCGTCCCCGAAGCGCGCCTGCCGTCTTCTGCGGCTGGATCTGGTTGCCGGAAAAGAGCCTGGATTCCGTTTTCCCCTTTTCTTCGTCTAATTTCAGATACAGCTCGCGGAATACCTGCTTGAAAGGCTGCTTGATCTTCCGGTCAAATAACAGCTTCTGATGATCATGCCAGTATCCGCTTTCGTACAGGTCATACGGATGTGCGATCAAGATCCGGCCGTCCGGCTTCACTGCCGTCACGGTCCCTTTATGATCCACGATGCCCTCTTCTGTCAGGAAACCGATCCCATGGCAAGGCAGTTTCACCAACAGGTTCTCCACGATCGGGCGCACCACCGGATTCTTCTTAAGCTCCAGGAATTCCCAGACTTCGAAGTCCGTCCGGTCTTCCATCGCCTGTTCCATCATCTGCTTCGTTCTGCTGTATTGCTCCTTTAACTGTTTTACAGTTTCCTGGTATCTCTTAACCGTCTCATCCTTCTTATATTTCGCCGGAACGGATTTTAAGATCTTCCCGTCCTTCCTGCATTTCAGCGAACTCTTCCCATTCTCATCCACAGATATCATCAACTCGATCTCATCCACAGGCTGCCAGTCAAAATACGCGCCGGACCGCTCTACAAGCTTCCCTTCCATGCGGAGCACAAGACGGGTTACATCGGTGAATCCTGCATTGACGCTTAGATTCCTAAGCGCGATCTCTGCGGCGCGTCCCTCGCTTGCCCTGCGCTGGGCGCCGAACTGCCTGCTTTCCTTCTTGTATTTCTGGATGAACTGATAGCGGTCGAAGAGCTCATCCTCCCGCTGTGATTTCTCATCCGCAAGCGGAAGAAGCGGAAGGCTCATCAACAGATCCTTGTTGCGTTTCGCGTCGATCTCTGATTTTAACGCTTCCTTTTCTACCTTGCCAAGGGCGGCGTCCGCATATTTCCTCGCCCGTCCGTGGGCGGCTCCGGAAGACGAATATTTTGCCGCGTCGTAAAGAAGCTTGAAATTCTTCTCCCCCACTTGTCCATACGCCTCAAAGAACCAGTGGATATCAAAGGCGCCGTCTGAAAGCTCCTCCGGTGAAAGAGGCGTATACTTTGCAATGACCGAAGTCACCTGCTCGTCAAAGCGTTCGCTGGTATGAGCCATGAAATAATAACAGGTGCTGGAAAATCCCGGAAGCTTAAGATACTCTTCGATCATCGGTATCCACTGCTGCGCATACATGGCAAGCTCGATCAACCGCTTCTTCGTGATGTCCGTCCCCTTAAGCGCCTTCTTCAGATCATCCGCCGTCTCCTCCTTCTTCGGACTACATACCTTAAGCAGATGGCTTAGGACCGTCCTTCGTTCGCTCAGTGAGGAATAATAGCTGTATCCCCGCTGCAGCGGATCCTTCCCCAGAGCCGTCAGGATCCGGATCATATAATCTATGCCGTAGACGGCGCGGATATGGTTGATGTATTCTGAAAACGGCGTCGGCTGTTCTCCGCGCTTTAATTCCACGTTTAACACAAGCGGGATGATCTCTCTGTAAACCTCATGGGCAAACGCCATCTTCGGCATCTCTTCCCCTATGGTATCGAAATGGAATTTCCCGTCCACAAGCATGATCGCATTCGTTCCAAAGAAGGAATTTAACGCATAAACCCGTGCATATCTTGATGAAACTGCTCCTTTCTGCTCCACAGTACTGACAGCTTCCAGCAAGATCCCCAGTTCTGAGAAGGTAAATACCGCCTTATAGAACAGGTCCTTATCCCAGAATCCCCGTATATAGCACGCAACATAGTCAGAAAGCCCCAGATAACAGCGGTTAGAACTCGAATAAGAATACTGCCTGTCCTTCTCCCGGTCCGCCTGTCTCAGATAATACTGCCCGAGCCGGAATCTTAAGGAAAATGCACTTCCCCAGTCTTTCTCTTCTGCATCGGAGAGCCAGCGGATCATCTCGGCAAAGACCGGAAGTTCTGCCGTCCGCCTTGTATACGTTACAACTTCGCCGTTCCAGCGCTTCTCACTGACGGAAAAGATATCATTGGAGGTATCCAGCACCGAAAGGAACTTTGCCATCCCGCACAGAGCAAACTGTGCCTTTAAGTCAGCCGGAACATACTGTAAAAATAATGCGGATATTACCGTGCGTACCTGTCTGCCATAGCTAATAACCGGCAGCAGGTTCTGGAACGGAGGCTTTTTCGTAAATCCGCTTCCGAAAACCTGTTTGTAGAGCTTCCGGTTCTGCTCATATAAGCCTCTTTGCAGACAGCATTGCTGGTAAAGCTCTACTTCCAGAAGAAGCTTGGGCGTCCGGATATGTGTCTCATAGAATTCCTTCCATAGCTCCGGGAAGGGATATTCGTCCAGGGGTTCGGCATCCGGGTCGCCGTGGATATAACGGCTGGCTTTCAGGTCATTGCCAAGAAGTTCTTCCTGATCCCACGCCGTCTTGTAGGCTCGCGAAGCATTTTCCTTGATCAGTTTATCCAACTCCCTGCATACATTGCTGCATGCCTGTTCCCCGAATTCGAACAAACCGGAAGCCTTGCTCCCGTCGGCGTCTACAGGCGGCAGCACCCAGTCCTTTTCCACATCATACATGCCATATCCCGGCGTATCCAGAATATTCTGTGCGGCGCTCTCTTCTCCTAACAGTTCTTTGAGAAGTACCTGCTCCCTGCCGCTTGGTTCTGACACGGCACGAAGACTGGGAATCACTTCTTCAAAGCATCCGGCATCTTCTTTCTTTAACTTGAGCGCAAGGTCAAGAGCGCCCATGTGGCATTCTTCCGATTTTTCATCCAGGAGCCTGATGATGGAGGATGCAAGAGCCTTCTTGTCTTGTTTTCTAAGAAGCGCCAACGTTCCTTTTCTGCCTTTTTTATATTTCAGATTCTTTTCGATCTGTATATAATCCTCCTGGGTAAGCTCCATATCCTCCGCCAGACGGCAGGCTTCCTGATTCGTATATTCTTCCGGATTATGAAGCAGCTCAAAGAGTATCTTCTTTCGAACGGCGGTCGTTGGACGGTATAGCAAGAGCCTCGCGGCGGCTGCCCTTGACGCGCCATAGTAAGAATACCCCGCCCCCTGCCCGATCAACGGGATGAATCCTGCCGCCTCGTCAAGCAACGCCTCATCCTGAAGCATCCACGCAATCAGACAGAGACGTTCCGCAAGATCGGACTGGCTCATACTCACCTGATACCACGGGAAGATACAGGGCGATATCGTAAGCCCCTTCTTAGGCGTTCTCTTAAGGATCTCTTTCAGGATCTGGTAGCACCGCAGCGCCTCTTCTCTGTCGGCAAACATCTCTTCCGGCTCCATATTTTTAGGTTTCACCACTTTGCTGTTCCGGAACGAATAAGTATACCCCTCTTCCTCCTTCACAAGCCTGTAGAAATGGCTGCTTACCGCGCCCATAAAACACGGCATGAAGCACGCCACAAGCTCCCCATCATCCGGATCATTCAAAATGATTTCTTTTGCCGCCTTCATTCCTAACTGTTCATCCTGAAGCGATCCGACAAAATAAGAAGCCGTCATCTTCTGGTGCTTCGTACCGTGGAAGCTCAAATGCCGTACAGCCTTAACTGCCTCCTTCGCATCATAGAAGCCTTTTGCCCAGAGCGCACAGCTGATCGCGACGGAATCTTCCGACTGAAGCTGGTCTTCGCAGAATTGGGAATCTCTCAGGCATTGTCCCATCAGCCGCAATAATTTATCCGAAATCCGGTCTACACTCTTCTCGTTAAATATTCCGATCCAGGTAGAGACCGCCCGCTTCACGGAAGAATAGCGGATCAGTCCATGTTCCTCGATAACGGCAAACAGGTGAAGGAAAGCCTCCTGCCGTCCGGCGTCCATCATCTCGCAGACAGCCTGTCTCGCCCCTTCCTGGAGCCTTGCCGCAAGAAGGAACTTACCAAGGATCTCATATAATTCCTCGTTCCGGCTCATCACGATCCCTTTGATCAATTCATGGCTCAACATTGCGGTATTTCCCTCTCCCAGAAGGATATCTCTCACCGCCTGCACCGCCTTTTCATTTCCGCGGTCGATCTGCGCCGCCAGTATCTCCGCATAGGAAAAGTACTCGTTCCTTGCATGATCGTAGATCTCCGGCGCGGTATCCCCGGTCAAAAGATCAGCCAGTGTGACGCCATAAAAATCAAGCCTTGTATATGCCCGCAAGATCTTTACGCTCTGCTCCGCAAAGGGCGTGTAGCTGTCTGACCGTAAGCTTCTCCGATACCATCCTGCCGTCATCTGGTACTGGTTCATCTGATCCAGCGCATAATAGAATTCCTCCCGGGATCCTTCCGGCACGCAAATATCTACCAGATTCTTATATTTGCTCTGATACAGTTCGCTTAACGTTTTGAAACTCTTTCCTGTCAGGAGCTTCCTCATCTCATTACAGGCATTCTGGGGGATCGTATAGCCGTAGACATCCGGCAGCATCTCTTTTTCCTGCTTCGAAAGGTGTCTCCCTTTCTCCGATACCGCTTTTACCCAGACTTCCGTTAATTTTCTTCTTGTCTGATATGTAAATTCCGCCATATCCATTCCTTCTTTCTTAACTTACATCCGATATTCTGTTTCTTACAGTTTTCCTGGTTTTCATCCGCGCAGAAAACATTCCCGCCGTTTTGCAAAGGTTTGGCTCCTATCCTGACAGCATCACAAGCCGTACAAAGGTAAAAACCAGATCCTCCCGCCATGGGATCGTATCCTCAAGCCCCGTCAGCTCTTCCTCACCGGCGAATACCCTGTAGATTCCGTCTTCAAAGCACTGGATCGTGTTCTCTGCCGCTTTCTGCAAACCGGCTTTCTTCCCGTTATGTACTCCAAAGGAGACCTTGCCCCGTAAAGCCTGCCCCGCAATCTCTTCCCGTGTCAGGAAAGGCAGGAGCTGTCCCTCGTCGGTACGCTCGTTGTAATCCTTCACGCCAAGCTCCGTCAGTCCAAGCAGCAATTCCCGTACCGTATCCGGCTTCCTGTCCAGAGGAAAGGGAACAGGGGACAGATCCTTACTCATGCGCCCGCCCGGCTTCTTCATCCTTACATAGACCGTAAATGACATCTTGCGTCCTCCGTAATTCCGTATCATTCATATGATCCCGTATTTTCTTCTATGTATAAGTATACTTAGCGAGTAAAAAAATAGCAACTGTATCAGATAAAAAGGTGTAAAATCCTTCTGCACACCCAGGCATATATCCTGCTCTATGCAGCTCCGCCCTTACCGCGATATTTGCACCGAATTCGGGCAGCACAGTTCACTCACTTCCCTCATTCGGCACAAATCTTTCGCTAAGTGTATCGCACAGCTGCAGGAAAACTGTTTCCATACATGCTTTAGAGAACATGGTAATGCGGCTTCTCTTCCCCATACAGCCAATAAGAAAGATATCCCCCAAGGAAGATCCCAAGCGCGCACAGTCCTGAGAAGATGATCATGAACGGAAGGCAGATCTGCCCGAATAATTGAAAGGGCTGATTGCTGTAATCCCAAACCGCCATATGCAGCCATTTATTTACAATAATCCCCGTAATGAATTCCATCGCCGTCACAAATATGATACACCGAAGAACCTGCCTCCATAATGCATCCTCCCAGTGGACCGCCTGTCCCTGTACCGTGAAAAACACCATGCAGATCCCGCCAAGTATAAACATAGACCAATGGGAGAAACCACGGAAAAATACTTCAAAAAAGTAATAGAGACATCCCCCCAATGTCCATAGAAACAAATATTCACTTAATTTTTTCGTACTTAATTTTCGCATAGAAAAAACGCCCTCACTCATATTGTTCATAACATAGTGTAAGCGTTTTAGCCGTAGATTATATGTGGTATTTATTTCTCCTGTATTTTTCATTGAGTACTCTAAAGCATTTTTTGAAAAACTGCCGCCTGGAACACTGCCGTCTCATCACCGTTTTTACAGGACAACTGCATATGTGATCCCTTCACCTGACAAAAACCCGACCGTATCAATGCGCCGACAAGCCCCGCATATGCTTCGTCATCCTCATAGCGTTCTACACTGATCAGATACCCTTTTGGCTTGATAAATACGGAGAGCATCTTCGTATATTCCTCATGCCGTTTGATCTGCTCCTCGGCAGACAAAACAGACCGTTGCGATTCCCTGCACAGCGGTATGCATGCGATATTCTCATGTACCGTACGGCAAGAGAACAATACATCATATCGTTCCCGCTCCGCGGCTTGCCTGCCCCCAAAGCGTACATTATCCACTTGAAGCCTCCTGGCAAGTTCTCCCGCCACGGAAACAGCATTTGCAGACAGATCCACGCCTGTGACCGAAGATTCCGGGTGCATCCATGCCAGAAAGCAAGTCAGGATTCCATTTCCACATCCATGATCAAGGATATCTCCCCTCCAAAAAGACTCATATCTAAGCAGATAATCCATGGCCCGCCGGAAAAATACACGATCATAAAAAGAGGATCCCAGAAGGCTCATCTCAAGGCTCTGATTCATATAATCAACAAGCGCATCCTGACGGTAGAGATAGGATGTATCTTTCGCCCCATAGATCAGCCGTTCCTCCGACCGGTCAAATAATTCCATCATCCGTTCCACATGCCTGGCGCCTTCCTCTTCCCCAAAGGCAGAAAGCAGCGCCGTATCCATCTCAGGGATCTTGCAGATACCGACCTGGGAAAGATACTCTTTTATCCTTGGATCCAACATAGACCCGCCTCCATTTCTTCCATTTGTACCGTACTTTTCCTGCGAAAGATTAATTCGGCAGATATCGATTTCCAATGTAGTAGAAGCCCCGGCACTCTTCAAGCGCCACATCCACATATTTTCCGATCAATTCTCTGCTTCCATGGAAATGCACCAACAGATTATTGCTCAGTCTTCCGGTCACCATGGCAGGATCGTGATCACAGATATCTTCCACCAGTACCTCCTGCACCGTTCCCTCATGTACCGCGCAAGACTCTGCGGCAATCGCCTGCACTTCTTTGAGAAGACGGTCAAATCTGGTCTTGATCACGTCTTGCGGCACCTGATCTTCCATCGCCGCAGCCGGCGTCCCCGTGCGCTTCGAGTAAATAAAGGTAAATGCACTGTCATAACGCACCTTTCTTACCACATCCAAGGTCTCTTCAAAATCCTCGTCCGTCTCTCCCGGGAAACCTACAATAATATCTGTCGTAAGAGAGATATCCGGCACTGCTTTGCGGATTTTTTCTACCAATTCAAGATACTGTTCCTTCGTATAACGCCGGTTCATCTTTGCAAGAATATCTGTGCTTCCTGACTGTACCGGAAGATGCAGATGTCTGCAGATCTTCTTCGAATCCTTCATTACCTCGATCAGCTCATCCGACAGATCTTTGGGATGAGAGGTCATGAACCGTATCCGCCGAAGCCCTTCGACTTTCTCAATCTCCTTAAGCAGCCCGGCAAATGTCATCGGTGTAT
>Ga0073908_1004272_pt1 | contig 13114 bp, 9 predicted proteins | sample MucameincwithD2O_FD_65484 | JGI IMG/M metagenome (GOLD analysis project Ga0073908, IMG submission 65484) | Mouse cecum microbial communities from Vienna, Austria - Mucus amended microcosms incubated with D2O | ecosystem: Host-associated > Mammals > Digestive system > Large intestine > Cecum...
CGAACAACGCATCCCGCGAACAACGCATCCCGCGAACAACGCATCCCGCGAACAACGCATCCCGCGAACAACGCATCCCGCGAACAACGCATCCCGCGAACAACGCATCCCGCGAACAACGCATCCCACGAACAACGCATCCCGCGAACAACGCATCCCGCGAACAACGCATCCCGCGAACAACGCATCCCACGAACAACGCATCCCACGAACAACGCATCCCACGAACAACGCATCCCGCATACGATGCGAAAAGGGCTGTCCCGCCGAACGGGACGGCCCTTTTCGTCGTCGCCGGGACAGCGATCACTCCACGCCCCACTGCCGGTTGGGCTCGGGCCCCATCTCGACCACCAGCTCGCCGCCCCGGAGCAGCTCCGAGGCCGGGAAGCGGAACGAACTCAGCGGCCGCCCGTTGAGCGTCGCGCGCTGCACGTAGATGTTGCGGCGCGAGGCTCCGGGGGCCTTGATCGTGAAGCGCTCGCCGCGGCCGTAACGGCCCCCCAGATCGATCGTCACCTCCTCGAACAGCGGGCTGGCGATCTCGTACACGGGCTCGGCGGCGCACCCGCCGTCCATCTGGAAGAGGCCCAGCGAGGCGAGGATCGCCCAGGCGCTCATCTGCCCCTGGTCCTCGTCGCCCAGATAGGCGTTGGCCGCGCCGGCGCCGTAGTAGCGGTCGAGGATCGAGCGGCTCCAGCGCTGGGTCTCCCACGGCGCACCGGCATAGTTGAACAGGAAGGCGAAGTGCATCGACTGCTGGTTGCCCTGCACCACGGGGTGGTCCCAGTACTGGTCGTTGGGGGCGTTGTAGCGCCACGCCTCGTCGCGCGTGAAGCCCCACAGCAGCCGGTCGACGAAGCGCTCGCGGCCGATCTTCTCCACCAGCGCCGGCACGTCCTGCGGCACGAAGAAGGTGAGCTGCCAGGCGTTGCCCTCGACGTAGTGGTGGTTGGCGCCGCTGCGGAAGGGGTCGAAGCCCTCGGCCCAGCGCCCCTCGCTGTCGCGCAGGTGGCAGTAACCCTCGTCGCTGATGACGTTGCGCCACCACCCGCCGCGCTCGTCGAAGGTGCGGTAGGTCTCCTCGTCGCCCAGCGCCAGCGCCAGCTGCCCCACCGTCCAGTCGTCGAACGAGTACTCCATGGTGTTGGAGAAGCGCCCCTTGTCGCTCGGCACGTAGCAGTAGCGCATGTAGGCGGCCAGATCGCGGTTGCCCGCGAAGCCCTTGTGCACCTTGCGGGCGGGGGTGGTCTGCATCTTCACCGCGGCGCGCAGCGCCTTCCGCGCGTCGAAGTCGCGGATGCCCATCTGCCAGGCCGAGACGATCAGCGGGATCTCGTGCTCGGCCACCATCACGGGGATATAGTTGAGCCCCGCAGGCCCCTTGGCCAGCCAGCCGTCGGCGTCGTACATCGCCAGCTGCGAGCGCACCCAGCGGCCCGACCACTCGGGCGCCACGAGGTTCCAGAACGGGTTGAGGTTCCAGAAGGTGTTCCAGAAGGCGTCGCAGCTCAGCATGACGTCGCGCGCGGGGTCCTCCACGCGCCGCACGCTGCCGTCGGTCGAGACCCACTCGCCATTGACGTCGCTCCACGTATTGCGGCTGCACAGCGCGCGGTACATATTGTTATAGAAGCGCACCTTCTCCAGACGGTCGTCGGTGCGGACGGCCACGCGGGCGAAGAGCTCGTTCCAGGTGTCGATCTGGTGCTGCTTCACGGCTTCGAAGTCCCAGCCGAAGGGGCCTGCGAGCTCTGCGGCGAGGTTCTCGGCGGCGTTGGCCACGCTCACGGGCGAGATGGCCGAGCGCACCTGCACCACGGGCGCCTCCGCCGGGTCGAACGAGACGACGAGCCCCGCCTCGCGGCAGGGACCCGCGACCAGACCCTCCACGCCGTGCTCGATGCTGTCGTCGCACCAGCTGCCCAGCGCGGCGATCGGGCGGTCGAACTCCACGACGAAGTGTATGGCGTAGTCCTGATCGGCGTCGTGGCTCCACACGCCGGGCGAGTACTGGCGGCACGCCCCCTCGATGCGGCGGTCGCCCACCAGCCGCGCCTCGACGCCGCGCAGGCGGAAGTCGTACTCGGCCTGGGGGTGGAACTCCAGCAGGATGCGCCCCCGGCCGCGGTCGGCGGGGAAGGTGAAGCGGCTCAGGGCGCAGCGGGTGGTGGCGGTGATCTCGGCGCGGATGCCGTAGTCGGTCAGGTCGGCGGCATAGCAGCCGATGCCGGCCCGCTCGGTGCGCTTGTCGATGCGCGAGCGGTAGCCCTCGTCGGGCCGCTGCTCGTCGCCCACGCGCACCTTCAGATCGCCGTTCGCGGCCATCAGCCCCAGCCCGGAGAGCGTCCACTCGTGGACGTGGCTGAAGCAGCCGATGTTCTCGAACGAGGGCTCGTAGCCCGCCTGCCAGCCGGCGTTCTGGTTGTCGGGGCTCATCTTGACCATGCTGAAGGGCATCCACGGCCCCGGGGCGATCATCCAGCGCGAGTGGGCCGTGCCGATGCGCGTGTCGACGTAGTCGGCGGGGGTCTGCGTCCGCTGCGGCGCGCGGCCGACGCGCCCCGAGGCCACCTCGCGGCCGTCGCAGAGTATGCGGTAGCGGCTCGTGCGGGGCTTCGCGACGGCGGGCATCGGCGCCTCGAAGCAGTAGCGGCCCCGCTCGACGGTGCGCGAGAAGATCTCCCGGCCGTCGAGCTCGACGCTCAGGCGGGGCTGCCCCGCGACATGCTCCACGTCGACCAGCAGCGGCTGCGCGCCCCCGAGCTCGTAGTCGGCCGCCGCGACGTCGCGCACGAACAGCGCGTCGGGCGCGAGGCACCGCACGCCCCGCGGACCGGTGAGGGCCACGCGGTCGAAGAGGATCCACGCCCCCTCGAGCACCGTGATCGTCACGCAGTTGCCGCCCGCGCGCAGCACGCCCGGCGCGACGGGAACGGTCAGCCGGCGCGGCGTGGCGCAGTCGAGGTGCCCTGTGATGGAGAGCGTGTCGACCACCGGCTCGCTCTGTCCCGGCTTGCGGCGCGGCGCGGGATCGGCCGGGTCGTCGAGCCGGAACTTCATCGCCTGCCCGTTGACCGAGACCTTGACCAACGGCAGGAAGCCCTTGGCGTAGTCGGCCAGGTCCACCTCCAGCGTGCAGCCGTCGGCCGCGCGGTCGAGGCGGAAGAGGATGTTGGCGCAGTGGGTGCGCCAGCCCGACGTGGGCCACGTGCCGCCCCACGTGTCGGCGGGGCCGGGAAGCACGTAGGGGAAGTCGGCGGCCGGGTCGGAGCGGCCCACCAGATAAAAGCGGTCCTCGTAGCCGAAGTCGCGGGCGAGGAAGTCGCGGAAGCCGTCGGGAGCCAGGGCGAAGCCGTCGGGGCGGCCGTCGGCCTGGCCGATCGACCAGACCGGCGCGGCGGCGCGCGGTGCGGCCGACGCTCCGAGGCAGAGCGCGGCGGCGAGCAGTGCAAGCAGCGGGTGTTTCATATGAAGCGTTCGTTGGATCGGTTACATGTTCATACAATACTACTGCAAAGTAAACAAATTTTCGAAGCATTTGCAAGCCGTCGCCCCTTTTCTGCCCCGCGGCGGGGAGGCGGAGCCCCTGACGCCCCCCCTCCGAAGCGGTGCAGGCGCCTCGCCCGGGACGACGACGCACGGCACACCGCGCGGCAGAAGCCTCCGAAACGGCCGGGAGAGGCACGGGAAAGGGGAGATGACAATAGGCTGTCACGCAGGCCGATAGAAGAAAGGCACGGAACGAAGTGCGATTTTTACCCCGCCGGGTGTTGCAGGGATAAAAAATATTGCCTACTTTCGCATTGCAATATTGTTCATACATTAGAAAGACAATCCAACATATATTTCCAACCATACCTATCCCATGCAATCATGACACGACCCGACAACACCCGCTTCGCCGCCGGCGTCGACATCGGCGGCAGCCACGTCTCGTCGACGGTGGTCGACCTGCTCACGGGCGAACTCATGTCGAGCCCCCTCGCCACACCCGTCGACTGCACCGCCCCGGCCACCGAGATCCTCGACGCCTGGGCGCGCAACATCCGGCAGACCGTAGCCACCTCGGCGCTCCCGGTAGGGCAGGTGGGCATGGCCTTCCCCGGCCCGTTCGACTACGAGCGGGGCATCTCGCTCATCGACGGCGTGCAGAAGTTCGACCGCATATGGGGTCTCGACGTGGCCGCCTCGCTGCGCGACCGCCTCGCCGGCTGCGGCTGCGGGCCGCTCCGCCTGCGCTTCGTCAACGACGCCGCGGCCTTCGCGCTGGGCGAGTGTCTGGGCGGCGCGACGCGCGACACGGACCGCGTGGTGGCCCTCACGCTCGGCACGGGCGTGGGCTCGGGCTTCGTGGCCGACCGGCGCCTCGTGGAGCGGGGCGACACGGTGCCGGCCCACGGCTGGGTCTACCACCTCCCCTTCGAGGATGGGATCGCCGACGACGCCTTCTCGACCCGCTGGTTCCGCCGCCGCTGGCACTATCTGACGGGCGAGACGATCGCCGGCGCGCGCGACGCGGCCCGCCGCGCCGAGGAGGGAGACCGCACGGCGCGCCGCCTCTTCGAGGAGTACGGCACGCGGCTGGGCGCCTTCGCCGCGCCGCTCGTCGAGCGCTTCGGGGGCCGCACGCTGCTGCTGGGAGGCAACATCGCACGGGCCTGGGAGCTCTTCGGTCCGGCGCTCGGGGAGCGGCTCGCGGCCGCCGGCTGCCGGGCCGAGGTGCGCCGCTCGGCGCTGCTCGACCGCGCGGCCATGATCGGAGCGGCATCGCTCTTTCTGTAGAACGGAATCCAATCGACAACTATGTCTGCACTGAGAAAAACCACGCAGTATCTGCTTCCCGTCGAGAAACGGGAGCAGCCGGGCAACTACGATCCCTACCCCGTCCACGACCTGGGCGCGGGCAAAATCCACGACGACTACGCCTCGCTGGCACGCCGTCTGGCCGGGCACCGGCAGGTGACGGTCGACGGCTATGTCGGCGTCCGCTTCGACCGCTTCGCCGAGCGACTGGGCGAGGCGCTGACCGCACTGGGTCTGCGCCCCGTGTGGTGGGACGCGCGGGCGGCGATGAAGAGCCCCGACCGGATCGACGCCCTCGCAGCCCCCTACCTGGGCGGCGACGACCCCATCTTCGGGTTCCGCGCCCCGCTCGCGCTGGCCGACTTCTTCGACGCCGGGCGCCTCGCGCGCCTCGCACCCGACCCCGCGGCCGAGATCAACATCCTCATCGGCACGGGCGCCGCGCTGGCGGGCTGGGAGGGGCCGCTGGTCTACCTCGACATCCCCAAGAACGAGATCCAGTTCCGCGCCCGCGCCGCGAGCATCGCCAACCTGGGCGCCGCCGAGGCCGAGCCCCCCAAGAAGATGTACAAGCGCTTCTACTTCGTCGACTGGCCGGTGCTCAACCGCCACAAGAAGGCGCTGCTGCCCCGCATCGACTGCATGGTCGACGCCCAGCGCGAGGAGGAGATCACCTGGGCCGAGGGCGAGGAGATCCGCCGCGGCCTGCGGCAGATGGCCCGCAACGGCTTCCGCGTGCGGCCCTGGTTCGAGCCGGGGGCGTGGGGCGGCCAGTGGATCCGCGAGCACATCCCGGCGCTGCCGCACGACGTGCCCAACTACGCCTGGTCGTTCGAGCTGATCGTGCCCGAGAACGGGCTCATCTTCGCGAGCTCGGACAAGATGCTGGAGGTGTCGTTCGACACGGTCATGTACGAGGCGGGCGAGGAGGTCGTCGGCCGCGACTGCTACGCCGCCTACGGCGACGAGTTCCCCATCCGCATGGACTACCTCGACAACTTCGACGGGGGCAACCTCTCGATCCAGTGCCACCCCCAGCGCCCCTTCATCCGCGAGCAGTTCGGCGAGGTGCTCACGCAGGAGGAGACCTACTACATCCTCGACACGCGCCCCGGGGCCGAGATCTACCTCGGGTTCCGCGAGGGGGTCGTCCCCGAGGAGTTCGAGCAGGCGCTCACCGAGAGCTTCCGCCGGGGCACGCCGCTCGACGTGCCGCGCTACATCCACTCCGAGCCCTCGGCCAAGCACGCGCTATACCTCATCCCGCCGGGCACGCTCCACAGCTCGGGACGCAACAACCTCGTGCTCGAGATCAGCACCACGCCCTACATCTTCACTTTCAAGATGTACGACTGGCTGGCGCTCGACCTCGACGGCAAGCCCCGTCCGCTCAACATCGCCCGCGCGATGCGGAACCTGCGCTTCGAGCGCCAGGGCGAGCGGGTGCGGCAGGAGCTGGTGGCCCACCCCGCGCTGCTCGAGCAGGGCGACGGCTGGGAGCTGTGGCACCTCCGGACCCACCCCGACCACTCCTACGACGTGCACCGCTACCGCATCGGCGCGGGGGCCGAAGCGGAGGTAGCTACCGAGGGCAAGTGCCATGTGCTGAACCTCGTGGAGGGCGAGAGCGCCGAGGTGGCGACCGCTGCCGGCGCACGCTTCCGCCTGGGCTACGCCGAGACGCTGGTCATAGCGGCCGCGGCCGGGTCGTACCGCATCGTCAACACCTCGGGGCGCGAGATCATGATGGTCAAGGCCTTCATGAAGTAGCGCGCACGCGACAACGAGCGGGGCCGCCCTTCGTCAGGACGGCCCCGCTTCGTATCTGCAAGGCAGCACCCGGCCGGGCACCCTCAGTCGATCTCCAGACCCATGATCCAGTCGTTCATGAGATAACCCCCGCCGATGGGGAAGTCGCCGCTGCGCAGGCAGCGCATGCCCATCCGCTCGTAGAAGCCGCGGGCGCGGTTGCGGCGGTTGACGTGGAGCTCCATGCGGCAGGGGCCCCCGCAGAGGTCGCGCGCGCACGCAACGGCCCGGCGGAAGAGAAACTCCCCGCCGCCGCACCCCTGGAAGCGGGGCACGAGGTAGATCTTCCGGAGGATGCACACCTCGTCGCCCGACCGCTCGACCGAGAGGTAGCCGCACGGCTCGCCGTCGGCCTCGGCCACGAACCACGCCGTGGAGGCGGCCATCTCGCCGAGGATCTTCTCCCGTGCGTACATCCACTCCATCATATAGTCGATCTGCTCCGCCGAGAGGATCTCGCGGTAGGTTGCGGGAAAGGCCTCCTCGGCCAGGCGGCGGAGCGTCTGCACGTCGGCCGCAGCGGCGCGGCGCAGGGTAAAACGGCGGTCTTGCATCTCTTTGTTGCGTTATGGTTCTGGCGGGGCGGGCGACACACGGGGCGGCATTCGTCCGGCACCTACGAAAAAAGGCCGACTGCGAAGTCGGCCTCGTTCGTCGTGCGGAACGATTAGGCGTACTTGAACGTCGACTCGTCCGATACGGTAAGCTTCTTGCGGCCCTTTGCACGGCGCGCAGCCAGCACCTTGCGACCGTTGGCCGTAGCCATACGGGCACGGAAACCGTGCTTGTTGATGCGCTTGCGGCGCGAGGGCTGGTAGGTTCTCTTCATTGCCATAGCTATATCCTTTTTATTGTTTCAGACATTTTTACGGTTTGCAAAAGTACAACAAAAAAGTGATCCGCAAAAATTTTTCGGTAAAATATTTCCCGTCAGCCCCCAAAGTGGGACGAATCGCGCGGCATCGCGCCGTTTTCCCGAAGCAGGAGGGGGGGGGTGGCCGCAGGCCGGCAGCCCGTAGCCGCCCCCGGGCGAAGGGCTGCTCGCTGCTCTCGCGCCGCTTCGCCGGCTACGGTCTGCCGCAGAAAAGCTCCCGCCCTTACCGAGGAGATTGCACACGATACGGGCGGTGTCAACCGCGCGGGCCGCAACCATCGAAGCCTCGGATTTCGCTCCTTTGACACAATCGCCCGGGCGAAGAGCTGCGATGAAGAAACATAGTCGAAGCCACAGGCTTCGTCCCTTTGCCAGCTCGCGCCTCTGGCGCGACCGCCCCGGCCGGCAAAGGGAGCTTTTCTGCCGAATGGTGGCCGCCAAGTGGCAGTCCGCAGCCCCCGGGCGGAGGACTGACGCAAGGCGCCATATCGCTCGCGAAACGGCGGCCGAAGGCCGGCGGGCCGCAGCCACCGGCGGCGAAGGCCCGCAACTCTTGGCAGAGTATGCCGCCCTTCGCTGGCTGCGTCCGAAAATAGAAAGAACCCGGCTTTTAGCCGGGCGCTGGCTGCCGCCCGAAAACACCGCTCGCCCACTTTCCATTTTCAACTTTCCGCTTTCAATTCGCCCCGCCTTGTTTCTGCGCTCGACTTTTCGTATCTTTGGCTACGCCCAAGATACTGCGCCTCGGAAAAAATGCAAGCAAGCTTGCTTTTTTCGCTCGGCTTATTCGTATCTTTGCACTGGCCCGCATGCGGGCCGGAACAAAAACCACGATCCTATGGCAGTTTTCAAAGTCGAAGGAGGCCATCGCCTCCATGGCCGCATCACGCCGCAGGGCGCCAAGAACGAGGCCCTGCAAATCCTCTGCGCCACGCTGCTCACGCCCGAGCGGGTGGTGGTGAGGAACATCCCCGCGATCCTCGACGTCATGCAGCTCATCGAGCTGCTGCGCCGCATGGGCGTGGAGGTGGAGCAGCTCGCCGACGACACCTACGCCTTCGCGGCGCGCGAGATCGACTTCGACTACGTGCGCTCGGAGGACTACCGCCGGCGCTGCGCGCGCCTGCGCGGCTCGGTGATGCTCATCGGCCCCATGCTCGCCCGCTTCGGCCGGGGCTACGTGCCCAAGCCCGGCGGCGACAAGATCGGCCGCCGCCGCCTCGACACCCACTTCATCGGGTTCCAGAAGCTGGGCGCCAAGTTCGACTTCGACTCGGCCGACGAATTCTTCACCGTCGAGGCCGAGCGGCTGCAAGGCACCTACATGCTCCTCGACGAGGCGTCGGTCACCGGCACGGCCAACATCGTCATGGCCGCCGTGACGGCCCGCGGCACCACGACCATCTACAACGCCGCCTGCGAGCCCTACCTGCAGCAGCTCTGCAAGATGCTCAACCGCATGGGCGCCCGCATCTCGGGCATCGCCTCCAACCTGCTCACCATCGAGGGCGTGGAGGCGCTCGGCGGCACCGAGCACACGCTGCTGCCCGACATGATCGAGGTGGGCAGCTTCATCGGCATGGCCGCCATGAACCGCTCGGAGCTCACGATCGAGAACGTCTCGTTCGAGAACCTGGGCATCATCCCCGCGCAGTTCGCCCGCATGGGCATCCGCTTCGAGCAGCGGGGCGACGACATCTACATCCCGCAGCAGGACCATTACGGCATCGAGACCTTCCTCGACGGGTCGATCATGACCATCGCCGACGCCCCGTGGCCCGGTCTGACGCCCGACCTGCTGTCGATCTTCCTGGTGGTGGCCACGCAGGCGCGGGGCGCCGTGCTGATCCACCAGAAGATGTTCGAGAGCCGCCTGTTCTTCGTCGACAAGCTCATCGACATGGGGGCCCAGATCATCCTCTGCGACCCCCACCGCGCGACGGTCATCGGCCACGACCACCGCATCCGCCTGCGGGCCACGCGCATGTCGTCGCCCGACATCCGCGCGGGCGTGGCGCTGCTGATCGCCGCCATGTCGGCCGAGGGGGTCTCGACGATCCAGAACATCGACCAGATCGACCGCGGCTACCGCGACATCGACGGCCGTCTGAACGCCCTCGGGGCCCGCATCACCCGCGTGGAAGACTGATCCGCGCAGCGCAGAGGGGGCCGGCGCATGCCGCCCCGCACGAACCGACATAACCCAAGCAACGCATGTTTCTGGAAACAGCCAGCCGCAAGGGCTGGATCGAAGTGGTGTGCGGATCGATGTTCTCGGGCAAGACCGAGGAGCTCATCCGCCGCATGAAGCGGGCGCAGTTCGCCCATCTGAAGGTCGAAATATTCAAGCCGCGCATCGACGTGCGCTACTCGGCGGAGGAGGTGGTCTCGCACGACGCCAACGCCATCCGCTCGACGCCCGTCGAGTCGCCGCAGAACATCCTGCTGATGGCCACCGACGTCGACGTGGTGGGCATCGACGAGGCGCAGTTCTTCGACGAGAGCCTGGTCGACGTCTGCCGGCAGCTGGCCGACAGCGGCGTGAGGGTGATCGTCGCGGGACTCGACATGGACTACACGGGCCGTCCATTCGGCCCCATGCCGGCGCTCATGGCCACGGCCGAGCACGTCACGAAGGTCCACGCCATCTGCGTGCGCTGCGGCAACATCGCCCACCACTCCCACCGCCTGACGGGCGACGAGAACCAGGTGCTGCTCGGCGCCCAGGAGGCCTACGAGCCCATCTGCCGCCACTGCTTCCGCGAGCTGCGGCAGCAGAACAAGCGATAATACGCGATCGGGGCCGCGGCAATGAACAATGAGTAATTAAAGATGAATAGCAGCGCCAGCTGCGCAGCCACCCGGCGCGGAGGGCTGCTCTGTCGGCTGTGCCTCCAGCTTGCCTCCGCTGGCTGCGGTCTGAAAACAGAGAACAAACTCTCGGCCGAAGGCCGGCGGGCCGCAGCCATCGGCAGCGAAGGCCCGCAACTCGCGTCGCTCGTGCCGCCCTTCGCTGGCTGCTGCCCGAAAACAAAAGAACCCGGCTCTTAGCCGGGCGCTGGCTGCGTCCGAGAACAATCTGAACCGGACGCTGGTTGCAGGCCGAAAACAGAGACCGAACACAAAAGAAGACTCGGCGCGCAGAACCGGCACCGTCCCGGCCGACGCAAAAAAGGAGAGAGGCACAACGCCTCTCTCCTTTGCATTCGCGGCCGCGCGACCGACATTCCGGCCGGCATTCAGCTGTTACACGACCGTCATTCAGCCGTCACTCGGTCATCTCCCGGCCGCAATCTCGGCTGCCACTCGGCCGCCTCCCGGCCATCACCGAACCGTCACCCGAATCGTCATTCAACCGTCGCCCGGTCATCTCTCGGCCTTCACCGCCTCGAGCCGGCGCGCCAGTTCCGCGACCCGCTCGGGGTGCTCCCCGGCCAGATTGCGGCGCTCGCCGGGATCGTCGACCAGGTCGTAGAGCTGCGGAGCGGGGTGGTTACCCAGCTCGATGTCGACCAGCGCATTGTAGCGCGGCCCCTTCGAGGGTTCGAGGTACTTCCACCCGTCGCAGAGGATCGAGAGGGCGTTGGCCAGATTCTGTTGAATGACATACTCGCGGTCCTCCTGCCGCTCGCCCAGCAGTTCGGGATGGCGGTCCCGGCTGTCGGGGGCAGCCCCCTCGGGCAGCTCGGCCCCGGCCAGCACGGCCAGCGAGCGGTAGATGTCGATCTGCGAGAAGAGCGCGGGCTGCACGCCGGGGCGCACGCGCGCGGGCCAGCGCACGAGCAGCGGCACGCGCGTGCCCGCCTCGAAGAGGCTGTACTTGCCGCCGCGGTAGGTCGCCATGGGGGTGTGGTCGCCCAGGTGCTCGACCGCGCCGTCGGCATAGCCGTCGTCGATCACCGGACCGTTGTCCGACGTGAAGACCACCAGCGTGCGGTCGGCGATGCCCAGGCTGTCGAGCGTATGCAGCACGCGGCCCACCGTCCAGTCGAGCTGGAGGATCACGTCGCCGCGCGAGCCGTAGCCGCTCTTACCCTCGAAGCGGGGATGAGCCACGCGCGGAACGTGGACGTCGTTGGTGCCCATGTAGAGGAAGAAGGGGCGCTCGGCGTGGTCGGCGATGAATCGCGAGGCCTTCAGGGCGATGGTGTCGGCGATCCCCTCGTCGACCCACAGCGCCGCGCGGCCGCCGGTCATGAAGCCGATGCGCGGGATGCCGTTGACGATGGTGTTGTCGTGGCCGTGGTTGGGGCTGGGGTGCATGCGCACCAGCTCGGGATTCTCGCGCCCGGTGGGCCAGTCGCCCACCTTCTTATGATAATCGACCGTGATCGGGTCGGCGGGGTCGAGCCCCACCACGCGGCCGTTCTCCACGAAGACGCAGGGCACACGATCGACCGTGGCGGGGATGACATACTCGTAGTCGAAGCCTATGTCGCGGGCGTCGGGACGGATCTCGACGTTGAAGTCGGTGCCGCCCACGGGGCCCAGGCCCAGGTGCCACTTGCCCACGGCGCCCGTGCCGTAGCCCGCATCGTGCATCGCGTCGGCCAGCGTGTAGCAGGCCGTGTCGATGATGAGCTCCGAGTTGCCGGGGCGGATGCCCGTGTTGCCCTGCCGCCAGGGGTACATGCCCGTCAGCAGGCCGAAGCGCGACGGGGTGCTGGTCGACGAGGTGGCGTAGGCGTTGGTGAAGCGCTGTCCCTCGCCGGCCAGGCGGTCGAGGTTGGGCGTGGGGATGCGGCCGCCGTAGCAGCTCAGGTCACCGATGCCCAGGTCGTCGGCGTAGATGAAGACCACGTTGGGCCGCTCGGGAGCGTCGGCCCGCTCGGCGCAGCCGCCGAGCATGGCGGCGGGTATCGCCGCGGAGAGAAGCAGGGGTTTCATATGGTATAAGGATTAGTTGCGGGAATCGGCCGCGCTCGCGCGCAGCGCCTCGATGAATCCGGGCCACAGCACCCAGAGATTCTCGGTGCGCAGCCACAGCTCGCGCGCCTCGGCCGCCGGGCCGGGACGCTCGCTCTCGATGGCGCGCAGGTAGGCCTCGTCGGCCGGATGTGCGTCGGCCACGAACTCGGCGAAGCAGGGGGCGAAGCGGCTGCGGAAGCGCTGCAACTCGCCCTCGGGCAGCCGCCCGTCGCGCCGGTATCCGGCCCAGAGCAGCAGCACCTCGCGCGCGGGGCTCTTGTCCGAGAGGTCGTTGATCGTCTCGTCGAAGAGCTCGCGCTCGTCCATGGCCAGATAGTCGAAGGCCAGCAGCTCGCACCCCTCCAGATGGTCCTCGGGGTCGAGCTCGAGCAGCAGCTCGAGCAGCGCGGCCGAGAGCTCGAAGTCGTTGATGAGGAAGTGGTCGATGGCCGAGGCGTGGATGACCTCGAGCGCCGCCCGCGAGTTGCGGTGGTTCCACTCCAGGAGGATCTCCTCATCCTCGGGCAGCAGCTCGGCGAGCCGCTGGAAAGCGCCGAAGCGCTCGTTGCAGGCCGCCTCGACGTCGCCCGCGGCCTGGAGCCGCCGGCTGTGTTCGAGCACCCGCACGAAGTCGTAGGGCCCCTCGCCGACCACCTCGAAGGTCTGGTCGGGGGTGGGGTTAAGCATTGCCTTTTGCATCGCGACGAATTTTTGATC
>Ga0073908_1004288_pt1 | contig 13073 bp, 10 predicted proteins | sample MucameincwithD2O_FD_65484 | JGI IMG/M metagenome (GOLD analysis project Ga0073908, IMG submission 65484) | Mouse cecum microbial communities from Vienna, Austria - Mucus amended microcosms incubated with D2O | ecosystem: Host-associated > Mammals > Digestive system > Large intestine > Cecum...
GTGTTATGCAGATCGTAATGCTTCAAGAACTCTTCCCTTACCTTTAGTATATTCTCTTCCGTCTTTTCACCTTCGGGTAACGCACGTTCGAATAATTTGTTGATGCCGTTTCCTACGAAGAAGTTATACTCCTTTACATCATGTGTCGGAAAGCCGTTTTGCCGCAACGCATGGTTCGTGCTATGGGCTAAATCTGCGATCGTATTTAATAATGTTCCGTCAAGATCGAATATTACTAACTTTTTCATTTTAGTTTTCTGGCAAAATTAATGGAATGTAGAGATATACTTTCCCTTTCGACTGATAAAATAGATGAACCGATTTAAAAATAGATAAAAGTATTAGGTCATATATAAGATATTTGTATCTTTAGGACAGGAATAGAAATCCTTTGTAATGTATTGTATAACCTAAAATTGGAACATCATGGGAAAGAATCAATTAATTCACGGGAATGAATTTCATTTGCTGAAACAAGCTGAGATTCATAAAGCTACAGGTAAATTAGTCGAGTCACTAAACTTGGCAGCCGGTTCTACGGGAGGTTTTGATATTTATAAAGTTGTAGAGGCTTATTTTACGGATTTAGAGAAAAGAAAGGAGATCAATGATTTGTTGGGTATTTCCGAGCCATGTGAGACACGTGTCACGGAAGAATGCTTTTCTTAAATAAGCCGCAGTAGGAATAACATAGAAAAAGGAGATACCTGAATCAGATATCTCCTTTTATTATATCTCAAAGAAGAATCAATTACTTACCAGAAAGTTTTTCTTTCAAAGCAGCCAATTCCTCGATGTCACCTAATGTAGTCTTTTCAACCGGACCGGTTACCATTCCAGATTCCTCTTCTTTTTTACCACCACGTTTTGAGGATGCCTTCTTTTCAGAAGTTGCCTTAGCGCCTTTTTGCTCATCTTCAAAGATGCGGCTGTGAGAAAGGATGATACGTTTAGCTTCCTTGTTGAACTCGATTACCTTGAATGAAAGTTTCTCATCTACTTGAGCTTGAGAACCATCTTCTTTTACAAGGTGCTTCGGAGTAGCGAAACCTTCTACGCCGTAAGGCAAAGAGATTACGGCACCCTTATCCAATACTTCGATGATTGTACCTTCGTGGATAGAACCAACCGTGAAGATTGTCTCGAATACATCCCAAGGATTCTCTTCCAATTGCTTGTGGCCTAAGCTTAAGCGACGGTTTTCCTTATCGATTTCCAATACTTGAACTTCGATCTCTGCTCCGATCTGAGTGAATTCAGACGGATGTTTGATCTTCTTCGTCCAAGACAAGTCAGAGATGTGGATCAAGCCGTCAACACCTTCCTCGATTTCTACGAATACACCGAAGTTAGTGAAGTTACGAACCTTAGCCGCATGACGAGAACCTACCGGGAAGCGCTCCTCGATGTTTTCCCAAGGATCAGCCTTCAATTGCTTGATACCAAGAGACATCTTACGCTCGTCACGATCCAAAGTCAAGATTACGGCCTCGATCTCGTCGCCAACCTTCATGAAGTCTTGAGCGGAACGCAAGTGCTGTGTCCAAGACATCTCTGAAACGTGGATCAAACCTTCTACGCCCGGAGCGATCTCGATGAACGCGCCATAGTCAGCCATAACGACAACTTTACCCTTAACCTTGTCACCAACCTTCAAGTTCGTATCCAAAGCATCCCATGGGTGCGGAGTCAATTGCTTCAAGCCAAGAGCGATACGTTTCTTCTCGTCGTCGAAGTCCAAGATAACAACATTGATCTTCTGGTCAAGCTGAACGATTTCTTCCGGATGAGAAACACGTCCCCAAGAAAGGTCTGTGATGTGGATCAAACCGTCTACGCCACCCAAGTCGATGAATACACCGTAAGAAGTGATGTTCTTGACAGTTCCTTCCAATACCTGTCCTTTCTCCAATTTGGAGATGATATCTTTCTTCTGTTGTTCCAACTCTGCCTCGATAAGAGCCTTGTGAGATACAACAACATTCTTGAATTCTTGATTGATCTTAACAATCTTGAATTCCATAGTCTTACCTACAAATACATCGTAGTCGCGGATCGGCTTCACATCGATCTGAGAACCCGGCAAGAACGCTTCGATACCGAATACGTCAACAATCATACCGCCCTTCGTACGACATTTGATGTAACCTTTGATAATTTCGTCTTTTTCAAGAGCCTCGTTAACACGATCCCAAGAACGTGTAGCGCGTGCTTTCTTGTGTGAAAGGATCAATTGTCCTTTTTTGTCTTCTTGGCTCTCGATGTAAACCTCTACCTCGTCACCAATCTTTAAATCCGGGTTATAACGGAACTCGGACATAGGAACAACACCGTCAGATTTGAAACCGATGTTTACAACAACCTCACGTTTGTTCATAGAAGTAACGGTACCCATAACCACTTCTTTGTCTTTTACCGTGTTCAGGGTCTCGTCATACGTTTTTACAAGATCGTCCTTGCTTACTTCGGTGTAAGTCTCGCCTTGCTCGAAAGCGTCCCAGTTGAAATCTTCAACCGGCTGGATGTTTTTTAAATTTTCCATTCTTTAATTGTTAATACTAAGTTTGTTTTAATTAGTAAGTTAGACTTTATGTTGTCATCTCTCAAAAATCGGGGCAAAGGTAATGCTTTTTTTCTGATTGACAAGAGTTTTGAGGGGTAAAAACATTCAATTGGGCCGTGTTGGCTGTAATTACGGAAAACTGTTGATTTTTATTGATATTTATTTTGTAAGTTTGCGAATTGTAAGCGATAAATCAATGAGTAGAGGATTTTTAAGAAAGTCCAGCGTCAATACTTTTATAGGAATAGTGTGGATTTTGTTTGCGGTGAGCGCAAGTGCGCAGAATGCCGTGAGTAAATTTCGTGCGGATAGCATACGCCAATCTTTATCGTGTATCCAAAAACCTCAGGATAAGATACCCCTTCTTAAAGAATTAATCGGCTTGTACTGGCAATTGCCGGAGGAGGTACCGGCGTTGAAAGAGATAATCGATATCGCGATGCCTTTGGATTCCATCGGGATCGTGTACGATGCGATGGCTGGCTTGAGTCGTTATTATTATAATGTGGAAAATAGGGATAGCCTATTATATTGGGTGGGGCAATTGGATTCGTTGGCCTCAAAAAGGCATGAGAGTCCCAGAGGGTTGTTTTTATCCGGTAGCTTGGTTTGTCAGGATTATCTATGGTCCGGCAATTATGAGTTGGCTATGGATAGGGCCATGCGATATATGGATCTGGCCCGGGATAGTAAGAGCGATTATGGTTTACTGCGGGCTTATCGTGATTTAGGAATGGTTTACCAACGGATTAAAAGAGATAGCGATGCGGTAGAGATATTCCAAAAAGGCCTGTATTTATTGAAAGAGGAGAAGGCGAGCTATAGTTTTCGGATTATGTATTTATCTAATATGTTGGAGTCGACCCTACTGTTAGGGCGTTTATCCGAATCAGAGGCGCTTTTGAAACAGTATGAGTTTTTATTGGATTCATTGGAGAGGAGGTATGATCGAGAAGGGACGATTTTCCCGGTAGATCGTTATCGTTGTTTGGTAAATTGTTATTTCTGCGAGCTATGTACCATGAAAGGGAATTTGCAAAAGGCACAGACGTATCTGGATAAGGCAACCGCTTATTTGGATAGTTCTTTTGGGAATAGGGTGGAGGCTCAATATCTCCGGACAAAATCATTTTATTATTGGAAGAAGAAAGATTATAGGCATGCGTTGTCCGCCGTCAATCTGGCTTTAAAAATCAACCGTGATCTGGATAAGTTGGAGATGAAGAAGGCGGTCTTGCAATCGTCCGGTCAATTGCGAGAGGCGATCGCTATCTATGAGGAGATCATTAATAAGACGGAAATGATCAATACGGAAGCTTTTGACCGGCAGATCGAACAACTCCGCATCCTGAATGACTTGAATGATTTGGAAAAGCAAGATCGAGAGTTGAAGTTGAGATCAGAGCAAGAAGTTTTGAAGCAGAGGCAGATCGCTGTATCTATCGGTCTTCTATTGGTCTTGACGGGCTTACTTTATATATTATGGCGTATTTATATGCATACCAAGCGATTGAAAAATGAGTTGCTTCAAGAGAAAGACTCCTTGATCGCTTCGGAGAAGCAGCTTCGTGTCGTGGCGAAAGAGGCGGAGGCGGCGAACAAGAAGAAAAGTGCCTTTATCGCTAGTATCAGCCATGAGATACGTACGCCGTTGAATGCTATTGTCGGATTCTCTGAATTATTAGCGATTAGCGAATATAGTGAGGAGGAAAAGATTGAGTTTGCCGGGGAGGTAAATCATAGTTCGGAGTTGCTGTTGAATCTGGTGAATGATGTTCTGGATTTATCCCGTCTGGAATCCGGCAAGATCAAGTTCAGCGTTAAGCCTAATGATCTGGTTTCTTGTTGTCAGAAAGTGTTGGATTCGATTCGTCATCGTGTAAAACCCGGGGTTCGATTGACGTTTACTTCCTCGCCAGAATCTTATACTTTAAAAACGGATGCCTTGCGTTTGCAGCAGTTGTTGACAAATTTGTTGTCGAATGCCGCTAAATTCACTTCCGAGGGAGAGATTAATCTCTCATTTGCCGTGGATGAGAGCAAAGGTGAGGTTCGTTTCTTCGTTACGGATACGGGCTGTGGAATCCCTGAGGATAAGTGTAAGAAGATATTCGAGCGTTTTGAGAAATTAGACGACTTTGTTCAAGGTACCGGTTTGGGACTTTCTGTTTGCCAGATCATCTCGGAACAGCTTAAAGGTTCTTTATCCGTAGATGTCTCTTATAAGGGCGGTGCCCGGTTTGTCTTTATACATCCAACGAATTTAATTGAAACCCCTATATGAGGCTGATGAATCTATTCGATAACGGGATATCCATACGTATAGGGGTGGTTATTATGATCTCCCTTGTATTTTGCGGCTCGATGAAATCTTCCACGCCTCCTCCCGGCAAGGATCGTTTAACAGAGATCGACAGCTTGGAGAGGGTATTACCGGGCTGCCCGACGATAGCGTCTACTTTACCCATATTGCAGCGGTTGGCTTTGCTTTATCGGCAAGAGCCCAAAATGAAAGATTATTATCAACGTCTTTATGAGAACGCGATGGCGGTGGATTCCATATCTATCGCATATAGGGGATTGAAAGGTATGGCCGAGTATTATTACAATCAGTCTAAGCGTGATAGTTTGGTCTATTGCTGTAATATCGTAGATTCTATGGCGAAGGCCCGCCATGAATATCCGTATGTCTTGTTTGAGGTGAAGAGTTATTCCAGTCAAGATCTCCTTTGGCTAGGGAATTATGAGTTGGCAATGAGTGAGGCGATGGATCTGTATCGGTTGGCGAGCAATCTGAATCATAAATACGGCTTGCTTCGCTGTTCGGAGACTTTAGGGCTGATTTACCAACGTATCCGTAGGGATAGCGATGCCGTAGTCTCTTTTCAGGAAGGTTTGGATTTATTGAAGGATATAAAAGATGTTCCCGATATCATGGATACTAAAATCCGGTTAACTTCTTATCAATTGGAAAGTAGTGTCCGAACGAAACAATATACGTTGACGGAACGAATCTTGGAACAATATAAAGCCCTGCTGGATGAGCAATATGAGATTAATCAAGAAAAAGGTGATGTTTTGCTACTAGAGCGGGAGTATTGGCTGCTTTATTCTTTTTACACGAGCTTTTATCTTTCGAAAGGAGATTTGGCAAATGCCAAGAAAGCGTTGGATAAAGCCTCTTCCTATGTCGGCAATAGTTTGGTAGAGGAGGACTATGCGATCAATACTTATCTAGCGGTTAAGGCTCGTTATTATAAGGCGGCTGGAGATATCCCGTTGGCACTGCGTTATATAAATGAAGTGTTGGAGACAGAGCGATTACCCGAAGATATTCAGTTCAAGGCGGATATCTTAAAGGAGCAGGGCCGACTCGAGGAGGTTATGGCTCTATATGATGAACTTTATAGAACGCTGACGAAAAGGCGGGGAACTTCTTTTCTTCGGCAGGTAAATCAATTGCGGGCCTTGCATGAGTTGCACGAAAAGGAATTGAAAGAAACAGAGTTGGAGGAGGCCGGGCGACGTATCGCCCGGAAACAAGATTTGTTGATCTTTATCCTATCCATATCGGTCGTGTTATCGATCCTCCTCTATATATCGTTTTTATACTACCGCCATCTACGATCCTTGAAAAACCAATTACAGCGAGAGAAAGACTTGCTTTTGGAATCCCAAAGACGATTGATGAAGGAGAAAACCCGTGCGGAAGAGGCCAGCCTGATGAAAAGTGCTTTTCTCGCTAATATGAGCCATGAGATCCGGACCCCGTTAAATGCGATCGTAGGTTTCTCCAGTTTGCTGGTGGAACCTTCTACCGATGCGAAAGAGCGGGAGGAATATTCGTCTATCATCCGGAATAATACGGATTTGATGTTGAATCTGGTAAACGATGTATTGGATTTATCCCGGATGGAGACCGGAGACCTTCATTTCAATATCAAGGATTATCCGCTTTTGGAGTGTTGCCAAATGGCATTGGAGAGTGTGCGCTACCGGATGCCGGATAGGGTTAAATTGACTTTTTCTCCCGCTGGGGAACCAATCGTGGTACATGTAGATAATCTGCGCCTGCAACAACTGTTGACAAACCTGTTGACAAACGCCGCTAAATTTACGGAGAAAGGTGAGATTAACCTATCGTTCCAACTTGCGCCGGATCGGGAAAAGGTATGCATAGCCGTTACGGATACGGGTGCCGGTATTCCCCTTGAAAAACAAGCTGCGGTATTCAATCGCTTTGAGAAGCTGGATGATTACAAACCCGGTGCGGGTTTAGGGCTTTCTATCTGTCTTTTGATCGCCGAGCGGCTGAATGGTTCCTTGTCCATAGATTCCTCGTATACGGACGGAGCTCGCTTCGTGCTTATCCTTTCTTGTGAAATAGATTCCTCAATTTATAATCCGCCAATAGAAGTATGAGCGTGATGGCCCCTATGTATAAATAGAAAGCCAAGGCCGATGTGCTTATTGTGGGGACGGCTATCTTGGGTATCTCCATATATACGAAAGATACGGCCGCGAGGGAAATCATGATAAGCGATGCCACGATCGCCGCTACTAGGGTGAATCGTTCATTGCGTTTCTTCGCCTTTGCGGACTCAAGCATGATTTGTCGCATTACGTTTGAACGGAACGAGGCGGGAAGCTCCTCCTCCGGTATGCGTTTGAATAAATCCCCCAATAAATCGGGTTGTTCCTTATTTGTGTTTATCTTACTCATGATCCATTTCATTTAATAATACAAACAATTTTTTTCGGATGCGATGTAGCTTGACTTTAATATTCGAGGTGGTCAAGCCGGTGATAGAGACCAGTTCTTCTATTGTTTTTTCTTTCCAATAAAAGAGCAAGATCAAGGCCCGTTCGTCCGGTAGAAGTTGTTCAAGGGCGACTTCCAATCTTTGAACCTGTTCCGTGGATTCGGTTTGTCCGAACAGGTTCGTAACCTCCTCCTCCGATACGTTTTCAAGTGTAGTCTCCTCAATCGCTAGAAACTCATATCTCTTCTTCCGGACCGACGAGATCGCCGTGTTGTAAGCGATCCGGTAAATCCATGTGGAGAAACTGCAATCCCCTTTGAATGAGGCGAGGTTTTTGAATACCTTCATAAACGTATCTTGCGCCAACTCCTCAGCCTCCTCTTGGCTTCGTACCACTTTGAGGATCAACGAGTGAATCGGACGGCTATACTTGTCCAAAAGGCAAGCGAAACATGCCACGTCCCCCGCTTGTATCCTTTGTATGTAATATGTATCGGTATACAATTCCATTGTACTTAATGGACGCAAGCCGGGTAAATAGGTTACAACTTGCGGTAACAAAAATAAAAAATATTTTTCAGCCCGGAGGTGTAACCTATGGGAAACTGTTGCGTCAAATTAGCAAACAATATGAATGAATCAATTAAAATTATACAGTTATGATGGATTTTATTTCTGTTCCGCTAGTTGTCGGAATCGTTTGTGCAGGTATTTACGGATTATTTGAGTTGTTTGTTCGCAAGAGGGAACGTTTGGCGATTATCGAGAAGATCGGTGATAAACTGGATGCCTCTGCTTTCGATGGTAAATTGGGACTGCCTAACTACATGCGAAACTTCTCGTTCAGTAGCTTAAAGGCCGGGTGCCTTTTGGCGGGAATCGGATTAGGTTTGTTGGTAGGCTTTATTATTAATATGTGTATGGCAACAAATTCTTATTATGATGATGGTTGGTACAGGCATGAGGTAGCGGGTACGGCTTATGGGGCTTCGGTTCTTTTGTTCGGGGGAATCGGCTTGATAATAGCGTTCGTCATTGAGCTGAAACTAGGTAAGAATAATAAATAGCCATAGGCTTGCCTGTATAGACGTAGCGTGCTGCATGCAGCACGCTACGTCTATACTACAGGTAGATCTCCCCGAAGAATTCAGGACAATGGAAATTAGGCTCGGGAAGGTCGATCGGACTCCAACTTACGAAATGCGGATTCATTGTCTCATCGGCGCATTTATAGAAGTTCCCTAGTATTTTCTCCGGCAGATTACTAGGATCTAACCCCATCAACTTGAGTGGTATGACTACGATCAAGTTCCATGTATGAATACCTTTAATCTCCTCGAATGCCCTTCTTCTCACGGATGGGAGTCTTATGATGCTTTTATACTCTTCTTGCGAAAGCGACGTCTTGATATCCCGTGAGGTACGGCGGGCGGCATCGCAAGTCCCGATACAATTAAACTCGAAATTCATATAATGCGAGTCACCTTCCTTTTTCATGAAGAACTCCACGCAACTATCCTTATGGACCGAGGAATTGTCCATCTCATAAGACGCCTTTAGCGAATTACCCTGCACGCTATATCGTATATATAGATTTTTCTCTGTCCGGGCTATATTAAAAGCGGTGATCGGCTTATATGGATACTCATGCCAATTGGCATGGGTGAGGAACTCACGTTGGGATTGCACCTCAAGAATCGGTTCTATGGATGTTATATCGAGTACATCCAGAACGGGGATAACAGGAACTTTCAGTCTTTTCATTTTAACTATAGATTTGAAGTAAAGGCCATTGTAAGTAGGAGGTCAATAAAACCGATAGGGCACCGATAATAGACAATACGATAATGACAGAGCCCACGATCCGGTTCAGCAACCAAATACCTCTAACGTTGAACCATTTTCTCAGTTTTCCAATAATATATGTTATGCCGAACCACCAAAGAACGGCCCCTAACCCTATGCAAACAATGCCCAATACCAGCAGCCAAAACGAATGTTCAGGCAGCACGAAACCAAACCGGGCGAATAATCCGATATAGAGCAAGACGATTAACACGTTGCTAAAGGTAAGTAGAAAAGCTGTAATAAAGTCTTGGGTGAACGATAATTTTTTTTCTCGGTGTTTCTTTAGGTTCCTAGTCGGGTTGCTTTGGAAGATATAATACCCGAAAATGCCGAGAACGATACTTCCGATCAATTGCAGGGGCGCTTGGTTCGCCTCCACGAAGTTGACCACAACTCCCATGCCCAGACAAGTCAGTGCCGCATAAATCACGTCGGATAGAGCGGCCCCTAATCCGGTGACGAACCCGTGCCAACGTCCTTTATTTAGTGTTCTTTGTATACAGAGCATACCGATGGGGCCCATGGGGGCCGAAACCAATACACCTATAATGATTCCTTTACTAACGATTCCTAGCATTAAGTTGAGTCTCTTCTAGTTTCTTGGGCAAAGATACATCCATTCCGCGATAAAAAAAGGTAAAAAACGTAAGATACTGTAGGGACGAGGCTCGCTCGTCCCTTATTTCGGGAAATTGGGACTGTACAATAGGGTCGTATCGAGAGTCATCAATTTACCGTCTTTCACGAATGAGTCTCCTCGCTCGGACAGATGCTCTACCATCATCTTGCGTAATTCGGACAACTTATTCTGATAGGCTGCGTCCTCACTAAGGTTATGTGTCTCTCCCGGGTCTTCCCGTAAATCGAACAACTGCTCGCTTCCGTTGTGGAAATTCCAGATATACTTAATCTTCCCATCGGTAAGGGCTGCCCAGTAATTATCGTCGCTATAGCAAGTGGCATGCTCCATGTCTATATAGGGGCGCCATTGTTCCTGCTGGCCTTGGATCAGCTTGAGTAAAGACCGCCCGTCCATATCGGGAGGAACCGACCCGCCGGCGATATCGATAAAGGTAGGCAAGAAGTCTCTCAGTTCTACAGGTTGTTCTATGCTGCTTCCGTCCGGTATGGATTTGGATATACCGGCGGGCCATTTTACGATATAAGGAATATGGGCCGAACCCTCGTACGGATAGGTTTTCCGCCAATGATAATGATCGCCCAACATATCGCCATGATCCGCCGTGAAACAAATCAGGGCATTGTCGTACATACCTTTGTCTTTTAGGGTCTGGATGATTTGCCCTACTTGATCGTCGATAAAGGTGATATTGGCGTAATAATGGCGACGGGAGTTTATGGCATACGCATCCCCGAAATTACCGAATGGGGCATCCGATGCTCCTTGGAGAGGATCTTTCGGCTCGGCGTATTGTCCGCACCAATCTCCTATATGGGGTTTCGGGATATCTGCGTCCTTATACATATCCAGATAACGTTGAGGCGGATCATAAGGACTATGCGGGCGGGCGAATGATATCTTGAGGAATAAGGGCTTGTCGTTGTCGTAGTTCCGGATCAACTCGCAAGCGGTCTGTCCGGTCCAAGCCGTAGGATGAAGTCTCTCGTCTAACTTATAGACACCGGCGGCATGGTCGTTCCAGCCGATACCCGTAAGATCCGGGTCTTTTCCGGGTGCCCGCAATTGAAACCATTCCCGGTAATCGCTGATGAAATCGGGGCTTTCCACCCGACCACTCTCGTCGATCAAGGTTGCGTGGAATCCGTGAAGCGCTTTCTGCGGAAACCAATGCATCTTACCGATCCCGAAGGTATAATACCCCAGATTCCGCATCATCTGAGGCATCTCGTAACGATACTTCAAGGCCATGCGTCCGTATCCCAGCATACCATGATGCCAAGGAGACATCCCGGTCAATAAACCGGCCCGTCCCGGAGTACTACTTGGAGCGGAGGAATATCCGCTCACGAACAACGAGCCTTCTTGCGCCAGCCGGTCGATATTCGGTGAGATCACCGCCTTGTTTCCCATGCAGCCGAGGGCGTCGCCACGTTGTTGATCGGTCATGATCAGGATGATATGCGGCTTACCGCTCTTTACGGGCATGGCGGGAGAGACGGCGGTCTCTGCCTCTTTCCCGCTTTTGCTATGCGTCATCCCCGGAAGTGTCGCACCCAGACCGATTCCGAGGGATGACTTAATGAAGTTTCTTCTTTCCATTATTTAGCCTTGATTGTGTGATCCCGAACTCCTTTTAAGATTCCCTGCAATTGGAAAACGATCTCCGGATGTTGCAAGGCCTTGTTTTCTTCCTCGTAGACCTTCGTCATGTCGTATAACTGAGGCTCGGGGGAATATCCGGTCTCAATCTTCTCATATTCCATGATAGCGGAACCTACGCTCGGCTCGATATATTTCCAATCTTTCGTACGGACGGAAAGTGCCTTATTAAGCGCTTGCTCGATTACCCACGGGCGGTCTTCCTTGCTTTTCCCGATCCAAGTATCCAGATAATCATAGCTATCCGGTGCGCTTCCTTCCGGAAGACGGGAATTCGTCAGTGAGGCAAGGGAGGCGAACCAGTCGATCTGGCTCACTAGCGCGTCTGATACGGCGGCTTGCTTGATCTCCTTTGGCCAATGTACGATAGCCGGGATACGCGTTCCCCCTTCGAAGGCGCTGTATTTATTACCTCTAAGCGGTCCGGCGGGTTTATGATCGCCTAATAGCTCCACGGCCCGGTCCGCGTAACCATCATCTATGACAGGTCCGTTGTCGCTTGACAAGATGATCAAGGTGTTTTCCGTCAATCCCATCTCATCCAATGTTTTCATCAATTGGCCTACGCTCCAGTCGAATTGCTCGATAGCGTCGCCCCTCACGCCCATCGGGTTCTTTCCCCGGAAACGGTCGTGCGGGAAGCGGGGTACATGCACGTCGTTCGTGGCGAAATACATGAAGAAAGGCTTCTCTTTATTCTCCTTGATAAAATCGATGGCGTGTGTCACGATAGAATCGGCGATATTCTCGTCTTTCCAAAGCGCCTTGCCGCCACCTTTCATGTAACCGATACGGCTGATTCCGTTTACGATGGATTGGTCGTGCCCGAAACTAGGCTTCTGGTTGTATAATAATTCCGGATTATCTTTTCCGGTCGGCTCTCCGGGAAAGTTCTGCTGGTAACTGACATAGATCGGGGCATCCGGATCGTAGTTCGCCACCTGCCCGTTCTCGATGAATACGCAGGGGACGCGGTCTGCCGTCGCCGCCATGATATAGGAATAATCAAATCCCAGATCGCCAAGGGCGGTGGGGAGTGGGGCGTTCCAGTCTTGCTCTCCCGCTTTGTCTCCTAGGCCAAGGTGCCATTTGCCGATAGCGGCCGTGGCGTATCCTGCGTTCTTGAACATATCGGCTATCGTATAACGCTCCGGTCGTATGATCATTCCGGCGTTTCCCGCGGCGATGTCCGTTCCCGGGCGGCGCCATGCGTACTCTCCGGTTAGCATGGAATATCGGGAGGGCGTACTGGTAGAGGCGGTCGCGTGAGCGTTGGTGAAGCGGATACCGTTCTTGGCGAGCCGGTTGATATTCGGGGTTTTCACTTGCGTGCCGTCGTAGCATTCCAAGTCTCCATATCCCAAGTCATCCGCATAGATGAACAATACGTTTGGCGTTCTAGGTGTAATGTCTTGTCTCTGTTGGGCTTTTGCGATACCGGCTGTAAGAAGCGAGGCACCGATCCCTACGATAAGTGTTGATTTCATGTTGTTTATTATTTAGATGTTCTTGTTGTGTATCTGCGATTTCTTATTCATGGCATGTTCTATGGACATTAATTGAATTATATACAAAAATAACCAAATTATTTCAGAAT
>Ga0073908_1004292_pt1 | contig 13063 bp, 14 predicted proteins | sample MucameincwithD2O_FD_65484 | JGI IMG/M metagenome (GOLD analysis project Ga0073908, IMG submission 65484) | Mouse cecum microbial communities from Vienna, Austria - Mucus amended microcosms incubated with D2O | ecosystem: Host-associated > Mammals > Digestive system > Large intestine > Cecum...
TGCCCAGCAGGGTTTTGCTGGTGATGGAGGAGAGGGTCTGCCGGGGCTGCATGATGTTCAAATCGAAGTCGGGCTTCACCCCAAAGATGTCCAGTACGCTGTCCAGCATCTCCCGGTGCTGGGCGGTGACGCAGCACTGGGCCTGGATTCCGGGCCGCCTGGCCAGCTCCAGCGCCAGAGGGGCCATTTTCACCGCCTCTGGCCGGGTTCCGAATACGGCCATAACCTTGATTTTCTTCATTTTTTGGAGTCCTCCTCATTGACCCGGTTTAAAAACAGCATCGCGGCCACTCCCCCCGCCACGCACAGAGAGGCCAGAAACAGCATGGCCTTAGCCACGCCGCTGGTGGTCAAAATCACGGCGGACAGGCCCAGAATGGCGCTGATGACATACAGCACCGCCACCGCCTGCTTCTGGGACAGGCCCATGTCGATGAGCCGGTGATGGATGTGGCCCCGGTCGGGGGCCATGGGGGACTGGCCGTGGGACACCCGGCGGAGAATGGCGAAGCAGGTGTCGAAGATGGGCAGACCCATGAGCAGGAAGGGCACCGCGAAGGAGATGATGGTGGCGTATTTGAACAGCCCCTGGATAGAGACCACCGCCAGGATGTAGCCCAAAAAGGTGGAGCCGGTGTCCCCCATGAAGATTTTGGCCGGGTTCAGGTTGTAGGGCAGAAAGCCCAGGCAGGCCCCGGACAGGGCGGCCATCAGCAACGCCACCTGGGGCTCGGACACGGTGAGGGCGATGACCAGCAGCGTCATGGAGCTGATGGCGGACACGCCGCAGGCCAGGCCGTCCAGACCGTCGATTAAGTTTACCGCGTTGGTGATTGCCACGATCCACAGCACCGAAAAGGGGATGGACAGCACACCCAGATTCCAGATGGGGTTGGCGCTGAACAGGTTGGGGTTGGACAGATGAGTGATGACGTTGCCCTGAAGGACCGCAATCAGGGCCGCGCCGATCTGCACCAGGAATTTGGGCATGGCGGGCAGGGCGTAGATGTCGTCCAGCACCCCCAGCACCACGATGACCACCGCCCCCAGCAGCATCCCCCGCAGCTCGTCGGTGAGGGGGACGAAGATGAGCACGCTGAACAAAAAGCCCAGAAAGATGGCCAGCCCTCCCATCCGGGGGATGGGATGGTTGTGCATCCGGCGGTTGTCCTTGGGCACGTCTACGGCCCGCATTTTAAAGGCCAGGGAACGGACCACCGGGGTGGTGACCAGGGCGATGAGGGCGGCGGCCAGCAGGGCGGCGGCCACCATGCCGACGACTTGAAATTGGATGGGCATAGGATATTACCTCTTTAAATATCTCGCGTTTTTATCTCTTAAATTTATTTTGCAGGCACAAAGCCGATTTTTTTATACACCTTCCGCAAGGTCTTGTTGGCTGCATAGCCGGCCTTTTCGGCCCCCGCCTTGTAGACGCTCTCCAGATATGCCTTGTCCGCCAGCAGGCGCTCGGTCTCCTCCCGGATGGGGCGCAGGGCCTCAATGACCGCCTCCCCCGCCGCGGGCTTGAAGGCTCCGTAGCCCTTGCCCGCAAACTCCGCCTCAATTTCGTCAAAGGTTTTGCCGGTGACGGAGGCGTAGATCTGCACCAGGTTGGATACGCCGGGCTTCTCCTGGGGGGCGAAGCGGACGCAGCGCTCCGTGTCGCTGTCGGTGACGGCCCGCTTGAACTTGCGCAGAATATCCTCGGGCTTGTCCATCAGGGTGACGCAGCCCTCCGGGTTGGACTTGCTCATTTTGGAGGCGGGGTCGTTGAGGCTCATGATCCGGGCCCCCACCTTGGAGATGTGGGGGGCGGGGATTTTGAACACGTCCCCGTAGATGCCGTTAAAGCGCTCGGCGATGTCCCGGCAGATCTCCACGTGCTGCTTCTGGTCCTCGCCCACGGGGACGAAGTCCGGCTGATAGAGCAGGATATCGGCGGCCATGAGGGCGGGGTAAGTGAACAGGCCGGCGTTGATGTTGTCCTTGTGCTTGGCGGATTTGTCCTTGAACTGGGTCATACGGGAGAGCTCGCCGAACATGGTGTAGCAGTCCAGCACCCAGCCCAGCTGGGCGTGGGCGGGGACGTGGGACTGGATGAAGATGGTGCATTTTTCCGGGTCCAGGCCGCAGGCGATGTATTGGGCCACCTGGGTAAGCACCCGGCGGCGCAGCTGGGCCGGGTCCTGGCGAACGGTAATGGTGTGCAGGTCGGCCATAAAGAAGTAGCAGTCGAATTCCTCAATCATTTCCGGCCAGCGGCGGACAGCCCCCAGGTAGTTGCCCAAATGCAGCTCCCCGCTGGGCTGGATGCCGGAGAGCATCACTTTTTTTTCTTCCATATTTGATAAGACTCCTTAATAATATGATTTGATTTTCATATCGCTATGATTGTATCACCGATGGGAGAGAAAGGCAACTGAAAAAACTTTTCCCGCCGCCGGTCACGGCTGACCCGCGGGCGCCGCTTCAATCGCCAAAATATTCCCTGACAAAGTCCACGTCCTCCACCTGCCAGCACCGCCCGTTCAGCTCCTCCAGGGCTCCGGCCCCGGTGGTGAAGCGGAACTCCAGCTTGTAGGAGTACAGGGCCTGTCCCCGCCGGTGGAATTTCCGGTTTTCCCGCTCGTTTCCATACTTTCCGTCCCCCACCAGGGGGTGGCCGGCGGCGGCGAACTGGGCCCGGATCTGATGGGTCCGCCCGGTGACCAGCTGACACTCCACCAGAGACAGGCCGTTTTTCACCCCCAGGGTCTTATACAGGGTTACCGCCTTTTTGGCCCCTGGCTCCGGCCTTGTCCGGACATAGACCTGTTTTTTCACCTCGTCCTTCCAGATGAAATTTTCCAGCTTCCCCTCCGGGCGGGGCATTTTCCCCTGGATGGCGCACAGGTAGTATTTGCGGACCTCCCGGTCCCGGATTTTCTGGTTCATCACCCGCAAACCCTCGGCGGTCTTGGCGGCAATGACAATGCCCCCGGTGTTCCGGTCGATCCGGTTGCACAGGGCGGGGGTAAACGCCCGCTCCCAGGCAGGGGACCACTCCTTCTTTTGGTAGAGGTACGCCTGGATGTGGGTGAGAAGGGTGTTCACCTTCTCCTGCTCGTCCGGGTGGACCACCAGTCCGGGCCGCTTGTCCAGGAGCATGATGTGTTCGTTTTCAAACAAAATGTTCAAATTTGGCTTATAGAGGGACAAAAACGCGTTTTCCGGCGCAGGGGCGTCGAAAAATTCGTCGTTGATGTAAAGCTGCAATACGTCCCCCAGCTCTAACCGCTCGTCCCGCCTGGCCCCCCTGCCGTTGCGCTTCACCCGCTTCAGCCGGATGTACTTCTGGGCCAGGGGGGCGGGCAGCAGGGGCAGGTTTTTGGCCAGCCAGCGGTCCAGGCGCTGGCCGGCGTCGTTCTTTCCAATGGTAAATTCTTTCATACGGCGGCGCTCCCTTGTGGATATGTAAAAACATTTCACCACAGAACAAAAAATTTGTCAACAAATTCGGAGAAAAGTATTTGACATTCCCGGATTTTTTCTTTATAATACTCGCTGTACCATTCTGTAAGCATCAGAGGGAGGCTTGTTATGCGCCTGGACCTGCGTGAAGTCATCCATACGCCGGGCGCGGTGAAAGCCTTTGCCTTTCCGCTGGACTTGTCCCAGCTGGAATTTTACGGCCAGTTCCCCATCGTCCGCCCCGTGGAGGTGGAGGGCCGGGTGGTCAACCACGCCGGTGCGCTCACTCTGGAAGGGACGGCCAGCTCCCGGCTGGAGCTGGCCTGCGACCGGTGCGGACAGCCCTTTTCCCTGGACAAAACCGTCTCCCTGAACGCCCTGCTCTCCCCGGACGGGGAGGAGGGGGAGGACGGCGAGTTAATCCCCCTGGAAAACGGCCAGCTGGATCTGGACGAAGCGGCGGCCACCGCCTTTGTGCTGGGAATGGACACGAAAAATCTTTGCTCAGACGACTGCAAAGGGCTGTGCGCCAAGTGTGGAGCCAATTTAAATCGAGAGCCTTGCCGGTGCAGGCCGGAGGTGGACCCCCGATTGGCGGCCCTTGCGCAGCTGCTGGATGATGAAAACTGAGTAGCCGACAGGAGGTGTCAAAAATGGCGGTTCCCAAGAGTAAGGTATCCCGGGCCCGGCGCGATAAGCGTCGCAGCTCCCACTGGAAGCTGGAGACCCCTGGTATCGTGACTTGTCCCAAGTGCGGCGCCTACCGGCTGCCCCACCGGATGTGCAAAAACTGCCTGACCTACAACGGCCGTGAGTTCGGCCAGGTCGAGGCCCAGGCCCAGTAAGCAAGAAAAGACTGCCCGATTTCCAAGGCAGTCTTTTTTTGTGTCTGTTGCAAATTCCCCCCGCTTGGGGTACAATATGCCAAAAGGCAGGTGAAGCCCCTTGTCCATGACCGCTATCCGCCATGTGGACCCCCGCAGTCCCGCCCACCGGGCGGGGATTCATCCCGGCGAGACCCTGACCCACGTCAACGGCAAGCCCATCCTGGACGTGCTGGACTATAAATTTTACACCTACGAGCCCCGGCTGGTCCTCACCCTCTCCCGCCCCGACGGCTCCAGCCGGACGGTCCGGGTCCGGAAGGCGGAGGGCGAGGACCTGGGCCTGGACTTTGAAACCTATCTGATGGACAAGGCCCGCTCCTGCGCCAACCGGTGCATCTTCTGCTTTGTGGACCAGCTCCCCCCGGGTATGCGCAAAACCCTCTATTTCAAGGACGACGACGCCCGGCTGTCCTTTCTGATGGGCAACTATCTGACCCTCACAAACCTCTCCCCCCGGGAGGTCCAGCGGATTATTGACCTGCGCATCTCCCCCATCAACGTCTCCGTCCACACCACAAACCCGGCCCTGCGGGTGCAGATGCTGGGCAACCCCAGGGCCGGGGAGGCTTTGGACATCATGGGCCGGTTTGCCCGGGCCAATATCACCATGAACTGTCAGATTGTCTCCTGTCCGGGGGTGAACGACGGCCCGGAGCTGGACCGGACCATGCGCGATTTGGCCGCCATGCACCCGGCGGTCCACAGTGTCTCCGTGGTGCCGGTGGGCGTGACCAAATTCCGGGAAAACCTCTCCCCCTACACCCGGGAGCAGGCCGCCCGGGTGATCGGCCAGGTGGAGAACTTCGGCAAGGAATGCCGGGAAAAATTCGGCTCCACTTTGTTCTGGTGTTCCGATGAATTTTATTTGCTGGCAGGCCGTCCCATCCCGGAGGAGACCTATTTCGAGGAGTTTACCCAGCTGGACAACGGCGTGGGAATGCTCCGGCTGCTGGAGTGCGAGTTCGACCGGGCGCTGGCTCTGTATGCGCCGGAGGAATTACGGGCCGAACCCTTTGCCATCGCCACCGGCGTATCCGCCGCCCCTCTGCTGGAGAAATTAGTACAGAAATCCGGCCTCTCCGGAACGGTCTACCCCATCGTCAACCGCTTTTTCGGGGAGACGATCACCGTAGCCGGACTGATTACCGGCCAGGACCTGATTGCCCAGCTGCGGGACAAACCTCTGGGAGAGCGCCTGCTGATTTCCGCCAGTATGCTCCGGGCCGGAGAGCTGGTTTTTCTGGACGACGTGACGGTGGAGGACGTGGAGCGGGAGCTGGGGGTATCTGTCACCCCGGTGCCACAGGACGGCTATGACCTGCTGGACGCTATGCTGGGCCTGCCCATCGCGGGGCCGGCCGCCCGGATCCAAGACGATACCGCGGAATATTATCCCTATAATTGAATGATTGAAAAAAGGAAGTGATACCCATGAAGCCCTTAGTCGCCATTGTGGGCCGGCCCAATGTGGGCAAGTCCATGCTGTTCAACAAGCTCTGCGGCCAGCGTCTTTCCATCGTGGAGGACACCCCCGGCGTGACCCGGGACCGGCTGTACGCCCAGTGCGAGTGGCGTAACCGCGTGTTCGACATTGTAGATACCGGCGGCATTGAGCCGGGCACCGACGATCAGATTCTGTCCTTCATGCGGGAGCAGGCGGAGATTGCCATCCAGACCGCCGCGGTGATTGTGTTCGTGTGCGACGTGAAAACCGGCATGACCGCCTCCGACCAGGACGTGGCCAATCTGCTGCTGCGCTCCCGGAAGCCGGTGGTGCTGGCAGTGAACAAGGCGGACCAGACCGGCCGGGAGAATCCGGACGTGTACGAATTCTATAACCTGGGGCTGGGGGACCCCATCGCCGTCTCCGCCGTCCACGGCCACGGCACCGGCGACCTGCTGGACGCGTGCTTTGAGCACTTCCCCCCCGAGGAAGGGGAGGAGGAAGAGGACGACTCCATCAAGGTCGCCATCATCGGCAAGCCCAACGTGGGCAAATCCTCCCTGGTGAACCGAATCCTGGGCCAGGAGCGGGTGATTGTCTCCGATGTGGCAGGCACCACCCGGGACGCGGTGGACAGCTTCTTTGAGAACGAGCAGGGCAAATTCCGGTTCATCGACACCGCCGGAATGCGGAAAAAATCCCGGGTGGACGACCGCATCGAAAAGTTCTCCGTCCTGCGGGCCACCATGGCCATCGAGCGCAGCGACGTGTGCCTGATTTTGATCGACGCTCAGGAGGGGGTAACCGAGCAGGACACCAAGGTGGCCGGACTGGCCCACGAGGCCGGAAAGGCCTGCATCATCGTGGTGAATAAGTGGGACGCTATTGAGAAGGACGGCAAGACCATGGACAAAATGCGCCAGGAGGTGCGCCGGGACCTGTCCTATATGACCTACGCCCCCATCGTGTTCATCTCCGCCCTGACGGGCCAGCGGGTAGACCGGCTGTTTGAGCTCATCAACTATGTGAACAACCAGGCCGCCATGCGTATTACCACCGGGATGCTCAACTCCGTGCTGGCCGACGCCACCACCCGGGTCCAGCCCCCCACGGACAAGGGCCGGCGGCTGAAAATCTACTATATGACCCAGGTGGGCATCAAGCCCCCCCACTTTGTCTGCTTCTGCAACGACGCGCGGCTGTTTCATTTCTCCTACCAGCGCTACCTGGAAAATCAGATCCGCTCTACCTTCGGTCTGGAGGGCACCCCGGTGCGCCTGACGGTCCGGGAGCGGGGGGAAAAGGAGGGGTAAGCTGTGCAAACTGTAAATTGGCCGGCACTGATTCTTTATATGCTCCCTCCTCTACTGCTGATTGCAGTAATTGCCTATTTTTGCGGCTGCTTTAACGGGGCGGTTATTGTCTCCAAGTATATCCTGCGGGATGACGTGCGCAAGCACGGCAGCGGGAACGCGGGACTTACGAACTTTTTCCGCACATTCGGCGGTTTTTTGACCTTGGTCGTTATTTTGTGTGATGTTTTAAAGGCTGTTTTGGCCATTGAGGTAGGGCTGGCCGTCTGGGCGCAGTTCTCCATTCCAATGTTTTCCCCCATCCTGGTCAAATACTGGGCGGCATTGTTCTGCCTGCTGGGGCATATGTTCCCCTGTATGTTCCATTTCAAGGGCGGCAAGGGCATCCTCTCCGGCGGCACCATTGCCATTATGATCGACTGGCGCATTGCCCTGGTGGTCTGGGGGGGCTTTATCCTTTTGGCCGTCCTGACCCGGTATGTTTCCCTGGGCTCCTGCTGGGCGGGAGCCTCCTTCCCCTTCGCCACCTGGTTCGTATACCAGAACTGGGTACTGACCCTTCTGGCAATCTTGATCGGCGGATTGATTTTGTATATGCACCGGGGGAACATCCACCGGCTGCTGACGGGAACGGAGAGCAAATTTACACTCCATAAAAAATCTTGAATCGGGAGGTTTTTGTATGAAAATCACAGTTCTGGGCAGCGGCGGCTGGGGGACAGCCCTGGCCCTGCTGCTGCTGGAAAACGGCCATGAGGTCACCCTCTGGTCGTACACGGAGGAGGAGTCGGCGGTCCTGCGGGAGACCCATGAAAATCCCATGCTCAAGGGGGTCGCCCTGCCGGAGAGCCTCCAGTTTTCCACGGATATGTCCTGCGTGAAGGGCTGCGGCGCGGTGGTGCTGGCCACCCCCTCCTTCGCCGTGCGCGGCACCGCCGCCCAGCTGCGGGAGCTGGCTGATCCGGGGACCATTATTATCTCCGTCTCCAAGGGCATTGAGAAGGACAGCTCCCTGCGTCTCAGCCAGGTCATTGAGCAGGAGCTTCAGGGCAAGTGCCCGGTGGTGGTGCTGTCCGGGCCCTCCCACGCGGAGGAGGTGGGCCGCAGAATCCCCACCGGGGTGGTGGCCGCCGCCGACAGCCCGGACCACGCCCAGTCGGTGCAGAGCCTGTTTATGAACCAGCGCTTCCGGGTGTACACCACCACCGACAAAACCGGGACAGAGATTTGCGCCGCTTTGAAAAATATTATCGCCCTGTGCGCCGGCTGCTGCGACGGCATGGGCTTCGGGGACAATACAAAGGCCATGCTCATGACCCGGGGGCTGACGGAGATGGCCCGGCTGGGGGTGGCCCTGGGAGGCCAGCGGGAGAGCTTTACCGGTCTGGCCGGAGTGGGGGACCTGATCGTCACCTGCTGTTCCATGCACTCCCGGAACCGCCGCTGCGGCATTTTGATCGGCCAGGGCAAGCCGGTGGAGGAGGCCGTGAAGGAGATCGGCGCGGTGGTGGAGGGCTACTACGCCGCCGCCAACGCCCGGACTCTGGCCCGGAAGGCCGGGGTGGAGATGCCCATCGCCCAGGCGGCCTATGAGGTGCTTTATGAGGGGCGGGACCCCCACACGGTGGTGGACAGCCTTATGACCCGGGCCGCCCGTCCGGAACAAGACGAGATTCTCTGGCCCTGAAGCCTGAACAGCAAAAGCCCCAGCCGAACCGGCTGGGGCTTTTGCTTGTGTGTTGTAAAGGAGAGGGAGAAATAGGAGATGCTTTGTATCAACTGGGTACGGGCATAGGATACTAAAAAAATAAGTCAAAATCGTGTAATCGCTATGAATTTTTTGTAAACTGTTGCTTTGGGGCGGATTTGCTCCGCCTTGGCCGCCCCTGCGGGCAGACTGCGAAATGCACTCCCCCGCCTCCTTCCGCATACGCTGAAGTAGCAGGCGGCTCCCTGCCGCCAAAAGGAGGCAATTATGGACAACACAACAGGAACCTTGCAGGTGCAGGTCTACACCTCCCGGGCGGCGCTGCCGGTGCGGGACGCCACCGTGGTGGTGGTCCGGCGGGCGCCCTCCGGCAAATACGACCTTCTCTCCATCCAAAGCACCGACAGCAGCGGAAAAATCCGGCCCATCACCGTGGAGACCCCGCCCCTGGCGGAGAGCACCCACCCCAACAACATCCCCGGTCCCCCCTTCGCCCAGTGCGACATCTGGGCGGAGCACCCCAACTACGCCATGCTCCTGGTGGAAGGGGTACAGGTTTTTCCCGGTGTGGAGACCATACAGAGCATGGATTTGTGTCCCCTGAGCGGAAGCGGAACCGAGTTCTTCCAGTGCGGTGTGCGGGAAATTCCCCCGCAGAATTTGTGAGGGTGCCATGCCGGTAATAATTCCCTATGTCCCCACTACCATTACGGTACATATGGGGCTGCCCAACGAGTGGGCGGAAAATGTTACGGTCACCTTCCCGGACTATGTAAAAAATGTGGCCTCCAGCGAGATCTACCCCACCTGGGAGCCCGCCGCCATCCGGGCCAACGTGCTGGCGATCATTTCCTTTGCCCTGAACCGGGTGTACACCGAGTTCTACCCCAGCCGGGGTTACGACTTTCAAATCACGTCCACCACGGCCTATGACCAGAAATTTATTCGGGGCCGGAACATTTTCGAGAATATTTCCCAGATTGTGGACGAGATTTTTAACGACTACATCCGCCGGGTGGGCTTTGTAGAGCCCCTGGCGGCCAAATTCTGCAACGGCACCACCAGCACCTGCAGCGGGCTGTCCCAGTGGGGCAGCCAGGAGATGGCCCAGCAGGGCTACAACTCCATGGAAATTCTGCGCCGCTATTACGGCGACGATATCGAGCTGGTGGTGGACGCCCCTATCCAGGACTTGCAGACCTCCTACCCCGGCGCGCCCCTGCGGCTGGGGGACACGGGCAACTCCGTTCTGGTCCTCCAGAGCGCCCTGAACCGGGTGTCCCGCAGCTATCCCGCCATCCCGAAAATCTGGCCGGTCACCGGAGTGTTCGGCCCTCCCACGGAAGAGGCGGTGCGCCAGTTCCAGCGGATCTTCAACCTGACGGTGGACGGGGTGGTGGGCAAGGCCACCTGGTACAAACTGGCGTACCTCTACGTGGGGACCGCCCGGCTGGCGGAGCTGATCAGCGAGGGACAGCAGTTCACCAGCTTCCAATACCCCGGCACCCTGCGGGAAGGGGACCAGGGGGAGAACGTGCGGGCGCTGCAATATATGCTTTCCATGGTGTCCCAGTTCTACAACACGGTTCCCCCCGTGACCATCGACGGGAGCTTTGGTCCATCCACCACCCGGGCGGTCCGGGCGGTGCAAAACGCCGCCGGTCTGGAGCCCGACGGTGTGGTGGGGGGGCGGACCTGGTACGCTCTGTACAACGATTTTCTGCCCATTAACTTTGCCATGCGGGGGGATACCGTGCGTATGGGAGAGCCGGTGGCGGCGGCGATGGCGGCCCAGGGCTCTGGCTCCTCCCAGGGCTCCATGGTCCGTCTGGGCCAATATCCCGGCTTCCCACTGGAGCTGGGGCAAAGCGACAACGTTGGAGGTGTGTTGGTATGACAGCGGCAAAGAGACAGCTGGAAAACGAGATGCTGGACCAGCCTGTATGCAGTCTACAGTATATGCTCATGCGGCTGGGACAAAAATACGATTTTCTGCCTCAGCTGGCGGTGGACGGTATGTTTGACGAGCGGACCCTGGAGGCGGTGATGCTCTTTCAGCGGGAGCTGTTCCCGCCGGTGACCGGGGTGGTGGACCAGGGGGTATGGAACGCCATCCGGGACGCGTGGATTCAGTTCGAGCTGGAGAACGCCCCGCCCCGGTCTCTGCGGGGGTTCCCCGCCGGAGTCTCCGCCGGCCTGGGGGATCAAAACTCCTATCTGCTGCTGCCCCAGGCCATGTTCCAGAGCCTGTCCCAAGTGCTGGAGGGGGTATCGGAAGAGAACCTGAACGGGACCCATGACGAAGCGTCCGCCGCCAACGCCCGGTGGCTTCAGCGCCGGGCGGGCCTGGAGGAGACCGGGGAGATGAACAGGGACACCTGGGATGCGCTGACCCGGCTGTACGAGCTGTTCGTGGTCCGGGAGCCTCAGATTGTGGTGTCCGCCGGCGGGCACGGATAGGGACTGTGTTTTTTCCGTCGTTTGAGATTACGCCGGTTAAAACCCTTAAATCTGGTTACACTATCCCCAACGGAAAGGAAGTGAGAACCGGATGACTGCCCATGTAAACGGAAACTGCATTGGCTGCGGCCTGTGCACCGGCATTTGTCCCGACGTATTCACCATGACCGATGAAGGAACCGCCGCCGCCCGGGACGAGATTTTCCCCGAACAGGAGCCCCAGGTCCAGGAGGCGGCGGAGAGCTGCCCGGTGGATGCGATTGAGGTAAGCTGAGGAAACGGCACACCCCCGCAGGGAAACAAAAAGCAGCCCGCAGTTCTGTAACTGCGGGCTGCTTTTCGCGTTAATAATACTTCTTCCGGTTCTTGCGGGCGGCCTCAGACTTCTTGCGGCGCTTTACACTGGGGCTCTCATAGTGCTCCCGCTTACGAACCTCCGCCAGCACACCAGACTTGGCGCAGCTGCGCTTAAAGCGCTTCAGGGCGCTTTCCAAAGATTCGTTCTCTTTCACACGGACTTCCGACATTTATATTTCCCTCCCTCCGGCGCGGCCAGCTTCTGCTGGTCCACGAAAGGGCCATTTGTATGGCTTTAACAGTACCATTATATTCGGTTTTTGTGCAAATGTCAAGTATTGCTTTTGGGGGAAAATTTGAATTTTTTATGACGGCTTATTTTTGGGGCTTGAAAATCAGGTTGACCAGCCGGCCCTTGACCACAATGGACTTCACCAGGTCCATGCCCTCCGCCAGCTTGGCGATTTTGGGCTCGGCCAGGGCTGCGTCCACCACGGTCTGGTCGTCGCAGCCGGTGGGCACCACAATGTTGGCCTTCAGCTTGCCGCCCACCTGCACCGCCATCTGGGTTGTGGCGGCCACGGTCTTGGCCTCGTCGTACTCCGGCCACTTTTGCAGGCAAACCTGCCCGCCGTAGCCGTTCATCTCCCACAACTCCTCGCACAGATGGGGGGCAAAGGGGGACAGCATCAGCAGCAGAGCCTTGTAGTCGCCCTTGGTGGCCCCCTTGGCGTAGAAGTCGTTTACCAGGGCCATCAGGGCGGCGATGGCGGTGTTGAACTTCATGGCCTCGATGTCGCTGGAAACCTTCTTGATGGCCCTGTGGATGGCCAGCTCGTTGTCGGGGGAGCAGCCCTCGCCGTCTTTGAGCTTTTCGGAGAGATTCCAAACCCGGTCCAGGAACTTCTTGCAGCCCCGGACGGACTCGTCGGACCAGGTGGCGGTCTTTTCAAAGTCGCCGATGAACATGATATACAGCCGCATGGTATCCGCGCCGTAGTCCCGGACCACGTCGTCGGGGTTGACCACATTGCCCAGGGACTTGGACATCTTTACCGCCGGCCGCAGGGCCTGATTGCCGTACTTGTCAAGCAGCGCCTGCTTCTCCGCCTCGGTCTCCACATTGCCTACATAGTGGGGATTTTTACCCAAAATCATGCCGTGGCTGGTGCGCTTGGCGTAGGGCTCCGCGTGGGGGATGGCTCCGATGTCGTGGAGGAAATTGTTCCAGAAGCGGGAGTAGAGCAGGTGCAGGGTGGTGTGCTCCATGCCGCCGTTGTACCAGTCCACCTGGCCCCAGTAGTCCAGGGCCTCCTTGGAGGCCAGGGCCTGGCTGTTGTGGGGGTCCATATACCGCAGGAAGTACCAGCTGGACCCGGCCCACTGGGGCATGGTGTCCGTCTCCCGCTTGGCGCTTCCGCCGCAGCAGGGGCAGGTGGTATTCACCCAGTCGGTCATTTTGGCGATGGGGGACTCGCCGGTGTCGGTGGGCTCGTAGCTC
>Ga0073908_1004295_pt1 | contig 13037 bp, 17 predicted proteins | sample MucameincwithD2O_FD_65484 | JGI IMG/M metagenome (GOLD analysis project Ga0073908, IMG submission 65484) | Mouse cecum microbial communities from Vienna, Austria - Mucus amended microcosms incubated with D2O | ecosystem: Host-associated > Mammals > Digestive system > Large intestine > Cecum...
AGGGTGTCGCGGTCATACAGGCGGTTCTTGAACTGACGGCTGACCGGTGGCTGTTTGGGATGTGGCACCGTGTGGTCTTCATACGAGAGCGTGTTTTTATCAATCGCTGCCGAGATGAAGAAATTCGGGATAACATTATATCCCTCTGTCACGGGGTCGAACAGCTGAATACGCTCAAATCTGTCATTCATGTCGGCTTTCCCGTCAAGCCATATATCGAGATTCCATTGGATTACATTGCGGGCATAAGTGCGCTGTTTGTAGATGGATTCGGAACCGAGCGAGTTCCCGAGTTTGTAATATTTCGAGTCGCCGACGTAGTATATGTCATCGTCGGGCTTATCGTTTGTCAGGAGTCCGGAATATGTATAGAAATGATCGACAAGTTTGCCGTCTTCCTGCTCTTTCAGTCCGGCGGGAATATTCTTGTCGCCGATCAACTCGTCAATCATCGCCTCGAAAACGATGTGGAACGATTTCACCAGAAGATACTCGCTGGGATTGGTATTGACCCTTATTTGATAAGCCTTGTCAAAGAAAGCGTAGCACAAATCCCACAATTTGACGGCTGTGTCTGAGAAATATTTGTATTTGATCTGACGCAGACGAGTGCGACCATATCCGCTTAGGTATCTCTTGAACTTGGCACCGGTTATAAGTTTGAACCCAAAGTTGATATCCGCCCGGAAACCGAATGTCTCGCTCACATATTGCAGAATCGAGAAGAAAATTACGAGTAGTTCCTCATCGAAATTTACCTGACGCTTCTTATTGACAGGACGCAGATATGTCGGCGACTCATCTTGAATCACGGCAGTTGTCCGAGCAATGGTGCGGTTCCAGTTTATCTTGTTGAATCCGGAGTGAAGATTGTTGATTATGAACGTGAAGAATTGCTGATTCTCCTTGTTGAAGCGTATCAGCGAGAGAATCACATCAAGCAGGGTATTGCTCTTTTTCCTGCGATTGCCTTTCCCTTCGTCCTCAATCTGGCGATGCAGAACGATTCCGTTGTTCTCGTGCGACTGGTTGTAGACAACAATCGCACGATGAATCCACACGGCAAACTCATAAATAAATTTACGCTCAAGCTCGTCAATCTCGGCTTCTTCAAGATGGATAAGATCGCGTGGCTGATACTTGCCGAAAACCAGTCCCGCCTCGTCGATGAGCACCTTAGGGAGAATGAAGACCACATCGCGCACTTTCTCATGTGGATTGTAGTAATACCCGACATAGCTGACCGCAACCCTGCGGTCAACATCCTGAAGGGTAAACAACCCGTCAAGGATATTGACAACGTCAGCGACGTCATACTGGTATTCTTCAATCAACAACTTCATTCGCCTTTGATTTTTAATCCAAGATCAAATTTTTTAGATAAAGCCCTTAGTACACTCCCATGATTATCAATGCCAGTCAACACATAATAATCTCCTATTTGTTGATATTTGTAATTTGAATTCTCAACTTTGGGAGACTTAGTTTTGCTGATAAGGGGCACATCTTCAAGTCTGTATCTGCCGACAAGCGCTTTTGCTGCTCGTTCTATACCAATTCGTTCCAATGCTTTTAAATAGGTTTCGTTTTTTGATGGGAGACTCAATACCTTTCCATCAGGCCATTCAACGAATAGGCTATATTCATTTCCATCCCAATCGTCATCATTTGATTCTTCATCAAATTTGACGTCATCTATTGGTTCTAAACCGAGATTCTTTAAGAACATAACAATATGTGCATTGTTCTCAAAAAAATCGGTGAACCGGAAAGGACGGTTCAGTTCTTCGTTTCTGAATACATTGCTGTCCGTTGCATAATCCTTGAACACATCAGTCCAGAGATAGAACAGCACCTTGTTGAGGAACACATCCTCGGATATTTCTCCGGTGGCAGGGTCTGCTTTGGCGAAGAAATAACCCATCTGTTTGTCAGACGACTCTGTAAGTGCGTATATCTCCGGGTTGATCTTGCTGAGGAATTCACCCCATGAATATAGATTTTCTCCAATACGGAATTTCCAGTCAATAGGTTGACCGGTGTGCTTGTCTATCGGGTGATATTCGATAGGCATGTATTTCCAGTTCCAGCGACGCTTAAAGGCGGAGTCAATCGGGAAAAGCGACTGATCACTCGTGTTCATTGTTGCCCAGATATAGAGATTCGGGGGCAACAGAAGAAGTTTGCCGTCAAGAATATCCTGACCGACATCCTGTGTTTTGCCATTGTCCTTTATTAGCTTGAATGCGCTGATAGCGGTCTTCTGCTCATCTGAAAGCGAGGCGAAGCCTTTACTGTCATCTTTGAGGAATTGAGATATATCTTCGTCAGCGTGTATTGCATATGACGAACACCCTATATTGTTGCGGTCAAGAAGTTGGAAAAGGTCACCGAAAATTTGCGCACAGTTGCCACGGTTTATCTCCTCGATGATAAGGTAAAACGGCTTGTCAAGATTGCTCCATGCGGCTACGTATGCCTTGAGGAATGCCTGCGGCACATATTTGTAGACAATCTTCTGCTCGTATGCGTCTTCTGCTTTGGCATTCTTCGCATGATGAACGGTCGTCCCTACAAAAGCATTTATGGGAACAGGAGCCATAGTAGGCTTATACGCTCCGACAAACGAAGCATAATCACTATCAGGATGGAAAGTGGTGCGCACGGAATTGTCATCATCGGTGATGTCATCGATAGTGAACGATTTGCCTGTACCCGGTGCTCCATAATAGATTACCTGAAGCGAAACATCTGATTCTCGTGGTTTTAAAGCTTTCGCTTTATCAGCTTCTGAAAGTTCTACCCCTAAAACCATTTTAGCAAGAGTCATCAGAGTAGACGTATATCCATATTCAAACTTATCAATTTCAGTTTTTCCTGAAAGCGCTTCTCTTGCGTCAGATGCAGTTGCATATTGGTGCTGCTTGAAGTAAGACACATATTCAGCCAATAGCGATTTAGATATTGTTCTAATCCCGATTGCACCCTTGCTGAAATTTTTGACAGACAAACATATTCTGTCAACATCAACAATCTCTATTTGACCATTTAGAGATTTCATGCCAGTTTGTAAAGTGTATTCCATGGCTGTATATTATAATCTGATTAACTCTTTGATGTCGACTTCAAGTAATTTGGATATCTGTATCAGACTCGCCAGGTCGGGCTGACTGGAGTTGGTACACCATTTTGAAATTGTCGTCTGATCTTTACCTAATTGCTCAGCCAACCATTTATTAGTTTTTTTCTTCTCGGCCAAAATGACCTTCAAGCGGTTCAAATCGTTATTCTCCATTCTAAATGATGGTTTATTACAACTGCAAAGTTAATCAAAAGAGCCGAAACCACATAGGATTCCGGCTAAAACTTTTGTGGTATTATCAAATAGATGAATTTATTTCAATATAGAGGGGGCTTGGCTATAGTTGATTCTTTCCATAGCTGGTCTCTGGCTCGGCGGCTATAACTTGCTCCGTATTCTCTTCTGAATACAAATCGGGGTCTACGATGCTGTTGTAAAGATTCTTCAATCTATCCCTGCGCCCTGTGACTGCTTTTATCTCGCACTCCCATATCCGTATGACTTTCCATCCCAATCGCATCAATTCTGCTTCCGTCTCTGCATCACGCTCAATGTTTCTTGTTATCTTGGTTTGCCAAAAATCAACATTGGATTTTGGCAGACGGAAATACTTGCATGCTTCATGGCCGTGCCAGAAGCAACCGTTGACGACAATAACGGTCTTGTATTTCGGCAGTACGATGTCCGGAGTGCCCGGCAGCTTTCGGACTTGAACACGGAAGCGCAGACCACGGGAGAATAGATACTTCCGCACAATCATCTCCGGCTTCGTATCCTTCCCCTTGATAGCCGCCATACAGCGGCTCCGTTGCTCCGAAGTCAATACATCTGCCATTCTGTTCTATCTAATGATTTTTAACGGTATGGCATCAAATCTTTCGTGACTAGTTTTATGCATTACCATCATAATGTCAAAATCAGGGACTTTAGATATATCAAATTCTACAATAAACGGCATGTCTGGTGTTGTGCCATGCTCAACTCCTCTCATAAAAGTATTCACCTTTAATCCAGAATTGAGAGGAACGCCGTTTTGTTCACCCCCTATATGCATTGTTTCATTTAGAACTTCAACTGAGATATCTTTGGTGTCATTCAGAGTGCAAAACAAAAAGGATGAGATTGGTTCTAAAAAATGTAATGCTCTACATGTTATTCTCAACTTGTTTCCGATATGTTGTTTTTCGGCAACCAAATTATGGAATTGAGATGTAGGAGCCTGATATGTATTATTGCCTTGGATTACATCAACAATTTGTCTGAGTGCGACTTCTAAGCCTTGCGAATAAAGATCAATATATAGGCTTTGGGTTAGTAGTACTGGCATTGGAGAATTATCCATGCGAATAGGAACAAATCTTATGGCATTTTGAGCAGCCTTGAAGATTGCATTTTGCCATTCCATCTTCACCATATTGCTTGCCAAACTATTTGCGGAGACAAAGAAAAAGAAGAATCTGCAATTTGACAATCCTTCATTCATTCTGTCAATGATGCCATCACCAGGTTGGATAGACCATGAATCGTAGAATACATTATTTTGACCAAATATGTTTCGGAGTCTAAGAGCTACTTGCTCAACAACCGGTTTATCTTTCCAATTATGAGAGAGAAAAATCATAGTATGTACTATTTCTATTTCTATTTACTAGGTATAATACAAAATTACAAAGAAATTCTGACACGGCAATCGGTTTATGCTTCTAAGCATAAAAAATCGTTTAGTAGATGGTGATTGAGAGGCGGTGGGTGGCGAAGATGAGGAATACTGCGAGGTATAAGGGGATGGAAAGTATGGTGTAGCCGCGTGGGATGGTGAACTGGCCGGTGAGCCATGAGTTGGTGCGAGTGGTGAGGCGATGACGTACCTCGCATATTGCCGAGCGCAGGCCGGAGGGGAGACTGGCGAATAATCGGGAATGTATTTCTGAAGGCTGCGGTGTGGTTATGGGTTGCTGTTGAGGCTTTTGGGCAGTCTTGGAGGAAAGGAAATTTTTGTGAATCAGGACAAGACCGGAGTGGATAAGTTTGTATCGCTCGTTTGTGATTTCGAGATTTTTGTTCAGAGTCTTGGCCATATCATCATAGAGGGCGAGCAAAGATGATTGCTTGCACTCAAAGTGTTTGATGGTTTGATTGAAGTATTCCTCGACGATTGAGCGAAATTGTGTCATGTCAACTTCCACTTTGATAATATCGGAGCCGGGCAATTCAACCGGTCGACCTTCAAGCGTAACCAATCGCTTGGACATCTGATTGATGTCCGAGCGGAGTTGGTTGGTCTGACGGTCGATGTATTCTTTGTCTTTTGCGGTCATTAGCGGCGAGATTTGAATGGTTTATAGATGTGTCGGTTTTCTTGGGCTTCCTGACGGCGACGGTGTTCATCGTTCCAGTCAAGGTCGTTGGTAGTACCTCCGCCACTGCCTAATTGAGCAATGGCACGACCTCCTGCCAATAGCTCGATAATAGCAGACAGAGGAATTAATGTTGTGTCAGATTCACTTGCCAAAATGGGATTGTCCTCATTTGATGGAGTTCTCAACTGAGATAGTCGTTTCCCTGAAGGAATGAATGATTTGTCAGTCTCAATAGGGGTAAACCGATCTGATTGTCCTACATAGAGGGAGTTTATGGGTAGTCCTTCCTTTGGGGGGATTTCTCCGAACTTGGCAGCGAGTTTGCCATAGGTCAGTTTCTGCTTGGAGAGTTTTGATCCGGAAAAACGGAATTCGTCTTTTGCAAAAGTGATGCCACGAATTTCGCCTGTCGAGCGGTTGAAACTAAAACAAGTCTCAATGCCATGAGTCTCCAACGTATTATGGAACTCAGCCCATGATGTCGAAGACTCGGCTGCTGAGAGAACAACCGATTTCATATCAAAGATCGCCTTTTGAATCGGTCGCAACCTATCATGGTTTATATTCTCGCCTGACGATTTGCCGAAAGTCAGACCGTAGCGCAGTTTTATTTCCTTGCAGACTTTGGCACTGCGGATGCGTTCATTGAATTCGGAGATCACATTGCCGTCAAGGTCGATGCGACTGAACACGAGATGGCAGTGCGGATGCGTCTTGTCGAAGTGTCGTGCCACGATGTACTGGGCGTTGGTGATTCCCATTCCATGCAGCCACTCATCGACAAGCTGAACCATGAAGCGGTCGCCATGTTCGTCGTCGGGGAATAATGACGCATCCTTGGCGAAAAGGAGATTGACACATGCTTTACCGGTTGAGAAAGGTTATGTATTCGTCCACGGCTGTCGGGACGTCGCAAATTTGTATTGAAACTGTCGGCGATTGTCTCGTTGGAGACTGCGCACACGCCCTGATGAGCAATGAGCCGTCCTCGCTTGGCATCGTTCTTTTTGTCGGTGGCATAATTGACAACGCCGGCGAAATCCATCCGATTTTTGAATTTAGCTATCATCACATACGGAATTTGGAGAGTAAATCGAGCGTGATAGCAAGCAGGCTGTCTATCCTGCTAACCACCGAATCGAAGCCCATGCCGTTGGCGCATCGGGTAAGCTGGTTGAGATTGTTGGCTATGCCCTGAAGGAAACGCACCTTGGCGTATTCTTCTTCGGTCAACGCCTTGCGGATATTGGTACCCATGACGGCATGTGTTATGAATTGGTTGAGGGATAAACCTATCTTGTGTGCCATATCCTTGACGACGGCGTAGGTGCCGTCGTCAAGATGCAATTTGATTTCATTGCGGAGCCGTTGCCACTCTGGTTTGGGCTTACGCCCGCGTTTTTGTTTGGAGCTATTCTGTGTCATAAGTGAATTATTGATTGGGTTAAAAGGAGGGAAAGAAATGGAGGAGGATAAGAGGTTGAAGGCGGAATCAGGATGATTTCAAGACACCGGCGCATGTGGCAAACGCGAGGTTGGCTGAGCCAATTTTTGTGGGACATAAAAAACAACCTTGCAATCCTCCTCCATCTTCACTTTTGTTCCGATTGCGGAGCCGTCGCGCAAGCGCACGTGTTACCAATCAAGGCTTCCTATAAGTGGGATTCTCGAAAACTATCTTGACCATCATTTCGTTAAGACGGTCTGCTATCCTGTCGCCATACTTTTCCCGGATTTCCTGTGGAGTGAGATTGGTGGTAATGATTGTGAAAAGTTGCCGGTCGTAGCGCATCGTCAGCATATCGGTTGTCGGATAATAGACATTCCCATAGTCTATAATCTCCAACGGCTCAGTGCCGAGGTCATCGATGGCGAGCATCCTTTGACCGCACAGATTATGCCATTGACCATAGTTGTCCTTGCATAGTCTGGTGAGGTGTCGGGCATCGCAAATCCTGATCTGATACTTCTCCTTGTACTCGGCAGATTCATACACGGTCATCGAAAGCTGGTTGAGTATCTGCTGAATGCTTTCACAAAAGTACTCTTGCCGTTTCCGCATCCGCCACACAGTAATAATCCGAACTGAGAACTGTCACCGGTAAGTCAATCGGTAATCCGCGTGGCGTGATTCCTGAGCGTGTCGCTCATTACAAAAGTACGGCAACGATGTTCCACCTCGGCCTTGACTGCGGCAAGGAGCACACGGGCGGCATCGTCTTTTGAAAGAGGAAGTCTAAAACGCTCCCTCGTAGTCCCGCGCTGAAGAAGCTGTGACATCAGAACCTCGACGGGTGTCATTGGTCGGTTGTTTTGTTGCATTGTTTTTGAGTTTGGCGATTGGTTGTTTTCTGAGCCAGTTCACGAAATATCTGCGGCAGTCCGCTTCTTCCCTGCCTTTCGTTCTCTGGCAACGGAGGTAACGGAAGAAGTCGGCGAGATAAGATTTCAGATTCGGCAAGTCTATCTGGCATCTGGACGAAAGTAGGGAAATGATTTCATTGAGCCACGGCTCGTCGCTAACCAACAAAGCCTCAAGTTCATCAATGCTCAGAATCCTCGCATCGCCCTTTTTATTTGAAGAAGAAATTTTGTTTTTGATATTTCTATCTTCTAGATTATAGGGAGCCAAGTCTTCTGTCAGGCTATCCGTCAAATTATCCCGCAAGTCTTCCGTTAGTTCATCTGGCAAAGATTCCGTCAAGCTATCGGTCAAGACAAGTGAATACATCGGGTAGTTTGCCTTGCCTGTACCTTTGGAGTAGGTTATGAGCTTGCGTTCCCGAAGTGACCCACGGGCGTTGACAACTGTCTGGCGTGTCACCTTGATAGCGGCACATACGATTGATGTCGGACACTTGAATGGCATCTGCCAGCGGCGTCGATTGGCTCGGTCAATCAGGAAGAAATACATTGCGATCTCCGCCGTGGAGAACGGCTCATACTCATTCTCTCGCCAGAACCTCTGCATCAGCAGATATAGGTTAATCGGCTTTGGCTTATTGTCACATCCGTTCATAGCGTCCATCTTCCTTTCGCGCTGTTGCGCATATCTTTTGTCATAGCCTGCATCTGTTCATCGATGGATAACTGGCCATTTCGACGCGACAGTCGGAGCCAGTCGAGCAATTCCGATTTCAGGAACAGCAGGTTTTTGCCGGGCTTATAGAATGGTAAGCGTCCTTCCTGCACAAGCGCATATATGCGCGAACTTGAAAGATGTAAAATCTCGCAAGCCGTCTCGGTTCCGATAAATTCTTCACTTGGTGGTTTCGCAGTCCGAGCATGAAGCTGCGCAGATAGTTTTGTGACCAGTTCGGTCAGGGCATCGACTTTATCTTCAAGCCGGGCCATGTTCTGAGGCATTGCCTCGATGCTTAGTTGTTGTTCATTCATTTTGCGGAGAGATGGGGGTTAAAACATCTCGCCGCAAAGATGGCTGGTTGTCTGGCGGTTGCGTGGTTTTAAGTGATATAACCAACTGACAACCAATAACCGGTCGCTATCAGTTGCTTTTGATAGCCAGTTTTTCCGTTCCGGGGAATATATGAGGTCGAAGTTCCTCCTCCGGTTTGATTAGGCGAAGGGAATATTTTCCGTCAGTCGTAGTAAGTTTGTTCGCTATGGTTGTAATTGCATGGTCGGCTAATGTCATAGAGAACATAGCCTTTATGAATAACGCAGTACTGATACGGAATTTTCTTGACTTGTCATCGGCGATTAACCTAATATTTCATTTTCTTGACGCTTGATTTCCTCCTCATAATCCGGCTTGCTGATTTCTACATCTTCATCAATGTTTGGTCTTTGCTTCTTCTTGAGTTTCTTAAATCCTCGATGTATTTTAGCCCCTTCCGGAATCATGTAGAAATAAATGAAGCATCCGGCTATACCGACTATGGCAAGTATGCCGATGAATACCATCATCATAAACAAAAAGGCATCGCCGCCACTTGCTCCGGCCATGCGCATCTCGATATATTTGCTGTACGCAAAACCTCCTATCAGAAGCACAGCGAATGCCCCCAATATCCGGAACAATACCTTATTGATCTTATTATCGGCCATAAAATAAGAACCACTACGCAATGGTAATGGTTCTTCAATCTATACGGTTCAATTCACTTCCGCGGAAGTGAATTGTCAAATTCCAAGCATTGCGGCAGGGGTGATGCCGAGAATCAGGCATATTGCACGGGCTATGCGCAGGGTGGGTTCGGCACGTCCGGATATGTAGTCGCTGACGCGGGATGGACTGACCCCAAGTTTCTCTGCGAGTTGCTTTTGGGTCATTCCTTTTTCTTCGATTGAAAGGCTTATCAGTTCTCCGATAGTTGGTTTGGCAATGGGAAAATGCAACTTTTCGTATGATTCCACAATATCGGAAACGATGGCGAGTTCAACCGCGTTTTTGTCGCTTGCCGGAGTCTCATCGGTAACGAGTGGCAACAGTTCCTCGATTCTGTTCAAAGAATACTCATATTGCTGTCTGGTTATCTCCATAAGTTTGTTTTTAGATGGTTGAACAATCAATTTTATCATACTCGCTATGTGTTCCTACGAAACGTATATAAGCCCTACCTATGGTAAATTTTATTACCACGACAAGGCGATAACGGTTGCCTCTTATATTGAACACATAGTGTTGGTTCCCGACATAATCTGTTGCCGGGAAATCCTCTCTGATGTCAGAAAGGGTATGCCATTCGGCTTGTTGGGCGATGTCATACCAACGCGCTAACGCCACCCTTGAATCCTCCCGTCCGGGAGTTTCAAAGAAGTCTTTGAGTTTTTTATGCGATATTATATGCATGTCACTAATATGATTGCAAAGTTAATAACAAATTTTGAAATACAAAAGATTATTGTCATAAAGTTCTGTAATACAAATTTTACTAGGGTGTCTTTATTTTGGCTTAATTGTGATTTTGCCGAGGGTTTCCAGAAGGGCGGTGGGAACTTCGTGGGTATATCGCATGGTGGTACCGATATCTTTGTGACACATCGACTGTTGCACTGCGTAAGGATTGCTGTTGGCTGCGAATTGCAAGGTACTGTAAGTGTGGCGGAAGCAATGGAAAGTGATGTGCTTTGTGATGCCTGCCGCTGTAATCCAGTCTTTCAATGGCTTGCCGGTCATGCTCCTTTTCAGACTTTTGAATACTTTCCCGGTTCCACGATTGCCCATAAGTTCGATGGCTTCATCGCATAGTGGTAGCTTTACTGGTGTTTTTGTTTTCTGAATTGTGATGACGATGCACAGCCCGATGGCCGGAATCGGTTGTATATGCTCCCATCGCAGATTCTCAATGTCGCTGATGCGAAGGCCTGTCAGACATGAGAACAGTGATGCCCGCCGCAGAACATCATGCTTGCATGGTGTCTGCGCCAGTTGTATTAGCTCGTCTTGCGTCAAAAATTCACGGTCAACCTCCTCCCATTCGATATAATCGAGGTAGTCATTTATATTCTCCGAAATCAGCCGCTCCTTGTAGGCCTGTTTAAGCAATGCCCGGAATGTGGAGAAATATCCCGCCGCTGAATTGCGGGAGACCTTCTTTTTCTTATGCCGCAGTTGATGGGCGTTAAGAAGATACTCACGGAACTTGGTGCAAAGGTCAACCGTCACTTCCCCGAAAGTACATTTGCCGCCGGTGAATTTGTGAAAGTGCATATACACGATTTTCCATTTCTGATAGCGTTTCTTGGTCACATCCTCGAAGTAGGCGAGAAAGTCCTCACGCTGCTGTGAATGGTCGATGAAACCGAACTGGCGGTTGATGACCTGCTCCTGACGGCGACAGCGGATTATCTCCGCTTTTTCAAGCATCGTCTGATTGAACTCCCGCTGAACTCTATTTGTCGGATTGCCGTAGAGGTAGATGCCCATATACTCATGGCGTTGCGATTTGTTAGTCTTGGGATTGCGGATTTCCGGATAATAATCGAGATAGAGCGTAATCTTTCCCGATGGTAAGAGGCGTTGACGTAAAGTCACTTTGGTACAGATATCCATATTTGTTGTGTTTGTTTTTGTGGCGAAATTACTCGGTTATCTCATGGTTGTCAGATTATCAGCCGAATAACCGACTGACAACCAACAACCGACGAGATTTATAATGTGGGCGGTCTCAGAATTGCATCAATTTCGGAGCGCAGGATATAGGTGTATTTGCCAACCTTCTTCCGTTGCAGTCCATGATACTTCACATAATTGTGGAGCTGGTCATGCGTCAGATTATACTCCACTCTGACTTCCGAATACGAAATCCAGTCATCCTCTTTCGGCGGCTCAGGCTTCGCCGCAAACACCCGGTCACAATGTGTTTTGCTCCAAAGCGTCTTGCCACGATGATACACTTTCGGAATATTGTGCCGTTTCGCCTGAGCGAACACCTACGAATTGCTCACACTGAACTTCTCAATAATCTCTTTGGTGGTATAGAACTCAGTGATTGGCTCACCGTTTTCATCAACTGTAGAGGATTGAGCTTTCGACTTCCGAACATATAGGCTGGTATTAAGAAGTGCCTCTATATCCATTCGGCAGATACGAGTAACGCGAGATGTAAGACGAAACGCCTTCAACTTTCCTCGATAGATGAGCTGATATATTGCATTGCGTTTTACACCCATCAAATTCGCTGTTTCCTGAACAGACATATATTCCTTTCGACTTACCGCCTCTTCTTTCTGACGGATGATAGTTTCTATTACCATCGTTTCCGTCGTTTGTTTTCGTTCCTGTCTCTTGCGGTCTTTATAGGCATGTTCCGCACATCGTTTGCAACAGAAACGTGTGGAGCATTTTGAGATTCAAACTCATTTTCGCACCACTCACATACTTTCTTGATTCTAATGTTTGATGTTGCCATTTTTGAACTTTTATTTCGCCGCTCATGGAGCCGATTATGTATCCATACGTATTTCTACGTATCTCATTGTTTACATGTATCCACACTCGAAAGGAGCGACTTGTTCCGAACATGGTTGCGCACCAAATATGGTTCAAAAATGGAGTGAATAATAGGTAGAAACGGGTTCCACCGACTAAAACCGGGACAATCGGATATAAGAAAAGGCGCTATCTATGAACGCCTTGACACTTGTTCGTGATTGTTTTCGACTGTTGTTTATCGAGCTTTATTTTCCGACGCAGAAGTGGTTAACTTGCTGATGCTCAATGATGTATTGGACTAATCCGTACAAGTGTCGTTCATTTTCGGCTGCGACAAATGTTAACCACTTGATTTATAATATTCTACGAATCGCTCTCACCTCACGGCAAGTACTGATTCTATGCAAAGTTAACCATAATTCCCCGACTATCAAAGTTCTAAGTCATTTTTAACTTTTCCTCTACGTACAACCGGACTGAAATCGCCTATAAAGTTCATTGACGAGCGTCATAGCTATAATGGTAATGTTTTGAACAGAAAAACATATCATATATACTTTTCTATTCAAATTTTTACTCAATAGTTCGTTAAAAAATTATTCATAGGCTAAGCGGCATCTACCGCCAAGCCAAGGAGTTCTTTGACAAGTTTAGCATTTAAAGTCTTGTTCGGGTCAATTCCGCTCAGGTCAAAAAA
>Ga0073908_1004317_pt1 | contig 12957 bp, 15 predicted proteins | sample MucameincwithD2O_FD_65484 | JGI IMG/M metagenome (GOLD analysis project Ga0073908, IMG submission 65484) | Mouse cecum microbial communities from Vienna, Austria - Mucus amended microcosms incubated with D2O | ecosystem: Host-associated > Mammals > Digestive system > Large intestine > Cecum...
CCCTGCATATTCAGGGTGTTCACCTTGGCCACCTTCACGCCGAAGATCTCCTCCACCGCCTTGGCGATTTCAATCTTGTTGGCGCTCTTGGCCACCTCGAAGGTGTAGCGCTTGCCCTCGGTCTGGGACATAGACTGCTCGGTGATAATGGGGCGCTTAATGATGTCATACGCCTGTGTCATTACGCAAACACCTCCTCAATCACGGCCAGGGCGGCCTTATCCACCACCAGCCGCTTGGCGTTGACCACGTCGTAGACGTTGACCAGGTTGGCGGTGGTGGTCACCACGCCGGGGATGTTCCGGGCGGACTTGACCACATTCTCGTCCAGCTGGGCGGTGACTACCACGCACTTGCCCGCCTCCACGGCGTTCAAAAACTGCTGCATGGGCTTGGTCTTGATGGCGTCCAGATGCAGGCCGTCCACCACCAGGATGTCGCCGGAGGCGGCCTTGGCGGACAGAGCGGACTTCAGGGCCAGACGCTTCACCTTACGGTTTACGGTATAGCTGTAGTCCCGGGGCTTGGGGGCGAAGGCGATGCCGCCGTGGGTCCACTGCACGGCCCGGGTGGAGCCCTGCCGGGCGTGGCCGGTTCCCTTCTGGCGCCAGGGCTTCTTGCCGCCGCCGGAGACCTCGGCGCGGGTCAGGGCGCTCTGGGTGCCCTGACGACAGTTGGCCAGGTGGTTCTTGACCACCTCGTGGACCACAGCCTGGTTGGGCTCGATGCCGAAGACGCCCTCGGAGAGCTCGATCTCGCCGACCTGCTGGCCGGCCATGTTAAACAAATTCGCTTTTGGCATATCTCACACTCTCCTTTCCTTAGCCTTTGCGGGCGGAAGCCTTCTGCGGGTTGCGGCCGGAAGCCTTCTGCGGGTTGGCGCTGATGCCGGACGGGCCCTTCTTCTCCACATGGACCTTGGTGGTGCTCTTCAGGAATACCACGCCGCCCTTGGGGCCGGGGATCGCGCCGCGCACGGCGATGAGATTGTACTCGGGGTCCACCTTCACGATATCCAGGTTCTGCACCGTGACCTGCACGTTGCCCATCTGGCCCGCGCCGTCGCGGCCCTTGGCAATGTGGCCGGGGGTGGTGCCCGCGCCTAAAGAGCCCTGGTGCCGGTGGACGGGGCCGCCGCCGTGGGTGTTGCGCTTGACGGCCGCGCCGTGGCGCTTGACCACGCCCTGGAAGCCGTGGCCCTTGCTGATGCCGGTGACGTCGATGAACTCGCCGGCGGCGAACACGTCAGCCTTCACCTGCGCGCCCACCTCGTACTGGGAGCAGTCCTTCAGCTTGAACTCTTTCAGAACCTTTTTCAGCTCGGTGATGCTGGCCTTCTTCTGGTGGCCGGTCTCGGGCTTGGTGAGCTTGCGCTCGGGGACGGTCTGGTAACCCAGCTGAACGGCCTCATAGCCGTCCTTCTCAGCGGTCTTCTTCTGCACGACAGTGCAGGGGCCGGCCTCGATCACCGTAACGGGGATCACGCGTCCGGCTTCATCGAAGATCTGGGTCATGCCGATCTTTTTGCCGATGATCGCTTTTTCCATCATGGAACTTCCTCCTATTTCAAAAGGTTATTGGTCGGCGGAGTTGTCCAATGGGCTGACATTGCTCCGGCGACTTGACCCGTCCGCCTCAAAACGCGGCGGACCGCGGTGCAAACAGGTTTTTTACAGCTTGATCTCGATCTCCACACCCGCGGGCAGCTCCAGGGACATCAGGGCCTCCACAGTCTTGGGGGAGGGCTTCTGGATGTCGATGAGGCGCTTGTGGGTGCGGCGCTCAAACTGCTCCCGGCTGTCCTTATACTTGTGGACGGCCCGCAGGATGGTAACCACCTCGGTCTTGGTGGGCAGGGGGATGGGGCCGGAGACGGAAGCGCCGGTGCGCTTGGCGGTCTCCACGATCTTCTCCGCGCTCTGGTCGATGAGCTGGTGGTCGTAGGCCTTCAGGCGAATGCGGATCATTTCTTTCTGAGCTGCCATTTTGGATTTCCTCCTTAAAATAAATACGAAAGCTGAGTGTTTCTGCTCGCCCTCCGTACGGTGAAGAAGTCTTGCCACGTTTCCGTGCGTATCACTCCCTGGCACGAAAGAAACCGGCATGAAAGCAGGCCGGTTTCCGCCATGCAGGGCGATATACGCCATAGCAGGGCTCCTTCAGCCGCCCGATTGTCGGACATACTCCGCGGAAGTTACCTCGTTTCCGAGCAATCTCCCGCATCATCGCAGATTGCGCGCTTCTCACGCGCTCACATATGGTACCACACTCTCCCGCGTGTGTCAATCTTTTTTTCAAAAAACTCTTTAATTAAAATGCCGAAAGAGGAGATGGACAAAACTATGAAAGCTTACGGCCCTGCCGCTCTCTTCTGATCCTCTGCTCCGCCGCGCCTTTCAGAAACAAAAATTCCTTCGTCCTCCCATATGCAGCCCAAAATGCCAGATTAGGCGCCGCCGCGCAGATGAATCCTTTTTTCAAAAATCCGGCAGTCCCGCTTCCCGTCAGTCCGCACAGCAGCCACGTCAATGCCCCGGCGGCCGCGGTAACCGCCAGATTGAACGCCGCCTCCACAATCGACTTATGGCAGTCCTCCCAAAAGAGGCCCAGGACGCTCTTGGTATTGATCACAGGGGTGCGCATACAGGTCACATAAAAGTTTGCCACAATCAGCACCGCCGCCGGGGCGGGCAGCAGATAGCCCTTTCCCAGCCAGAGGTCAATGAAGGGATCATAGAGGCAGAACAGACAGATGCTCATCCACCCGAAAAGCCACGCGGAGAAAAAAGCCAGGCGGCGGAAGGCCGCCTTGTTTCCCTTCCACAGTCTCTGTTGCGGCCAGATTCCCCAGGGCGGGCGTGATCACGTCAAACAGGGCCCCGACCATGATGTTAAGAAAGCCCCGTATCATGACGTAATTGGAGTACAGGCCCGCTGCGGCTACTCCCACGAATTTGGAAATCAGCAGGTTATCCGTGTTGAGCACTGCTACTGCCCCAATCCGGTGGAGAACCATGGCCCGCACATTGCGGCGTATCTCCCCCAAAATCTCCGGGGGCAGGGGGCGGACATTCTTCTCCCGCAGGTAGGGATAGAGCCGGTCCGCCTGCAGGGAGACGGCGGCGTTCTGCACAATCGTGGCCCCGATGGCGAGCAAGAGGTAATATATGTAGTTCCGGGTCAGCAGCAGCACCCCGGTCTGCGCCGCCGTGGCCCCCAGAGACACCGCGGCGCGGATGGCTGTTTCCACATACTTTTTCTGGTGCACAAAAAGCAGAGTGGACTTATAGGCAAAGAAGTACGAGATGCTGGCATTGACCAGGTTCAGTACATAGATCAGCGGGATGCAGGGGATATCCTCCGGCATCTCCTTCACAAAAAAGCTTAAAAACGGAGTCAGGGACAAGCCCGCCGTCAGCACTGCTATACCCACGGTCCGGTAAACCCGGCGGTAAAGCCGGACAAGGGACTTGATTGTCTCCGCATCCCCCTGGGCCACCGGGCGGTAGAGGCTGTAGGTAATGGAGGCGCTGAACCCCAGCTCCGCCAGGGAGAGCATGGAGAGCACATCGGCAAAAAGCCCGTTGAGCCCCAGGTACTCCCGCCCCAGCAAAAGGACAAACACCCGGCGGGACAAACATTTCAGTACGGCCAGAAGCAGCTCCCCGGCCATGGCGAATTTTAAATTTTTCTCCATAGGCGCTGCTCTGTCCATTGGATTCCTTCACTCCGTCCTGCTCCTCTGCACGCGCTTTCTTTGCCGGTAAAGGGCTGCCATTGCCTGAAAAACCGGCGTTCCGGCCCAGAGGGCCAGCTCCGCCGCTGGGGCAAGCACCCGGGCAGGGCCGGGTTTCAGCCGCAGCCCTTCGTCCCCGCAGATGCTGATGTCCGCACGGTTCTCCTCCAGAGCCCGGTGCAGCGTTTCCAGCAGGCCGGGCTCCACATAGTCATCCGAATCCACAAAGGCGACATAGTCCCCCGCCGCCCGGCGGACTCCCGCGTTCCGGGCGGCGGAAAGTCCCTGGTTCTCCGGGAGGCGCAGGACCTGAAACCGGCTGTCCCGGGCGGCCCAGGCGGCGCAAATGGCACCCCCGCCGTCGGTGGAGGCGTCGTCCACCACAATGACCTCCATATCGGGATAGGTCTGCGCCGCCAGAGAGGCCAGGCATTTCTCCACATACGCCTCCACGTTGTGCACAGGCACAACTACACTGATTTTCCCTTGCTTTTCTCCCATCACCACCGGCCTCCCAGGCGCTTAATCCAGGCAAAAGCCGCCGCCGCCATCCGGAACCCCCTTGCGCTGGCGCACAGGGCCAGCAGCGCCGCCGCATCCCGCTTCCGGGGAAGGCGCAGCTCCGCCCGGTACAGCTTTCCCCAGGGCACCATGTTGAAGGGAACGCCCCGGGCCAGGCAGCCCATCGCTTCCTCCCGGGTATAGACGGCGGCGGGGCACCGCTCCAGGCAGTCCTCCACATTGTACACCGGCACAATCACGCTAATCAGCGGGGTTCCCTGCCCCATGCCGAACGCCTCCCTCCATGACCTGCTTGTAGTACTCCGCCAGGCGCAGGTGCATCCGCCGGACGCTGAAGATCTGCTCCGCCTTTTCCCGGTTCCTCCGGGCCATGCCCGCAAGCAGCTCCGTACTGCCGCTGCACCGCAGCAAAGCGTCCGCCAGGGCGGGCACGTCGCCGGGCTCCACCAGGATGCCGTTTTCCGGGCCCACCACCTCCGGAATCGCCCCCACAGTGGTGCTGATGATGGCCTTGCCCGCCGCCATCCCCTCCAGGATGGCCATGGGCAGCCCCTCGTGACAGGAGGGCAGGACCACCGTGGCCGCGTCCCGCAGGCGGCGCAGCTTTTCCGCCTGGCCAATCCAGCCCGGCACGGTAATGTTCTTCTCCAGCCCCTTCTCCTTCACCAGGGCCCGGACCTTCTCCACCTCGCCGTCTCCCGCCAGGCAGACGGTAAGCGCCGGGTTCAGGCGGACAGCCCGCTCCACCGCAGCAATGAGGTCGTAGGTCCCCTTCCGCTCCCCCAGGCGGCCCAGCATCAAAAAGGCGTTCCTCCGCTCCGCCGGGTCCGAAACCGCCCCCTGAAGCCGGGCAGGGTCCACGATGTGGAACAGGTCGTATTTCGATAGCAGCCAAGAAACCGGAGATATCCGTAAACGGAATACAAAAGCCGCACCGGCAGGCTTCCGTCTATGCAGGAGGGAAAGCTGTCCACTTCAAACGCCCGGCCCAAAATCTCGCTCTCCCGGATGCCCCGGATTACCTCAGACATCCCGCCCCGGGCCCGGGTCTCACTGGGGCCGATTTCCAAAACCTTCATAAATCCTCCTGCTCAAAGGGCGCAGATGTCCCTGTCAAGGGCACGGAGAAACGCCTCCGTATTGGAAGAAAACCGGGCGGGGCTCTGGTCCCGAACGGCCCGCAGGGCCTCCGGCAAATCCTCCGTGTCCCGGCAGGCGTAAACCAGGTTCATCTTGTGAAGCTGCTCCGTCAGCTCCAGCTGATGGTCGTCCACGTGCTCGCCGTACCGGGCCCTCGGGTAGTATTCCATCAGGGGCCGCACCATCAGCCAGCTCCAGAGCCAAACCCAGTATCCGATCAAGCCGATGTTCAGGTACATACGCAGGAAATCGTTGTGAATCTGCGTCTGTGTCCGCAGGGGGACGGAGCTCTCCACGCCGGTGAACCACTCCACAAAGCGCTCGAATCCCGTTCCACGGCCCATATAGGTAAAGCTGATCTCATAGTAGGGGGTCACGTTGCCGAACAGCAGGGCCACAGCGGGGATGGCGATCCGCTTCAGGCCAATCAGGAAGAAGATGGCCGACAGGCCCAGCCACAGGCCGGGATGGGGGGACTTCTTCCAATGGAGCAGCAGATAGATGAGAAAGGGACCGAAGGCAAAGGTCAAATCGTGGGTTTCCAGCCGCTCCATCAAGGGGCCGGTCTCCTTGCTGAATGTAATCAGCAGGGTGCAGAACTCCTTAAGGAAAGCGCCCAGCCCCCCTTCATAAATGACCGCCAGCACACCGGCAAGGTTTGCCGCGCACATGGCCCCCAGGCAGTACCAGATTCCCCTGGCGCCGAAGAGATACAGCGCGGCCGCCGCCTCCAGAACGGCCAAAAGCTGAGGAATTACCATGGTGACGCCGTTTAAAACGGCGTCACTCTCCGCTTGCGTTCCCACCCAGACGACGGAGGAAAAGACCAGGGGCACCAGACAGGGAAGCATCTGCACCGCCGTATGGCGGGACAAAATCAGCAGGCGGTCCAGCCGTACCGTGACCGTGAGGTTCAGCAGGGCCAGAAACAGAATCGCCAGCGCGCAGGGATTTTTGAGACTCAGCTCCATGCCGCCAATGGAAAAATAGGTGTCCTGGAAGAAAAACATACCGGTGGCCAGAAGCATATAAAGAACCGCGCACAAGCCCCATCCCCCCTTTCCGTTTTCTCACCCGGCCGCGGCCTTGACCGCTCCGGTCCGCTTCATGGCGGTGGAAAGAAGCTCCCGGATGTAATAGCGCTTCTCCTTACCCGCCTGGGCGCAGCCGCTGTGCAGCTCCAGCCGGTAGCCCTGTTCCCGGGATTTCTGCTCCAGGGCCACGCCGGCCTGGAACAGGGCCGCCTCCGCCTGCTCCCCACCTAACGACTCCGCAAAAATCAGGTACTGCCCCGCGCCGTTGTTCCCCACAAACAGCCTGTCGGAGGTTGGGAATACAGAGGTCAGAATCGCGGAAAAGTCTTTCAGCATCCGATCGCCGGCCTCCCGGCCCAGGCGGGCATTTTCCGCCTGTAGATTTGTCAGCCGGCACACCACGCAGGTGAAGCTCTCCGGGAGCGGTCGTCCGTCCCGGGAGGCGATGAACTGGTCGCACTTGGCCCGGTTTGGCAAGCCGTCCACCTTGTTGCTAAAGGCGTAATATTCGATGAAGTCCTCAATCCGGCCAAAGAGGGCCGCCCCGGCGCAGCCCAGCGCCCCGAAGATCACCACAATCAAAACGGTGAACAGCCCGATGGGGAACCGCTCCGCCACCCGGACGCTGGAGCGCATCAGGATGTTCTGGGCTCCCAGGTACTCGTTGTACTCGTCGTTGGTCTCATAGTAGACGGTCTGGAGGGCATTGATTTTCTCCGCCAGCGCCGCAATCTCAGCCTGGATTCGCTCCTGATCCGCCCGGGAAGAGCTGGCGGGCGCCTGCTCAAAGACGCTGAGAATATAGTTGTTGTAATCCTCCTCGATGATGTTGTGCTCATAGAGCGTCCGGTCCTCAATGTATTGCCGCAGCAGCACGTCGTACTCTGCCGTCCGGTCCACCGGGGCCCAGCTTCCGTCCTCATACCGGTCCTGGTCGTCGTATACATTGGGCAGCACGTCCCGGTCCCGGGTGATCCGCCCGGCCAGAATCTCGGAAAAAAGCTGCCGGACCTCCACGTCCCAGATAAACGCGAACTCGTCCATCAGGTCCTGAAAGCAGCGGCCCGTCCGGCTGGAGCGGAACTCCCCGTTCCACCCGGCCTTGTTGGCCAGATCCTCCGTGAGATTGGTAAGGGTGTCGTCCATGACCTCCGCCATCTCCAGGTAGTCATAGCCCTTACTGGTCAAATCGCTGACCGGGTTGGCGGCCAGGGCGGTGTTCACATGGGTCTTTCCGTAGTAGCTTCCGTACTCCTGCAAAAGCTGGTTCAAAACCTTGCGGGGGTAATCCTTCCCGTTTCCCACGCCGCAGCTGAAGGACACCACATACTGGGTGGGGTTCAACTCATAGTCCTCCTCGCCGTTGTTCAGCTTGGATTCCCGCACCTGGAGATCCTCCTCCGTGATAACCGGCTCCACATGAATGCCCATGCGGATGCCGTCAATAGTAGACTCCGTGTAGCCTATATCCAGGGATTTCATAGCCTGGGTCACCAGATTGGTGGAATAGATTTCAGAGGGATCAATGGCGCTTCCGTCCGGCGAGAGCCCCTCCGCCGCCCGGCTTCCGGTGTATTCGATGACCGCTGCGCAGTATACTGCTGGACATAGAACCGGGCGGCCAGGTAAAAAACGGCCCCCGCCAGAATAGAGATTCCCGCAATCACAGCCCGGTATTTTTTCAGATAACGAAAAACATCCAGTTCTTTCACGCTTTGTCTCCTTTCCGGACCTTGCTTTTGGGGCGCTTTCTCGCCAGGACGGGGCGGCCGTTCCGGTCTTCCCGGTAAAAGGGCTCCAGGACGGCGTTCCCTCCGGCTCCGGCCACCTGCGCGGAGGCGTAGGCATTGTGCTCCATCGCCTCCCCCAGCCGGGTGGCGGAGGCCAGATGCTCCTTCGCTTCGTCCGCAAAGTAGTCCACGCCCACCTTGGTCCTGGACATATAGAACTCGTCGTCCACATCGTAGGTGGGAATCAGCACGAAACTGGTCATGAAGGCGTCGTACATATTGATCGCCTCAATCCGCACATCATGGGCCGCCAGGTTTTTTCTCCGGTCAGTCTCCAGGAGGCGGTTGGCGTACTGCATACGGGACCGGTAGGTGCTGCTGTCCCTGGAAAGGCCATGCTCCAGGACAAACGCCTCATAGCGCTCCAGTTCAATGGTAATAAATTTTTCAATTTTCTGAGACAGGGAGGCAAAGGTCTCCCCGCTCTGCGCGGACCGGAAGCTGCTGCTCTCCCGGCTGTAGCCCGGAAGATAGTTCCGCAGCTTCCGGGCCTGCATCTCCAGAAAATCCTTCACGTCCAGATATTCCATTCCCTCCAGCTCCTGGAAGGACAGGTCCAGCACGCTGTCATTTTCCGCGTAGTTCCGGACAAAGCTTTCCCAGTATACGTCCGCCAGAAGATTCAGTACCGTTTTGGGCGTCGTATGGTAAAGCGTCACCTTTTCCGAGCAGCGGACCTGGTACTCTGTGGAAATCTTCAATGCCGACGCCTGGGTCACGTCCAGCTTTTCCGCGTCCAGGGGCGTGGACAGGGTAAGGCACTCCGCCAGCTGTTCCGCGCTGAGCCTGAGATCCCCCCGCTGGACCACCTGCTCCAGAATGTGGTCGGAGAGGATGTCGGATTCGTTGAACCGGGTGACATTGGGGTTTTGCCCCCGTGCCGCCTCCTCATAGTTGAACACCATCAGCATATTGGGCGTGTAAAAGCCCTCTGCCAGCCGCGCGGCAAAGCGCACCAGAAAAAACACCACCCCCAAAACCGCCAGCCGCCGCCGCTTCTGGAATACCAGCTCTATTCCGCCCCGGAGCCCCGGCAGCTTCGCTCTTACAATCAAGAAGCGATAAACCAGCATAGCCCACAAAACGGCCTCCTGGCGGCCGTTGATGTCGATCACAGCCAACTCGGGCCGGTTGTTGATGCGGGGAAGCCCGTTGTGCCCGCCCATTCCCCTGGAAACGAACAGGGTTCCGTTGGCAAGGCGGTACAGTCCGCCGCTGTACTTGGGAAACAGCCCCGTATCGTTATGGTACAACCCGCCCAGCAGGGGCAGGCGGACCTGTCCGCCGTGGTAGTGGCCGCAGATGCCCAAATCCACCGCCCCATCTGCCAGAGCCTCGTAATAGAGGCCGGGATAGTGGGCAATCAGCAGCTTGAAGGCGCCGCTTTTCTCATACTCCTGAAAGAACCCGGCCCCAAACGCGGCGTAGTCCTCCGGAGAGGCGGGTATTCCGCCAATCAGAAGGGTTGTTCTATGTATGGTCGTCTCCTCCGCCCGGTTGACCAGAACATGGACGCCCAGGTCCAGAAGCTGGCTCTCAATGGGGCTGCCCTGGCCGTACATCAGGCTGCTCTCGTGGTTGCCCGGGCAGTAATAAACGGGGGCCAGCTTTACCAGTTTCTCACAGAGACGCAAAATGACGTCAGGATTGCCGTTTTTTGCGTTCATCATGTCCCCCGCCACGGCGATGAGGTCCGGTTTCAGCGCGGTAATCCGCTCCACCAGCTCCCGATTGTCCGGGCCGAATTCCCGTTCGTGCAGGTCCGACAAAACCGCAACGCGAATATTCTCCCCGCTGGCGATTTTGGGGGAATACAGATGGTAAAAGGTTACCTCCAGCTCCTCCGAAGCCAGCCAGCCGCCGCCGGCCAGCAGCACGGCAGCCGCCAAAAGGGCGCACAAAATCCTCCGCCGGTTCCAAGGCATATATATCCGCATATCCAGATCTCCTTTTGATATTCAGGCCGTCTACTGGCCCTCTCTGCGCACAACCGCTCTGTTTCGGACGTCGTCGTACGCCTGCTCATCGGCGAGGGATTTTCTCAACGATGGGGATTGACAGGTGTGTAGCTTGTTTGGCCGGCTGCATGGCTTGTTGGAACCGGGATCTCTGTGGCATCCTATTATTTTTTGTCGAAGCGGCATTTGCGGCAAATACACTGATAAAAAAGTTCTCAATAAACAGAACGCAGCTGTTCTCATTCCCTTCCCGGAACGGATGGATGCACAGGAAATCCAAAATTACCCCCTATGTGTCCTGCATATATTGCGCGGTGTTTCTGCGTGTGATATACTGAAATACCAGCAGGGCCATCCGGCCGCGTTTAAGCCCTATTCCGGGGAGGAGAGCCGGGCGCGGACGGAGCAGTCCTTTCTGGTGCCCAAGGGTGAGATCGTGGAGAATGGCTGCGACCTGTTGATCAATAAGTACAAAAAAACGAGTATGTGCCCATGGAGTACCCGCCTGCCAGCGAGATTTTCGCCCGGCTCCGAGCACTGGAGGGATGGTATGATGGCAAAATTTTCAGACCTGTTTCTGGATGCAACAAAAGACGGCTATAAAATCCCTAAAGAGAACTATTTATCCAAAGGTAAATACCCGATCATTGACCAGGGGCAGAAATATATTGCGGGATATTCAGATAACGCGGAAGGATTATATGAAGACGTCCCTGCCATTATTTTTGGAGACCACACAAGAATTATTAAATATGTTGACAGGCCGTGCTTTCTTGGCGCTGACGGAGTGAAGCTTTTAAAAGCCAAAGATGCCGCTGCAAATTATAAATACCTGTATTACGCCCTTTGTTATGCAAAAATACCGAATACAGGCTATAATCGACACTTCAAGTGGTTGAAAGAGGTTGATATAAAACTCCGGGATGAACATGAGCAGCAGCATATTGTCGAGGTATTGGACAAGCTCACCGGCCTGATTTCCCTGCGCAGACAGCAGCTTGCCAAGCTGGATGAGGCGGTGCAGTCTCAATTTATCGAGATGTTCGGTGAGCCGAAGAAAAATCCCAATGTAGTAAGCTTTGAGTCCGCCTTCACGATTCGTGACGATTTACGTAAACCCATCAACAGTGCTGTACGCTCGAAAATGCACACTGGACAGTTATATCCTTACTATGGCGCTAACGGACAGGTTGACAGCATCAATGAATATCTTATGGATTGCGACGCCATCTGTTTGGCGGAGGATTGCGGTGCATATGGTGCCGGAGAAGCGACTTCTTTCATCGTTTCCGGCAAATGCTGGGTAAATAACCATGCCCATGTGCTCATTCCGAAAGAATGCTGCAATATCGAATTTGCAAATGTATATTTCAGAATTCTGGATATGTCCGAATATGTGACAGGCACTACCAGGCTGAAATTAACCCAGGGACAGATGAAAACCCTGCCTATGATATTGCCGCCAATGGACCAGCAAAAGCGGTTCGCCGCCTTCGTCCGCCAGAGCAATCAAGCGAAATTCGCAATTCAGCAGGGCTCAGACCAGTTGGAAATTCTGAAAAAATCCCTGATGCAGGAGTATTTCGGGTGACAGAACGGGGGCGCATTTCGGCGGCGTCATTGACAAGCGCCGTTCCCTGGCTCTTGAAAAATCCGTACACATCCAAGTCTGCACTTTTGGGTCCGCCTGGACCGTATGTCCGCAAGGCAGGAAGTCTGCCCGGAAAACCCGCTATTTCCACGCTCACGTAAGTGAGCGACAAATACTTATTGACCGGCGCAGCTATCTCATAATTCAGAAAAAACCATGAAAATACGCAGCAGCTGCTGTGGGTTGCGTAATTGCATACCGATCAATTCCGGAAACCGAGACAGCGTTGCGCCGTTTCTGAGAGATAAAAAGCCAGACAGGAAGACGGAACTTCCTGTCTGGCGCTCTCTGTCCCTCGCTCAGAAACTGTTACGCGGTAAGCAAGAAAACATTTTCCCGGAAAATTATTTCATTTTTCTCCCTCCGGAAAAATGATTTTATAGATGGGAAAGTAAATTACCATCTGCACCCCGCCGTTAATCACAGTAATCAGGATATTATACACCGCCGCCGGGAAAATTCGCTTGCACAGCGGCACATACAGCCCCATTAAAAAGCTGCACACAATAGTAATCAGGACAAAAGCCACGATGTACCAAGCAATTTGATAGTAAACATTTCCGTGCGATTGAAACGTAATATTGCGCTGCATGGGGAAGTTCACACATTGGGCAATAAACAGAGTGACAGCAAAGGCGGCGAAATATCCCATGCCGCCGGTGGCGTCTCCGGTGACCGGATAGTTGAATACATATGTGTCTACCGGTCCCAGCTTTAAATGAATCAGCTGGCAGGGGATATCGCACCAGTTTGTGGCGCTGTGGAAGATACCGGGCAGAAAGGTAAGCAGCAGATATTGCAGCAGGGTCACCAGCACGGAAAAGGCGTAAAATTTGATAAACTGTGCGGCCAGAGGGTGTTTTTCCTCCAGGATGGTCAGCATATTCCCTCACGCCTCCTTTTTAACAGGGACCGTAACCTCGCCGGATCGGACTGCGTCTGTCACCCGCAGCGTCACGCCGCAGGAGTCCTCCGCCTGCACCACGGCCAGGGCTTCCCCGTAGTAGGTATCACTTCGGTTGGTACAGTAGCCAATCTCGTTGAAGGGGCAGGCGCTGCCCAGGCCCAGCAGCCTGCCGCCGGTAACCTCCACCGTTAAAATTCCCCGCTCCAGGGGTTTGACCTC
>Ga0073908_1004328_pt1 | contig 12933 bp, 13 predicted proteins | sample MucameincwithD2O_FD_65484 | JGI IMG/M metagenome (GOLD analysis project Ga0073908, IMG submission 65484) | Mouse cecum microbial communities from Vienna, Austria - Mucus amended microcosms incubated with D2O | ecosystem: Host-associated > Mammals > Digestive system > Large intestine > Cecum...
GCGCCAGGGGGATGTGGTTCGCCGGGTCAGCGACGGCAGGTACTACCGCGTCACCGGGCATTCCAGCGACATGCGCACCCCGCTCAAGGCGGGCTTCGCCTTCGCCCAGGTGCCCGTGGAAAGGCTGGTGAGCGCCCCGTGAGCCTCTCCGGCCTGACCACGGCCCTCCTGGCCCTCCTGCGGCAGACCGACCTGCCCGTCTATCTGTCCGACCAGCTTCCGCACCACGCGGCCCTCCCCTATCTCACCTGCCTCCCGCCCAGCCCCGCCTTCGGCCAGACCGCGCCGGTCACCGTTTCCGCCTGGTTCCGGGAGCCGGACGCCCACGCCCAGCGGCAAGCTCTGGGGCAGCGACTTCGCGCCCTGATCCCCGAGGGCGGCGCGGCGCTGACCTTCCCCGGCGGCATGGCCAGCCTCCACCGGGCGGGCAGCTTTCTCACCCTCGACCGGGACGACGCCGACCCGCGGGTACTGTGCCTGCGCGCCCGGCTGACGCTGCGTCTGTACGATCTGTAAAGGAGTGATACCTTGCTAAGCGGTCTGACCTCCCGCACCTTCGAGCACCTTCAGCTGGGGGCGGGACTGTTCCTGAAGCAATTTGACCCCGACGCCGCCGCTACCCTCCCCGACCTCCGACGGCTGCTGACCCAGGCCATCGCCGGGGGCACAGGGCTGCTGGGGGCCACCCGAGGCGGCGGCTCCTTCCAGTGCAAGCCCGCTCTGCGCCAGGTGGAGGCCGACGGCCTGCGCGCCCCCGTCCGCGGCGGCACGGTCAACGACGGCTGGACGGTGAAGCTCACCGGGACGCTGCTGGAAATCACCCCCGACAGCTTCAGCGATGCCCTGGCCTGCGTGGACAAAACCGTTCAGGGCGGCGTGACCACCCTGCGTCCCCGCCTGGATCTGCGGTCCGAGGACTACATTCCCCGGCTGTGCTGGGTTGGGGACACCGCTAAGGGCCTGATGCTCATTGAATTGACCCACGCCCTGAACCTCTCCGGCGCGGCCTTCACCTTCACCGACAAGGGCGAGGGCCTCCTGCCCTTCGAGTTCCAGGCCCATCAGGCCGGCGTGACGCCCGAAGATCACGCCCCCTGCCGGATTCTCTTCATCACCTGATTCCCCGCGTCACGCCGCTTTCCCGGCGTGACGCTTTTCTTCCGTTGCCATGCCTTCACAGCAATCAGCGCAGCCCTTCCGAATTTTCATCAAAAACTGGCGGCATGTGCGTCAGTTTCTGCGCTTTTTCGTCAGAAAAGTTTCCTTACACGAACGAACGACCGGGAGCTTGTACAGCAAGCGACCAGTGAGTGCAACACTCAAAAAACGTGGCCCATGCCGCTTTTTTGATACGCAAGAAAGGAATTTTTTTATGTCCTTGCGCGATATGACCGCCGAACAATGCCGCCAGGCCCTGTGCGACCTGGCCCCGCCCCTGTGCGCGATCCTTCAGGACAGCCGCTTTTCCGCCCTGCTGGCCCGACTCACCGAACCCGATCTGCCCTTGGCCGACCTGACCGCGCTGCTGCTGGGCGAGGGCGTCCCGCTGCTTTTGCGAGAGCACGCGGCAGACACGGCCGCCGTCCTGGCTATTCTCACCGATCAGCGGCGGGAAGATCTGTCGGCCCTGCCCTTATCGGCGCTGCTGCCCATGCTGCGCAAGGTGTGGGACGAGGATCTGTCGGATTTTTTCGCCTGTGCCGGTGCTTCCCGCCCTACGCCATCCAGCGGGAGGTCATCGGCGCACCGACAGGACTGAAGCCACGTCATCTGGAGCCGCTGCTTCTCCTGCGGGAGCGGGGGCGGCTGAAGGCGGACTACGGGCTGCATCTGCTGTGGCTGATCGGGGCGCAGCTGTTCACCCTGGGGGGCGGTGAGAACTACCCCGTCCCCAGCCTGGGCGATCTGTTCCCCGAGGAAGCCCCCGCCGACACCCTTGACGGGCAGGGCATCCGCCGCCTTCTGCTCATGAGGCTGGCGCGGACCGCCGACCCCCAATCCCCATCGACCGAAAGGAGCCGCCATGGCCCAACTGTTTGAGCTTTCCGCCGAGCTGACCCTCGACCCGGCGGACTTTCTCCGCGCCGTCCGCCAGGCGGAGGACGCCGCCCGCCGCCTGCAAACCGCCATCGACAGGAGCATGTCCGTGGCCGCCTCCGCCATGGGGCGGCTGCAGGGCTCCGCCGCTTCGGCCATGGACGGCGTGGCCGCCAGCATCCAGCGCGCCATCGATAAGGCCCGGGAGCTGTCCGGCGTCCGCATGACCCCCACGGAGGGAACGGCCGCCGCCCCGCGCCTGGCCACGGGTCTTGACTATGTGCCCTACAACGAGTTTCCCGCCCTTTTGCATGAGGGCGAGGCCGTGCTGACCAAGCTGGAGGCCGCCGCCTGGCGCCAGGGCAGCGCGTCCGCCGCCTCCGCCGACCCATCCGCCATCGCCTCCGCCGTGGCCTCCGCGCTGTCCGGCGCGGCCATCCAGCTGGACGGGCGCACCGTGGGCGAGTGGATCGCCCCCGCGGTGGACAAGGCCATCGCCCACACCGCCCGCGCAAGGAGGTATGCCCCATGATGACCCGCTATGCCTGCTGGCTCAACGGCCAGGGCCTCAGCGATCTGGACGAGTCCGTCTGCATCCTGGATATTGCCGAGGCCGCCCCTGCCCTGCGCCTGCAAACCGCCGCCCTGGCCGGACGCGAGGGGCAGGCCGTCACCGCCCGCCGCCGCCGGCAGCTGACGGTCACGGTCACCTTTGAAATCCGGGAGCGCGACCCCCACCGCCGCAAGGCCATTGCCGACCAGGCCCGCGCCTGGGCCCGGGACGGCTGGCTCACCGTCAGCGACCGGCCCGGTCAGCGCCTTTACGTTCTTTGCGAGGCCCTCCCCTCGGTGAGCTCCGCCCTGCGCTGGACAGCCCCGCTGACCGCCGTATTCACCGCCTACGCCCTGCCCTTCTGGCAGGCGGAGCACCCTGCCCGGGCGGAGGTCAGCGCTCAGGCCAATACCGCCGCTTCCGCCGCGCTGGCCCCGGTGGGCACCGCCCCCTGGTGCCTGATGGACTGCCAGGTGCAAAACCAGGGCGGCAAGGCCCTGACCTCCCTGACGCTCGCCTCCGGCACGGGGGACGTTCTCACCCTGTCGGCCCCGTCCCTCCTGGCCCCCGGCGCCACCCTTTCCCTGACCCACGACGCCTCCGGGCGGCTGAGCATCACAGGCCCCGGGGGCAGCCTGCTCCACACCCGCACCGCCGCCTCCGCCGACGACCTCACCCTTATGCCCGGCCAGACGGCCCATCCCTCCGTCACCGCCGATCAGCCCGTGAAGGCGACCTTCCTCACAAGGGGGCTTTTCCTATGACGTCATCCGTTCGTCTGCCCCGGCTGATGGACAGCCAGCTCCGGGAAGTCGCCAGGCTTCGGCCCTCCCGCCTGGACATCGACCTGCAATTAACCCCCCTGTCCACCGCGCTGATGGAGCTTCCGCCCGATGAGCCGGAGCCGTCCGTGGGCGGCTTTGTCGAGCTTTACGGCCCCGGCGGCAGTGAGGGCGTCTTCCGGGTAGCGTCGGTGGAGAAGGAATGGAGCGGCGCGCCCCTGCGCCGCGTCCGCCTGGAGCACGCCCTATGCACCCTGGGGGACGGGCTGCTCTTCGGCTACCATCTGCTCGACGGCCTGTCCACCCGCCAGGCGCTGGAGAAGCTGCTGGCCCTCCAGCCCGTGAAGCGCTGGACGCTGGGTGAGTGCGAGCTGAACGCCAGCCTCAGCTACACCTTTGAAAACGGCAGCCTGCTGGAGGCCGTGCTGGGGATTCTGCCCCCGCTGCCCCAGCCCTGCGCCCTGGCCTTCGACTTCACCACCGTGCCCTGGACGCTCCACCTGCGCCGCCTGTCCCAGGACACAGCCAGCGAATGCCGCCTCAGCCGCAACCTGACCAGCCTGACCATGACCGTAGACCGCACCGACCTGTGCACCCGCATTTACCCCCTGGGCTATGGCGAGGGGGCGGATCAGCTGACCATCCGGGATGTGAACGGCGGCGTCCCCTACCTGGATGCGGACACCATCGGCCTGTGGGGTGTGGCGGAGGCCGCCTATGCCGATACCACCATCACCGACGAGAACACCCTGCGGGCCGCCGCCCTGGCCATGCTGGACAGGGTGAAGAACCCCGTGATGACGGTGGAGGTGGCCGCCCTGGAGCTCAGCGCCCAGACCGGCCTGGCCCTTGACCGCTTTGCGCTGGGGACGCTGTGCCGTCTGGCCCTGCCGGGCAGCGGCGATTGGGCGCTGCGCATTGTCGCCCTGCGCCGTCCCGATGCCCTGGGCGAACCCGCCGCGGCGCGGCTGACCCTGTCCAATCGGACGGAGGGGGCCTCCGCCGACATCGCCCGCCTGCTGAAAAAGTCCCTGGTCAGCGAGGTATACAGCCAGGGCGCAGCCAGCCAGTTCTGCCTCCCCTTTGCCGACAACGCCGACGGCGAGCATCCCGCCGTCATGCGCTTCTACCTGGACAAGGACGCCGTTCACGTCAACGCCGTGAAGGTGAAATACGCCCTGGAGCCCTTCCGGGGCTACACCAAGGCGCAAAGCGGCGGCGGCGGGCACGCCACGGTATCCAGCGAGGAAAAGCTGGTCTCCTCCGGCACCAGCGGCGCGGTGGGCGCCACAGGCACCAACCAGTCTCTTTACGGCACCACCAACCACTACCACAACCTCATCCGCGTCAACCTCCCCGCCATCGAGATGAAGCTGCCCAGCCACACCCATCCCACGGCCCTGGGCATCTACGAGGGGGAGACCGCCTCGGGCGTCAGCATCCAGGTGGACGGCACGGCGGTGCCCTCCTCCGCCATCAGCGGGGGCGAATTTGACGCCTGCGCCTACCTGAGCAAGGACAGCCGGGGGAAAATCCGCCGGGGAGCGTGGCATGAGATCCGCTTCACCCCCACCGGGCTGACCCGCGTCGCCGCCAACGTCTACGTCCGCACCTTCCTGCGCTCCCTCACGGGGGCAAATCTGTAACAAGGAGGCTCGTCTGTGAGCGATCTGCAATCGACCCTTTCCTTCCGCATCGACCTGGATCAGCCCGTGGTCATGACGCCCCTGCGGCAGCCCCTCATCAGCGGCGACCAAGCGCCCTGCAGGCTGCTGATGACCTTCTTCCGCTCCGGTGAGGGCCCCCTGGACATGCGCCAAATCGGCGTCCAGGCCTACATGATCCGTGCCGACGGCTCCACCGTGGTCGTGTCCGACGGCGTGACCACCCTCCACGGCGGGGAGCTGACCCTGCCGGAAAGCTGCTGCGCCGTCCCCGGGCGCTTCACCCTGACGGTGAAGCTGACCAACGACACCCAGCGCCGCACCGTGCTATGGCTGGAGGGCAGCGTGGCCCGCAGCCGCACCGACGCGCTGGTGGACCCCGGCAGCCACGTCCCCACCATCGACAGCGTGCTGGCGCGGCTTGACAGCGTGGATGTGGCCATCACCAACGCCAACATGGCGGCCTCCAGCGCCTTCACAGCCGCCGCCAGCGCCAACAGCAGCGCCAATCGGGTGCTCAAGGCTCCCTTCACCGCCTTTGGCAACGACGCGGCGGTGGAAGGCGACCACGGCTGGAGCAGCCTGCGCATTGTGGAGGCCCTCTGCCCCCTGCTGCGCAGGGAGGGGACGTCCGTCACCTTCGCGGACGCCCTGACCGGCTCGCCTCTGACCGTGCGCGCGGCCATGGAACCCCGGCAAGATGGCGCCGGTACGCCTTCCCCCGCCAACGTCCGCCCGCTGGCCGCCCCGGCACGGCTGACACTGACCCACAACGGCCAGACCCACGCCGTGGCGCTCCCGGAGGGCTTTGGCGGCGGCTGGGTGGACGTCACCGGCGGCACGGTGGAGCAGGAATGGCGCCTCCTTGCCCTGGACGGCTCGGAGGACTGGGCCCTTGACAGCGCGGAGGGCCTGGCACGCTTCACGCTCCCGCTGACCCCCGCGCCGCTTCCTGGGAGCGAGGAAGCCTTGCTGTGCAGCCACTACCGCCCCATACCCCCCGACGCCCAGGCGAACCATTCCTGCGCCATCCTTGCCGCGGAGGACGGGGCGCTGCTGTCCTTCACCGACAGCCTTTACGCCAGCATAGACGCCTGGCGCGCCTACCTCACCGCCCGCTACGCGGAGGGCCAGCCCGTGACGGTGTGCTACCGCCTGGCCCAGTCCACGGTGACGGAGGCCGACGCCGTACCCCTCACAGCCCAGCCCGCCGCCAACACCATCCAAGCCGGTGACGGCGCCTCCGTGACCGTGGCCTATCGCGGCGACACGGCCCGCCTGCTGGCCAGCCTGCTCACCGCCCGCGCAAAGGAGGAAGCCCCATGACCGCCCATGATCTGCTCCGCGCCCTGGACGCTCTGCAGGCAGAAGCCCCCCGCCGCTGCCCAGGCGTCGAAGGCGCAAAGGACGGCTGCGGCTGCACCGACGCCATCGCCGCCGCGTGCCGTCGCTGCGGCGTTCCATGGCCCGGCCGCCACGACAGCAACTGGGTCGCCCGGCATCTGACCCTTGGCCTCGCCGGCGTGGCCGATGAAGCCGCCCTTTCCCCCGGCGACCTGGTCTACAAGGCCAAGGCTCCCGGCCAGAAGGGCTACGCCCTGCCCGAACGCTACGCCAGCCATCCCGACCGCATGGATTACAGCCATGTGGGCGTGGTGCGCCAGGTTCGTCCGCTGCGCATCCTCCACTACGCCGGCCCCGGCGGCTTCACCGTGGATCGCCGCCTGGGCAGCTGGGCCTTCCGGGGCCGCCTGGCGCTGCTGGACGGCGCGCCCTCCGACCTCCCCGCCCAGGCCGTGCCAAGCCGCCCGACCCTCCGCCAGGGCAGCCGCGGCAGCGAGGTGGCGACATTGCAGCTGTGCCTGCGGGATCAGGGCTTCACCCTGCAGCCCGACGGTCGCTTCGGCCTCATCACCCGGGAATGCGTCAAGACCTTCCAAGCCGTCCGAGGCCTCAGGGGGGACGGCATCGTCGGCCCCGCCACCTGGGCGGCCCTGCTGGGCCTGGCGAAGGAGGCGTGACCATGGACAAGCTGTCCCGTTTCTTCCGCGGCCTGGGCGCGACATTGCTGACCTGGATGATGTGGCTCCTGGGAGGCTGGGACGCGGCCTTGACGCTGATGTTCACCGCCATGGGGCTGGACTACTGCACCGGGGTGCTGACCGCGCTGCTGAAGCGCTCCAACAAGACGGCGGACGGCGGCTTTCGTTCCTCGGCGGCCTTTCTGGGCCTGACGAAAAAGCTGCTGATGCTGGTCATCGTGGCCCTGGGAACGCTGGTGGATCGCCTCACCGGAGCCCAGGGCGTATGCCGCCTCGCCGCCATCGGCTTCTACACGGCCAACGAAGGCATGAGCATCATCGAAAACGCCCAGGCCCTGGGCGTGCCCTTCCCCCGGGGACTGCTGGCCCTGCTGGAAAGGCTGCGCAGCCGCCACGACAGCGGCGATGCCGACGATTCGTGATATGGAGACGTTGGGGGCCTTGCCCCCACACCCCTGCCTGAGGGCCGTCGGCCCTCAGACTCCCCTTTTCGCTGGCGCGGCGGGGGTGATTTCTGGTTCATTTATGTTGCCGGGAACCTGCCGTCAGGAGAGCGCGATAGCGGAGACGTTGGGGGCCTCGCCCCCAATCCCCTGCCTGAGAGCCGTCAGCCCTCAGACTCCCCTTTTCGCTGGTGCGGCGATTTTCGTGTCATTGCATTAGAAACCGCCTCCTTACACAAACGAACGGCCGTGAGAACGGCAGCACCGTTTGACCAGCGAGGACGTACATTGATACGCGGCGAAGCCCCTCGAAAAAGCGGCCGCAGCCATTTTCTTGACCGCTCATTTGACAGCCGGGCTTCCCCCTGCTATGATAGGGCTATCCCCTTCAAGGAGGCCCCTATGCGCTATCTCGTCGTCAGCGACATTCACGGCAACCTGCCCGCCCTGGAAGCGGTTCTTTCCACCCCGGAGGCCGCTGCCTGCCAGGCCATCCTTTCCCTGGGGGATCAGGTCAACTACGGCCCGCAGTCCCGGGAGGTGCTGCTGCGGCTGAAGTCCCTGGGTGCGCGGATGCTCCTGGGCAACCATGAGGAGCGTCTGAGCCGCCTGGGAGATCCCCGTTTGGCCGGCTACAACTGGGCGCTTCTGCACTGGACGGCCCGCCAGGTCTCGGGCCCCGACGCCGCCGCCATCCTCCGAGCCCTGCCCCGGGACATCCGCCTGGGCCGCCTGCTGTGCGTCCACGCCGCCCCCGGCGACCTGTACCGCCTTTTGCATCCCCGGGACATCCCCGCCGTGCTGGACGCGCTGCCTGACGGCATGGATACACTGCTGTCCGGCCATCACCACATCGCCTGGCATATCCACCATGGCGGGCGCGCCGCGGTCAACCCCGGTTCCCTGGGCGTCACGGAGGACGGCGTGGGCGGCGCGGCTCCCTTTGCCGTGCTGGACGGCGAGGCCGTCGCCTTCCACCAGGCCCGCTACAACCCAGACGACGTTGCCCGGGCCTACCTGCGCAGCGGCTGCGCCACAGCCGCGCCGGAAATGTGCCGAATCGTCCTGCAGAACCTGCGCACGGGCCGCTATGACAGCGTATCGTCCCTGGTGCGGCATGTGGCGGCCACGGGCGACCCGGGCGATCCCGCCGTGTGGCGCGCCGCCGATCTCACCTATCCCTGGGACGAACCCCTCTCCACCCCCGAATTCTGGCGCAAGCAGGAGGACACGCTATGATTGCCAACGACACCATCGCCGCCATCGCCACCGCCCCCGGTCAGGGCGGCGTGGGCATCGTGCGGCTCAGCGGCCCCCGGGCGGAAAGCATCCTCACGGCCCTGTTCCGCCCCGCCCGCGCCGACCTTCCCCGGCTGACCAGCCACATGCTGACCTATGGCCACATCCTGGACGGCGAAACCACGGTGGACGAGTGCATGGCCGTGGTCATGCGCGCCCCCCGCAGCTACACCCGGGAGGACGTGGCGGAGCTTCAGCTTCACGGGGGCCAGCTTGTGTGTCAGCGGACGCTGGCCCTTTGCCTTCGGGAGGGCGCCCGCCTGGCCGACCCCGGCGAGTTCACCCGCCGCGCCTTCCTGAGCGGCCGCATCGACCTCAGCCAGGCCGAGGCCGTCATGGGACTCATCGCCGCCCAGGGAGAGCAGGCTCGCCGCGCCGCCATGGCTCAGCTGCAGGGCGGGCCCTCGGCCTTCATCCGTCAGGCGGCGGAGGAGCTGTACGGCATTCAGGCGGGGGCGGCGGCCTGCATCGACTACCCGGAGGAAATCACCGAGGAGGAAGCCGCAAGCGACCTGCTGCCCCGGCTGCTCCGCCTGGCCGACACCCTCGATAACGCCTGTGACGAGCGCGCCGCCAGGCTTTTGCGCACCGGATTACGGGCGGCCCTGTGCGGCAGGCCCAACGCAGGCAAAAGCAGCCTGCTCAACGCCCTGCTGGGGGAAGACCGGGCCATCGTCACCGATGTTCCCGGCACCACCCGCGACGTGCTGGAGGGCGAAATCCAGCTTGGCGGCCTGCCGGTGCGCCTGATTGACACCGCCGGACTCCGGGACAGCGACGACCCCGTGGAGCGCCTGGGCGTAGAGCGGGCCCGCCGCGCCGTCCGGGAGGCGGACGCCGTGCTGCTGGCGCTGGACGCCTCCCGTCCCCTGACAGCGGAGGATCGCGACCTGGCGTCTTCCCTGCCCCCGGAAAGCACGGCCCTGCTGCTGAACAAGAGCGACCTGCCCGCCCTGGTCACGCAGGCCCAGGCCGCCGCCCTGCTCCCCGGCGCGGAGGTGATGGCCGTGTCCGCCCTTCAGCCTGACACCCTGGCCCCCGTCAAGGACTTTCTGCGAAGGCGGGGCTGCCTGACCGACGCCCTTCCTCTCACCCAGCCCCGGCACATGGAGGCCGCCCGCCGCGCCGCCCGCTATCTGCGAGAGGCCGCCGACACCCTGCAAACCTCCGCCATCGACCTGGCCGCCGTCCCCCTCATGGACGCCCAGCTGGCCTTGGGGGAAATCACCGGGGATCAGGTGGAGGAAAAGCTCCTCGACCGCGTGTTCAGCGAATTCTGCGTAGGGAAATAACGTCGGGTTCACAAGCCCCCAAAAAGACTTTGGTCGGTTCTGAGTACAAAGGCTCAGAACCGACCCGTTTTTTAATGGAGGCAAATTCAGGCGCGGAACAAAAAAAGGCTGCACGCCAAAGCCCCTGCCCGTCTCTGGAACGTTCAATCGGCAAACCCACGCTTCAGGCAGCACGTTCGGCGGCCCGCCAAAGGAATCGGCGCATGTGAATGCTTTGCCCCAAACGCAGATCAGGCGGCTTGAGAAGCTGACACACCGCATCCTGGCAGGGCACGCTTGCAGGGCCTGGAAAGAGCGGTATACCCTTGCGTGGCAGGAGCGATTCCGGCCCCGGGAGACGAGGCCTCTCGCAAACCGGGGTTACGCCCACAGAGGCGCTTTGATCCGCTGGAGGAAGACCGCCAGCCCGCGCCGCTACCGCCGGTCATGGAGGCCGTTGCCACCCTGAAGCCGGAGCTGCGGCGCGGAAGGTATGCGCGGTGCGAGAGACTGCCGGGCATCCGAGCCTTCCAGCAGGAACGGTGAAAACCCGTCTGCGAAGCGCACGGAACCGTCGCGGGCATACGCTCCCCCGCAATGGGCGGACGCGGTATGAAGCAAGCGCGTCTGCCGCATGTCAGCACACGGGAGCCGGGCCCTGTCCTCCGCTCCATCGCCCGGTTGCTGTTGGTGGGAAAGGCGGCTCCGGCTTCCCTCATGGGGGCATTTTCGACGCCCCGGGAAGCCTGCCTGCTGTGCCGCTGCCCAGGGGTGACGGCACAATGCAGGGCGGCGGAAGCCCTCCAGGCCCAAGGAGTCCTCAGGATGCCGCTATGTTAAAAGCAACGAAGCGCGTCTGCCGCAAGTCAGCGCACAAGGAGCCGGGCCCTGTCCTCCGCTCCATCGCCCGGTTGCTGTTGGTGGGAAAGGCGGCTCCGGCTTCCCTCATGGGGGCATTTTCGACGCCCAGGGAAGCCTGCCTGCCGTGCCGCTGCCCAGGGGGGACGGCGCGATGCAGGGCGGCGCTGTCAGCGGCGCGGCAATTGCCAGCATGGAAGCCGGGCATGGCGGTAAAACGCTGCTTCTGCAATCCGGCTGCTTCCTGCCTGATACGACGGTTGTCCAAAACCGACTTTGGTCGGTTTTGTGTCCTGGAGAGAAGGAACTGCGCTGCGGCTGCAGCTGGCAAATCGGCGCTATCCGGGTCAACGGTTCATCCGTGAGCACGGTTCAGGGCTTCGGCAGCTCGGATGAGGGCAGCGGCATTCCCGGTGAAACTGTCAGCGCGACATACTGCCGGCCGATCATATCGGTAGCGTGCCGTTGGGCAAAGCCGAAGCCGCGCTGTCCGGTTCCGGGCTGCATCGACGCGCTTTATCATAAGCAAGCCGGACAATAGCCTTGCCCGGCAGGGGCGTCGCACCGGCCTGTCCAACGCCGCGCCCCTGTTCCGCGTCATCACCCTGAAGCCCAGCCCGATGCCATGACTCCCGGCCGACCGTCCGCGCCGCCGAAGCCGCCTTCCCCCCGCCCGTGACCTGCCCCTTGCCATGACGCCTGTCCACGGCAGACCCGGGCCGTCCATGGCAAAGGCTGCCTGGGCGCGGCTGGCGTCCTGCTGCGGGCGTATGCGGCGAATGGTTCCGGCCAGAAGCTGGCAACCCCCCGGGGCCGGATGACGTCCCCGGCCGCAGCGGCGCAAACGGCGCCGCGGAAATCCGGGCGGAGCTTATCTCCCTGGGAGGATGCCGAAAAGCGTCCATGGCCATCCGGCGGCCATGACCCGCGCCATTCGCGAACGATCAAGGGCGGAACGCGCACAACGGCGCGGGAAGCCTACACTCCCCGCGCCCCAGGCTGTCAGAAGCCCCCATTTCCTCCGATCGCTGCTCAAAAACCCGACAGCAAGTGCGTCTGTTTTTGCGTTTCTTGCGTGGAAGGGCTTTTTACAGGGCTTCCCGGCCGGGAGCCGTAGGCGGCCAGGGAAGTCCCGCAAGCTCGGCCAAGCGCTCAGCCCGTTGCCGATACCTTATTCCAGCCTCGGGTGGGGCTGAGGGTACAGGGGCAGGTCGGGAGGGCACACGGGCCGCTGGTTCTGAGACAGACAGGCCTCCCAGCGCACCATATAGCACTCCACCAGCACCTCCAGCAGCGCGTCGAAGCAGGGAGTATTGGACGCGCAGGGGATGCACACCAGCCTCGCGCAGGGCAGCACCATCATGGTGTTGCGCCAGCACTCGGCATGGGGAACCGTCAGGCGCATGGTCGCCCCCACCTCCACGCAGGCCCGTCCGCTGTACACGCAGCCACGGCAGTCCCGCACCTGGCACATCAGCGGAATGGTCACCCGCAGGCACAGGGCCCGCTGGCACGGATCAAGCTCCTCCGTCCAGGCGGGCTCCCCCGCCGCGCACACCGCCACCAGGGTCAGGGGCGGCTCCGCGCACTCCGGCAGACCCTCCACGGTCAGGCAGGTCTGGCACCGCCGCAGCCACTCCCGGCCGCTGGCGATGATCCTGGGCAGCAGATACCCCCGCCCTCCGCAGCAGCCGCATTCCTTTCGGCGGCAGAGGTCGCAGTGGCAGTGCTCCGGCGGGCAGGGCTTGGGAGGACATGGCCGACAGCAGTCCTCCACGGGGCAGGAAATGCCGCAGTCACAGGGGCGGCAGAAGCATCCGGGTTGTTTCATGGTATCAAACCTCCAATTCGTCGCGGCAAACCGAGCGGCTCAGTATCAGCCTATGCCGCGGGGAACAGGAGGTGCCGTTTCGGCTCCGCTCCATGCGGCCGGGAGAGGTTCATGCCACGGCGCGTCCGGCTTGACGAGCTGATGAAGGCCGCT
>Ga0073908_1004329_pt1 | contig 12932 bp, 14 predicted proteins | sample MucameincwithD2O_FD_65484 | JGI IMG/M metagenome (GOLD analysis project Ga0073908, IMG submission 65484) | Mouse cecum microbial communities from Vienna, Austria - Mucus amended microcosms incubated with D2O | ecosystem: Host-associated > Mammals > Digestive system > Large intestine > Cecum...
CACTATGATAGACGAGGCAACGCGTGAGCGGTTTATATACGCATACAAAGAACATAGCGGCTTCTCAACCGTTGACTTTATTAAGCGGGCGGTCGTATATTTCGGCTACGCGCCGATTGTAATTCAAACCGACAACGGCACAGAGTTCACAAACCCGAAAGGAACGGGCGAGGGCAAGGTTCATGTTGCCGACCAAATAATGAACCGGCTCGGAATAAAGCATCAGCTTATTAGACCGTACACGCCGCGACACAATGGAAAAGTGGAACGATCGCACCGAACCGACCAAGAGCGATTTTATAACTTCTTGCAATTCTCGACCTTTGAAGAGCTACAAGACAAAATGCGCGAATGGCTAAACCGATACAACCGCAAGCCGCACACAGCGCTCCGCGACCGCAACGGCAAAATGGCGATGCAAAGCCCGCTCGATAAACGCGCCGAGCTTTTGCAAATGCTCAAAGAGGGCGCGATTAGCGGCAAAGTTCGATTTGTAAAGAATTCCGATCGCGCAGCATAGCAGCAGCACCCGGCGGCGCGCGCCGCCCTTGCTTGCAAGCAAGGGCGCTTTTGTCACGCCTTGAAACAGCGAAAACGGTTGACCGATACGCTGAAATATGGTATGATAGGCGAGAACAACAGCAAAAAGCGGGGTAAAACCGCTATTCTAAAATATTTCTAAAAATTTTCTAAAAAAATATGAAAAAGTATGCTAAAAACGCTTGACTAATTTGCAAAAAAGACTGCCCGTAAAGTTGATTTTACGGTATTGTTGTGCTATAATATAAATTAGGTATTATGCCCCGGGGCTGCTTCGATCCCCGGAGCTGCGCGCTTCGCGCGCAAGTTCCGCCGTAAGCGGCGGAACATACCTAATTTGTCGTTGTCGCATTTTTGCCCTTGCAAGCAAGCAAAAATGCTCCTCGAAGACGATACGGGAGAATGTTGGCAAGTATTTACTTTAGGAGTATCTCATGAAGATAGCAAAAAGGGCAAAACAGATATCGCCGTCGCTCACGCTCGAGATAACGGCTAAAGCAAAAAAGATGAAGTCGGACGGCATTCCCGTTGTAAGCTTTGCTGCGGGCGAGCCCGATTTCAACACGCCGGATTATATAATCGAGGCGGGGCATAAAGCGCTCGAAATGGGGCTTACCAAATACACTCCCGCGGCGGGTACCGCTCAGCTCAAAACGGCTATCTGCGAAAAACTCAAAAACGACAACGCGCTCGAATATTTGCCGTCGCAGATCGTAGTGTCCAACGGCGGAAAGCACTCGCTGTTCAACGCGTTCATGACTATACTCGAACCGGGCGACGAGGTGATAATTCCCGCGCCGTATTGGTTGAGCTATCCGGAAATCGTCAAGATGACGGGCGGCGTTCCCGTAATAGTGAACACCAAGCCCGAAAACAACTTCAAGATAACCGCGGTCGAGCTTGAAAAGGCGATAACCGACAAGACCAAAGCGTTTATACTTAATAATCCGAATAACCCAACCGGCGCGGTGTATACGCGCAGCGAGCTTAACGCGCTCGCCGCAGTTATCGAAAATCACGACGTGTACGTCGTTTCGGACGAGATATACGAAAAGCTCAATTACGAGCACCGTCATCATTCGATCGCGGCATGCACGGATATTTTGAAAGACCGCACCATTGTTATAAACGGCATGTCCAAAACGTATTCCATGACGGGTTGGCGCGTCGGTTACGCCGCAGCCAACGAGAGCATTGCGGCGGCGATGGCGGGACTTCAGAGCCATTCCACGTCCAACGTGAACGCCGTGGCGCAGTACGCTTCGTACGTTGCGCTTTCCGATAAACTGCACGGCGACGCGTTTTTGGAAGATATGCGCGCCACGTTCGACGCGCGCCGCGCGCTCATGATGTTGCGTTTGTCGCGGCTCGGGCTGAAGTATATAGAGCCTAAGGGCGCGTTTTACGTAATGGTTTCGATCAAGGAGTTCGAGGGCAAAAAGTACGAAGGGCAGGTGATACGTTCGGCGTACGACCTTGCCAACATCATGCTCGAGCATGCGCAAGTCGCGGTCATTCCTTGCGAGAGTTTCGGCGCGCCCGACTATATACGTTTGTCGTATGCCGCGTCCGAAAAGGATATCGAGCGCGGGCTTGATTCCATTCGCAGTTTCTTTGCGCAGATCAAGGAATAGTCTGTCGACAGAAAACAGTCGGCGCAATAACGCTCGCAACACACGTTGCCCATTACGAATAATTACGGAGCACACAACCTTTTTCGGGAAAATCCCGAGCAAATAAAAAAAGGAGATACATATCATGATCACGGTAATCTACGGAGCGAAAGGCAGCGGCAAGACCAAACGCATCATCGATGCGGCTAATCAAGCCGTCGAGGCGGCAAGCGGGCACGTGGTGTTTCTCACGGACAACAACGAGTCGCTCGGCATAAACCCGTCGGTGCGGTTTGTCAATCTTCACGAATATAAAGTGGAGAGCGAGGAACAGTTTATCGGGTTTGTAAAGGGCATGATCGCCACCAACTTCGATATTCAGCAAGTGTTTATCGACGGATTGGGCAGACTGTTCGACAAATCGCCCGCAGAGCTTGAGGACGTTTACAAGATGCTTACCGATTCCGATTCGGATATTATGTTCACGGTGACAGTGTCGTCCGATAAACTTCCCGAGTACTTGAAAGAGTACGCCAACGGTTGATCCCGTATTCAGGAGAATATTACGGTTTTATGAAATACACCTCTACACGCGACGATAATGTGCGCGTCGGTTCGGCGCGCGCCGTCATCGACGGTATAAGCGCGGACGGCGGTCTGTACGTGCCGCTCGAATTGCCTAAAATAGATTTCGTGACGTTGGGCGACGATTACTTTATGCGCGCCGAGCGTGTATTGAGCGTGTTTTTCGATTTCGACGTCAAAGGAATAACGGAGCGCGCGTATTCGACGTTCGACGGCGATCCCGCGCCCGTCGTCAAGATAGACGACGATTTGTTCGTGCTCGAGCTGTGGCACGGCAAAACGTGCGCGTTCAAGGATATGGCGCTGTCGGTTTTGCCGTCGCTTTTGGTCAACGCCAAAGCGTACGAGAACGAAAACGACGAAACGCTCGTGCTCGTTGCCACGAGCGGAGATACGGGCAAAGCCGCGCTCGAAGGCTTTAAGGACGTTGCGGGAACTCGCGTGTGCGTGTTCTATCCGACCGACGGCGTAAGCCGCGTGCAAAAGCTCGCCATGATGACTCAGGACGGGCAGAACGTGTGTTCCGTAGGGATACGCGGTAACTTCGACGACGCGCAAAGCGCGGTAAAGCGCGCGTTTGCGGACGAGAGTTTAACTCGCGAGCTTAAAGCCGAAAATATAGTTTTGTCGTCGGCTAACTCGATAAATATAGGCAGGCTCGTGCCGCAGATCGCGTATTACTTTTCGGCGTATGCCGATCTCGTCGATTGCGGCGAGATAAAAACGGGCGAAAGAATAGATTTCGTAGTGCCTACGGGCAATTTCGGGAACATACTCGCGGGGTATTACGCTAAGCAAATGGGCTTGCCGATAGAAAAACTCGTGTGCGCATCCAACCGCAACAACGTACTCACCGATTTTATAAATACGGGCGTGTACGATATTAATCGCAAATTCCATAAAACTGACAGCCCGTCTATGGATATACTCATATCGAGCAATCTCGAACGCCTCTTATTCGAGACGAGCGGGCGCGACGCCGCGCTCACTGCAAAGCGCATGAGCGAGCTTAAACAAACGGGCAGGTATACTGTTACCGCAGCCGAGCTAAAGGCTATACGCGAAACTTTCGATTGCGGTTTTGCGAGCGACGAGGCGTGCGCAGACGCTATTTACGACATGTTCGACGAATACGGATATCTTATCGATCCGCACACCGCCGCGGCGTATGCGGTGGCAAAGTCGAGAGGATACAAGCGCAAAACGGTGGTTGTGTCCACTGCGAATCCGTATAAATTCGCGCCCGCCGTGCTCAAAGCGATAGGCGCGGAGGTCGGCGGCGGCGAAGTCACCGTAAAAACGCTCGAGCGGCTTTGCGACGAGACGGCTATGGAAATTCCGACCGCGCTCGCCGAAGTGTTCGATAAACCCGTGCGTTTCGACGCCGTAATAGACAAAAGCGAAATAATCGACTATATAAAAAATAATTATCACGTTTGAAAGCGCAGCCGTCGCGCCGCCATAGGAGAATAAGCAGACGCGCGTTCAAAAGTACTTTGTTACAAGGAGAGAGCTATATTTATGGAGAACGGACAAATCGAAAAGAAAAAGCGCGTGTTCTCGGCGATAAAGCCGACGGGCAATCCCACGCTCGGCAACTACTTGGGCACAATGCAGTATTGGGGCGGCATGGCGGACGAATACGACTGTCTTTTTTCTGTCGCCGATCTCCACGCGATAACGGTCGCCATAGAACCCAAGGATTTGCGCGAGAACAGCAAGCGGCTGTTTGCTTTGTTGATAGCAGTTGGCGTCGATCCCGAAAAGTGCATACTGTTTATGCAGTCGCACGTTGCCGCGCACAGCGAGCTGTGCTGGCTGTTGAATAACTACACGATGTTCGGCGAAGCGCGGCGCATGACTCAGTTCAAGGAAAAGAGCGAAAAAGCGCCCGAAAACGTAAACGTCGGACTTTTCGATTACCCCGTGCTCATGGCGGCGGACATACTGTTGTATCAAGCGGATATAGTGCCTGTGGGCGAGGATCAATTGCAGCACGTGGAGCTGTGCCGCAACATAGCGCAGCGGTTCAATTCGAGATATTCGCCTACGTTCGTCATGCCCGAGGGCAAAGTTCCCAAGTCGGGCGCGCGCATATACTCGCTGTCCGATCCTACGGCGAAGATGGGCAAGAGCGACGGCAACGATATAGGTTCGGTGTTCATTCTCGATACGCCCGAAGTTATAATGAAAAAGTTCAAGCGCGCCGTTACCGATTCGGACACTCGCGTTTGCGCATCGCCCGACAAGCAGGGCATAACCAATCTTTTGACGATATACGCCGCGCTTACGGGCGGTACCGTCGAAAGCGCGGAGCGCGAGTTTGAAAACAGCGATTACGCCGCGTTCAAAACGCGCGTCGGGGAAGCGGCTGTGGCGCGGCTCGAGCCTGTGCGCACCGCGTACGAGAGATTGCGTCGCAACGATGCGGAACTGCTCGATATTATGAAGTCCGGCGCGGCAAAAGCGGAGCGGCTTGCGCGACGCACGCTCGAAAAGGTATACAAAAAGATAGGGTTTGTGCGTTAATGTACGGATACGTAGTGCCCGATCCCGATAAGTTGCGCGCGAGCGATCTCGTGCTGTACCGTTCGTTCTATTGCGGACTGTGTTGTCAAACGGGCAGGCTGTTCGGACAGTTGCCGCGCTTTACGACAAATTTCGACATGGCGTTTTTCACTGCGCTGCTGCATGATTATTCAAAATCCGACATAGTGATAGAGGAGCACGGCTGTGTGCTCAACCCCAAAAAAAAGGCGATACTTCAGCCGAACGCGCTGCTCGAGCGCATAGCCGCCGCTAACGTTTTGCTCGCTTATCAAAAGGCGGTAGACGGCATAGAGGACGGCGACGGGTTAAAATACAAGATCGCAAAACGCGTGCTGAGCAAGCCGTATAAAACGGCAGTGAGTATTTGCGGCGACGTGAACGAGCGCATAGCCGCGTCGTATGCCGCGCAGCGCGAGACCGAAAAGAACAATGTTGCGAGCGTAGACCGCGCCGCCGATCCGTTTGCGAGCCTGATGCGCGATCTTCCCGCGCTTGTCATAGGCGCGCAAACGAGTGACAAAATGCAGAGCTTGTGCTATAATATAGGTAAGTTCGTTTATCTCGCCGACGCGCTCGACGACGTAGCGGACGACTTCAAGAGCAAGCGTTATAATCCGTTTTCGGCGGCGTATGCAACGGACGGAAAAAAGTTTACGGACAGAAAAAGTTTTATTGCGGACAACCGCGCCGCGCTCGGGTTTTGTTTCGATTCCACCGCGGCGCGCGCCGCGCAAAGTTTTTACGAAATGCGTTTTTATCAAAGCCGCAGTCTTATAGAAAACATAGTGTGCGACGGCTTGCCGCGCAAGGCAAAAGAGCTTTTGAACTCGACGGCAAAGCTCAAGCCGCCCAAGATTTGATGCGGAATAATCTTTTCTTACAGGTTGCTCATACGCACACGAAAACGACAAAACAGAAACATAATCAGGAGGTATAATATGAAAGATCCGTATTCCGTTCTCGGCGCAAAAAAAGGCGACGATCCGCAAGAGCTTTTGCGCAAGTATAACGATCTGCGCGAAAAATACGACGCCGAACGCAAGCTTTCGGGCGACGCAGGCAACGACGGTAAGCGCAAGCTCCGCGAACTCGACGAGGCTTGGTACGAGATAACAGAGGAGATAGGCGAAGTAAAAGCTTGCGAACCCAAAACTTCGCGCAAGGAAAACACAGCCGAAAAAAGCGATAAAAATATCGTAGACGATGTAAAGAGCACGCTGTCCGATCTCGATAAAGAACTCGACGAGGCAGGCAATAAATTGAAAAACAGCAGTTTCGGCAGGAGTATTAGCGAGATAGGCAATTCGCTCGGCAAAGCCGCCGACGATTTCATGAATTCCATTTTCGGCAAGAAAAAGAAGTGAACGAAAAAAACTGCCGCTTTGCGTCGAAACCGAAAATTTCGTGCATACTAAAGGAGTGATTATGAAAGATCCCTATGCGGTTTTAGGGCTGACGCAAGACGCCGCGCCCGAACTGATCAAACAAAAATACGCGGAACTGCGCGCGCTGTACGGCGAGCAGCGGTTTTTGGCGGGCGAGGAAGGAAACGAAGGCGCGCGCAAACTGCAAGAGCTTGAGGAAGCTTGGCATGTGATAAGCGAGCGGATGGAGCTTGCCGCAAAAACGTCTTCCGCCGATCCGTACGAACAGATAGATTCGCTCATTCGCTCGGGCAAGTACAACGAAGCGCAGGATATGCTCGATTCCGTTTCTGAGCGTCACGGAGAATGGCACTATCTTCAAGCAATCGTATTTTACAAACGCGAATGGCTGACGGAAGCGAAGAACCAGCTCGAAATGGCAATCGCCGAAGAACCGAACAATGCAAAATACCGTTCGTCGCTCGACAAGCTCAATATGACGATAGCCAACCCGAAACAGCAAGCTCAAGCCAACGCCGCGGCGAATAACGTCGCGCCCGAGCCTATGCCGATGAACCAAGCGGACAGCATGAGCAATTGCTTGTCTACGTGTTGTTGCGCGTACTGCTTGACCGACTGTCTTTGTTCGGCGATGCGCTGCATGTAATGCGCGCGTCTGCCAAAAAACTTACGACCGCGGCGGTTTGTACCGCGCTGTCCGTAATAATGTGCGCCGCTTGCGCGTACTTGCCTTTGAGTTTTATGCCGCTGTACTTGGCGGCATTCTGCATATTTTTGGCATGCAAGCGCGCAAATATCCTGTACGGACTGCTTTGCGCCGCCGCGTCTGTCGGGATCATGTTCGCCATGAGCGGGCTTAACGTCAAATGGTTTTTATTTTTGATTATGTTCGCGCCGTACGGGATAATCGCGCATTTTATATCTCGGTTTTCTTATTTCAAGGTGAAAAGCGGTCTGATCCGCGCGGCGACGGTCATTGTGTTTTTCAATCTCGCGTTCGGCGCGGTGTATCTTATAGCAACTCGCGTTTTGTCGTCGGGACTCGATATAGATATAGCCGCATACGCAATGAAATTGGGCGGTTATCCCGTGCTCGCGTTGGTAACGACTGTGATACTCGTTCCGCTCGACTTTATTTTTTGCGGCATGGCGTCGGTGATACTCAAACGCATTCCCGCGCCCGTAGAACGCCGTCCTCCGCCCGCAGTCGACGGAAAATCGCAGCCCGATCGCGACGTGTTCGACGAGAACAACGCGCAGCCGGAGCAAAACGGCGACGATAGCTCCGATAAAACGGACGGTAAATAAACGGTATTTCGTAATGGCAGGTTGCGGAATACCGCTTTTTACAATAATGAAAATACGCCCGCCTCCGAATTGCATATCGAATGGCGGGCGTGACTTGTCAAAAGAAAAGAATAGTCGCTTTATCCGAAGATTCCGTCGAGGAACGCTTTTGCTCGATCGAAACGCGCCCCGAGCTTGTCTTTGACGTGCGCATCCGAGCCGAGAACGGGACGCGCGCCGCCCTTGCTTTTATATGCGCGTAAAAACTCTTCGCGCGGTTGAAAAAAACAGTCGCCGCCGCCGCTCGTGTTCTCCTCGAACCGCACGCCGCGCGCGATAGCTTTTTCGATTATCTCGTCGAAAAGGTCTTTCAGTTCGGAATAGTTCATTGCGCGTTCGTCGGGCGCGAACGGCGAATAGCGTTCGGGAAATCCGAGATGCCCTATAACGTCGAATCCGTACGGTGCGTCGAGCGAGGCTATTACCGCGCGTAAATAGTCGGCGTAATCGTCGAGCTTTTCGTTTATATAACAGTTGTCGTACCCCGTGTCGCTCTTGATCGGTTCGCGCCAATAATGCACGCTGTTGATAACGTACTCGAGCGGCAGTTTGTCAATGAGTTTTGCGGTCTTATTCGCGGTGTGCGCCTCGAACCCGACTTCCAACCCTATGCGGATACACAGCTCTGGATTGCGGTCGCGAACGGCGTTCCACGTGTCGAAGTATCGCTCGAAATCGAACGGCGGACTGTCGAGCCAGTGTCCCGTGTCTATATGATCGGTAACGATAAAACCGCGCAATCCCCGCCGTTTCGCTTCGTCCGCAAGTTCTTGCGGATCGCCCGCGCCCATGCGCCGCGCGTCGGGGGAGAATACGGAATGCACGTGGCAATCGATTCCGGAATTATATTCGAGTTCGTCAAGTATGTTCATATGCGCATTTGGAAATATTGATTAAGCGACACAATCTTGCCCGCGTCGCTTATTCAGTATGTCCATTATAGCATTTGTTGGGTTTTATGTCAATACCGAGAACAAAAAAACCGCGATAATTCGCGGTTTGATGTCGTATAAAATATTACGCCGCCATCTTGTTGGCTACTTTGTACTTCCAGATCATTTCCGCATGGTTTTGCTCGTCGGTCATGATCGCGTTGAGCACGTTGCGAACGTCGGTAGACGCAAAATAGAACAGGTCGTTATTGTAAGTTGTGGCAACGTACTTTTCGGTGGCGATTATGTCCGTGCAAAGGAACTTGTCGAAGTCTTTGCTCGCCTGATCGCCGGGGTGTTTGCCTTGCGGCTCGTACTTGACGGCAACGGGCGATCTGTACTTGATTTGCGGAGTTGTGCCGTTCATGAGACTCGTGAGCATGTCGTAATGCGTTTGCTCGTGCTTGAGAATTTTTTTGAAAAGATTTTTGAGTTCGGGGTCTTTGGCTTGCGATGCGTAAAAATCGTACTTTTGCACGCAAAGCTCCTCTTGAGTTTTCAGCTCGGTTATGAGCTGTACTTCTTTTTGGTTAAGCTTCATTTTCGTGTTTTTGCGCATAGGTTTGCCGAGACGTTCCGCCGCGCAATACTCCTTTTTTATTTCGTCTCCGAAAATGATTATTGCCCGATCTCTCGCGTTTATTCCGAATTACCGTATTTTTTATTCAATGCGAAGTTTTACGGCTTATCGAAATGTGCGTAGGGGAAAAGATAAGCGCAAAAACGATCGGCGGCATGCTCGCCGCCATAGTGCCGGAGAACAGAAAATACGCGACTGAATAACGGAAAGCGCGATCGCGCGCAAAATACCTTTGACGTTAAATAATCTTATACGATCCGAAGTTCGTATAAGATTATTTCCGAATTTAATATTTGATGAAATGCTCGCTTTTGTTTTGGGATCACATATCGTCGCAACGGTCGTAGCAGTTGTAGCGGTTACAGCAGTTGCAGTCGGGTTCGTCTGTTATGCTCGCGATATTTGATATTGTTCTCATGTTAATTCACCTTTACGTCGAATTCTACCGTAAGCGTTTCGCTCGGCGCCAAATTTTGTATGGTAAATTCGTTATCGGGATCTGTCACGGTGTATAGAAACTCGGCAGAGTCGGTTACGGCAGTCGTTGTCGAAGGGCTGTTAATTTTCACATCGTATTCAAATGTGATAGATTCGACGAGATTTAAGTAGGGAAGAACGACTCCAGTTACAGGGTTTGCGTTCGGCTCTGCCGTTCCGTTTATTTTTACGCTGCCGTCAACAATGCTTAAATGCTTATCGAGATAAAACCAAAAATCCATGTCGGTTTGTTCCGTATTTCTTATGACAAAATCTAACTTGTTTTCCATAAACGAATTGTAACACTTTAATGTCGAAAAATCAAGGAAAACAAAAACAATCGCGATATACGCTATCTGTACGCCGTACTCAAGATCAATGAGATAAACAACCCGATCAACCGATCCGAGATAAAATCAAAGGCGCGGCTTGCCGCCGCGCCCGAGTATCTTTAGCATCCCATTGTGTCCGCTTCGATAAAACATAGTCATTATGTCAATGCTGTATGATAAGTATCGTACAAAACCGCCGTTAGGACAGCAGAAAGACTCCGTGAATGAACCGTAATAACATTTTACCGCCGTTTTGCAAACAAGTTGCGTATAAGCGCTTCTGTTGAGTTGACATACGCTTTTAGGCGTGGTATTATATAGCTAATAAACGGACAGTTCGTTTGCGCCATCCTGTCGTAAAACAAAACCAGGGCATCTGAATGGGAACAGTCTTTTTAGATGCAGTCGTTTTGGTCGCGGCTGTAATTTTTTTGCGCAAAGGGAGAGTTATGTATTATTTGAAAACTTCGGCTTGTTTTGACAGCGCACACTTTCTTCACGGATATAACGGCAAGTGCGCAAATATCCACGGTCACCACTGGGTTGCGGAAGTAAAGATAAGCAGCGGCAAATTGCAAGGAAGCGGCGAAAAGCGCGGCATGCTTTTGGACTTCGGCGATTTCAAAAAGGCATTAAAAGAGCTTGCGGAAGGCTTTGACCATACGCTTATTTACGAAAAAAATACCCTTAAACCTGCAACTATAGCCGCGCTTCGAGAAGAAGGGTTTTCATTGGTCGAAACGGAATTCAGACCCACAGCCGAAAACTTTGCCGCGTATATATATGCCGACCTTTACAAAAAGGGTATGCCCGTTTTCAGCGTGACAGTGTACGAAACGCCCGAAAACTGCGCGGTGTACGGTGAGTGATATGTCCCGTTTTAAGGTTGCCGAAAAATTTGTAAGCATAAACGGCGAAGGTCCGCGCGCGGGCGAGATCGCCGTATTTTTGCGGTTTTGCGGCTGTAATCTCAATTGCGGCTACTGCGATACGCGTTGGGCAAATACAGCCGACGTAAAATATGAGTTGGCTTCTGCGGAAGAGCTTGTTGCATACGTGAAATCGACCGGCGTAAAAAACGTTACATTGACGGGCGGCGAGCCGCTTTTGCAGGCGAATATAGCGTATCTTATAGAATTGCTGGGCGCGTCGGGTGCAGAAGTCGAAATAGAAACCAACGGAAGCGTGCCGTTGAAAAATATCGTTTCCGTTTCGCCCCGACCTGCCGTTACCGCCGATTATAAACTTCCTTCGAGCGGAATGGAAAAATATATGCTGACCGAAAACTTTTCTTGCCTTACGTTACGAGACGCGGTTAAGTTTGTGGTCGGTGATATGTGCGATTTGGCGCGTGCGGAAGAGATTATAAACCTGTACGGACTTAAAGAAAAGTGCCGCGTTTATTTCAGTCCCGTGTTCGGGAAAATCAAACCCGAAGAAATAACGGAGTTTATGAAAGAGCGCAAGCTTAACGGCGTACGCCTGCAATTACAGTTGCATAAAATCATTTGGGAACCCGATATGCGCGGGGTATAGGAGAAAGTATGAATATTAAAGAAATAGAAAAACATATCCGCGGGTTATTGACCGCCATAGGTGAAGACCCCGACAGGGAAGGTCTGCGCGAAACGCCCGCCCGCGTGGCGCGAATGTACGAAGAAACGTTTGAAGGAATTAAATATACCAACCGCGAAATAGCGGAGATGTTCGGAAAAACTTTCAAAGTCCCGTCCGACCCGAATTCGGGCGAAGCAGTAGTCATAAAGGACATAAGCGTGTTCAGCTATTGCGAGCATCATATGGCGCTTATGTACGATATGAAAGTCGACGTGGCGTATGTTCCGCGCGGAAGAGTTCTGGGGCTCAGCAAAATCGCGCGCATCTGCGATATGGCGGCAAAGCGATTACAATTGCAAGAACGTCTTGGACGGGACATTGCCGAGATAATTTCGATTGCGGCTTTATCGCCCGACGTCGGCGTTAGGATAGAAGGCTGTCACAGCTGTATGACCTCACGCGGAATAAAAAACGTATCGTCGAAAACAGTTACCAAAACTTACTTCGGTGCGTTCAAAGACGACGTTTCACTGCAAAATCTTTTGGGGGATAGATTATGAAAGCGCTTGTTTTATTAAGCGGCGGCGTGGATAGCGCAACCTGTCTCGGACTGGCGGTTCAAAAATACGGCGCGGCGGAAGTTTCGGCCCTTTCCGTTTACTATGGGCAGACCCACTGTAAAGAACTCGATGCGGCGCAAAAAGTTTCCGATTTTTACGGTGTCGCTTTGATGCGGCTCGATCTTTCGGTTATATTTGAAGGATCGGACTGTTCGCTCTTGGCGGATTCGCCCAATGATATACCTCTGCAAAGCTATGCCGAACAGCTTTCGGAAACGGGCGGCAAACCCGTTTCAACATACGTTCCTTTCAGGAACGGGCTGTTTCTTTCGGCGGCTGCAAGCGTGGCGCTGTCGCACGGGTGTGAGGTGATATATTACGGCGCGCACGGCGACGACGCGGCGGGCAACGCTTATCCCGATTGCAGCGAAAAGTTCAATTCCGCGATGGGCGAAGCTATTTATACGGGCAGCG
>Ga0073908_1004344_pt1 | contig 12869 bp, 5 predicted proteins | sample MucameincwithD2O_FD_65484 | JGI IMG/M metagenome (GOLD analysis project Ga0073908, IMG submission 65484) | Mouse cecum microbial communities from Vienna, Austria - Mucus amended microcosms incubated with D2O | ecosystem: Host-associated > Mammals > Digestive system > Large intestine > Cecum...
CTGGACGAGACAGGGCTCGAGCGGTATGCAGAAGCGCGAAGAGGTGATGGAGGCAATCTACGGCAAGAGCGGGTTGAATCTAAATATCGCCCGTTACAACGTGGGCGGCGGAGACGATCCCTCGCACACGCACATGACAGACGACAGAAACACGCCCGGTTGGCGCGGCGCGACCAAATCGACCGCCACCGACCCGAGCGGCAACGAGTATACGACCTATACGGCAAACGAAAATTATTACTTTACGGAGAGCGACGGCAGCACAATCGATTGGCAGAACACGCCCGATTGGCGGCAGCTGTGGGTGCTCGATTGGATTCAGTCCAACCGCGACGACGTGCTCACCGAGTACTATTCCAACTCGCCTCCCTATTGGATGACGAATTCGGGGTGCACCTCGGGCGGCGTGAAAACGGACAGTGATTTAAAGGATAATTTGTACGGCAGCGACAAATACGGCAACACAGACCGCGGACTTCCCAACGAGAACCTACCCGAGGGGAATAATCAGCTGTTCGTAGAGTACCTGTTGGACGTGTACGAATATCTCACGTCGCAGGGTTTTACGTTCGAGAACATTCAGCCATTTAACGAGTCGAGCTCCAACTATTGGTATTGGGGCGCGAACGGCGACCAAGAGGGCTGCCACTTCTCCGCGCAGCAGCAGATCGAAATTCTGCACCTGCTCGATTTGGAGATGCAAAAGCGCGGTATTGACGCCGCATACATCTTCGGCGACGAGACGAATACGGGCTATGCGACCGATCAATACAAACGTGCGAGACGGGAAACGACGAGCGACGGCACGAGCGGCATAGACGTCGTGAACGGCGCAAGCAGACTGACCTATCACATTTATTCGTACGATATCAACGGCGCGCAGCAAATGTACCGCAACGCGCATCAAAACGGACAGGAGATCTACATGTCCGAAATCTGCTTTACCGAAGGCTCCGAGTACAATCCCGACGCAATGGATACGGGCTTTAAATATACGCAGAGCATTCTCGATACCGTGAAGTACGGCGGCGTGGACGCGTACGTGTTCTGGCAGGGCGTCGAGGACATGGTCGGGCAGATCAAGAGCGGTACCAACTACGGTCTTATCCAGGGCGTTTACTATACGCAGGCGGAAGCCGAGGCGCAGGGCACCGACCTTGCGGCAATGGGGCTTAACTATCAGGACTTCGTGCTCTCCAAGGCGTACTACATGAGCGGTCAGTATACGAAGTATATCAATCAAGGATATACGATCGTAGATATCGACGACGACGGTTCGATGGCGGCGATCTCTCCCGACGGAAATACGCTCGTCGTGATCAAGCAGAATAAAAACAGCGACGCCGATTCGTTCAAACTGAATCTGGGCGGATTCAAGGCAAGCTCGGTGGAGAAAATTTACACCGATAAAACGCACAACTGGGCGAAGGAAGCCGTTTCTACCGACGGCGATTCGTTGATCGACACGGTGGGCGGATCTTCCGTTACCACGTATGTGATTCACGGTTCGCGCACGGGCAGAGCGGGATATTTTATCGACGACTCGTGGGCGACCGAAATGAAAACGGTTGCGGATATCGAAGCGAAGCTTACAGAACTCGGCGAAACGGAGCAATTCTATGCAACCTATTCGATCGACGCTCATGATTGCAGTAAAAACAGCCATTTCGGCTCGTCTTATACCAATCAAGAAAAGTACATGGCGTTCCGCTTCAAGGGCACGGGTTTCGCGCTCACTTTCCCGCAGAAGAGCGATTCCGGCGAGATCGCAATTTGGATTGACAAGCCGCTCGCCGAAGCGGAAACCGCAAGCGTGAATTTAAAGTCCGATACCGCCGTTTATAAGGGAATCGTATATTCTACGGAGGAGCTTGCGGACGGTTGGCATACCGTATACGTAAAATCGATTGCGGGTAAATACGTCAACTTCGACGGTGCGTTTATCTATACGGCGAAGGACGCGGCGGTAAGCAATAAAGCGCTGAATCTTTTAAATGTGGCAGGGTTGGACGGTCGGGTGAAGTTCGACTACATTGCAGAGGGCTACGACGGCTACGAAATCTTTGCGGAAACGCGCGTTTCGGGCGGCGACTGGGTGCGCGGAGAAACCGCTTTAACGGGCGGCAACGCAACCGTTTCGGTGAACGGCGACCGCGCGCAGCTCCGTCTGGTAGCGGTAAAGGACGACGAGGCGATATATTCGCCCGTTCAGGTTGCGGATATCTTAACGTCGACCGACGGCGTGCTCTATTTCGTTGACAGCGGCACGTCGGCTACCACTTCGTTGAGTACAGGCGCGGTGTTGGGCGAGTTGCAGAGCGCTTCCGATATGAAGTTCGGTGTTGATCCCTTCTCGGGCGTGAGCTGGGGGTACACAAACACATTAAAGAGCGGCGTAACGACGGCGGGCTATTACGGCTCGGACGAAGCGATGACCTCGATGATGGCGCTCGAAAACGTGAACGAAGAGTCGCTCGAATATCAATTCACGATTCCCGCGGCGGGCACCTATAAGGTTGCGCTCGGCTTCTTCGGCGGCGGCAGCAGCTGGGGGTCGAGAGCTGCGTATATCACCGTAAACACGCAAACAAAGAGCATTACGCTCAACGAGCAGACTTATACGGCGGAATCCTTCACGGTGACAACTACGCAGGCGAACGAGATTCTCACCGTTTCGGTAACGAATAATTCGGGCAATACCTTTCTTTCGCTCATTGCGATTACGGAAGAGGGCGTAAAACTTCCGCTGTATACTTCCGCCGCGTCCAACTACAATACGCAGACGGCGGCGCGTGCGACCGAAGTCCTCGTGGGCGACGATTTGTACGAAGAAGTCAACAAGGCAGGCTTTACCGCGTATTTCAGCGACGGCACGCACCGGGAATATGCCGCGACCGATACGGGCGTTTCCTATACCGTGGCAACGGGTAAAATCGTTGCGGGCGGCGACATTACCGCAACTTTCTCCGCGCAGGAACTTCCCGGGCTGGAAGCTCAGGTTAAATTCACTTGGATGCAGGAGGGCGCGGAACAGCTCTATTATAATATCGACATCGGTTTCACGGGTACGGGCACGCCTCCCGACGATACCGCGGGACTAATCGGCAGCAAACAGTCTACCACGCATGACAGAACGTACGGCGCGGACACCTCCAAGGGGACGAGTTGGGGTTATGTCGGCGACAGAGACGACGTGAACTGGCGCGACAACGGATCGAACGAATGGTCGATCCGCGAGGAAAAAGGTGCGGGAAAGAACGGAACGCTCACCTATAAGATGACGGGCTTCCAGCCGCACGAATCGTTGAAAATGATGACGGGCGGCCATTGCGGCGATAACTGGGGCGGACGCGTTTACACGGTAAACTGCAACGGTACGGCAGTTGGCGAAATCGAACTCAAAAACGGTCAGCGCACGTATGAAACCTTTACCGAAGGCGTAGCGGCCGACGAAAACGGCGAGCTTACGGTAACGTTCGTGAAAAAATCGGGCGACAATCCGCAGGTGGGCTATATTAAAGTATGGTCGACGGGCGCGAATCTGCCCAAGGATGCGGCGATCGCTTCGGATAAGACGACCGTCTCGCGCGAGGATACGATTACGCTGCGCAATCTGAACACGGCGGCTACCGTTTACGTGCTCGACGAAAACGACGCCGTTCTGGGCAGCTTCAAGCCGACGGGCGCAACCGCTTCCGTTCGGGTGAGCGATTATCTGCCCGCAAACTCTTATGAATTGCACTTCGTGCAGGCAACGGCGAACGTAACCAACGTTTCGAACGAATTGGTGGTGGACGTTCCCGATGTCGACTTTACGATGGATACGGAATGGATCGAGGGCGGCAGAGCCATGTCGATTCTGTTTAAACCGCACGCGGCGCACGGCGTTACATCGCTTACGATTACCGCGCCCGACGGCGCAACGTCGCCGCTCACCGAAGGATTCTTCTACCGTGCAAAGCTGAACGGCGAATATACGGTAAAGCTCGTTTCGAACGGCGCGACCGTTGTAAAAACGATCACGGTCGAAAACATCGATTTAGTCAATCTCGAAAAAACGTATTCCACGCAGACATGGACGAGCGAAAACGTAACGCTTACGCTTACGCCGCATGCCACGAGCGGAATCGCCGCGGTTGAGGTGAACGGCGCGCCCGTTACGCTCAATCAGGGCACGTATGTGATCGAGGCAACCGAGAACGGACAGTACGAGGTGGTAATCGAAACGCTTGCGGGATTCCGCTACGAAGAAACGGTTTCCGTTACGAATATCGATAAATCCCAGCCCGCTGTAACGCTGGGCATCGACTTCGCCGCGGCGGGCGGACTTACGCTCGATTACGAGGCGGTATCCGCTTCGGGTGGTAAGCTGTATATCTCCGTCGACGGCGGCGCAAAACAGGAGGTTACGGAAAGCGAGGCAATCTCGCTCGACCGCGAGGGTAAATACGAAATTTCTTTTACGAGCGGCACGGGCGTTCAAACGGCTACGCAGACCTACTACGTAACGTACGGCGCGGAAAAATCGCAGCTCGCTTCGGTTACGATCGGCGCGGACGGCACGGTTACCGTTACGGAAAAAGCGCGCGCGGTTCCCCAAGCCAAACTTTACAGAGCGGGCGAGAGCACGGCGATCGCTTCGATGAAAACCGAAAAGGCGGGCAAGTACTATCTTGAAATCGAGAGCGGGAACGAGAAAGAAATTATCGTATTCAGCATAGCTGCGCCGAGTGCGGACATTATCGATAACACGAAGCCCGCGCCTTCGGGCAACGGCGGCTCGAACAGCGGCGTTATGATCGCGGGTATCGTGATCGGTTGCGTGGCGCTTGTTGCGGCGGGCGTCGTATGCACCCTGCTCGTTTTGAAGGGGAGGAAAAAACAATGAGTAGCAAAACGAAAAACAGAGTAATCGCAATGCTTGCGGCGTCGTCCGCACTGTGCCTTGGCGGCGCGCTCGCGCTTAACTTCAACGCTCGGGGCGTTGCGGCGCGCGCCGACGGGGTTAGCTATCACGCGTTCGTCAACGTGGGCGCGAATGCCGACGCGGCGCTGATCGACGAAGCTCTCGGTTTGACCGAGAAGGGCGCGCAGGCAACCGTCGGGGGTACGGTTACGTCGGGCGGAACGCTGTTCACGAGCTATGCGGAAAATGCGACTTATTCGTTCGGCGAGCTGCAAGCCGGCGCCTACCGCGTTGCGGTCGCCGTACTCGCGGAAAGCGGAACGGCGGTCACGATCGGCGGAACGGCCGTTCAGATCCCTGCGGGAACGACGGGCAAATATGTGGCGTCGCAAACGGTTAACGTGACGGCGGGCACACCGCTTGCGGTGGCGGTTACGGGAAAGCTGTGCGGCGTACTCGTTACCGACGAGAACAGCAAAGTCCTCATGACGGCGGACTATTCCGCAGGTCAGGTCATATCTTACGGCGCGCTCCTTTCCGACGAGTTGGATGGCGCGACGGGGTATTATTCCGACGGCACGACGAGCGAGCTTGCAATCGAATACGAGAATATCACGGCGGGCGGCGGCGTGAACGTCAATTTCACGACGATCGACGTGAGTGGTACGGTAGAGGGAACCGATTTGAGCGTTACCCGTTACCTGACCACCATGCCCGAGGAGCTCGTATACTTCATCAACTGCGGGTCGTTCACGGTCGACGGAAAATACGAGGAAACCGCCGACGGATATTACGGTTACAATCAAACACTGATCGATTACTACGACGGCGCGCTTTTGAACGATGCGCCCGATAAAGCGGGCGTAAGCAAGGGCGGAAACGATTGGGGCTGCTATACCTCGTCGACCTATACCGCGCCCGGCGACGCGACTTTCCCCTATAATACGCTCCGTTGGACGGAGGACGCGACCGACATGGGCTACATGCTTACGGGGCTTACCGCCAATGCGAATTACCGCATTTATATCGGCACGCTTTCGGCTTGGCATGCCCGTACCGTAGAGATCACCTTTAACGGCAACGTGGTGGGCGCGGGCAATCTGCGTATCAATGCGAGCAAGGGCTTTACGGTATATGAAAACGTGCCTGCCGACGCGAACGGAAAAATCGATTTGCACATGCAGGGCGCAAGCACCAACGAACCCTGTATCAACTTTATCGCGGTGCAGGCGGCGGAAACCGAGGTCGATGCGATTCCCTCCGCGCCGCAGGGCTTGCCTACCGTCGGCATGGAAGATTCTTCCATGAAGGTCGCGAATCTGACGGAAGGCGCAAAGGTGCAGATTTATAACGCCGCAAGACCCAATCAGCTGCTCTACGAAGAGACGGTTGATCCCGAAAAACTTACGGACGACGGATATACGCTCGAATGGGGCGAACCGTTCTCCGGCGTTTCGCAGTTCAACGTCGTTCAGATCACGAACGGCGGCGTAAGCGACGCGCTTCTCGTTTCGGTTACGGATATCGAGGGCTTCAAAATAACGAAAACGCCCGAGAATTATACCACCGGATCGGTTACGATCGGCGTTTCGGCGCATGCCGACAGCGGCATCGCGAGCTGGTCGTATCGTTTGGGCGAATACGGCGCTATGAATTTGTTCGAGCTCGACCGTCCGTTTGCAATCGAAAAGAGCTTTACGGTTACGGAAAACGGCGATTATTACGTTGTGGTAACTTCCGGTCTGGGCGTTACCTATTCGGAGATCGTCGAAGTCCGCAATATCGATCCCGACCGTCCCGTAATCAACGTTACGCCGTCGGCGCAGGGCTGGCAGGCAGGGGCGTATCACGTCACGCTCGGCGTGGATGCCGTGTCGCCCGTTACGGAATATACGCTCTACAAAAACGGCGCGCAGGTCGCCACGGCGGAAACCGCGCCCGACGCGATTTCCTTTACGGAAGAGGGCGAGTACGTTGTGTATATCAAAACGGCGGCGGGTCGTTCGGCAACGGCTACTGTTATGGTGAGCGCAAATCCCACAACCGCAACGGTTGCGAAAACCTTCCGGAACAGAACGCTTCGTTATTCCTTTACCGATACCGAGCATTACGAGATCGCTTCCGTTTCCGCTTACGAGCTGAAACCGACGGGCGCGACGCGTATGACGATCGCCTCGGGCAACGTGATGGACGTGTATAACGCAGGAAAGTACGTTATTACCGTTACCACGAAGAACGGCACGGTTGAAATGTTCGCCATCGACGTTTCGGCAAGCGATTTAAGAGTTTCGTCTGTGCGTGGCGGTATGGCGGGCGGCACCGCGCTGGGAATCGGTCTGGGCGTGGGGATCGGTGGCGTCGTCGTTGCGGCGGCTGCCGTCGGCGTAACGTTCTTCCTGATGAAGAAGAAAAAGCATTAACGAAAAAGGAGGAGGCGGTATGGATTTCCGTACCCGTTGCTAACCTCAATTGAACACATCTGAACGCGTCCTTCGGGAGCCACGCTTCCGTTTTCGCTTGCCGTATGCGAATACGACTGTACTCAATCCGTAAGCGTGGCGCGACAAAATCCGTTGTTCAGACGCTTTGCGATTTTACGAGGCAAATTTTGAGATTAGGCAAGGCAAAGACCGCAGATAATACCCGAGTATTATCAAGGGCTTTAACGCCGCATAAGCCAAAATTTGCCCGCAAAATTGTGTTCGCGTGGGGTTGGCAACGAGTACCGCCTTTTGTTCTATGAATAAGATAATTGTCGATAAAGAATATGAAATCGCGCCCGTCGAGCGCGACGTGTGGGGCAGTTTTATCGAGCACATGGGGCGCGCCGTCTACGGCGGCATTTATGAGCCGACGCACCCGACGGCGGAGAAGGACGGCTTCCGCGGCGACGTAAGAAAGATCGTGAAAGAGCTGGGCGTGCCGATGATCCGTTATCCGGGCGGAAACTTTCTTTCGGGTTACGATTGGAAGGACGGGATCGGAACAGACCGTCCGCGCAGGCTCGATTTGGCATGGGGACAGTTGGAGCCGAACGAAGTCGGCATTCACGAATTCAACGCATGGGCGCAGAGCGTAGGCTCGCGCGTGATGATGAGTGTGAATCTCGGCACGGGAACGCCGAGGGAAGCCGCACAGCTCGTGGAATATTGCAATTTTGAAAAGGGCACGTATTGGTCGGATCTGCGCCGTCGGAACGGGCGGGAAAAACCGTTTGCAATCGATATGTGGTGTCTCGGCAACGAGATGGACGGAGAATGGCAGATCGGGCACCTCACCGCCGAGGAATACGGCAAAAAAGCGGACGAAGCGGCAAAGCAGATGAAGTGGGTCGATAAAGATATCAAGCTCGTCGTGTGCGGTTCGTCCTCTCCCGGTATGAAAACGTATCCCGACTGGGACGCGACCGTTCTGCGCCATACCTACGAAAACGTCGATTATATTTCGTTGCACCGCTATTATTCGTATGAAAAGAGCGAGCGCGAGTTCGATTTAATGAGCTCCCATACCGATTTCGAAGCGTTTATTTCCACGGTGTGCGCCACGGCGGACTACGTGAAGGCAGGGTTGCGCAGTAAAAAGACAATGATGCTTTCGGTCGACGAATGGAACGTATGGCATACCCGTCCCGTGTTTAACTGCCGCGAGGTGTATTCGGATAACGACGAGGCGCGTTGGACGATCGGCCCGCGCCGTGCCGAAAACGTTTACGATCTGACCGACGCCGTTGCGTTGGCGGGGCTTGTTTGCACGCTCATCAATCATGCCGACAGGGTAAAGGCGGGCTGTCTTGCGCAGCTTGTAAACGTGATCGCGCCCGTTATGACGGAGAACGGCGGCAGAGTTTACAAGCAGACGACGTATTATCCGTTTGCCATGGCAATCGCATATGCGAAGGGCACGGCGATCCGTACGGCGATTAATACGCAGAAGCTCGAATCGGTGTACGGCGATACGGAAAAGATTTACGCCGCCTGCACTTACGATAACGGCGTATTCTCTCTCTTTGTAATCAACAAGAGCGACGAAAACGAAACGTGCGCGCTCGACTTCGCTTCCTCCGTCGTTCGCATGACGGAGCGGTTCGAGATGGCGGGTCAGCCGCATGCTTACAACGATTTTGCACACCCCGATAACGTTGTTCCCGTTCGTGTGAAAGCGGAAGAATGGTCGTCGCGTAAGTTTGAAATCCGCCTTCCCAAGCACAGCTTCACGCTGATGCGCTTTGTGGAAGAATAAAAAAAGTTGATAAGTCGGTTTTTTTATGTTATAATTTAACAAAGAACGGACGGTTTGCGAGCGAGGAATGTATGGAAAGTACGATGGAATTTTTCATGGGGGGGGGTCTATTTAATCGAGAAAAACTCTCTGTTAATATCGTAAAAGTCGGGCAGGAATACTGCGACCCGAAGAAGAAACACGAATGCAGAAAGTGGGACGACTCCGATTCTTTGCACTTTATTCTCTATGGAAAGGGAACGCTGATCGCAAACGGAAAACCGATACAGCTTGCCAAAGGCGACGTGTTTTTGCTCTATGCGCACGAAAAGTATGAATACTTTCCCGACCCCACCGACCCGTGGGCGTATATCTGGGTAGACTTTTCCTCCAACGATACCAAAGCGTTGTTCGCTCCGTGCGAGCTGTCGCCCCAAAATCCGACGATGCACCTGAACCGTTCGTCGTCGATAACGGATTTGCTGGTTTCGTTTTTCGAGGCATACGACGCAAGCTTGTTGCAACAGTTGTCGTGTTCGGGCTATTTCATGCTTTTGTTGTGCGAGCTCATCCGTACTTCGTTGCAAAACAGGTCGACGAAAGGATATTCGCTCGTCGGGAAAAGGCATATCCGCGATATCATCACTTATATCAACAACAATTTCCGTCTTCCGCTGACGAATCAGAAAATAGCGAGCGAAAATCATATTTCCGTCAGCCGTATGATGGCGCTGTTTGCGGAAATCGTGGGTATGTCGCCCATCGTCTATCTCAATGCCTTCCGTATCTCCGCAGCATGCGAAATGTTGCGTACCACCGACTACTCGATCAGGGAAGTAGCGAACGCGGTCGGCGTGGAAGACCAGCTCTATTTTTCGCGCGTCTTTAAAAAACAGAAGGGGGTCAGCCCGCGCGAATACCGCGCAAAGCGCGTCGACGAGGATCCTTACGTCTGGCTGAAAGAAAGAAATATCGATTTCCGATAAAATAATATCGAATTGCGCAGATATGTTCTATCGATTTAACAAAACACCGAAAAGGCGGAAAAGTATTTTTCCGTCTTTTATTGTATAACGAAAACCACGCGATAGTCGCGTGGTTCAAAAGAGGTTAACCGATAAACAAGACAAAAAAACTCCGTTTGATTTAAAATAAAACTGCGACCTGCCAGTTGCAGAAAGAAAAATCAAACGGAGGATAATTATAATGCCAGAGCAAAATAACATCACAAATAGTTTAGCACATACGAAATGGAATTGCAAGTATCACATAGTGTTCGCACCTAAGTACAGACGAAAAGTATTTTTTGAAGAGAAACGGTTAGAAATACGAGAAATCTTGCGAACACTATGTCAATGGAAAGGTGTAGAAGTAATAGAAGGAGAAATATGCCCAGACCATATACATATGTTGGTAAGCATACCACCCAAAATGAGCGTTGCGGGGTTTATGGGGTATTTGATTTCTTACGCACAAAATAGTCCCCGAAGTCTTTTTCGAGTTTGTCGCCAAGACCGGGAATGGGGAATTTGAAATAGATGCAGATGCGCTCATTCGATACGGTTATTCGCTCCACATAGGTGGCGAGTAGCCGCTTTTTATATTCCGGACTGTCGGCGTTCGCGCTTTCGACAAACGACGCTAAACGCTTGCGAACGTCCTCGGCGGTCAGGCCAACGGGAACATCAGGGGAAAGGCGGTTGATTTCGCGGTCGAGGAATTCAGCGCGGGCGTTTAGCTCGTCAGCCTTTGCAGAGTAAGCCTCTTTCGAGAGACCGTCCGACAAGTAGAGGTCGAGCAGACGGTCGCGTTGCTTTTTGATTTTTTCGAGTTCCGATTTATACCCGTCGATTTTTTTCTGGTCGGCGGGTTTTTTCTTTTTCGACCGAACGAGCATCTCGGCCACAATCCAGTCGGACGTGTCGCCGGAGAAAAGACAATAGTTGATAGCACCGAAGACAAACTCCTCCAGCGCGAATTTTTCAATGTTTTTCAAATCACAATGCGCCGGGACATATTCGGGGTCAAGGCGGCGGGATGCACTGCCGCGTGAGCCTTTCGTCGCGCAGCGGTATGAATACTTTTCATAGGTCTGCATCTTTCCGGATTTCAGCGGGAAAGTCGACTTCGATTTGAAGCCGTAAAGATGCGAGCCGCAATACTCGCAATAGAGATAGCCGGTAAGCAAATATTCCTCCTCTTTCAAACGGGAGCGCGGGCCTTTTTTACGCGCTGTCGTTTTTTCGTATTGCCGCCAAAAGACGGACGGTTCGAGAATAGGCTCGACGGCGTTCTCGATGATGATGGGCGGTTGCCCGTCTTTGCTGTTTACGCCGTAAGAGAACCGACCGACCAAAATAGGCTGCTGGGTCAGGCGCGTGATAGCAAGTTCATTAAACAGCGTTCCCTTATGCGTTTTGATGCCGTGGGTAACCGCCCAGCGGGTAACGTCGGCGATGCTTTCGCCGCCGTCCAGCCTGCGGAAGATTTCACGGATTACAGCGGCCTCTTCGGGAACAACGACATAGCGGTGGTGTTCGTCGACGCGGTAGCCGTAAGGAACGGGACCGGTAACGTGCTGAGCTTTCAGAGCGGCCTCTTTTTGACCTTTGCGGACTTCGCGTGAAAGGTTACGGGAATAGTATTCAGCCATACCTTCTAATAGTTCAAAAGGACATAGTGTTTTAGGCGGAATTTAGGGATAAAACGGCTATGAAATCGAGTCAATATCGATTTTGTAGAAGATATGAACCTCTTGCGGCTTGCCAGTAACTGTTTCCTTGCCGCCAATGATAAGTTTCTCGAACAGCTCCAAGCACAGCTCGCGCGTGAGCTTCGGGGCATAGAGGTGCTTTTTCATCCGCCGGATAAATTCGTCAATGTCCGTCGTGGCTTTCTCGGCTTCTTCGAGTCCCTGTTTGAGATAAGCTATGCGCTCTTTCAGTTCGGATTGCTCGGCGGTGTATTTTTCTATTAACCGCACACAAACACTTTCTGGAATTTTACCCGCAACCTTTTCCTCGAACGCGCTTTCTATCAGTTTGTCAAGCTCGGTAAGACGATTCTCACCTTTGCGTAATTCTTTCTTAACATCGGCTTGGTTTTTATCCGCAAGCGTTGCCGTATGCTCCAAATATCTCCGTCTGAATTCCGCCTCGTTTGCGACTATCTTTTGCGCTTTATCTTTCACGTCGTTTAACACGATTTGCTCCAACACCGGCACTGTAATGAAATGACTGAAACAGGCAGACGAACCCAAGCGGGATTTGTTTCCGCAGTTAAAGTTGAAATAAGGAATATCTTTCGGCATATTCCAACCGAGCCGCATTTTTGCGCCGCAATCTGCGCAGAACATCAGTCCCGACAGCGGGTGCATAAATCCTCGTTGGGTATGTTTTCCGTGTCCCACGGCTTTTTCTACTTCTTTCACTTTATCCCATAGTTCTTTTGATATGATTGCCTCGTGCGCATTTTCCGTCACGATCCAATCTTCTTTCGGACGATATATCCATTTATGATTCTTGTACGAAACAGTCGTAGATTTGTGCTGAACCAAATTGCCTATGTATGCTTGGTTATCCAAGAGAGAACGCAGTACAGAAGTACACCATAGATGCGTGGAGTTTCTCACGGCGTTTACGCCCGTCGTCGCTATCCTGTAATCGTTGGGTGTTAAAACCTTTTCTGCGTTCAGAATATCCGCTATCTTTCGCGGGGTTAAACCGCTTGCTCTCATTTCGAATAT
>Ga0073908_1004369_pt1 | contig 12821 bp, 10 predicted proteins | sample MucameincwithD2O_FD_65484 | JGI IMG/M metagenome (GOLD analysis project Ga0073908, IMG submission 65484) | Mouse cecum microbial communities from Vienna, Austria - Mucus amended microcosms incubated with D2O | ecosystem: Host-associated > Mammals > Digestive system > Large intestine > Cecum...
TTTCGTAAAGCTGTCCGGGGAATCGTAACCATATTTAAGAGCCACGTCAATCACTTTGCTGTCCGACGCGAGCAATTCACTGCCAGCCAGTGAAAGCCGTCTCATCCGAATATATTCACCGATCGTATACCCGCACAGCATGGCAAAGCCTTTTTGGAAGTAAAATGCGGATATATTTACTTCCCCGGCAATCCTGCCTACGGTCAGTTCCTCCGTGATATGATCCTCCATATAAACAAGCGCTCTTTCTATCGTTCCTGCCCAATCCACAGCACTTCCTCCCTTCTGCTGTTTCAGTATATCCTGCTTTCCATAAGACTGCCCGACCATTCCTGCTCATTTTTGTCCGTACAGAATACTTCCCTGACATTCTTTCTCGCTCATATCAGCAGCGATATTCTATAATCTCTTCCAGCTTCTTTCTTGGACGCGGCCCCGGCGCTTCATTTGCATAGCCCAGTGCAACCGCTCCTAACAGCTGCCCTTTTTCGTTTAGAATCTCCATCAATTCCGGGTACGCAAAACATGTATTGGCAATCCACAGCGTTCCAATCCCCAAATGTTCTGCCTCCAAAAGCATGTTTTGAATCGCAGCCCCAGCAGAAAGAGAATCCACGATTTCCTTCATACGCTCATCATTGGTAAGCGGCTCAAACGGCGAACTCCCTCCCGGATTCATTACCACCACAACAACCGGCGCTTCCCGCATAATCCGCAGCGTATTTTTTGCATCCGACAAACCGTAAGCAGACTCTGGAAGCAACGCCTCTCCTTCTGCCTCGCGAAAAATGCCCTTTTCCATCCCCGCAAGGAGCTCTGCTTTTGCCTCTTTCTCATAAATCAAAAATTTCCATGGCTGCCTGTTCTTCCCGGACGGCGCCAGAGCAGCTGCCTGTATCATCTGTCTGACAATTGCTTCCGGTATTTCATCCTGCTTATATTTACGTATACTTCTGCGAGTAGCGATTTCCTTTATCATCGTGATGTGTACCTCCTTTTTATTCTTTGCGTCCAGAATAATCTGTTCCAATTCGAATACTTCGTTTAGTTTATCAAACTATAGCAAAAATTGATAGCTATTATTTTCAAACTCAGAAACCTCATTGTCCTGCATCAGACCCTTGTCGCTTTTTTTAACGTTGGTCCCTGTCTACAAATGCTAACGCCACCATGCCTATGATGGCATACAGTAATGCAAATGCCAGTAAAATCCCCCATTCTTTCAAGACATTCTTTTCGTTTGTTTCATATTCCTTCACCTGAAGACTTTTCTGCACTGTATGTATAATATCCTGATAAATTTCTTCTTCCACCTCAGATAAACTTTCATCGTCTGACAGGCCTTTCAATTCCTGTAAAGCCTGTATATACTCGCTGTTTTTGATCAGCATCCAGCTTTTTTTCAGCATAGATGTAGGCAGATTGTTGTAATTGCTCTCTGTACATACCGCATAAATCCCCCACTTACTGATGGCTGCATTTGAAATGGCATCCGGCAAACCATGAAGAGGAAAAGCAACGCCTGCAAATACCAGCTGAACAATCAGCAAAAAAGGCATAACGGTCATCGCAGTTGTTGTGGAATGTACAATACAGGATACCATAAGCGCCATCATATCTGCTGCAAATGTAATCAGAAAAAGTGTTATAAAAATATCGGCCAAAAAGTTACCCGTGACAACCCCTTCTGTCGGAAATTTCACGTTCATCAACACATAAACCGCCAGAGAAATTCCTACTTGTAACGCACAGATCATTGACTGATAAATAACATGTGCGGAAAGATATGAAAAAATACTCATTCCTGATCTGTGTTCCCGTTTAATAACAGAACGTTCTCTACAAACCACCTGAATCGAATTAAAAAATCCATTCCATATGCAGACGCAGACAAACGCCAGAGAACCAATTTTAGTGCCTTCCATATTTACAAACATATTTTGTCCTACCACATACGCTACCATAGCTGCAATAATTCCTGCCATCGGAAGGACTTTCCAGTCTTTTTCATATACGAAAATGCGGAACAGTTTCCCTAAATAAACGCGAGTCTGTTCCAAATATCCTGCATACCTTTCATCTTTTGATCTAAACATTTCCTCTTTCCTCCGGATTTATCGCTTTGAACTTTTCGATAAATTCATCCGCGCGCCCTTCGCCGCCCTCATTTGTGCCATTTACTGCCAAAACAATTTCCTCCATTGTTTCCTTGCTGAAGAACTTGCGCGCCTCTTCTACAGCGCCAAAAAAAGCAAGATGCCCTATATGATCCTGTGTCCCTTTTGCCAAAACAATCACCTGATCAAACAAGTCAATGACGCGGTCCGGAGTGTGGGTAATCACAAGCACAATTTTATTTTCATTTGCAATTTCCCTTAAATTCTCCATTAAGTCTCGGGCCATAACACCGTCAAGTCCTGAGTCGGGCTCATCCAGGAAAAACAGCTTCGGATCAGAGATAAATTCTACACAGATGGAAAGCCTTTTACGCTGTCCGCCTGAAAGTTTTCGCACAAGCTCATTCTGTTGTACGGAAAGTCCGAACATTTCTAGTACAGTCTGTACACGGACGTTCCGTTCTTCCCCGGAATACTTTTTGGAAAGTCTCATCTCTGCCGCATTTTCAAGTGTCATTTTGACCGTATCGTCTTCCCGGAGCAGATCCTGCTGAGGGACAAATCCAATGGAGTGTTTCAACACATCATAATTCTCGTATACATCTACACCACTCTGAAGAATCTGTGCTTTTGCTTTCTCATATCCGGTAACTGCATTCACAAATGTTGTCTTTCCTGCTCCGGACCCCCCAAGAATAAGAACCATGTTGCCAGGCTCTATGGTCAAGTTAATATCCTGTAAAAGAATATGCTTTTTAAAAAAGCTTTTGACAGATCTTTCCTCAATATGTATCGAAAGATTGTTTCCACGAAGCACGGTATGACTGTAAAACAACGCTTCCCCGTTAAAGAAAAACAACGTATCTCCTGCACATATCACATCCATCTTCCTCAGGGTGCGTGAATCAAATACGCGTTCACCATTCACAAAAATTCCCCTGACCGTATGAACGCTACTAAGCCTCCACTCTTTTTCCTCAAGACGAATAACCGCTTCATGGACATCATCCTCACTGATCTGGGCTTCTGCATCAGCCTCAGCCTGTTCACCTTTCTCTCCGGCCTTTCTGATACGGATAATTGGAAAACATTCTGAAAGGGGCATCCTTTTCCACTGAAGATCTGCAGATTCCATCTGTTCCAAAACAAGATCTGTAACCACATGATTTTTCAACTGCAAAATCTCCCTCTCCCGAACGCTCAGAACAGATTTTTCATCCGTATACGTTTTCCCATTGATCCATATCTCTCCTTGAAACCCTGTTCTGTCAACCCGCCAGTCTTTCCCGTCCGAAAAAATCTCCACAAATTCCCCACCTACCGGAATGCGCAGCTTTTCTTCCAAAACATATTCTTCAGGCGCATCTTTATCTGAAAAAACAATTGCCCGCACAATTTTTCCTATCTCTTTCTTTTTCTCCTCCATCTTTTATCCTCCATTGTGAAAAAGCCAAAGCTGCCACATTGGAATAACAACCATGTGACAGCTTTCAGGGTACGAACAATTCTTTTACTGGTCAACAACAGCCATATACTCGTCACTCACGTATCCGATTCTTCCATCCGGAAGTGAAAAACGAAGCCAGCCGTTTTCGTCTGCACTAATTCTTTCTTTATCTCCGTGGTTCAGTGTACCGATGACTGGACTGTTTCCATCCGCTGCTGCACGCACATTCAGTTTTTTTGCAGTACAGGCCATCGTCTGCGGAAGCTCCGGTGTAAGGTAGTCGTCACAGATATACGCGGTCTCACCATTATACTTACACTCATACCACTCTGTATTCAATACATTTCCTGTTACATGTACTTCTTCCCCTTCTGAAAGAGCTGTTATAATTTCGCCCGTTACAGACGGTGCTCTGCGCACATGAACAGCAGATGTATTCGTAACTGTCATTTTCATGTTCAGGTCTCGCACATTCCATGTCTGCTCTGTATTTATAGCCGGTACAAAATAATCACTCTTTGGCACCAGATAGGCTGCATATACGTATCCGGAAACATCGCCTGAAATCTTGTACCACATGCAATCCGCACATTCCCCGACAACATAATATTCCTGTCCCGGTGTCACACTGCCATATATTTCTCCAAACGGTGACTGTCTGATCATTGCCTGTGCAGTTGCCACATAATAACCCTGAATGGAAATCAGATCCGAATCACTGTAATTCGCGTACGAATTTGTATGGTCATACGCGTTATAACCGGATTCCATTACCGCTTCCTTGATATCACCCGGCATGGCAAATGCCACTGTTTGTCCGGCAACTGAAAACATTACACCTGTCATAATTCCTGCCATAATTCTTTTGTTCATAGTATTTATCCTCCATCTAAAATATATTTTTTTATTCCTGCAATCGTTACTGTTCATCCTCCAGCTTTTTAGCCAGTTCTTTTTGTTCCTCAGTGAATTTATCTGCCTGCATTTTCTGCCACTCTGTGGCCTTTTTAAATTCAGCAGGTTGGTTAAGTACTACCTGTGGAAATGGAATATTGATCTCGTATTTATCAAACAGCAGTTTTACTTCTCTGTTCAAATCGCGCATCAGCTGAATGCGGTCTCCCTCTGCACACTGGGCCACGATTTTAATATTTACACTGTTATCGCCAAGCGCAGAAACTCCCTTATAAAAAGGACCGTTCATAATTGCCGGCAGACGTTCTCTCATGCGTGGCAACTCCTCTTTCAGAATATACTCTACTCTTTCAAGAGATTCTCCGTACTCAATGCCAAAATCGCACGCTGCAAACGAATATTGCCTCGTCATGTTAATCACGCCGCTGATTGCACTGTTGTTGATTACTTTGATGTTGCCGCCAGCTTCTTCTATTTTTGTAGTCCGTATTCCAATCTCCACCACAGTTCCTCTCCAGTCGCCAATGGTAACAATATCACCTACGCGGAACTCGCCTTCAAAAATGATAAACAGACCAGCCAAAATATCCGATACTAGCTTCTGTGCCCCCAGACTGATCATCAGACCAAGCAGCCCAGCTGATGCAAGGAGCGTACCCGTATCAACGCCAAGCAAAGCAAAACAGTAATACAGAAGAGCAACAACAGACGCATATTTTACGAAACTGCTGATCAGCCGGAAAACGGTTTCTCCCTGTGCACTCGATATATTTGAAAGCACACGGAGAATTTCTTGTATACAGATCGTCAGCGTAATCACAATACAGATCACAAAAATACATCCGGTAACTGCAAATACATTTAAGCCGCGCTCCCATCCACCGTTAATGATATACGCAAACATGGATGTATTGCCGGATGATTGCATTTGGAATATGTAGGCAAAACAGATCAGCAACGCATAAACCGCCAGCAGCCCTTTCAATACAGAGGTCATCTTCTGCTCCGGTGTCTTTTCAGCCCAGTGCAAAGCCACATTGGACCATCTGCTGGACACATCCATTGTTTTCTTTTTCTTTCCATCCGGCATCGTCACATTAATCATACTTCCTGGCTGCTTTTCCCTGCTCGGTTCAGCACTTTCCGTGCCTCTGTTGATACAAAGAAGTGCTGCAATGATCAGTAGGCATATGAAGCTGACCGCTGTGGAGAAAAGCGCAATCGCGACCTTGTTTGAAGCTATTTCATTTTTGGGAACACACGCATATACATAATACTGGTCTGTCTCCAGGCAGTTTGCAAAATAACGCCCGGAACCAATTGTCAGATAGTCACTGAATCCGCCATGGATCTGGTTCTCTCTGATACCATATTCCGCAACATTTCTGCCGATAAATCTCTCATCCGGATAATAAGCAAAGGTGTGCTCATCTTTATTGATGGCAAAAGCAAATCCCCTCGCCCCAATCTGTACACCGTCCAGTACTGAAGCAATCTGAAGCTTCTCCAGCGCATGTTCTAGCTTCTCCGGATTGACGCAGATCTGTACAAAGCCTTCTGTCATACCCTCATCATTTCGTATGGCCACACCAATATATTGATTATACTCTCCCAATGCATCATCCATCTGCGCTTCTTGAATCAGATACTCACCGCCTGCTAGAAGTTTATTAAATTCATAGGACTGGTCTTCCTTATTCTGACTTAACCGGAAATTATTATAATAAGAGTTTGTTGCTATAATGGTTCCTGTCGCATCAAAAAAGCTGATAAACTCTACATCAAGCACATTGCTTATCCTGGCCAGCTCATCCCGGTTTCTGAATTCTGGTTTCTGGGTAAGAATATGCGCTGCTGTACGACACTTGTTCAGGTATCTGGTATCATATTGCTCTTCCAGCATTTTTACGTTTTCTTCATATTTGCTGATCGTTGCCTGCAGTCCTTCGATATTCTGGCTGTTGCTTATGGATTTCCCCGACAGCGAGAACAACTCCTGCATATACAGAGAACTTACAAATACACAAATGAGTCCTGCCGCAATCATTGCTCCCAGTTTCGCGCTTACTGCCCTATTAAAATAAAATTTGCCAAGTCTGGCATATGTATTCCCGGAAGCATCTGCTTGTCCTTCCTGATCTTTCAGGATAAAAATAGCGTATGTTACGACCAGGGTGATCACTGCAAAAAATACGCAAAGTACTACCAGAACCGTGATATTACAAGAATCCCTGATTTCCTGTGCCGGAAGCGCACAAATCACATAAGCATCGTCCAGATTTGCAACCCCGCAGAGATAACGCTCCCCGTAAATCTCCATCCACGTCCGGTTTCCGTCTTCCAGCGCCTCTACCTGAATTCCCGCATCCAGTGCGTCCTGTCCAACAAGATCATCTTCTGGATGGTACAGGAATGTATAATCCTTTGCAGAAAGTGCGAATGCATAGCCCGTTGAACCAACGCTCACATTGCGGAGCATGCTTTTCCACGTCACCGTATCTGAAAGAAGGGCTTTCAATTCCGCTGGGTCCTGTTCGATTACAGCCATTGTGTTTTCATCAATCACTGCCCCGTAATATCGGTAGGTCTTGCCTTCCCGTTCTACCTCGAATGGTTCGGATGTTTCATGTGTTGAAAATACTGTGCGCAACTGGTTGTAGCGTGCATACGTAAAGTCTGCATCGCTTTTTTCTGCCTTTGCAACCACGGTTCCTTCTTTATCCAAAACAAGTGCATTTGTAACATGCAACAGATCTTTGTATTTCTGTAGCAGTGTATCCGTCGTTTGCTTAGAATCCACCTTTTTCTGAATCATATAAGCCAGACTGGCTGCCTTAGCCTGATACATGGAGTCATACGATCCGGTATGTTCTTCTGCCTCCTTCTTTGCTTCTGCAACAGTGTCACGCAAGGGTTCCATCTTTTTCTGTAATTCGACTGCCTGATCATTTGCGGATATCTTGACCTGCATCTGATATAGAACTACTCCCAGAATGGCTACAAAAAGAAGTTCTACCAGGATCATCGCAATACTTTTTCTCTTTAAACGCTTAGACACAGTTTTCCTCCTTAATCCCATTTATCAATCAATGCTTCAATTGTACCGTCATCCAAAAGTTCCTGAACTGCTGCTCCCATCTTTTCGCTCAGTTCCGAATTCTTCTGTGTCGCCACGCCATAGCTCTGCTCAGCAAGATCAAATGGAAGGAATCTTCTGTCATCGTCCCAGTACATTTTGGCAATCACACGATCCAAACATGCAGCGTCAATAGTTCCCTCTTCGAGAGCTGTACTGACTTCCGCATAAGACTCCATCTGAACAATTGTGAGATTCTCATACTCGATATACACGTTATCTTCTTTGGCAACAATGTCGCCAGTGAATCCCATATCATACAATTTGCCGGCAAGAATCGGTCCGGCATTCACTCCTGTCAGTATGCCTATGGTCTTCCCCTTCAAATCCTGGACTTTTTCTATCATAGTGGATTTTTCCACCATGAGCATTGTACTATCCGTATAATAGGCCGGCGAAAAATCAAAATTTTCAACGCGTGTATCCGTAATGGAATACGCTGCGATCAGGCAATCAACCGCTCCGTTTTGCAGCATATCTTTTCGATTATCCGGCTGTACTTCCTGAAATTTAACCTTTTCATATCCAAGTCTTTCAGCCAGCTCATATGCCAAATCAATTTCCATGCCATAAAATTTTCCGGTTGTCTCGTTGTAGTAACCGAAATTCATAATATCGCCTCTGACACCTACGGTCAGAGTATTTTCGGCCGCATAGACCGATGTACTTCCAGACAGGAACATTACTGTCATAAACATTGACAATGTTTGTAAAATGTTTTTTCTCTTCATATTCTCTGTTCCGTTTCTTATTTATTATGATTTATTTCTGTCGGGTACCCGAAATTGCAACGGATATAATTGCGCAGTTCCACCATTTCAGGATAACTGTAGAAAAATTTAATTTTATCTGCTGCCAGGCTTTCGCCCTCCGGTTTGCCGCCTATCACAAACTGCATGAAGCATTCTGCGATGTCCTCAAACATTCCGGCTGTTCCTGCATAATTACTGACATAATCTTCCGGATATTCATAAAAATCTCTCTGCTTACCGTCTGCGTAGAATTTGTCATAAAAAGCCTTCATATAAGAGTCTTCTTTATAAAGACTGATCTCATTATAATGAGAAGTATCTGTGATTTCTGATACCTCTATCTGCCCCGCATTTAACGTGAGCGCGTGTCCGTATTCATGGACTGCAGTTACAAGGAATTTGCCTTCATTTATGATCGTTCCTTCTTTATCAAAGAAATCATTTTTGTCAATCCTTATGGAAAAACTGTCTGATTTCTTCATGTCATCTGCCGTACAGGACCCAAGTATGTAACTATAGCCGTCTGTCCAAGAAATAATATGTTTCACATACGGGTCATCTTCCGGGATAACCTTATGGATCGTTTCCAGCAACGCCATATCTGCTTTGTCCGCCATATCTTTATATTCCTGTACCGGCTTGTCAAACGCATAGCTCTGGATATCTTCTCCCACATTTGAATGAATAAAAGAAATCACCTCAATAGCCTGCTCCCCGTCAGCTTCAGTGATCATATACTGACGAAGAGATGGATTTTCTGTCATTAAACTGCTTCCCCATAGTTTACTTCCACCGTCATACGTCTGTGCTTCGCCAACTGCTTCTGTCAACTTCTCCCCAAGCTCTTCATCAGTCAAACCAAGCTTCGCTGTCCGAATAAACACACGGTCCAGGAAAAGTTCATCTTCTTTTCGAAAAACAAAATCCGTTATCAGTGGTTCCCAGTCAAACCATTTCGTTTCCATAAGATAATGTTCCTGCTGATATCCATACTCGCTCTCATCCGCTTTTTCAAAAGTACCTCCGGCTCCGATCTTTACATCTACCTCGGGCTTGACCACTCCGAACAAGATCGGTGTGTCCGGTCTGATTGGAACCGCATTATCCGCGCTTGTCAGCCTTTTTGCTTCCGGGAGTAAAGATGCTGTTTCCTCCGACGCGATTGTACGAAGTACGCTCTCGATAACCCTGCCCGTCGCAACAGCTTTTTCCGGATCTACGACATCATTATTATCAATAAATTTGTGATTCTCAGCATCAACACCAGGCCCCTGCTGCACCAATACTGCCGGAATACCTGCAAAAGAAAATGAAGCATGATCACTGGCTGCTTCCCGTCCGGTCCTCCATTTTGCTTCACCAATCTGCGCGGAAGCCTCTACCAGCATGTTCCCAACCAGTTCTTCTCTTCCAAATGCAGTCATTACCATAGCCTCACTGCTTCTATAATGCCCGATCATATCAATCTGGATGTCTCCTATAATATGTCCCCGCTCTTCCTGCGGAAGACTGTCCACATAACAGGAAGAACCGCATAGCCCCTCTTCCTCTGCTGAAAATGAGACAAAACGAATTTCCGTATCGCTATCCACATCCTTCATCACTCTGGCCAACTCCAAAAGCATGGCTTCTCCGGACGCATTGTCATTAGCTCCAACCGTGCATTCTTTCGAATCATAGTGCGCAGATACAATCAAAATATCTCCGTTCGGGTTTTTATTTGCCCGCTTTACTGCAATTACATTAGAAGACTCCCTGCTGTTCTGTTTTCCTTTTGCCTGCTCCACAAACGGAAATTTCTGCTGCCAAACCTCCAGCCCATACTCCTGCAGCCGCTCCGCAATCTGCACCGCTGTTTCCTGCTCCTCTTGCGTACCTGCCCAGCGAATATCGGCTGTCAGTTCCATTAGTGTCTGTTGATAGGCTTCCGGCGTCAATTCTTCTTGAGCTTCAGATGTTACGGTTTCCACAGCCACAAAATGAACCGCCATTGTAGTGGTCAGCAAAATTGCAAAACTCTTTCCGTATCTCTTTAGCCGGTGTCTTTTGTTCATACCACCTCTCCTTTCTTCTTGGAATTGCTATTTCTCTGGTTTAAATGAATGTAATTTTCATCTGACATACAGGAGCGGTCAAATATGAAACGTATCCTTAAGCTTCATATTTGGCCGCTTTCTTGCACAAAAAGGGCACACTCCTCCCTCAGAAATTATTCTGAGGGCAGAGTATGCCCTGCCCGTTTCTATTCTTATAAAAAGGTATAGTTATTTCATCTGTCTGTCTGTCTGTCTGTCTGTCTGTCTGTCTGTCTGTCTGTCTGTCTGTCTGTCTGTCTGTCTGTCAATACATTATCACATTTAGACGCCATAAAATGCAACTCCCACTTTGTAAATTCCCAGAATTTTGCATAAGCTTCATTATGGTATCATATGGCAACCCTTTTTTCAATAGTAACTTTCCCTACAGACTCTTAATCGCATCATAAATCGTAATACTATCCTGAAATCTGGAATCTTCTGTTGCAGCGCCCATGACCACGCTGATATAAGTCTTCCCGTTTATGACTGCTGCAGAAACAAGGCTGGCTCCGGCAAGATCACTAGTTCCTGTCTTGATGCCGATCGCCTCCGGATAATAATAGGAGCTGTCCGGATTAAGAAGTTCATTCGTATTATAGTAAGTGACCTCCCGGTCATTCACCCATTTTTCATAGGATATATAGCTTGCTACAATTTCCGCAATGCAGGGATTCTCCAGACATGCTTTTGCAAGCACAGCAAGATCTGAAGCCGTCGTATACTGCCCCTCGGCATCATACCCGTCCGGTGCTACAAAATTTGAATTTTGGGCGCCAAGATCTCTAGCTTTTTTATTTACTGCATCCATAAACACACCCACAGCCTGCTCATCTGCCAAGCTGTTGTCACCGGAAATTTTTCTTCCGGTATGAACCGCAAGCGCATAAGCAGCATCATTGCCTGATGGAAGCATGAGCGCGATCAGAAGCTGTCTTACAGTTAAAATATCCCCCTGATTAAGCCACGCCCTCGATGAATCCTCGTTCATCATCGCAATTTCTGCACCTACGGTTATCTCCTCCTCTTCCGGGCAAACATCAAGCGCCGTCAGGGCTGTAATCATTTTGGCAGTACTTGCCGGTGCAATCTGATCTCTACTGTCTTTCTGATACAACACAAGATCAGAATCAGCCTCCACCACAATGGCATTCGTTGCCGTTATATCTGCTGAAATGGAATTCGCCTGCTCAGTTTCAGATTCTGTTTCCTTCTTTTCACTGTCCGTTTCGGAAAAAGCTGTTTCCCTTTCCATTTTCTCCGTCACAGAAAAACTGGTACTGCTTTCTGTTTTCTCTGTCATAGTATCCTCTGTCGTATCGCTCACCAGTTTCCGTGAAAGATAAATCCCCGCAATGGCTGCCACTGTAACGAAACAAAGTAGTACGCACAGAGATGCGATAAAAATCCTTTTTTCTCTATTGCGCCTTTCTTTTCTTCTGTCTCTCTCATCCATAATAATAACTCCCTTCTTTTCCAACCGATTACAATATAAGCATACCTCCGTCCGTTACTTATTGTATCAGACAAAAACGTCTCAAACCTTAATATCAACTTGTTTAATTCCTAAGAAAATCCTAATTTCTGGCAACTTTTTTGCCTCTGTGCCGTCTCCTTGTAGAGAAACGCTCAAAAAGCGGCAAATGACGGAAATATAACTTAGAAAATTGTAAATTTACACAGGGTAGATTTAATAACGATGAATCAGGAGATACTGTTCGTTCCTGTTGGATGACCCAGGGCTGAGGTGCGTTTCAATGCTATGGCATCAGTAGAATTAGACTGAAACCTCAGGCAACCATTGTTATAGAAAGAAAAACCACAATGAAAACAATCGCAATCCTAGAGGATGATATTTATATTGGAGATATGCTGACGGAAGTCTTAACACAAGAAGGATATGCTGTCCTTCGCGCCTATTCAGGAACCGAAGCATCATATCTTGTGTCACAAAACAAACCAGATTTGATTCTGTTGGACTTAATGCTTCCGGGGCTTAGCGGCGAAGAAGTCCTTCCCCATATAGAAAATAGTCCTGTTATTGTGCTCAGTGCAAAGGTAGATGTACAAGATAAAGTGGATCTTCTCCTGGGCGGTGCGGCCGATTACATGACCAAGCCCTTTGATCCCAAAGAACTACTTGCACGCATTACAGTTCAGCTCCGTAAGGCAGAACAGAGTATGCACTCTTAAAACTGCTGATGGAAAACCCAAAACAGGTGATTGCCAAAAGCGTCCTCTTGAATCGTATCAGTATAGATGTTGTGGTCAAGCATTTTTGTAACGCTTATGACTAAAAAAATCAGCTTTTAATTTAAGATGCAAACCGTACCTGATAAGGGGTGCGGTATCCATTATAGCTGTGAGGGCGGATGTGAT
>Ga0073908_1004371_pt1 | contig 12803 bp, 7 predicted proteins | sample MucameincwithD2O_FD_65484 | JGI IMG/M metagenome (GOLD analysis project Ga0073908, IMG submission 65484) | Mouse cecum microbial communities from Vienna, Austria - Mucus amended microcosms incubated with D2O | ecosystem: Host-associated > Mammals > Digestive system > Large intestine > Cecum...
GTAATACGCTCTGCTATCACGGTAAGTTGTTGCCTAAAAGAGGGCGTGAAGAGAGCAATTTAATGCCCGCAATGGGGTATCTCCATATTGATGGTAAAGGAGAGCTGGCAAGTAGTGGAAGTCGATATAATTTGCTTGAGGCTGAAACGATAGCGGTCTGGTTGGCAGAGAACCAGCAAAATATTGAAGCGCATTACGGTAAATCGCTTCATGAAGTTGTCGGTATCGTGACGCCTTTTAGCGCTCAGGTATCCACTATCAAACAGGCGCTGGGAAAACAAGGTATCAGTACAGGCGCGAATGAAAAGTCGCTCACAGTGGGCACCGTGCACTCTCTTCAGGGAGCGGAAAGAGCGATTGTGATATTCTCGCCAGTCTATTCAAAACATGAAGACGGCGGGTTTATTGATAGCGATAACAGCATGCTGAATGTTGCAGTCTCCCGTGCGAAGGACAGTTTTCTGGTCTTCGGCGATATGGACCTGTTTGAGGTCCAGCCAGCCTCATCTCCACGGGGATTACTGGCAAAATACCTCTTTGAGTCAGAGAAGAATGCGCTCTCTTTTGATTATAAAGAGCGTAAGGATTTAAAAACCTCCGGGACCAAAATCTACACACTTCATGGTGTGGAGCAACATGATAATTTCCTGAATCAGACATTTGAAAATACCAGTAAACACATCACGATAGTTTCTCCATGGCTGACCTGGCAAAGGCTGGAGCAAACCGGTTTTCTTGATTCCATGATTGCGGCGTGTTCACGTGGAATTAACGTCACGATAGTCACTGACAGAAGCTACAACACTGAACATAATGATTTTGAGAAGCGAAAAGAGAAGCAGCAGAACTTTAAAGCGGCGCTGGAGAAACTGAATGCGCTGGGTATTGCTACAAAGCTGGTAAACCGTGTTCATAGCAAAATTGTTATTGGTGATGATGGTTTGCTGTGCGTGGGATCGTTCAACTGGTTTAGTGCGACACGGGAAGCGCGATATGAACGATACGATACCTCAATGGTTTATTGCGGTGATAACCTGAAGGGTGAGATTGAGGCTATTTATAATAGTCTTGAGAGGCGTCAGGTTTAGAGCAGGAATGGTGAGTAGCCATCTTATTGATCGTTTTCGAGCGTAAGATGGCTGAATGGAATGGCTATTATTGCACAGTCCTTAATTATAACATTCATACCGACATGATTATCTTCTGTCCGGAAGAATCAGAGGCTGCGGTTTCAGACTGTCTGCCGGTACATTCCTCTCTCCGTTAAAAACCATAACGGGTTCATTATCTTCGTCTGTCAGCGGATTGAATGGCGGTATATTTTCAGTACGAATGCCGGTCAGCCACTGAAAAATGCCTGCGAAATGACGGGCACTGATTTTTCTGCTGACGGACTGGTGAGACGTGATGTCACTGGCGGTAATAATCAGGGGAACACTGTAGCCACCCTGCACATGGCCATCATGATGAACAGGATTAGTACTGTCGCTGACTGACAGTCCATGGTCAGAAAAGTAAAGCATGGCAAAATGACGGGAATGCCGGCGAAGGATACCATCAAGCTGCCCGAGAAAGTTATCCAGTTTACTGATGCTGGCGAGGTAACAGGCAATCTTTCGGGGATACTGCGCCATGTAATGATTCGGCCAGGAGTTAAGTCGGTCACACGGATTCGGATGAGAGCCAATCATGTGCAGGAAAATCACCTTCGGAGAGGATGTATCCGCCAGCGCACGTTCTGTTTCCTGTAACAACAACATATCATCCGTTTTACGGGAAGCGAAGCTGCCTTTCTTGAAGAAAACGGTATGCTCCGCATCAGAAGCAATAACAGAGATGCGTGTGTCATGCTCTCCCAGTTTTCCCTGATTGGATATCCACCATGTGCTGTATCCTGCTTTTGCTGCCAGCGCCACCACGTTGTTGCCGGAATCAGGGTTCTGCTCATAGTCATAAATCAGTGTCCGGCTCAGGGAAGGTACGGTACTGGCTGCTGCCGATGTATAGCCGTCAATAAATAAACCGGGAGCCGTATTCAGCCACGGTGTGGTTGGCACGGGATAACCATATACCGACATATAATCCCTGCGCACACTCTCACCAGTAACGATAACAATCGTGTCATACAACGGTACACCCGGCAGGATTTTCCAGTTGTCAGCCCCGTGCTGACTCAGTTGTTTATAATGCTGCATTTCACGCAATGTGTCAGTTGTCCCCACAACAGTTCCTTTAACCATCCGCAACGGCCAGCTGTTTACTGAGCATAATACGAATAGCAGCAGTGCCAGCCAGTTACGGTAACCGCGGTGGTGTGTTCGCCAGAAAATCACCATGAATACCAGAATCGCGGCACTGACCAGAAAATGATAAACAGGAATCATCCCGGTAAACTCCGCTGCCTCATCAGTTGTGGTCTACAACAACGCGACAATAAAACTGTTGTTGATTTTACCGTACGTCATACCGGCAGGCGCATACAGTGCACAACAGAACAGAAATAACAGCGCTGTAATGGATGTGAGGGTATTTCTGTGTGCAAGAAGCAGAAGAAGGAACAGCAGCAACACATTCCCGGTGGCATTCTTCTCAGTGTATCCGCATGCAATTGTGGTTATGACAGAAACAACAAAAAAGAATAAAAACAATAAAATCCAGGGTGTATTGCCCGGACAAAACAGTTTTCTGATATTCATCGGAATATATCGGTAATATTATTATAAAGAGAATAAGATAATAAAAACCAGAAATCTCCTGTGAAACAAATAACCCTGCGATATATTACTGCAGGGTATTTCTGTTTAGTTGCAGAAGATATATAAATATCTTAATTACTGAATATGTGTCATTATCGCTCAGGAGCAGTGTCGTCAGAAGTTATAAGTCACACCAAACATGATGTCGTGACTTTTAACGTCAACTTCTGATTTATATTTATCCTCTTCTGCATCCTTGTAAGACAGGGAGGATTTACCAGCATCCAGATAGCGATAGCTGAGGTCAAGAGCGATATCCGGGGTTACGTCATAGCGAACACCGGCCCCAATGCTCCATGCTAAATTGTTATCATATCCCGAGTAATGTAACTCAGAAATATCACTTATCTCGCCAGATTCATTCCAGGAGGTATCAGTATATGTCGCCTTATGATGTACTCGTGCATAACCTAGGCCAACAGATATCCATGGAGTGAATGCACTGCTGTTTCTGAAATCATAATACGTGTTCACCATCAGGGTATTCACACTGAGCCTGTTCTGTGTGTCTTCCCGACCACCATTCCCCATCGGAGAATGCCATGTATCCAGTGTATAACGGGAGTCTGCAGCTCCGCGGCCATAGAATTCCACTTCCGTGCGCACAGGAACATTGTAATGTTGATAAAAATCATAGCCCACCGCAAGGCCGGCACCAAATACAGTATCGTTTTTATCACCGCCCTTATACTTATAAACATCATCCCCAAAGTCCTGACGGAAGCGCTGGTCAGTCTGAGTCACGACTGATGCACCGGCTTTACCAGTCACATAAAAGCCAGTTTTGTTCTCATCAGCCAGAGCCTGGGCTGAAAATACGCCCACCATAGCAAGCGCTGAAACAGCAATAATCTTTTTCATTTCAATCATCTCCGTTGGTTCTTACCCACCCGATAAAGAAGGTTGCTTATTTTAAAACCATGCAAAAGACAGGGTAAAAAGAGAAAATTCGATCGAATCGATCGACAAAATCGATCATGCATGATGAAGATTTCTTATCGAAGACATGAAAATGGTAAGGAATGGTTTAAGAGGTAATTGCAACGGCATGGAAGTATTGAGACCAGAACAGCACGAGATAAAGCGGCTGAACGTCAGATGAGCCACATGGACGTAACTCAGTGCATGCCTCGTATAATCCATAAAGCGGAATATCTGGATGAGCGTAAGCTGATGTTGCAGTGGTGGGGCGATTTTCTGGATGCCAATCGGGAAAGAGCGATTACGCCGTTTGACTATGCGAAGATCAATCGGGGTAATGGCGAGTGAGTTGTTTATCAAATTTACTAAATTAAAACCACTTAGCCTGCCTTAAAGGGAGGATTGGTTGGCTATTTTTACTAGATTTATGTAGATAACAAAGGAGTGGAACTATCGTTTTGATAGTTCCGGTTAAGGTCAATACAACTATATTAATTTTAAAAACTTATTGATTAATTTTTAATTGAGCTAATAATAAGTTTAGATGACTCTATCTAAATCTAAATCTAAATCTAAATCAGTAAAGAAGACTTTTGAAATATAACTTCACTCTCTTCGATTAAATCAAAAACATTATTCGTAGTATAATGTTCCCATCTTATATTATATCCCTCTTCTGATAAAATAGATACATCATCTGTCCCTTCTCCTTCATCCAAACCATGGTTGAAACAAACTCCAGCAACATTAGTAAGAATATATCTATTATGTAGACGTTCATTACCCTCGCGTGCAGTTAAAGACTTAAACGTTACTGCAAATGTAAAATCGTCCGGAAAGGCTAGGTTTTCGCGGTTCAACTTCTCAGCCAAATAATTCACCGTTGGCGAATTCTCTTTATTCCCATCGAATACCACATCTATCTTTAAGTTTTTTTTATAAGAAATATTAATGCTCATTCGTATTAATGAAATAAATACATTCCACCATCTTTGTTTGTGGCTAAAGTATGGATCAATAATGATAATATGATCTGATGTTTTTAATAAACATGAGATTATAGATGTCATATCCGCAGCAACTCTGGCAACAATCCGCTGTCGAGCATAATTTAACCCAAAGAAATCATCTATATTAGTTACATCAAGGTTATCACAAGGAGTAGAACTCACTACATGATCAAATTGTTCAATTCGATTTACAGCAGAGATGTTATCTGACCATGACATGTCACCAACATAATCATAAACCCTACTAACCTTATTATTTTTCAAAAAAATAATAAGGTCCTCTAATCGTTTTTTCTGAAGTTCACTATGATTAGCATTTAATAACCCAAGCAATTGTTTTTTATTTCTCTTCAGCTTTGGTAATTCACTATAGAGAAAGTTACCGCCCGTAGAAAATCCTTTTATGAAGTCACGATAATTTCTCCGATCAATTGCGATCTCAAACAAAGCCTCTGGTGAAATGGCGCATTCGTAGAACATTAAAAAAGCTCTCCCCTTCTTTCTTCGAAGAAACCTTTGGGCCATTTTTGTTTGAAATCACCATCATCAGTAATATCTATTTTCCTAGTAACAGTCGAACCATTATTATCCTCGAAAACGATCACTGATATAAAATCAGGTTTTACTGGGTAATTTGATTCAGGTAATTCATTGTCCGTTGTTTGTCTAATTCTTTTTAAAATTCGAAGCAAAATGTGCTCACTATGTGTTTCGACTAAAAACGTAGGTCTTTTAACATCAAGGGGATATTGGGTAAACAGATCACCTACAGCGAGTTGTAAAGCGGGATGAATATGTAGTTCAGGCTGCTCTATAGCAATTAATCCATCCTGAACTATATTGGCTGCAATAATAAGAGGTGCTATCTGAGTTAATCCGACACCGACTTGATTTGGAAATAACATTTGGCTTGAATCTATTTTACAGAAGTAAACATTATCTTTCAGACCTAAAAGTTGAAAGGAGGTTTTTATATCAAATTCTCCTCCACTAAATATATTATAATTAGTGTTTAGTTTATCTCTATTGGAAAACCAATCACTTACTTTTTTAATCAAATCACTATCATTTTGTTGAGATAAACATAGCTTATCCCATGCTGATGTACCATCAAACCATCCATTTTGTTCTGGATAAGGATTTGGCGTAAATGAAGAATCAGGTATAATTCTTAACGGTCCAATAGATACGCTAGCCTTTAAATAATTATTTAATTTATCTAATGGAGAAGTAAAAACTTGCGTTAGCACTCTGGTGATTATATCTCGATTAAAATACTCAACTGGCTCGGATATATCAAAAACTTTCAAATTTGTATCGACAGTTCTTCCCAGTTGAGGTAATGCACCAATTTTCGTCTTTAAAAAAACAGGAAACATTGGTTTTTCTTTATCTTCTTCAAATATATAATCAACAGTTTTTACTCGCTCTGTTGCACCACTTTTATTACGTTCTAAGCCAGGTATTAAGTCATTTAAAGATATTTCAAATTCACTGGCAATTGTATCTAATCCTTCCTTATCAATAGATTCAAGCCATAAATTATAATCAATAGGAAGAAGCAACGGATGAGTAAAGTTCAATCTATTTACTAAAGATGATTTAGTATGCTCATCATTACTTAGCTCTCCAATAAATTCATTATTTATAGAAACAGCATAGTTCTTTATATATGCTGCTCTGTGCAATTGTGACCATGCGATTTTAAACTCTACATAAACCTTTTCAGTTTCATCTGCAATGTCTTTCATTTTTATAAAATGAATATCGAAAATATCACCAAGTTCTTCTAAATATGTTTTATATTCTACACCTATTGTTTGTTCAGGATCGAAACCGATACCAATAGTAATTACATTATTCAGATCCCCATTATGGACTAGAGATCTAAATCCATCTATGCGCCTGTTCCCCATAGCTTCTAAATATATAGGATCACACTGCTCACGGTCTAATATTTGTTGAAGATAAAATAATGCAATTAAAATAGTAGTCTTGCCCGCGCTGTTTGGCCCCAATAGTAATGTTACAGGTGCAAAATCAATTTCCTGCCGCTCTCTAACAGATCTGAAATTTTCAAGTACAAGTTTAGTCAATTTCATAATGAACCTTACATGAAATATTCATTCGATAGGTTTGATGCTAAAAGTTGAAGTTGCATCGCGCTTTTATCATAAATGCTTAGTCCTTTTTTTATTTTTTTATAAATAATCTCATACTCATCTTGTAGATGCTTAGGTGGGATTAATATCTCTATATTCTGCAATTCCTGTGCATTAATATTAGCCATGCCAACAATACTTTTACACATATTCATCAATGTGATTTTGCCATGGATGGAATTAAGATAGCCTGAAATATAGTAGTTATTTCCGATAGGATTAGGTCTAACACGGATTAAATATCCAGCAAATGCCATCGGCCGGTTTTCTTCATACACAGCTGTTTTACCAACAAGTTCCTTACTGTTAGTACGATTGAAAAGGAGATCGCCTTCTTTAACCAAAAATTTATCCTTTTCTTTTACGCTGAGATCAAGATATTTTAAATCTGTAAAATCCCACCCACCTTGATACGTTATATTACCCATCCGCAATATAGGATATTCACCAGAATCAATAGAAGCTTTTGCTGAAGTTCCATAATTTACTGAATCAACCAAGTCGCGAATCTTTCCTGTCGGGAAACGATGTATGTTGTTTGCAGGAGTTCCAAACATCTCTAAAAACTTAGCACGCAAAAAATCATCCGCTAGTTTGATGGCCTGCTCGCGTTTTTGGCGTATATCATCGGCTTTATCGAGGATAGCAGCAATACGTTTTTGTTCCTCAATCGATGGTAGGGGAATACGAACCTCAGCAAGTTTCTTTTTGTTAAGAGTAGCCCCCATCACAGCATTATCTGTCATATCTGAAAACGCTAATGATTTCATGACATGGCTTAGATAAATAGTATCTAATGTATTTTTGTTTTTTATCGGAAGGGCCGCAATTGCTTCATTTGTATAAATTTCCGTCTCAGACAAACAAACTTTTCCAATAGATAATTTAAAACTAAATAATACTGTATTTGCTGGAACTTTTTTTATTCCAGACTCTTGGATAGCGAGATCGGTAATCTGTTCTTTTGTATTCGAGATCCATTTACCTTGATTCATATCAGCTATAGATAACCATCTATGACCCTCCCCCCAATATCTGCTATTACTCCTGCTGGGAGTTTTTCCGATATTTATTTCACAAACATCCCCCAACTTCACCTTCGGCCAATTCACAGCATCCCCTCCAGTTCATCCAGATCTGCCAGAATCTCTTTTTCCAGATCTTTTAATCGTTTCAGTATCACCTTCGGATCTTCATATTCCTCCGCCTGATACACAACTTCTTTATAACGATTAATAGAGAGATCGTATTTCTGCGCAGCAATATCCGCTTTCGGTACAACAAACGCCGCCTGCGTGCGATCTTTAAAATCAACGCCAGCATCAATCCCTTCCGGGTACTGCTGTTTAAGCAACGAGCCTAACTTCTCACCCATAAAGTTATCAACCGGTAGCCCGCGTAAAGTACGGTAATGCTTCCAGCTTGCCAGCAGATGCGGCAGATCGTTGTCTTTTATCGGATTGCGCTTGTCATCTAGGCTGTAGCCGTCATTTTGCAGATCGTAGAACCAGACCTCGTCCGTCTGACCGCCTTTGGTAAAGATCAGGATCGCCGTCGCCACGCCAGCGTAAGGCTTAAATACACCAGAAGGCAGGTTGATCACCGCTTCCAGTTGGTTATCTTCCACTAGCGTTTTGCGAAGTGACTGGTGCGCCTTACTGGAGCCAAACAGCACGCCCTGCGGCACGATAGTGGCACTGCGCCCGCCCACTTTCAGCATTTGCAGAATCCGCGCCAGGAACAGCAGTTCAGTTTTTTTGGTTTTCACCATTGCCGACAGCGTGGAGTCGATATCTTCCTCGTCCAGTGAACCGGTAAACGGCGGGTTCGCCAGAATCAGGTTGAAGGCGTTTTTACTGGCCTGCGGGAAGTTAGTGCTGAAACTCTGGCTCATTGTGTCCTGATAGTGGATATCAGGCGCTTCCACACCGTGCATAATCAGGTTCATGGCGGCGATACGTAGCATGGTGGTGTCAAAGTCGTAACCGTGGAACATGTTGTTATCCACATGGTTACGCCACGGTGTCAGCAGATCGCCGGTAAAGATTTTTTGCTCTTCCAGCTCACCACGTTCGTTGGTACCAATCTCAGTATGAATAGATTCCAGCGAGCTGTACTTCTCCAGCAGATATTCATAGCTGGTTGCCAGAAAACCACCGGTGCCACAGGCTGGATCGCAAATCGTCTCGCCGCGGGCCGGGTTCGGCTCCATCATTTCAACCATCGTGCGGATAATGTGGCGCGGCGTGCGGAACTGACCGTTGATTCCGGCAGTGGTCAGCTTGCTTAACAGGTATTCGTAAAGGTCGCCTTTGGTGTCGCCACGATCCAGCGGCAGGTTTTTGATCACCTCAACCGCTTTGGTCAGCAATGACGGCTTAACAATCTCCAGGCGGGCATCTTTCATAAAGTTGCCCAGCAGCGTTACCTTCGACGCATCGGCCTGGCCGAGCTGACGAAAATGCTGGAATACACCATCGCGCACCACTTCCATCATCTCATCCGAGCCAAGATTGCTATAGTGACTGAAACGGAACTCCTGCTGTTCTGGCGCAAAACGCGGTTTAAAATCAATACCCGCGATTTGTTTACGCTTCTCATCCCGTTGTTCCTGGGTATCCAGCATCCGGGAATACATCAGATAGGTGATCTGTTCGATTACGGTCAGCGGGTTGGTGATACCACCCACCCAGAAATCTTCCCACAGGCCGTCGATTTTACTTTTTAAGTCACCAGTGATCATTGTTAGCTTTTATATCCTGTTTTAAATACAAAAGCCCCGCTGCCGGGGCTTGTCATGTGCGTATTATACCGTCGCTGCGTCGGTCACAACACCCAGCTCTTCGACTATCTTTTGCAAGCGGGCTATTTGCTCTATATCAGGGAACACACCGGTAACGCCTTCATTGTGGATATGCGTAAAAGGCTGTTCAAAGAGCTGCCGCATTTCAATGGTGCCGTAATCGCGAATGTGGTTTTTCAGCAATGACAGGAAGCGCAGTTGTTGGCTGGTCAGACTGTTATCAGCGGCGAACTGAGCAAAGCGGACTTCCACCGCGTCGCTGTCCATCCCGATGATGGTACGCAAAAGTTTATCCAGGCTGGCAGTTGCCTGCGGATAGAACTCTTTCAGCGCACGAATATCAACGTTGGGGTTCTGGATCAGCACCAGCTTCGCCAGTTCATCAAGCTCGTTTTGTGTGACTGGCTCGCCGTTGCGGATTTTCTTCAGCACCGGATTTTGCTGGAACAGCGGCTCCAGCGCCCCCTGAACTTGCTGGCGATAGAGTTTGAAATCAATCGAGCGGATGTTGGTTTTGCGGGTTTCCGTCTGGATCAGGTTCGCATCTTCGGTAATATCCACCTGTATCGAACCAAATTTCGGCGTCGCGTCTTTTTCCATCAGGTGCATGATACCGCGCAAATGAATGCGGATATCCTCCAGCTCTTCCAGACTGGCTTGCTTCCACCAGCCCAAATCACGAAGCTGATTAATTCGCTGTCCCTGCTGTTGCACCTGCGCCAGATGCGGCGGCAGGCGCTCCACTTTTTCGACGATGACCGGCCAGAGCACATCCAGCTCTTCCGGGTTGGTATAACGGGCAGTTTGCGCCGCCAGAATATCCATATCAAAGCGCATGGCATCGCTTTGCCCGCGCACGTCCAGCCACTGCATCAGCGGGGCCAGAACAGATAGCAGATCCTGCTGTGTTTTCGGAGAAAGCTGGCGCAGCACCTTTTCATCACTGTACTGCGCTTTTTGCTGCCACTTTTCCTGTACGGCAATCGACTTTTCATCCAGTGCGTTGATTTGCTCGCGAAGCTGATGAGCAACTAAATCCACCGCCTGTTTGTCGAATTTACGCTGCGCAGCGGCCCCCAGCATAACCCACGCTTCGAAGCGTTTTTGTGCAAGCGATTTTGTCGCTGTGACTTCGGCCTCTTCGGTATGCAGTTCGTGATACTCAAAATTGCCCCAGTGATCGAAAATGCGGAATTTCTGTTTATCCAGCGGTTTGCCGTTATCGTCGTAACCGTACAACCCAGGACAGAGGCGCGTACCACGGCCAATCATCTGCCAGAACTTCACTTTTGATTTGACCGGTTTGGCAAAGACCAGATTCACAATTTCCGGGACATCAATACCGGTATCGAGCATGTCAACGGAGATAGCGATGGTCAGCTCTTTGTTGGTGCTTTCATCCAGCCCTTTAAAATCATCAATCAATTGCTCGGCGCGGGGATCGTAGTTGTCGATGACCTGGCAGAAGCGCCCGGCAAACTGCGGGTACATATCGTCGAATAATTCATTCAACAGCAGCGCGTGTTTGTGGTTACGGGCGAAAATGATGGTTTTACCTGGCAACTGGCCGTCCCGATCTTTCAGGCCATTTTCCATCAGGTTACGCAGGATATAGCGGTTGGTGTCTTTGTTGTAGATCGCCTCATCCAGCGCCTTGCCATCAAACTCCAGCGTATTGGGATCCATGCCTTGTTCTTCCAGCTCGCGGATTTGTGCGTCGCTTAATTTCTCCCGTTTGATGCCTTCGCGCAGGAATTCTGTGGTGTACGTGACAACCTCATAGGGAACCAGATTGTTATCGGCGATGGCATCTTCCAGGCTGTAGTTGGCGGTAGGAATACGTCCTTCACAACCAAACAGGCCGAAAGTGGTTTTACTCACCATGTCAATCGGCGTCGCCGTCAGGCCAATCTGGAGGGCATCAAAATACTTAAACAGATCGCCGTAGACGTTGTAGATAGAGCGGTGGGATTCATCGGCGATGATCAAATCGAAATAACCGACATCGAAATGGTCCATGATTTTCATCATGCCAGGATAGGTAGCGATGTAGATCCTGGCGTTCTGCCTGTCTGCTTTTTTCGATTTACCGACAACATACAACGGCTCATTGGTGAATTGATTAAAGGCATTCGCCGCCTGTTTACGTAATTCTTTGCGGTCACAAAGAAACAAGACGCGTTTTACCCAGCGGGCATCTATCATCAGTTTGCTCAGTGCAATTGCCACGCGAGTTTTGCCTGTACCCGTAGCCTGAACAATTAACGATTGCCGGTACTTGTTGGTAAACCGCTCGCTGACACGGGCAATGGTTTCAAGCTGGTACAAACGTCCGGCAACGGCCTTACCTTCGTTATCTTTTACGTGCGCCACACTGTTCAGCGGCAGACGGGTTTCACGCTGTTGAATAAGATATTGCAGGCTTTCCTTGCTGTAGAAGCCAAACACCCGACGCGGGGGATAACCATGAGTTTTATGGTCATCCCACAGCCAGATATCATAGCCGTTGGTGTAGAAGATGATCGGACGCTGGCCGTATTCTTTTTCCAGCCAGTCTGCATACAGCCGGGCCTGAATTCGTCCTTGCTCGGCATTGACGCTGGTTTTTTTTGCTTCCACCACCGCCAGCGGTTTGTGTGCCTCATCCCACAAGACATAGTCCGCATAACCGTCTCCGGTCGCGGTAGGTTGTTCTTTAACGGGATGTTCCTGCGTAACCTGATCGGTATTTTTAAGGTCTTCGCCTACATTCCAGTCAGCAGCAAGCAGGCGAGAGTCAATCAGGCGACGGCGGGTTTCCGCTTCATCAATAGAGAGAATATCGGCAACATGCTGGTTACGCGCTCTGGCTTCATTCAGGCGTTGAGTGAGGTGTTCGGCCTTTTCCTGTTCTTGCTGTAGTGCGCGTTGCAGCGCCAGTTCGCGCTCACGGCTTTCATCCTGAGCCCTGATTGCATCTTCCAGACGTTTTTCATCTGCACGACCTGAAGATTGTGTTAATGGAGGGAGTGTAAATTTGGGGCAGTCATCAACATTACCGTGGGCGTTGCGTATTACCGTGAAGGAGATCGGTGAGTAACATCGATGGAGATCGGTTCGTGTCACTTTCACAGAACCGTTTTTAAATTACCTTCACTGATCTCCTTCGGTC
>Ga0073908_1004380_pt1 | contig 12787 bp, 21 predicted proteins | sample MucameincwithD2O_FD_65484 | JGI IMG/M metagenome (GOLD analysis project Ga0073908, IMG submission 65484) | Mouse cecum microbial communities from Vienna, Austria - Mucus amended microcosms incubated with D2O | ecosystem: Host-associated > Mammals > Digestive system > Large intestine > Cecum...
TCAAGGTGTCCCCGCAGGACGTTGTTATCCTTGTGAGCGAGGACGAAAACCAGTACAGCATTGAGCAGGTACAGAACAAGACCGATACCCGACCGCACACAAAGCTTTTGTCCCTGCGGAGATTGGAGAGCAATTATGACTTTGCGTGAATTTCGTGATGTTTTATGCAGTATCCCCGGCGTTTCCGTTTATCACCAAAAGGCTCACAAGTCGGCGGATAACTATATCGTATGGCAGGAAATCAAGGGATTATCCCTTGACGGTGTTCCTTCCGAAAAGGGTATGCGTATCGCTGTTGATTTTTATACAAAAAAAGAATACAGCGGCATTCCTGCGGAAATAACCTCTGTACTGTCGGCGTATGACGATATCTGCATTGACGATCCCGTCATTGATTATGAGGACGATACGGGATTTACGCATTATGCCTATACGGTGGAGGTGTTCGGAGATGGCTAAGTTTTCGGTAAACGGCATTGACTCTTTGGCTGCCGATTTAAAGCGGTTGGGTCAGCTTGATAATGAGGAGCTGGTTTCAGATATGCTGGGCGCGGGCGCGGAGGTTGTCGCCGAAGAATGGATACACGGCATACTGGAGGCTACTAAGCCTGACGGACGTTCAACGGGAGATATGGCAAGCAGCGTTGCGCCGACAAAAGGTATAAAAAAGATCGGCGACGTATCGGCAAAGGAAATTTACCCGCAGGGTAAAGACCGCAAGGGGGGGCGGAATGCCGAAAAGGCGTTTATACTCCATTACGGAAAGAGCGGACAAGCCCCGACACGCTTTGTTGACGCTGTTGAGGAGGCAGCTGAGGACAAAGCAGTATCGGCTATGGAAAATGTTTTTAACAACTATTTAGAGAAAGAGGGATTTTGATTATGGCAATGATCGGACTTAAATACCCCATCGCAGCGCCTATAGCTAATTACATAAAGGGCGTATACCCCGAGGTTGAAGCGGGTACCGCGTTTGTGATAGGGAAAATGATATCGGCAGACAAGGAGGTAAAATTTTCGGACAATCCTCTTTATGCCGATGATGAAATCGCGGAAAATTATCTGAACTTCGACGAGGGCACACTGAAAATCTGCGTGGATCACATGACCCTTGAAGCGCAGGCAAAAATGTACGGGCACACCTACACGGCGGCGGACGACGGTTCCCCAGAAGAGCTGGAAAAAGGCGGCTGGGATATACCTCCCTATTTTGTATTCGGTTACTACAAAACCGTTATCAAAAATAACAAAAAGAGCTATCAGGCGACTATCCTCTACAAGACGAAATTCAAGCCTCCCAAGGAAAGCGCGAAAACGAAAGAGAAGTCCATTTCCTGGGGCACCTACGAGAGCGAGGGCACTATTGAAACGCTGTCGGGCTTCAACAACGATCCCTATGAAAAGGTAGTGAATTTCCGGACGGAGGACGAAGCGCGGAAGTACCTTAACGATTATTTCAAGCTTTCCGAAAATCCCGCCGGAAGCGGCGCGGGCGGTAATACGGAAAATACGGGAGGTACCGCAGATGAGCAGGTCTAAAATTATCGAGATCGACGGAAAAAAGATCGAACTGTTTTTCTCCACATGGGCGTTCATGCATATGTCGGAAAGGATCGGCGGAGATATAAGCGGTCTGGGCAAATGGCTGAACAGCGGGGGCAATACTGCCGAAACGCTGTCGCGGTTCAGCTACATACTCGCCGATCTTGCCAACGGCGCGGTCATAAAACACAACGCGGATATTTCTCTGGGCTTGGAGCAGGGAGATAAAAAGCCGCTTTTCCCCGAAGATTATTTTATAAGCATTCTCAACGTTTCCGATATTCTTACATACCGCGGGGAAATTTTCGCCGCTCTCAATCTGGGGTCGGACTATGAGATTCCCGAAGGCGTGGAGCTGACGGAAAAAGACCCCGACCTTGCGGAGATCAAACGTGAAAAAAAGGAGGAACGGCGTGCGGCAACCTGACCGCCGCGCGCCTGTTCCAGCGGGGATATTGCCTCGGTATGAACTATCGGGAAATAAATATTACTACACCGGGAGAAATAATTCAGATGTGGCTTTTTAGGGTGGGCGAATAATATGGCTAAAAGAGAGATCGGAACGTCCTTGAAGCTGGACGGTGAAGCGCAGTTCAAGGCGGCGATAACAAATATAAATCAGGAGCTGCGGGTGCTTTCCTCCGAAATGGGGGCGGCGGTATCCTCCTTTGACAAAAGCGGCGCGTCGATCTCCGACCTTAAAGGCAAGGGCGATATATACGGACGGCAGCTTGACTCCCAAAAGGAAAAGCTGTCGGTACTGCAATCGGCTGTTGAAAAGGCGCGGGAGGCGCAGGAAAAGGCGATTCAGACCGCGGCCGAAATGTCTGAAAAGTACGGTGCGAACAGTGACGAAGCGAAAAAGGCTTCCGAGGCTGTTGCGGGTATTACCAAAAAGCTGAACGATTACCAAATACAGGCAAATAATACCACAAAGAATATCAATCAGCTTGAAGCGGCGCAGAAAGCTAACAACAAGGAGATCGACAAGCTCCGTTCCAAAAATCTTAAAGGCATTCTTGAGGGGATCGCAAGCGGGGCAAAATCCGCGGCTGACGGTATAGGCAAGGTCGTAAGCGCGACCGCTAAAATTACTGTCGGGGCGGTCAAAACATACACCGCTTCAATAACCGCGGCAGGCGCGGCGGTCGCCGGACTTGCCAAAAGCAGCATTGACACGGGAAAAGCTTTTGACAGCTCCATGTCACAGGTCGCGGCTACTATGGGAACTACCGTTGATCAGATAGAGTTCCTTGCGGCTGCGGCTAAGGAAATGGGGGCGACAACCTCCTTTACCGCCTCTGAGGCTGCCGACGGACTTAATATACTTGCAATGGCAGGTATGGATATGAAAGAATCCGTAACCGCCACAGCAGAGTCAGCTTCACTGCTTGAAACTACCTTGAACATGGCTTCTGCGGGTGCGTTGTCGCTTGAAGATTCCGCCGGATATTTAACCGGCACTTTAAAGGGCTTTGGCGATGAAGCTTCAAACGCACAGTTTTATGCCGACCTTATGGCTAAAGGTGCGACCCTGGCTAACACAAGCGTCGGAGAATTAGGAGCGGGTCTGTCTGGCATATCGGCAACGGCCAGCTCTTATGGTCTGAAAGCCGACTCTATGACGTTATCGCTTTTAAAGCTTGCCGACGCAAACGTCACGGGTGAAAAAGCCGCAACCTCCCTTAAGGCGGCTATGTCTAACCTTTACACGCCTACCGATACCGCGAAAAAGGCTTTGAACAGTCTGGGCGTTTCCGCATATGACACCAACGGAAGCGCAAGGGATTTTAACACGGTAGTTGATGAGTTGAGCAATGCACTGTCAGGTCTTTCCGCCGAGGAGGCAAACGCGTATAAAAACTCTATTTTCGGCATACAGGGACTTGACGCTTTCAATAAAATGGCGAACACCTCTGCCGACAGTATCGAAAAATTCAAAACAGGCTTAGCAGAGGCAAGCGGTTCAACAGCGGAACAGGCGGCTACACAGCTTAACAATCTGGAGGGTGACATAACTCTTTTAGGCAGCGCGGCAGACGGCGCAAAAATGGCTATATATGACGCTCTGAACGGTACGGAAAGCAGATTGCGGCAATTTGTACAGCAAGGAACCCAAGAAATAACCAATCTTACAGCGGCTTTTGAAAGCGGCGGCATTGAGGGAGCGGTACAGTACATACAGGACATTATACCTATGATAGGAGAAAATCTTGTAAACGACATTTCCGATATGCTCCCGACGTTTCTAAGCAGCTTTAACGGCATTGTTCTTTCCATAGTGCAGTCCGTTTCGGAAACATTGCCGACTGCTGTAGATTCCATACTGCCCGCGTTCATAAGCGGCTTTAACGGACTTGTAAGCGGTCTTGTGCAGAAAATACCGTCCTTTGTCCCTACGCTTCTTAAAGGCTCTGTAACGCTGTTTAAGGGTATCCTTGACGGGCTTAATCAGGTTATTGCACAAATAACGCCCATGCTTCCGCAGATCGTTTCCGATATTTCGGGTGCGCTTGTACAGAATGCCCCTGCTCTGATCTCGGGTGCAGCGCAGTTTTTTGCGGGACTTACCGAAGCCGCCGCAACTGTGCTTCCGAAAATTATTCAGGCAATCTCTGAGCTTGTCCCTCTTATATGCAATTCTATTATAGAAAATATACCTTTGCTGATAGAAGCGGGGTTACAGCTTTTTGTATCTCTTACGGAGGCGTTGCCCGACGCGATCGTACAGATCGTAGCGGCATTGCCCGAAATCATAAACGGCATTGTTTCCGCACTGTTTGAAGCTCTGCCTCAAATAATCCAGGCGGGCATTGATCTGTTTGTTGCGCTTATAGGAGCGTTGCCCGAAATTATCACGACCATTGTTGAAGCGTTGCCGCAAATCATCACGGGTATAGTTACCGCCATCGTTGGAGCGTATCCGCAGCTTGTAGAGGCTGGTATGGACCTGTTTATTGGAATTATAGGTGCGCTCCCCGATATTATAATAGCTATCGTGAACGCGCTGCCGCAGATCATAGACGGAATAATAACCGGATTGATAGAAGCGGCTCCCGAACTTGCACTTGCAGGAATCGATCTGTTTATTGCCATTATTACCGACCTGCCTAAAATCATAATCGGGATAGTTTCGGCGATACCTAAGATCATCAAGGGTATCATTGACGGGTTCAAAGAGAATTTCTCAAAAATGACTCAGATCGGTTCCGACATTATGTCGGGTATCGGAGAAGGAATTATCAACGGCGTTACTGCTGTAAAAGAAAAAATTTCCGCAGCGGGCGAAAAAATTATGAATGCTTTTAAGGATTTTTTCGGTATTCACAGTCCGTCGACGAAAATGAAAAAAGAGATCGGTCTTAACCTTGCGGACGGCGTAGGCATAGGCTTCACGGAGCAGATGTCGAAAATATCCGCAGATATGCAGAAATCGGTACCCACAAGCTTTGACTTTGATGTAGAAGTGGACGCAACTGCAACAAGGCGGAAACGGTACGGCGCAAACGGCGGAAATGATCGGGGCGGTATTAATTTTACCCAAATAAATAACAGTCCCAGGGCTTTGGATACCGCTGAAATAAACCGTCGGACACGGCAGGGACTACAGCTTGCGTCGGTAATAAGATAGGAGGCATAATGTGAAAAGACAATTGATACTATCGGATATTTCCCCTGACGGAGAAAAAATTGATCTGTACAGCGATATCGGGATAAGGTTAGTTTCCGCGGACGGTATCGGGTTTTCCTCCGACATATCGTCAATGCAGCTGTACGGACTCGATGGAAGTATATATCAAAACAGTACACTTCCGCAGCGCGGCATTTCTCTTGTGATTCAGTACATCGGCGCGAAGTGGAAACATGAAATCAGCAAGCTTCGGCTGAACAGTCTGCTTAACAGAAAAAAGGAACTTCGTCTCCGCTACATAACTGACAACATAGACGCATATATAGAGTGCCGGACAGAGCAGGTCAGCACGCCGCCCAACACATACCCCATGGTAACGCAGATATCCCTTATATGCCCCGATCCGTACTGGAGGAAAAGCGGAGATAATTCTATAGTTATGGCTGGAATTATCCCTCTGTTCGAGTTCATTATCGGCATTCCCGAAAGCGGAATGGAGTTCGGAGATATCAAGGCGGGTACTATCACCGACCTTTGGAACGGCGGAACGGTGGAAAGCGGCGCGCTGTTTATCATAACGGCAAAAGGTTCCTGTGCAAAGCCAAAGCTTACGAATCTCCGCACCGGTCAGTTTATTGAGGTACCCGCTTTTATGGACGCGGGGGACGTTCTGGAGATATGCACGGAGCGGGGCAAAAAAGGCGTTTGGATCACAAGAGGCGGTATCCGTCAAAGCTGTTTTGACCGCTGCACGGTCGGTTCTGAATTTTTTCAGCTTGCCTGCGGAAGCAATCCTATCAAGTACAGTTTTGAAAGCGGCGGTTTCCGCAACGAGTGGCATTTGGGCGATATTGTCACTATCGAAGATACCGCCCGCGGAACGTCGTATCATAAGCAGATCGAGGAGGTCACGGAGGTTTTCGAGGCGGGAACAAAAAGGGTTGACGTTTTATTCGGAGCACCCATGCGGACAGTGATAGACCTCATAAAGGAAGTGAAAAGATAATGCGTAGCGGTTTTTTCAACAGTTATCTGGGCGACCGCAAGTACAATGCGGAGGATTGGGCGGACTATTTCCGTCAGTTTATCGGAAATGGTGTTTACGCCAATCCCGCAACTTCAATGCAGGTTCAGGCGGCAGGTGGACTTACGGTCCGTATCGCGGCGGGGAGCTGCTTTATAAACGGATATGTTGGTTATTCGGACGGTTCCGATCTGCTGAAATTGCAGTACGGAGGGGCTTACCCGCGTATCGACAGGATAGTTATACGTCTTGATATGACAACGCGGTCTGTTTATCCTGCCGTTATCATGGGAAACGAGGCGGAAAGCCCGTTTCCGCCCAATGTTACGCGGAAGTCCTCAATGTACGATATTTGCGTCGGTGAAATAACCGTAGGTGCAAACGCCGCGGAGATATATCCGGTTGATATCAAGGATATGCGGTTTGACGCTTCAGTCTGCGGTATCGTGGCTGGAGTGCTGAATCAGATAGATACCGAGGAATATATGTCGCAGATAATTTCGGCTATAATGACTGCGAACAACCTTGCGCTTTCACAGGCTTCGGCTGAATGGAATAAATTTTTGGATTCAGTTCTGACGCAAGACGGAAACGTGATTGTTACACTGCCGAACGAAGAATTGAAGCAGGACGTTGCTCTGCTGAAACGCCGCAGCGGCAGCGTTGCGGACAAGTTCCATGTTATTTAGGGAGGTGCTGAAATGATAAAGCTTCCGCGCGGAAACACGCTTGACCTTTCGGTCATGCTTTATGACGCAGGCGGCGCGCCTTATGCCCTAAAAGAAAAAGACAGCGCGGTCTTTACGGTCAAGCTTCGTGACGATATGTCTGAAAATCCCATTATCCAGAAATACATACTCCCATCGGAATGCGGCGAAAACGGTGAACTGCTGATACATCTTGATCCGCGGGACACTGTTTCTCTTGAAACGGGATATTATCTGTACGACGTTGCCGTTCTTATCGGAGGCAGGGATTTTTATACCGCTGTTATCGCGGACACGTTCAGGATACTTCCCGCACTCGGCGAACCGGAGGTGATATAATGCAGGGCTTCAGCGGCAGGATAGTTACACAAAAAAATCTGAACGGCGTTATCGACAAGCCGAAAACCGTAGTTGACAGCGACTATAAGCTTCTGGAAAACAAACCGAGCATTGAGGGCGTTACGCTTAGCGGCAATAAGTCTCTGGAGGATTTCGGTCTGGTTTTTGACAGCAGGACTATAGTAAAAGAAAACGGTGTTCTTAAGGTTGCGGACGGCAGTCACGAACATACCGCAGAAAACATTGAGGGTTTGCAGGAAGCTCTCGAGGCTGCGGAAAATCATGCGGCGAATGAAGATAATCCTCACAATGTCACTAAGTCCCAGCTTGGTTTGGGAAACGTCGAGAACAAATCCTCGGCGGCTATCCGAGGGGAGCTGACAAAAAGCGATGTTACCTCCGCGCTTGGATATACTCCCCCGACCACAAACACGACATATGGTGCGGTTACTCAATCCGCTAACGGTTTGATGTCCGCAGCGGATAAAAAGAAGCTGGACGGCATTGCGGCGGGGGCACAGGCGAACACTATCACAGGCGTTAAGGGCGGCGCGGAATCGTCCTACAGGATTGGTCAGGTGAACATCACGGCGGCAAATATCGGCTTGGGTAATGTGGAAAATAAGTCCTCTGCGACAATTCGCGGGGAACTGACAAAGGATAATGTTACTGCTGCTCTCGGCTACACGCCGTCATCGGAATCAGGTGCAGCCGAAACGGTTACAAGTACAATCAGACGGCAGCTCCGTCCGTCCGAATTATTCAGAATTTTTTAGAAAGGGTTGATTTTTATGCAGCAGGTTTATTGGATCAAGTCCTCGCAAACTTGGACGTGTCCCAAAGCGGGGGCGTGGAAAGTCGTATGTGTTGGGGGCGGTGCAAGCGGGGGCATTATATTTCACGAAAACACAAGCGCACTACAGTCAGCGGGAGGTACAACGTCTTTCGGGAATCTTTTATCGGCTCCGGGAGGTGCGGTCGAGACCGCTTGTACTTCGCATATAAATGGCTGCGGAGGGTACGGCGGTTATGACGGTATGAACTATGGAGGAACGCCTGTTACTATTACAAAATCCACGGACAATCATACGGTGGCTCCTTCGTCGGGAAACGGCGGAACGCCGGGAAGTCCGGGTTTAGGGTACGGTGCAGGCGGAGGAATAGGTTATGTCTTTCAAATGGGTTATAAGAACAGCAGCTCAACATCAACAAATCAGGCAAATATATATGCCATTCCGGGTAAATGCGGCGGAATGACTATGGGAATATTTGATCTTACGCTGAATCAAAGTATAATCTGCACTGTAGGAACGTCCGCAAAACCGGCTATTAACGCAAGTACTCTTATACAGCAGTACAAGAAATACAGCCCCAATATTACAGAAATCGCAGACGTGGCAGCAGCTCGGGTAGCCGCTGCTGTCACAGCAGGTACGGCGGGAGTCATATACATTGAATTTTTAGGATAGGAGTGATGATTATGTACGTTAGACTTGACGGAAGAACCGTTATCGAAATCATACCAGATATCGACCCGACGTTTCCGGACGTTACAGTGGAAAAAAGATTCCCCGCGGACTTTATTGCGGAGCTTATACACGTAGAGGACGATACTGCTGTTGAGGTCGGCATGGAATACGACGCGGAAACAGGCAGTTTTGGATATCCCGAATCAGATATCCGGACTGATGTTACGGAAGAAATTGTTGAGGACACGGGCGGTATCACGCAGGCGGAAATAAATCTTGATGTGGAGTACCGCTTAGCTTGTCTTGAACTCGGCATTAACTGAAAGGAGTGTTTTATATGACTTTTGAGATCGTAAAAAAGGCTATTGAAGTCCAGAAGAAAAAGGGGACTCTGGACGCTAATTCCATGATGAACAAGCTGGACGTTTTCCTGCTTAACGGCAGGATATCCGAAGAGGAGTACAACGAAGTCGCTAAAATGATGATGGAGGAAAACTAAAATGAATTTAAAAGGAATCGACGTATCACACCACAACGGAACAATCGACTGGGGCAAGGTCAAAGCTGCGGGTGTACAGTTTGCGATTTTGCGCTGCGGTTTCGGACGGAAAAGTCCGACGCAGATAGACACGCAGTTTGAAAGGAACTACAGAGAGTGCAAGCGTGTTGGCATACCCGTTGGCGTGTATCACTACAGCTACGCCGCGACTGTTGAGGACGCAAAGCTTGAGGCTGACTTTATGCTGGAGCTTATTTCTGGAAAGCAGTTTGAATATCCCGTTGTGTTTGACATCGAGGATAAAACACAAGCACACCTCGGAAAAAATCTGCTTACAGAAATTACAGCGGCTTTTTGCGACAAGGTTGAAAAGGCGGGATACTACACTGCGATCTACAGCAATCCCGACTGGCTGATAAACCGTCTTGACCGCGAAAAGCTTAGCCGCTTTGACTTGTGGCTTGCGGAGTGGCGTACCGCTAAAACCTACACTGGTACGCACGGTATCTGGCAGTACACGGATAAAGGCGCGGTTAACGGTATTGTCGGTAATGTTGACCTCGATATTGCCTATAAGGATTATCCCACTATCATTAAAAAGGCGGGGCTGAACGGCTTCGGAAAAACCGAACCTAAGTTTGAAGTAACAGCCGCCAAAAGCGGACTGAAATCAAGTGCGGCGGACGTTCTTTCCACTAAGCTTAAAGACCTTGGCATGACTGTTGTTAAGAAGGAGGGAACGGTATGAAAAACATCAACTGGAAAAGAAAATTGTCGTCAAGAAAGTTTTGGGCGGCGGTGTCGGGCGTGGTTATCAGCATAATGATAATCTTCGGCGCAGACAGCGGCTCGCAGGAAAAGATAGCGGGTGCGATCACGTCGGCGGGAGTGCTTGTTACATACATTCTTGCCGAAAGCGGTACGGACAAAGCTGCGCTTAATAATGAGGATACGGAGGGATAAGCATGGAACACGATGAGGTTATGAGGCTACAGGACGTTTTCGACGACCGCTATGTCCTCAAAGACGACTGTGTGGAGCGGCAGGAGACCGTCAATAAAAAATTCGCCAACGACGATAAGCGGATAGAGCTACTTATACAGAAGTGGAGCACCCTTGAGAAGCTTGTAGGGATTATCGCTACCGCAACTGTGGGCACGCTTATTACCACTATTGTGCAGAGCTTTGTTAAGTGAAGCTTGACAAGCTATACCAAAAAATATATAATAATACTAACAGTATAAGCTGTTATATTAAAAAATGGTTGGTGATTATTTATGCAAAATAAAGGAAATGAGCAGAACACTGTCAAAGAGGTTAAAGAGATCAAAGCCCCAGAAAACGCGGTAGCCTCCGTACCTTATATTGTCTATGAGAGCGAACAGGCAAGGTCAGAGCGGCATATTAAACGTTTGGCTATTATAACTATTATTGCAATAGCAATGTTATTTGCAAGTAATTTAATATGGTTATACGCTTGGTGCCAGTACGATTATGTGGGTGAAACTACAACTGTATCAGTTGAGGGAGACGGCGATGGCGACGCTAATTATATTGGCGATTATGCTAATTACATAGGAAATGATGGTGATATAAATGGCGAAAATAACAGTACAGACAAAGACAAGGAAAAGAACCCGCAAAGCTAAAAAAGGCGTTAAGAGAAGAAAGGGGTAAAACATTGAAACACGGTTTTGACTTATCCCGTTCCCAAATATCTGACTTGATAGACGAATGGATTTTGAACGAACGCGACAGGGATATTTTAAAGCGGCGTTTCCTTGACGGTATTTGCTTTGAACCTCTTGCGGAGGAATTTGAGTTGTCCGTCCGTCAGGTCAAGAACATTATTTACAGGTCAGAAAACAAGCTTTTAAAGCACATATAAACAGTACATAAATTGCACTTTATTTGCCCCTCGGCTTCATTGCCGAGAGGCTTTTATTTTTGTATAATCAAAGCAACAAAACAGTACGGAGCGTGGCTATGAAATACACAAAATATATTATCATCAGCCAAATACAGTTTAAATACAACATAACTAAAAAACAGGCTGAAAATATGTACAGAGAATTTGAGCGGACGGATGACACGGACGTATTGGCAAGCGTTGTTTTTAAGCCCGACTTTGCGGCTGCTGACATTGCCGCATTAAGTTATTAACTATGTGGGTCAATTATAACGCAAACCCCATAAACAAGCGTGTAGGCGACTACACGGTACGGGCAATAAGCAAGGCGTTGAATCAATCGTGGGAAAAAACGTATATTGATATTTTCCTGCGGGGCTTTATGATGTACGATATGCCATCGGCTAACGCAGTTTGGGGCGCGTATCTGAAAAGCAGAGGTTTTTCGAGAAGCGCGGTAATAGATAACGGTTCTGACTATTACACAGTATTAGATTTTTGCAGAGATAACACGAACGGTACATATATACTTGCCTTATCGGGTCACGTTATAGCCGTTATAGACGGCGATTATTACGACACTTGGGACAGCGGGGAAGAAATTCCTGTGTATTACTGGGAACGGAGGAAATAAAATGCCTAATTATGGTGATTATGGAAATGTGGGCGGTATATCGGGGTACCAACAGCAACCTTACTATAATAATCCTATGTCCGATAGATTTTCACAATTCGGCGGTCAGTATCAGCAGCCGCAGCCTAACCCGCAACCCACTAATAACGGCATAATTTGGGTGCAGGGCGAGGAGGGCGCAAAAGCGTACCTTATAGCGCGTGGAACATCCGTAATGCTTATGGACAGCGAAAATAGCACGTTTTATTTGAAATCCAGCGACCAAAGCGGTATGCCGCTGCCTTTGCGTATTTTTGACTATACCGAAAGGACGGCAAACAAGGCCGCACCGCCTTTACAGCAGGATAACACCTACTTTGTGACCCGTGAGGAATTTGTGGCATTGGAGGACAGGCTAAACGCTTTGGTTGCAAAGGAACACGCTAAACCTACAAAGTCCGCAAAGACAAAGGAGGATAACGAAAATGGCTAATTCGATATTCAACGCAATGAAGCAAAATAACAAGTCTAATAACTTTTTGGACGCGTTTCCCGACTTTATGCAGCAGATGAAAGGCAATAACCCGAATGAGATACTCAACAACCTTATTTCTTCGGGAAAGGTCAGTCAGCAGCAGCTTGACACGGCACAGCGTCAAGCGCAGCAGATGTCGGGAATGTTTGAAAAATTCAGAGGAATGTTTAAATAACGGCGTTGGCAAGCGTTTCAACGCAACGACCGAGCGTGGTCAACTTGTCGGGGTTTCCGACAGGCTGACCACGCTTTTTGTTTAGTACATTATATCAGCTGATAATGTAATAAATCTATTTTGCAAAGGAGAAATATTATGTCACTTACTACAAGCGAAATGACTCCCGCAGATATCCGCGCTTGCACTTGCGGAAATGACGGTAACGGCAACGGTTGGGGCGGCGACTGGGGAGCATGGATAATCCTGTTCCTTATTTTCGGTATGTTCGGTTGGGGCGGTTTCGGCGGCTTTGGCGGCGGCTTCGGAGGTTTCGGAGGCGGTGCAGGTCTTCAGGGAATGGC
>Ga0073908_1004388_pt1 | contig 12766 bp, 10 predicted proteins | sample MucameincwithD2O_FD_65484 | JGI IMG/M metagenome (GOLD analysis project Ga0073908, IMG submission 65484) | Mouse cecum microbial communities from Vienna, Austria - Mucus amended microcosms incubated with D2O | ecosystem: Host-associated > Mammals > Digestive system > Large intestine > Cecum...
GAAAAAAATGACGGGGGGGGTACTTGAGCCGGTAGAACCACCTATCGAAAAGCCGACTACTCCGCCGTCAACCGAAGATTTAAGAACAATCAATATTAACGATGAGATTATGGCAGTAGTAGGGACAAACGCATGGTGCGGTATTGCATACGGTAACGGGAAATTCGTTGCTGTTGGCGATAATGGCTATATTACGACTTCTACGAATGGAACAAGTTGGACTACACCCAAACAAGTAGGAACAACACGATGGGGCAGGGTTGTATATGGCAATGGAAAATTCTTTGCAACTACTACATCTGGTAAGAGCATTAGATCATCAACAGATGGGATCACATGGACTGACGCTGTAGAAATGCCTGCATCCTCTAATGACATTGCATTTGGAAATGGCAAACTGGTTATAGCTTGTTATGGAGGCAAATTATATACATCGACAGACGACGGAAAAACTTGGGCGAATACGTATAGTTATTCGACATATACATGGAAATTAGTCATATATGCCAATGGGAAATTTGTAGCAATAAACTCTTCTAATGGTGATGCAATTTATTCGGAAGATGGCATAACATGGAAAAGCGGTGGCCATGCTGCAAATACAAACTTTGTGATTTCCGATATTGCATTTGGCAATAATAAATATGTATTAGTAGGCAATAGCAGTACAAACAAGGGAATGGTCTGCACATCTGAAGACGCCATTACTTGGAAGACTAACTATCAGAATCTTAGATTGACAGTCATCGCTTATTGTAATGGTACATTTATATCCATTGGATCTATATATGCAAATAGCAAATATACTTATTATATGATAACCTCTACAGACGGTATAGTGTGGACTAACATGGAGGAAGTCAAAGATGAATCCGGAAATGCAGTATCCGGCGTATCTGGAATATGTGCAATGCCGTAAAGCAAAAAAACAGCACGTGATAGAAAAAAGCGATCTCAGTAGATCGCTTTTTTATTTGTACTATTACTTGGTACATCAAAGTATATAGATGGGTAAAGAACAAGCAGGACATAACCGAGACTGACAACCGTTATACCAACTTCAAACCCTCTCGAAAGAGGTTTCCACGTTTGCCTACTGGTATAAAGAGTTGTTTACCCTTTATGTCGTTATGTCCATCGGCTAAGCCGAACTATCTATCCGCAAAGGTAGCATAATTTGTGCAGTCACTAAGTTTAATTCGCTACAAATATAAGCAAAATAATTATTTCCCCTGCTAATAGGCCGTGATAATTGAATAAAAATACTGATTTTTTTGTATTTATGGAAAGGAAGTCCCGTTACAAAGACCCTGAATTGGCAAAAAAATTAGTCGAACGTATAAAAGAGTTACGCAAAAATCATAAGATTGCCCAAGAAACGGCGATAGACCAATCCCACTCGGATATATACAGATATGAAGCGGGGCGTAAAATTCCTAATATCATGTCTATCCGAAAAATCTGCGAACTCTATAACATCACGCTACGGGAATTTTTCGATACGGATTCCTTTGACTATCCGCTGAAGAAATAATATTTTGAAGAAGGGACTGTCTAAAAGACGAGATACTACACGAATGTCGATTCTCAAAATATGCGAATTTTTGGAATTTCGCTCAGCGATTTTTTCGTACCGATAGACCATCCGAATAACAAATAAAAAGGTATAACTTTTTCGTTTTGGGGCGGAGAGAATTCTTTCCGCCTTTTTTATTACAGCATCTTGCCTATCGGCAATGAGCTTTTTCTCGCCCGGTTTTCATAATTTACATTTTGCAGATTATCCATGCGCAAAGATAGGTATTATTTTTGAATACTCCAACAAGTATTAGTGCAATAATTTGAATTACCCGTTTTATTTGTACCAATGAAACGGAAAAAGCAACGGCGCGACGAAGTTCTCTTGCATAAGGTTGTCCTACGGGTGAAAGAACTCCGTAGTACTCATAATCATACGCAAGAACAGCTGAAAGAAGGTACGGGCTTGAACATACCGAATTTGGAAACCGGCGAAAACTTTCCGAATCTGACGACCCTTGCTATTATTTGCAAATTCTATGGAATAACTTTGGATGAGTTTTTCGCTCCGATAAATTATCCTCCGAAAAAATAACCGACATACCCAAGGCAGAAAGACAAATCTTTCTGCCTTATTTATTGTGACCGTATCGGCGCGGCTTCGTACACCTCAACACGACGGCTACTGCCGCTCGGCGTCCAACTGCGCGCGCGACTTGGAACGGGTGACGCACCAAACCCCGGCGAAGACGCACAACGCGGCGGCGGCCTTGGAAAAACCGAACGAATCCAACCCTACGGCGATGGTGAACGCCACGGCGACGACGGGCTGCACGTAATTGTAGATGGAAACCACCGTAGGTCTCAGATAACGCTGCCCGATGGGGACCATGAAATAGGAAAGGAATGTCGAGCAGACGACCACGTAACCGATGCCGCCCCAGGTCCGCGGCGAAAGAGCGGCGTAGTCGACCTCGGACAAAGGCCGGAAATAGACGGCGACCGACACCGCAGCGGCGAAAAGGAACATCCATTTCATGGTGGTGACGGGCGAATAACGGACGATGGTATTGCGGAACGCCGTGAGGTAAACGGCGTAGCTGACGGCGCTGACGATGCAAAGGAAATCGCCGACGACGCTGGACGTCTGCCCCGCGCCGTGCTGACTGACGTAGATCAACAACAGAGCCCCGAAACAACCCAGCGCGACCCCGCCCGACTTGAGCCACGTGATGGGCTCGCGGAGGAAGAACATGGCCAGAATCATGGTGAGGACGGGGACGATGGTGGCGATGATGGACGAATCAATGGGCGAAGTGAGCGACAAGCCCCACAAAAAGAGCATTTGGTTGAGCTGGATGCCGAAGACCGAAGCGAACAGCAACATCAGCACGTCGCGCGGCGCGACCCGCTCGCGGGGCAGGAACGCCGAAACGGTCCAAAAGAGCAGGCAGGCCCCGACCATGCGGAAGACGCTGAGCGCAAACGGATTGACCCCGCCGGGATTCTGCCCCGAGACGAGCACGCCCTTGCAAATGGGAGCGTTGAGCCCCCAGACGATATTGGCGACCCACAGAGCCGCATGGCCTTTGAACTTACCGATGTTCATGAACCGACGCAAAGAAAGGCCCTATTCCGACAACAGACTTTCGCGCCACGCTGCGGGCACGGGCTCGCCGGACTGCCGGGCGAAACTGAAGACGACCATGACGGAACGGCTTTCGGAAAGGGTCTGCCCGCCGACGACAAGCCGCTGGAAAAGGGTGATGCTTTTGTTGCCGACTTTCTCGCAGGTGGTCAGCACGCGCACGTCGTCGTACAACCGGACCTGCCCGATGTAGGAAGTGGAAGTCGAAACGGTGACGATGCGCAAATCGCCCAACAAGACCTCGGCGCCGAGCACCTTGCGATAGAAATCGACCTTGCCGACGTCGAAATAAGCCTGCTGTGCGACGTTGTTGACGTGCATGAACGGGTCGATGTCCGAAAAACGCTGCTGGACGGGAGTTTCGAGAACGCGTGCCATCAGTCGCGGATAATTCGGACCTCGCCGCCCTCGCCGAACGCGATGATCGACGAAGCCTTGCGGGTGGGTTTGCCCTCGAAACGGGGATTGACGACGAAATCGACCCCCTCGACCAACTCGCGGGCGACCTCCTGCAAACCGGCGGGAGCCTCATGGCCGGAGATGTTGGCGGAAGTCGAGACGACCGGACGCCCGAAAGCCCGGAGCAGCTGCCGGCAGAACTCGTGGTCGGGAACCCGCACGCCGAGCGTACCCTCGTCGGGAACGAGGTTCGGCGCGACGCCGACGGCACCCGGCAAAATCAGCGTGAGGGGCTTGGTGGCCAACTCCATGACCTCGAAAGCGATGCCGGGAGCCCGGTCGACATAGCGCACGACCATGTCGGCCGAAGCGCAGAGCACCAACATGGACTTCTTGTTGTCGGACTGCTTGAGACGGTAAATCTTGGCCACGGCTTCGGCGTTGGTAGCATCGCACCCCAACCCCCAGACCGTGTCGGTGGGATAGAGGATGACACCCCCTGCGCGCAGGACCCGGACCGCCTCGGCGACCTCCTGCTGCATGGCGTTGGACTGCTGCATGGCGAAACTATTTGAAAGGCAGGATTTCGATCCAGTAATCGTCGGGGTCGGCGATGAAGTAGAGCCCCATGTCGTGGTTCTCGAAGCAGATGCAGCCCATTTCGCGGTGGAAAGCCCGCACAGCCTCGTAATCGCCCGCGACGCGCAGACACAGGTGGCTCTCGTTTTCGCCGAGCTCGTAAGGCCCCGAATGGTCGCGCAACCACGTAAGCTCAAGCCGGAACCCGGTTTCGCCGTCGCCGAGGTAGACCAGCGTGAAACTGCCGTCGGCAGCCTGCTTGCGGCCTACCTCCCTCAACCCCAACGCCTTGCCGTAGAAAGCCAGGCTGCGGTCGAGGTCCGTGACGTTGATGTTGAAATGGTCGAAACGACTTCTGATTTCCATCCCGCAACGGCTATTTCATCATCACCTCGGCCGACCCGATGGCCCGCCCCTCGCAATAGAGCTGGATGCGGTAAGTACCGGGCGTGAAACCGGAGCTGTTGAAGTAGATACCCACCTCGAGGTCCTGGTTCTGGTAATCGACCGAACGCATGGCCGAATAAGGCATCCGCTCGCCCTCGAACTCGAACGCAGGCGTGGCGTCGGTGGTGAGCAGATAACCGTCGGGCGACGTGATGCGCACGTAGACGGTCTTCTCGCCGGGGCTTGCCAAATCGTTGGCGGACAAGACGAAATCGACGCGCAGACGCGACGCGTTCTTGATACGCGAAACGGGCTTGCTACGGTCGTTGAGCGCCGTGAGCCGGATGTCGCGGGCCCGGATGACCGAACCGGCGCGCACCTTGTTGTTGAGCTCGGCGGCCTTCTCCTCGGCCATGTCGGCGCGGAGGTTGGCGGACGAAATCTCCTTGCGGAACGAAACATTCTCCTCGATAAGCTGCTTGTTGAGCGTATTGAGCGAATCTATCTGCTTGATATAACCACGCATGATGGTCCGCAGGGTTCCGACCTCCTTCTCGTACTGCTTGATTTTGGCCAGGCTCCACGAACGCTCCTTCTTGAGCCGCCCCATCAGCGAATCGGCGCGCTCGCGCTCGAAACTGAGACTGGCGGAAATGGTGTCGTTCGTAATCCGGAGGTTGTCGAAATCGGTCATCAGACGCCCGAGGTCGTTCTGAATCGAATCGCGCTCGACCTGCAGCAGCTGGTTGTCGAGCATCTGCTGACGGTGGATGCTGAAGTAGAGTGCGGACAAAGCCACCAGGATGACCGACAGGATGATGATGACGATGCGGTAACCGCGGATCGACTTGTCGGCATCGGGCTGCGAAACCCCGTAATCGTCCTCCTCGAACTCGGAAGGATCGTATCCCATGTTGTTCTCTTTCATACTGCAATACTGCTTTGAGGGTCAGGTTTTGCGGGCTGCGGAAGCGTGTGCGGGCGTATTTCTGCACTTCTTGGTTCTATACCGTTTTCGTGCCGTCTTCTTGCCGCCGCCACACCGTTTCCTGCGCTGCCTTTAACGCCGCCGCGCGTCACCGGACCGGAACTTGACAACGGCAAAATTAAACAAAAAACCGGATAAACCGCACGCTCCGAGCGGAGAATTGCATTTTTTGTGCTATCTTTTCAAAAGAGAGGCCGCGGCCCTGGGAATGTCAAATAAATTTGGTATTCCGCTCGCCTTGCGTTATCTTTGCATGCGGGCAGGCCGCGTTCCGGCAGTCCGTATGCGGATATGGTGTAATTGGTAGCCACGTCAGACTTAGGATCTGATGCCTTACGGCGTGGGGGTTCGAGTCCCTTTATCCGCACAAAAGAGACCTTTCGGGGTCTCTTTTTTATTACACCACTCAGAAACAAAAGGCAAATTGACTAAAAATCATCACTTTATAAATTCCTCCGATTTTTCCGCAGTGCACCCGAATGCAATTTTTGGTGATGAAGAGGGAATATGCACCAAATGTTTATTGCTTCTCCTTAAGGCAATTCATTAAGGAAATATTTCTATCTTTGTATATTGGATTTATATGCCCCTGCTACGATGACAACCCAAAGCGAAGCCGCATTAGAAAACGGACTGATAAAGACGCTGATTGACAACAGTTATGAACGCGTCGTAATCAAAGAAGAAGAGAACCTGAAGGCGAACTTCAAGGCACAGCTGGAAAAGCACAACCAAAAAGAGCTGCAACTCCACGGTCGCCAGCAATTTACCGATAAGGAGTTCGAGAAGATTCTCATCTATCTTGAGGGCGGAACGCGATTTGAAAAGGCGAAGAAACTTCGCGACCTCTATCCGCTGGAAACGGACGAGGACGAGCGCATCTGGGTGGAATTTCTTAATCAGAAAAAGTGGTGTCAAAATGAATTCCAGGTGGCCAATCAAATCACCGTCGAGGGGCGCAAGCAGTGCCGCTACGACGTGACGATTCTGATTAACGGTCTCCCGCTGGTGCAGGTCGAATTGAAGAAACGCGGTGTAGAATTGAAACAAGCCTACAACCAAATCCAGCGCTATCACAAAACATCGTTTCACGGGCTGTTCGACTATATCCAACTATTCGTGATTTCCAACGGCGTAAATACGCGCTACTTCGCCAACAATCCGAACAGCGGCTATAAGTTCACTTTCAACTGGACGGATGGCGAGAACCGCCCGTTCAACGATCTGAACATGTTTGCCAACTTCTTTTTCGACAAGTGTACGTTGGGAAAGATTATCAGCAAATATGTGGTACTGCACGAAGGCGACAAGTGCTTGATGGTACTGCGCCCCTATCAGTTCTACGCCGTCGAGAAGATTATCGACAGGGTGGAGAATACCAACAAGAACGGTTATGTCTGGCACACGACAGGGGCAGGAAAAACCCTGACCTCGTTCAAAGCGGCGCAACTGGTATCCGAAATCGAGGGCATCGACAAGGTGATGTTCGTCGTAGACCGCCACGACCTCGATACGCAGACGCAATCGGAATACGAGGCATTCGAGCCGGGCGCAGTGGACAATACGGACAATACCCGCGAGTTGATCGGGCGGTTGAGCGGCGACTCGAAAATCATCATCACCACGATTCAGAAGCTCAACTGCGCCGTCACGAAAGATTACTACAACAAGCATCTGCAAGAAGTTCGCAATAAGAAAGTGGTAATGATCTTCGATGAATGTCACCGGAGCCAATTCGGTGATTGCCATAAGAATATCGTGCACTTTTTCAGCAACTTACAAATATTCGGATTTACGGGCACACCCATTTTTGTCGAGAATGCCAGGCAAGAACATACGACGGCCGAAGTTTTCGGCGACTGCCTGCACAAGTATCTGATTAAGGATGCCATTGCCGATGAAAACGTACTGGGATTCCTGGTCGAATATTATCAAGGCAACACAATGACCGGCTGCGAGAGCGAAGCGCGCATGCGGGAGATTGCGCAGTTCATTCTCAACAACTACGACAAGTCGACTTTCGGAGGAGAATACAACGCGCTGTTTGCCATTCAGTCCGTCCCGATGCTGCTCCGCTACTACAAGATTTTCAAGGAGCTGAATCCGAAAATCCGAATCGGCGCCATCTTTACCTATGCCGCGAACGCCAGCCAAGACGACGAGCAGACGGGGCTGAACCAAGGGTTTGCCAATACGAAAGTGGATGCGGACGAGCTGCAGGCCATTATGGACGATTACAACTCGATGTTCGGCACGGCCTTTACGACCGACAACTTCAGCGCCTACTACGACGATGTGAACGAGCGCATGAAAAAGCGCAAAAAGGATATGCAGCCGCTTGACCTGCTGCTGGTCGTAGGTATGTTCCTCACAGGTTTCGATGCCAAGAAACTCAACACACTCTATGTCGACAAGAATCTGGAATATCACGGACTATTGCAGGCGTTCAGCCGCACGAACCGCGTGCTGAACGAGAAAAAGCGCTTCGGCAAAATCGTATGTTTCCGCAATCTCAAGGACCAGGTGGATGCCGCGATTAAATTGTTCAGCAACAACGAACCGAACGAGTATATTATCCGCGAGCCATTTGAGAAGGTGCGCAAGGAACTGAACCTGAAAATGATTTCGTTTCTGGAGAAGTATCCCGATGTCTCCTATGTCGACGCACTGAAAAGCGAAACCGAAAAGCGCGAGTTCGTGCTGGCGTTCCGCGAGATTATCCGGGGAAAAATCGAAGCGCAAATCTACGAAGACTACGAGGCGGACGATCCCTATTTCATCATGTCGGAGCAGGAGTACATGGATTTCCGCTCCAAATACCTCGATATAGCTATCGGACATACGGACGACGAGAAAAAAGGCGTAGCCGAAGCCCAAGAAGAGGAGCCGGAACATGACGGTATCGACGACGTGGATTTCTGTTTGGAGTTGCTCCACAGCGATGTCATCAATGTCGCCTACATTCTGGCGCTGATTGCCGACCTGAATCCCGACAGCGAAGATTACCAACAGAAGCGTCAGCAGATTATCGACACGATGATTCGCGATGCCTCGATGCGCAGCAAGGCTAAGCTCATCGACGGATTTATCCAGCAGCATGTCGATGACGACCGAGCTGGATTCAGCCGCGCAAAAGCGGACGGGTCCATTGACTTGGAGACACGGCTGACCAACTACGTCAGTGCAGCCCGCGAACGGGCAGTCGAAGATTTGGCCAAGGAGGAGGCTTTGAACTGCGAGGCGCTGAAAGAGTATCTGGCGCAATACGACTATCTCCAGCGCGAGAAGCCCGAAATCATTCAAAACGCCATCAAAGAGAAAAAAGTGGGGCTGAAAGAACGCCGCAATATCCTCAAGCGGGTACTGGGCAAACTCCGCGTAATTATCGACACGTTTAATTGGGAATAAAAGACACAACGTATATGAGCGAAGAACTCCAGCAAAAGCTGCGCAGCCAACTTTGGACGGTTGCCAACACCCTGCGCGGCAATATGTCGGCCAGCGACTTCATGTATTTCACCCTCGGGTTCATCTTCTATAAGTACCTCTCCGAGAAAATAGAGCTGTATGCCGACGAGGAACTGAAAGAGGACGGCATGACTTTCAAGGAAGTTTGGGAGAGCAACGACGAAGAATTGAAAGCCGACTTGAAAGAAGCCTGTGTGCAAGACCTGGGCTATTTCGTCGAGCCGGAATATCTTTATTCCACCATGATTTCGATGATCGACCGCAAGGAGAACATTCTGCCTGCACTGGAACGGTCGCTCAAGAAGATCGAAGACAGCACCATCGGGCAGGAGAGCGAAGATGACTTCGGCGGCCTGTTCTCCGACATCGACCTTGCATCGCCCAAATTAGGCAGGACGGCCGACGACAAAAACAGGCTGATTAGCGACGTACTCGTCGCATTGAACGGCATCGACTTCGGGCTGAAAGAGGCGCAGGACATCGACATACTGGGCGATGCCTACGAATATATGATTGGTCAATTCGCTGCTGGAGCGGGTAAAAAGGCAGGTGAGTTTTATACGCCGCAAGAAGTGAGCGAGATTTTGGCCGAAATCGTCATTACGGGTAAACAGCGGTTGAAAACGGTTTACGACCCAACTTGCGGCAGCGGCTCGCTCCTGCTCCGCACGGCCCGGAGCGGACCGGCCGACGAGATTTTCGGGCAAGAGAAGAATCCGACGACATTCAACCTTTGCCGGATGAACATGCTGCTGCATGGTATCAAGTACAATGACTTCGACATCCGCAACGGCGATACGCTCGAAGCCGACGAGTTCGGCGAACAGCAGTTCGACGCTGTGGTTGCCAACCCGCCCTTTTCGGCCGATTGGAGTGCCGCCGCGAAATTCAATAATGACGACCGTTTCAGCAAGGCCGGCGTACTCGCACCGAAATCGAAAGCCGACTACGCTTTTATTCTGCACATGCTCTACCACCTCAATGACGGAGGTACGATGGCTTGTGTGGCTCCGCATGGTGTATTATTCCGTGGAGCGGCCGAGGGTAAAATTCGCCGTTTCCTAATCGAGAAAAAGAACTGCATCGACGCGATTATCGGCCTTCCGGCCAACATTTTCTACGGTACGAGCATCCCGACCTGCATCCTCGTGATGAAAAAATGCCGCAAGCAGGATGACAATATTCTTTTTATCGACGCTTCGCGTGAGTTCGAGAAAGTGAAAACGCAGAACAAATTGCGTCCCGAGCATATCCGCAAGATTGTGGAAACCTATCGCAATCGCAAAGAAATCGAGAAATACAGCCATTGTGCAACATTGCAGGAGATTGCCGAAAACGATTACAACCTTAATATCCCGCGCTACGTCGATACGTTCGAGGAGGAAGAGGAAATCGACATCAAAGCTGTAATGGCGGATATTAAATCGCTGGAAGCTCAGCGCGCCGATTTGGACAAGCAAATCGAGGTCTATCTCAAGGAGTTGGGTATCGTCGACTAAACACGAAGCAAAAGCAATGGCTGCAAATAAGAACAATAAAGCCCTTAATGTTCCCCATTTGAGATTCCCGGGGTTTACGGAGGAATGGAAGAAATGTAGTTTAGGAGAGCAATGTAGCATATTAATGTGTAAACGTATTTTAGCAACTCAAACCAATCAAGAAAGCGGCGTCCCATTTTACAAAATTGGAACTATCGGAAATACCCCTAATGCTTATATATCTAAAGAATTATTTGATTCCTATAAGTATAAATATAGCTTTCCTCGGAAAGGGGAAATAATGATCACTTGTGCCGGAACAGTAGGCAAGTGCATAGTATTTAACGGTGAAGATTCTTATTTCCAAGATTCTAATATCGTATGGATTGACAATCCGACAGAAAAAATTCAAAATCCATTTTTATATTACGTTCTGTCTAATGTTAATTGGCGAAAACTTAATTCAACAACAATAACCAGAATCTACAATGATGATTTACATAATTTGAATATAGCTTACCCAAGTACTACAGAACAAACGATAATATCTTCGTTACTAAGTCTTATTGACGAACGTATTGCCACCCAAAACAAAATCATTGAGAAATTAGAAACCTTAATTAAGGGAATTGTAGATTTGTCATATGATAACAGCGCAACTACCAAGAAGCTCGGCAATGTTATCGCTCAAATATCTCAAAGGAACAAAAGTGGAAAAGAAATGGTAGTGTTATCAGTGAACAACAAACAAGGGTTTATTGAACAATCCGAACAATTTGAGGAGCGGATTATCGCAAGCGATGACACAAGCAACTATAAAATGGTCTGCATTAACGATTTTGCTTACAATCCAGCCCGAATAAATGTCGGCTCGATTGCACGGCTAAAAGATAAAGAATGTGGTATTGTAAGCCCTATGTATATATGTTTCCGAACATTGGGAAATATGCTACCTGAATATCTCGAACTATTTTTCAAAACCAAGCGATTCGCATTGGATGTAGACAAGCGTTTGGAGGGAAGTGTACGCTTATGCTTGTCATACGAAGGATTGTGTGAAATTGCTATTCCCATTATAGCCATTGAGAAGCAAAAAACTTTGGTTGAGAAAATAGCCTCCCTGTACTCTAAACTCGACATAGAGAAAAAATTTCTACGGAATTATAAAATGCAGAAACAATACCTGTTATCGCAAATGTTTATATAAACATCTGTGATAATAAAAACTCTTTTTGTTTTTGTAACTTCCTTTGAAATATAATCTCATTTTCTAATTTTGCAGACAATGCCGATAGTAGCTTTGCAATTTTATTCTGTTCGTTAGAATTGGGGATTGGGCAGAGAATGTGATTTATATCTTTTAGATATGCAGTTCGCATTGTTCCCTCCGTCACAACCCGTTCTATGGCTTTGGCAAACATGGTGGATGTCATAAAGTAATATAGGAACTCTACATTCATGTTTGCTTTGGGCGCAATTCCCAAAATCCCCTGTTTTGTGCAAACAGGATACTTATTTATTGATACTTTTCCAATCGTAGCTCCATTAGAATAGATTATAGAATTTGTAGGAACTATCCATGCAGATGATTTTTGCAACCCAAGCTCAGTAATATAATCTTTATTGGATTCGATATATTTGTTTTGCAAATCATCTATTTTTATGAATGGTATAGTTCCACTTTTATAATATTCGGGATTTGAAGTTGCAGGAGTGCCGCCTTCACCTGCACAGCTATAAACGTCCTTAAATGGAATTGTTGTGAATTTATAATAAGTAAAGATGAAATCTACAATTCCCTTAATTAAGGTTTCTAATTTCTCAATGATTTTGTTTTGGGCTGCGATCCGCTCGTCAATGAGGTTTAATAATATTTCTATCTTGTATTGTTCAAGAGGTTTGCCAAAAGGAATATGAACCTTTTTCAGCATTCCAGCTGTTATCAATGGCTGTCCGGAACCGAATATCAAACGATTGAGATTATAGTGTTGTAAATAGAAATGAAGGTAGCGAGATGATAATTTCCGAGGTTTTATTATTAAGGTATTATCAGTAATTCCACAAATTCCATTTACTAATTGTAATGTACCGGCATTTGCACCAACACGAGCAACCAACAACATATCTCCAGAATAATCCGCTGTTGAGGTTTTTCCAATAATTCCTGTAGACCCATATAAATCATATTGTCCAACAGCTGGCTTACTTTTGCCAGATGTTATGTTAGGAGCTATCGTATCTAATGGTTCAAAATTCCACTCCCCTGTAAACTCCGGGAATCTCAAATGGGGAACATTAAGG
>Ga0073908_1004426_pt1 | contig 12688 bp, 12 predicted proteins | sample MucameincwithD2O_FD_65484 | JGI IMG/M metagenome (GOLD analysis project Ga0073908, IMG submission 65484) | Mouse cecum microbial communities from Vienna, Austria - Mucus amended microcosms incubated with D2O | ecosystem: Host-associated > Mammals > Digestive system > Large intestine > Cecum...
AAGAATGATACAAGCTACAACTTGACGCCAGAGGGCGTCTTTTTTGTCGCCCTCTGCTCAGTGCGCTTGAACATTTGGACTCTTTGTCAACAGGCCCATTTTGTCCAGAGGTGGCCGTGGGCCCCCGAAAGGAGGGATTGATTGAATAATGAGGACGTGTCGCGGCGCTCCATCGCCATGACCATGAAAGCGGGCAAGCTGACGGCGCGGGGGCTGGCGTATTGCTCCAGGCTGCCGGGCGGAAAATCCGCAAGGCCAGCCGGGAGCATCAGGCTCCCCACGGGCGTCAAAGTGTGAAACAGCTTATGGCCCACGGCGCGGCGACCAGAAGTATCGAGGTGGACGCGCCCTGGCCCTTTGACCGGGCGGCCCGGAAATGGAACGTGGACTATGCTTTTTACCAGACCGGGCGGACAAACACCTGTTGTTTTTCAAGTCCGCCCAGGCCGATGCCATTACCGCCTGTTTCTCGGAGTATTCAAAGCTGGTGATCAAACGGGATAAATCCCGCCCCGCGCCGATCCGGGAACAGGTAAAGCAAGCGGCGGAACAAGTGAAACAAATAAAAGGAGTTTGTCACATGAAACAGATGAAAGCAAAACTTTGGAACAAGGATTTTACTCTGGTCGTAATAGGCCAAATTATCTCACTGTTCGGTAACGCTGTTCTTCGCTTTGCTCTGCCGCTCTATATCTTGGAGCAAAGCAGTTTACCCGCCCTGTTTGGGCAAGTTTCAGCACTGGCTTTTTTACCTTTGATTATGCTTTCGCCAGTGGGAGGCATTATCGCTGACCGTGTGAATAAACAACGTATCATGGCTGTCTTAGATTTTATTACCTCCGTTTTGGTTTTGGCTATATTGCCATAAGTGGCTATTTTTCAGCCATAGCCATTGTAGTCGTGCTGATGATGGCACTCTATGCCGTTCAAGGGGCGTATAGCCCGGCGGTGCAAGCCAGCATCCCATTGCTGGTGAAAGAGGAAAAGTTGGTTCCAGCAAACGCCGCCGTAAACCTTGTAAATTCACTGTCTAATATGCTGGGGCCGGTCATAGGCGGCGTACTTTATGGAACATTTGGACTTACTATAGTGCTTATTGTAAGCGCCATATGTTTTTTTCTATCTGCGGTCATGGAATTATTTATTAGAATACCGCACAAAAAGCAAGAGTCCACCGGAAATATGTAGGCTGTAGTGAAAAAGGATATGGGTAGCAGCCTTCACTTTATGTTCAAAATAAAACCAATTTTATCAAAAATTATTTTTATCATGACACTGTTTGAACTGTTTGCAAGTTCAGTACTTATTATCGGTTTGCCAGTGTTGATTACACAAACATATGCGCTTTCCAGCCAATGGCTAGGTGTAACATAAGGCGTTATGATGGGTGGGGGATTGATAGGCGGAGTGCTGGCTGGAGTGCCGGCAAAAAATTATCCATAAAAAAATACACCGATTACTGTTACGGATAACTCTGTGCTTTGTACCGATTGTGTTAGGCCTACTGTTAGGCGTTTCTGCTATAATTGGCTATGGTATCATTACTGCGGCTTGCTTTTTTGTTATGATTGCTGGTGTACCGATGCACGTACAGTTGTTTGCGTTCATCCAGCAGGTGGTTCCGGAAGAAATAATCTGTATTGTGTTCGCGCAACTGGAACGCGAAAGCATCCAAATGCGTGTAACGGACGCCTTTTATTCCCGGTGTGCCAAAGGCTACTATATACGGGGCCGGGCGGCTTATGGTTTTGATTTAGAGCCCATCGTCATGGACGGGATTAAAACGAAAAAGCTGGTGGAAAACGCGGAGATGGATTACGTCGAGATGATGTTTGAAATGTGCGCGGAGCCGGAAACCTCATACGGGGATATAACCCGGTACTTCACCACGCAGAACATTCTGGTATATGGGAAAACGCTCAAACGCGGTTTTTTAGGTCAGCTTTTGAGAAACCAGGTTTACGTCCAAGCTGATATGGATATTTACGAATACTTCAAGGCCCAGGGCGTGAAAATCGAAAGCCCGCCAGAACTGTTCACGGGTGATTATAGCTGTTATCTGTATCAGGGCCGGGAGGGTGAGGAGCCGATCCTCGTCATCGCGCCCCACAAGGGCCGCATCCCATCGGGGCTCTGGCTGGCCATCCAGCGCAAGCTGTCACAAAACACTACGTTCCAGAATGGGCGCAAATGCCATAATACATGGCTGGCCGGGAAAATCAAGTGCGGCTGTTGCGGGTATGCTCTCGCAAGCCTGAACGCGCCGAATGGTGTTACCTACTTACGGTGTAAACAACGCTCGGAAAATAAAGGCTGTCAAGGTGCGGGCACTTTGACAAAACAGGTGCTTGAACAAGCCGTGTATGAGGAAATGGTTAAGAAAATGCGGGTGTTCCAAACGCTGAAAGGCGGCAAAACCGCAAGCTACAATCCGAAACTGACTGCCGCCCGCGCCGCGCTTGCCAAAACCGAAAGCGAGATTGAAAAACTGCTTGATACGCTTTCCGGCGCGAACCCCACCTTGCTACAATACGCAAACAGCCGGATCGAGGAATTGGACGGGCAACGGCAAGTCCAGGCAAAACTGGTGGCCGACCTTACCGCTAATTCCGTTTCGTCCTCTCAGGTTGAAAGCATATTCGGCTATCTGCGGGACTGGGAGTCTGTTGACTTTGACGACAAGCGCCGGGTGCTTGACACTCTTGTTTCACAAGTGCGGGCCACGAGTGAGCAAGTCGTGATACATTGGAAACTTTGATTTTTTCTCACTTCGCATTATACCCTTGTCAAGAACACTTTGCTTATATGTCCGCTAAACTGCATTGGAACAGGAGTCTCAAACAGGGCAGAAATAGCTTCCATTTTCCCAGCGGGAAATTGGTATAGAAACTGTTCTTTACTACCCTGATAGTATAATTCCTGAATCTCTCCTATTGATTGCCAAAGTTTCTGTTCACAAATCATTTTCTCTAACTCATCATCGAGACATTACGCTGTTATCTATCCATGATAGGGATTAAAAGCTTTTAGAATACCTTTGACATTTCGGTATTGCGGAATTGAACCACTATCCTGATACGAATAGCCGTTCAGCTCCAATTGTATCCAAGCATCAAATTCCCTTAGTTTCAGTTTGGCTGCAATCAAACGTGCCTTTCGCAAGGCATTCAAAATATTGCAGTCAGGCTTTAGTACCTCATGCTGCAAATCTAACACTAAGCTGCTCATCACTTCACCTCATTCCACCCTGGCCTGTCCATTCATCAGCATGGGCAGGAGGCAGTCACGGAGTTTTGCCAGTTCACGATTCTCATTTATGATATTTTGCATCATTTGAACCAATGGTTCTATCTTTTGGTTAAAGCGATTAAGTACAGAATCATTTGGCAAAGTCACTTGTAAAGACTTTAGCGTATCTTGACTTACGTTCTGAAGAATTGACCCACCTGTTTTTGTCGCATTTGTGCCTTCTAACTGTTTAAGAAAATATGAGAGAAATAGTCTGCATTGGGAGTTAAGGGGCGTGCAACAAATGATAAATCCACAGAAAATAACATTGTTTGAGGGCTTAATAACAAGCCGTGTTGCCCCAGGAGTTCCACTCCGTGCAATGATAATATCATTTTCACTTAGTATATATTTATCGCCTTGATTTTTGGGCAAAGTTATTTCGTCAAAATCGCTTACATCCATAAGGAATGAAGATACTGTGATATTTCTCACATTTGCTATACGATATGTGTAGTCACCCAAACAGTCTTTTTCATAATTGATACCATTTCGGAATCTACAAATATCTTGCAAGTGTTTTACATCCCACCCCTTTGGAATCTCCCGTTGCAACTGCTCATTCCAGACCATCTCGCCGCCAGAGGTGCGGTAGGGCCTGCCGTTCTCGTCTGGGAAATCGAACTGCACAAACCAGTAGTCGTAGATGGTTTTTGCCATGGCTTCCAGTTCAGCGCAGATTTGCTTATTAAGTTGGATCTTTTGCTCCATATTATAGAGCATATCTCCAATTTTAACTTGTTCTTGGTAATCAGGAAGATACAAATTGAGAAAAGAGAAAATGTCTTCATTAAAGCTGGCTCGCAAGGTCATAAAGGCATTGTTTGTAACGGCTTTTCTAAACAAATATCCTCTCAAATAGAACGCAAGATATTTATCATATGCAATTCCGGTTGTTAATGGGCGAAGCCGCTTAGTAAATCCACTATATGTAGCACATGGATAGTCTTTAACAGCTACACAGCTCATTGCCAATTCATCTATTGTCTCACTGGTACGAGTAACAAGTATATCTCCTTTTTTTATCGAATAAGTCTCCTGCTCCTTCAATGATGTGTCCATCAAATCGGGTAGAGTATCCGGAAGAAAGTAGTTGTTGAATACTGTACTGAATGAAACAAAAGGGCTACCATGTCCTGCTTGTTCTTTAGTGGTTGATATTCCAGACGCCATTGCATACAAATTGGCAAATGCATACTTGGTCAATTTATTCATACTTCACCCGCTCCAACTGCTTCTTGATCTCGTCTTCCAGTTGGCGGCTCCCTAAAAACAATGCGTTCAGCCGCATAGCAAAACCGTTCATTTTTTGACTAAATTCCTCCGGTGTCAGCTCTACATATTCGATTTTCACCTCAAAATACTGCCCCGCAGAGAACGACAACTTCTTCTGCTCAATGTCCTCATAACTGACCGCCACGCAGAAATCATCTACTGGTTGTCCGGCGTTGAAGGTGTTAACGATAAGGGCCATATCCTCCTCACTGAGTACGGTTTTCTGATTTTTACCGTCTACCTTTTCCTTCGTTCCCAGCTTGGAGGCATCCATCAAAACAACCTTGCCATCTTTATTTTCCTTGTCCAGAAAGAGTACAGATACATTGGTGCCGGTGTTGGCAAATACGTTAGAAGGCATAGAAACCACGCCCCGAAGCATACGATGACTCACTAAATGCTCCCGAACTTTTTTCTGGATTCCAGAACCAGCAGTCAAGAATCCTGTGGGAACGACAACAGCCGCTTTCGCCTTATCGTCCATGGAGTAAATAATGTGCTGCAAGAACATCAGGTAAATATCCATGCTGTTCTTTTTCTTTTGGGGGATATTGGGTACGCCGGCAAAGAACCGTTCCTTGTGGTTCTCTCCTGCCAGTGTCTCCCGATTATCGCTGAAATCCATGTTGAACGGCGGATTGCTGACGATATAGTTGAATTTAGCCAATCCGTTTCTCTGATCGTTCAAATGCCGGGGAGCGATCAAAGTATCATCATGCACCACGTTGCCCAGGGAGTGGACAAGGTTATTCAGAATCAGATTCAGACGCAGAAACTCGTTGGATTTGGCAGAGATGTCCTGGGTATAGATCGTACAGTTTTTCTCGCCGATCTGGTGAGCAAGTGCCAGCACCAGCGTACCGGAACCCGCCGCCGGATCGTACACCGTCACGTTGCTGACCTCACCCTGCACCATAATCCTGGCTATGATGGCAGCAATGGTATGGGGTGTATAGTATTCAGCATACTTGCCGGAATCCTTGTTATAGTCGTTGATAAGATACTCAAAGATTTGCGCGAAGAAGTCATATTTCTGCTCAAATACCTCGGCAAAGTTAAACTCTACCAGCTTATTGATGATGGCACGACAGAACAGGGGCTTTTTTGCGCTCTCAATGACATACTGGGAGATAGGCTCAAACAGCTTGATTTTTTCCTCTCCGCCAGTCTGAACGGAGAAGATATCCAGATTGAAGTTGGCGATGTCCACCAGCGTATCATCAAACAGCTCATGGAACGGGTAGGAGGAGCCGTCTGCCTTGCGCATGGTATCGTCATTCTGGTGATTGAACAGATAGGAGATATAGTGCTCCCTTTTCAGCTTGGCCGTATCGCCGCCCAGCATCATCAAAAGCACTTCATACTGATCGTCGGGCATTGCGTTAAGGGCTTCCTCGATGTTGTCTGCTCCGCTCAAAGACGGCTCTGCTCTTTGCGCCTCATAGATAAACTTATCGCTGAGATACTTATACAGGAATACCTGTGTAATGATTTTATATTCCCCCGGAGAACCACCCAAGCCAAAGTTGGCGCAGATGGTTTTCAGATCGTCGATCATCCTCTTTGTTCGGATGGTAATGGATTCGGTTGACATTATGCTGTCCATGTCCTTTCTGCGAAGTATTCACCGGATATGCAGGTTTCTATAAATTTTACCTGACTGGCAGCAGGCTGTACTCCACTGTTGCGGCAACTTTGAATAATTTCCGGCATAATCTCACGGGTAAAATAGGCGTGGTTGTCCATCATATGTTGATTTTTCAGCACCTTCTGGTCAACAGCAACCTTTATCCCCATAAGAACGTTGAAAATCACGGGGTCGCTCCCAATCAGAGACGGAGTAGCCTTTATACGTTTATGTGTGCGCATATATTTGACATCATTTTTATATTTGGCGCAAAGCATCTGATCCCGAAGATTCTGCTGTGCAGCGGCCTTGCGGATGCGCTCCAACTCCTGAATGTTCTGTTCCATCTCGTCTGCGGTCAACTCTTCAATGTTTTTCTTCTTGAAAATCCGTTTGAGTTCTTCCAGCAGAGAAATATACTCTGGGTCCATAGTGTCAAGATTGCGTGCCAGCTCCTGACGGGTCTTTTCCAAAACATCCTGAAACTTGTCGGCTATGACCAGTTCACCCTCAGAAACTTTGCGGAAATGGAACTCGATTTGATCTAAGGCCAAGCTTAAAAGGCCGGAAACATCCTCTCCATCCCGCATATTCTGCTTGAGATTGACTATGGAAATGCGGTTATTGACCTCTGTATACAGGGCATGGAGATTTTCCATTGTGAATTTCTGAGCCAATTCCTCATAACCGAATAGCTGCATGATATTCATCAGCTCTTTGTAGGTGTCCAGGGCTTGACGCAGAGCAAGCAGTTCTTGTTTATCATCTAATGCGGTGATCTGCTGGGAAAACAGCTCCGCATTATCCGTGGCGTACATAAACAGCTTGTCCTGAATCGCCCGGATGTCCTGCTCGATTTCCTCCTGAGACTTGAAAATGTCCCGGTATCGTTCAAACTCGCCCCCCAGTTCAGCCTGTAGTTCCTTGAAATATGCCTGATTGGTCTTGTCAAACTCCGCACGGATATCCGCAAAGTCCACCACATAGCCATAGCGGAAAGACTTATAAGGTCGATTCACACGGGTCAGCGTCTGTAAAAGGTTATGCTCCTTGACGAGCCGCCCTAAATATTGCTTCTTCAAACGAGGAGCATCAAATCCTGTGAGCAGCATATTAAAGACTACCAGCAGATCAATTTTCCCTTTCTTGAAGTCCTCTTGGTATCCCCGGCGAGTTTCCTTATCGTCTACATCATGCAGGATCAGCACATGGCTGATTTCCGGGTAGCCGCTTAAAGTTTCTTCCACCATGCGGGCTTGATCGGAGGAATCGCAAACAATCATGCCGCCAATCGAGGAATCCCCCAAGGCAATTCGACTGCGCCTGAAATCATCTACAATGTACTCTAGCAGAGCAGCCACATATTTCGGATGCGCATAAATGTCCCTCTTTTTGAGAGAACCCTCCTGCATTTTCAAATCTTCCAGAATTGACTGTAGCTTTACTCTATACTCGGTCTTGATTCCCTCCCGAATGAGCTTTAAAGTATACCCGTCAGCAATAGACCGATTGTAATAATACTTGTGGATGTACTCACCAAAAACATCTTTTGTGTTGTAACCTTCACCAATCAAGGGTGTTCCGGTAAGTGCGATCATAACCGCTTCACGATCTGAGGCCATCAGGTTAGTGAGGAAGGAGCCTTTAGGATTATAGCTGCGATGTGCTTCATCAAGGAAATATACACGCTGAACATTCACATCGTAATCCGCCTTGCGAACGATGGACTCTGTTGAGAACTTTTGAATATTTACGACAGTAATCGTATCCTCGCCGGTATTGCCGGCTGTACCGATGGTGCGGATGTTTTTGATGAAATCATCTTTGGAATTTATTTTCTCCACATGGAGGCCACGGGCGGCAAATTCCTCTCCGGCCTGTGTTAGCAAATCCAAGCGATCTACAATGAAGTAGAACTTCGCAACCTTTCCTTGCTTCTGGTAATAATCCCGAAGGTAACATACATTGTGAAAGGCTAGGGCGGTTTTGCCGCTGCCTTGGGTGTGCCAAATGATACCATGCTTGGCGTCAGAATCCAATTTATGCTCAATAGCCATCGTGGCGAAAAACTGCGGATACCGCATAACGTGCTTTTCCAGCGTCTTGATGCCGTCCTTATTGGTGCGCTCTACATAAGCAAAGCCATACTTGAGCAGTTTCAAAAAACGATTATGAGAAAAAAGTGATGTCAAGATTCGGTTAGTCGGCGTCAGTCCGCTCAGATTGGTGCAATACTCACCCGTTCCTTTAATAGAAACCAAATTATTGTCTGATAGAATGAAATCTTCTTTTTGCTCATCAATTTCCTGGATTGCAGTGTGTAACTGTGGTTCCTCCTCACGGAAACGATTGAAGAAAAGTCTTTGATAACTACTGGAAGCGTAAAAGGCCCCTTCGATTGGCTCTGGGTCAGAATCATCGTACTCCATGTTGTTGGAGAACACCATCAACTGTGTGATATTCACGAATCTACGGAACACTTCTTTAGAAAAACGGGTGTTGATACGGGTATGCTCCGCAATGATTCCATCCCGGTTATTGGGCTTTTTCACTTCGATGAAAGCAAGGGGTAAGCCGTTAATGAGCAATGTAATGTCGGGCCGGAACTCATCATCTCCGTTCCGGCAGGTCAGTTCGGTAACAACATGGTATGTATTTCGGCTCACATCCTCCAGGTCAATAATGCGCAGACCATTGATGCCATCCAGAAGGATTTTATAGAACGCCCGCCCTAAATCATCATTGGACAGTTTGATTGCAAGTTCATCCAGGAGCCGGTCAATATCCTGCTCCGGCAAAGAACATCCGTTGATTTGGTTTACTCCATCCCAAAACAGTGACTTAAAAATGTTTGTGTCCGGGCAAATTTTCCTATTGTCCTGCTTTAATGACAGGTACTCATAGCCTAAACGTGTCAGATGAACCAATGCAGGAATTTTGACGCGAGAATTTTCGTTGTGAATCACACAACTCACCTCCATCGACTCCATAATATTCCCAATGTTATTATATCTGCAAAGGTGGATATCGGCAAGTAATTTGTTGGAATGCACCCGAAGTAACATGGATACGCTCATGGAAAAATCGCTCTTGACAATCTTTCCTATCAATGTTATGCTTCATACCACAGCGATGTATTGGGAAACAATGTTTTAATCTGGTTTTTATTCTAATAGGCTTCCTCGAAAGAGGTTGGATATCATTTACAGGCTTTACGCTGTACCCCCAGGCGCAAATGCGCTTGGGGGTAAAAGTGAATGACCGTCCAATCGGATACTTTTCGGGGAAGTCTGCCATGATTTCAGTTTGAGGGAGCGGGCCAAGGGAAGCCATACGACACAGCGCCGAGCAGGGTTGCCGGTCAGGAACCGGATTGGGTAGAACGGCACATCTCAGCGGAAGCTCTCAAAAATTAAACTGAAGGAGATGGCATTTTGCAAAACACAAAAACCGAATACAACAGCTCTGAGCGGACACCTGTTGTGTTGCCGGAGATGGAGAAACTGCTCCCGCCCTTGAGTGTGGAGCAGTTTTCTTCTCTGGAGAGCGATATCCTGGAAAATGGCTGCTACGCTCCTGTCATTGTCAACGAGGATATGACTGTCATTGACGGACACAACCGGCTCCGCATCTGCAAAAAACATAGTCTGCCCCACAAAATGCTGGTGTTTTCGTTTGCCGATCTGCTGGAAGCCAAGCAGTGGGCACTGGACACGCAGAAGGGCCGCCGTAATCTGGACAAGTGGGAATTGGGGCAAATCGCTCTCCAATTGAAGCCAGACATCGAAGCCAGGGCAAGGGCAAACAAATCAGCGGCTGGCGGGGACAAATCAAACAAGGGAGCGCTTTCGGTAAATTCGTCAAAAGCGCTCCAGCCCATTGACACCCGCAAAGAGATGGCCTAGGCTGTTGGGATTGGGGAGCAGGCGATGGGCAGGATCGCGCGGCTGTCCAAGGAGGCCCCGCAAGCGTTGAAGGACGCTCTGGAAAATAAGAAGGTGTCTGTCAACCGGGGCTGGAAAATCCTAAAAGCTATCTAGGAACTGCCGCTGGAAGGACAGGAATCCGCTGTGGAGGAAATGCTGGCGGCTGTGCGGGAAATTGACCAATTGGATGCTGAAGCAGATTACAGGCACAAAATTGCATCCTTGTTTTGTAAGGCATACGAGCAGGCTATTCTGCTGACGCCTACATTGGAAAACATTCGCCTTTGGGTGGAATGTACCCGCATGAGATCGGATGAGGTTGAGGATTCTGTGAAAGAGTCCTATGAACTGGCCCAGACATTTCAAACTATTGGCGATTTACTCAAAAATGAGATTTTGAGCATAAGCCAGCAGGCAGGTGTACCCTCTAATGGGAATTGAGCACGGCGGTCAAAAGCGGCAGCTTCACATTGTGCTGTTATTGGATAATCCCAGGCAGCGGAAGACATGGGAAATACTTTCTCAGCAAAAGAACAAGACCAGCGCTGTCTGCGAGGCTGTCTGCGGCTTTCACAGGCAAAAAAGCTTGGAGGATACCCTGAGAAAGCTCCTCCGGGAAGAACTGAAAAATGTGGAGATTCCACAGACGGCAGAAGCGGTGGAGGAACCGGATACTACAGTGACGCCGCTGTCTTGGATTTCCTTCTGGCAATACAAAACGAAGAATAGCTTTGAGCGGCCCGATGTGTAAACTAATACGCATCGGGCCTTTTTCTTGGGAAAGGCAGTTTGTAAATTGATACACACTGCAGGACCGTCAGACTGTCTATGAAATGCGCTGGATATTGTCAGAGCGGACCAGTATAATGTGGGCTATCAAAAACAGGAGGAATCGCAAAATGAATGTGAAATTTTCCTTTGACAACGCCGCCGTGGAACGGAGAGACTACACGCTGGAGGCTGTGCGGCAGACGATAAAAGCCTGTTCACCACTCACAGCCTCCCCTGCGTCTCTGACGGTGATACCCTCGCCTTCAAAGACAGGGGCCACGGCGATGACTTCGCCATCATGTGGGATATCATCCTGTCTCTGCTGCACTCCGAATGGTTCATGGACTGCGCCGCTTCCTGTGTTTGGCAGGATGAGGACGGCGAGGAAAACGTGCTTGTCCAGGCCGGGAAGATGCGGGATGTTGTGCGGCAATAGTCCGTTGGGAGCGGCGGACTTCGCCTGTCAATTTTAATCATGCTGCCGCCTGGAGAAAGCCCCGCCAACGGTGGGGCTGGAGGCCCCCGCTGCCAGAGGCGGCGGGGGAGCCAGCATTGCGCAAATGTACATTTGTACAGCTTGCAAGGGAAATCCCCTGACCCCGGTGCCGCCTGCGGGCGGTAGTTTCGCGGCTATAGCCGCAGAAGGAGCTGATGCAACGTAGCGGTCACTAAAATTCTGGCTAGAAATACCCGGCTGGATCAGGCCATTCAATATGTGCTGAATGGGGATAAGACTGACAGCCGGATTCCGACGTACCATCAAAACTGCGATCCCGGATTAGAGTACCGGGAGATGATGGATACCAAGCGGGCTATTAGAAAGCTAGATGGACGCCAATGCTATCATATTATTCAGTCCTTCAAGCCGGGAGAGGTCACTCCGGAGCTGGCGCTGGAGATCGCAAAGGAATTTGCCGCCGAGTATCTGGCGGATTACGAAGTGGTCATCGGAACCCACATTGATAAAGGGCATATCCATTCTCACCTGATTTTCAATTCCGTGAACACACAGACCGGCGAAAAATATCATATTACGACCCAGGAATACTACCGTCAAATCAGGGGCATTTCAGACCGGCTGTGCCGGGAACATGGACTGTCCGTCATCATGGAGGGTCAACCCGCCCAAACGGTCAGCTACATCGAATGGCTGCACCAGTCCAAGGGTCAGCCCAACTTCCGCTCCATGCTGGAGGCCGACCTGCGTTCCGCAATTGAGGACGCCAGCAACCTGGGGCATTTCTTTCTGCTCATGGAGCATAAGGGCTGGGAGATCAGCCACGGAAACCGCTTGGGCTTCCGCCTGCGCGGGCAGGAGCGGTTTATGATCCCAAGCCTTGATAAACTCCTCGCACTCGACGTCAAAGTCGACGGCCGCGACGATGTGTCGCTTGGTCTCGTGCTGAACATGATTCACGTGGTCGAGCTCGTAGACGCGAACGGTCTGCGGGTGTTCCTCGCTGACAGTGTAGGAGAACGGGACGGAGTAACGAGCCGCTTTGGCGGCGATCCTGTCGAGCCGCTTCTTGACGTCCTCGGCGAGGTTAGCGTAAACTGTAAAGGTCAAACCTCCCCCCTCAATATTTGTCATGCTCGTCCCAATACGCATAAGCTGCCAAGAAACGAAGCCTGGAGAACTCGTCAATGGCGGTATATTGGAACAGGCGCAACTCCGGATCTGTGATACAGCGGCGAGGGACTACCTTCACATCCACCTGCACCCTTTCTCCCGGATGGGTCATCTGCTGATAAGGTTTTGGCGTATAAGCTTTTTTCTTCTTCTCCTGTGGGAACATACCCA
>Ga0073908_1004427_pt1 | contig 12687 bp, 8 predicted proteins | sample MucameincwithD2O_FD_65484 | JGI IMG/M metagenome (GOLD analysis project Ga0073908, IMG submission 65484) | Mouse cecum microbial communities from Vienna, Austria - Mucus amended microcosms incubated with D2O | ecosystem: Host-associated > Mammals > Digestive system > Large intestine > Cecum...
GCAATAGGCATGGGCGCCGACAACGCCCCCTATAAAATTACATTGTCGAAAATATGCCGTGCGCAAGGACGCCACCAGCAAGCACTCGACGCCGCAGACGCCGCCCTTGAACAGATGCCTCGCAGTCAAGAAGCACAGATGCAGAAAGCTCTTTGCCTCTATTCATTGGAAAAATATGACCAAGCCTCAACCATATTCGGCGAACTGATAATGGATGACCCGAATGCCCCGATGAACTATATGATGCAGGCATGGGTTCTCGAAGACGGACTTTCAAAAAAACAGAATGCCACCGCCATCTACAAACGAATGCTCGACATCGATTCAGACTGGTCTAAGCCAGCCTCGCTTCGCGGATTCCCTCTCCTGTTCACCAATAAAACCAAAGAAGCTATCCAATGGGCCGAACAGATTATTTCAGAAAACCGCGACACAGACGGATCAGTCAACTACCTGGCAGCTTGCCTTTATGCCCAGGCTGGTGAAACAGAAAAAGCATATGAATGTATCGAAAATGCCCTGAATAAAGGTTATGCCAACCGATATAACCTGACAATGCTCGACGACGCAAGGGTGAACATAGCACCATTACGCAAAGGCAACCGCTTAACCCAAATAATGTCAAATTATTCCTATATTTTTGAATAACCGGAAATAAACCAAACAATCCGCCATATTGTTAAATATCTATAACATCTATTTAACAATATGGCGGATTCATTTTATAGAATTTTTCGATTCACATCTTTATATATCTGTATAAGCGCAACTCTTCTAGCAGCCTCGTTCACATCATGTTCCGACAGCGAGCATTTCGATGAACTGCCTGGTGCCATACAGAAATTCGTCGCATTATATTACCCCGAAATAGCCGTATCAAGCTACTCGTTTAATAACGGCATATACAGCATAGTGTTGCGCAACAGTGCCACCATGACCTTCAATTCATCATACCAATGGATTACCGTCAATGGCCGCGGTTCCACACTGCCGGAAATTTTCATATATGACCGCCTACCCGAAGCCCTGTATGAATATCTGCAGACAACATCCAACATTAATGAAGTATATTCAGCCACGCATAATTCAGCCACCTATACGCTCGATTTGTTGGATTACACGGTAGTTTATGACATCAAAACAGCTACTATAACATATTCATCGCGCAACAGCCGATAAACCATTGCAAAACATCCCAATCCATCCAATCAAATAAGTAACTCAAATTAAATGCTGCCGACATTTTTATGGCTCCTTTGAAAAACGCATTGTTGCATGATAAATCGGGAAGTTCAACGCAAGTATCACTCCATCTGTAATATCTGCAGACACTTCACCTCCCATTGACTCCATCATCGAGTCAAACCACTCAAGATTATAATGGTTTTCAAAAATAGTTCCGTATAGATAGCCCTTCACCATACCGTTATTCCAACGTTTCCCATTGACCACAGCACCACCCATCAGCAAAATATCATATATAGGCCTCTGTCCATTGGAACTGACACCTGAATCAATCGAGGTAAAAAGGCCATGCTTTACTATCGCGAGTTTATAATTACCTCCGATATCCGCCCAACGGGTATCAGTATCACGGTCAAGGAAACACCAGAAACCCTCAACCAGGTCATGGCTATCCCTGAGATACTCCTCAACATCTTCTATCACCGCACCTGTAATAAGCGCATCTGCTGGATTAATTTCAGACCGATATGCCATAAAATCAACATTCAGTTTGCGGTTACTCCACATCACAACGCTGTGGGCGTCACTGGCAACAGACACTTCCCCGGCATAGCACTGCGCACCAGACCCGACCCACAAACGAATATGTTCACCGTCACATTCTGCTGTCAGGCAATTATTATCCTCAAACAAGCCTACATTCTCATAAAAATCACGGCTCAGAATCTGATGGAATTCACCGTCCGTCGATATGCAGCCGGCACTGATTCTAAGAAAACGCCTGTCGAATGGGTCTCCAAGATAATCGTTACCCCACTGCAGCGCTACTCTCATTATTTCGACCCCGCGCTTATCACGCCACGACACACCCCATGATGCGTTTCCAACACCTGCAACATTGCGGTTGCCTTTAATCGCTGCATTAATCTCAAAATCGTAAAACAGAGGCAATCCCCCGTCGGCTAATACCACCTCGCCACCTTTTTGAATAGTAAAACCTTCCGAAAAACATTCAGCGGCAATGCCAATTATCGACAAAGCGAAAACATATGCAACCACAACCAACCTCAACGACGCATTCATAACCCAAATTCTGAAAAACGGCAATCCAAACACATCGTTATTCAACAAAACAGCCCGACTCATACAGCCCCACAGCCTCGGCCACAAACTCCGAATCATCCATATCATACGGGAACCAATGGATTCTGAAACCTCGTCGCTCCATTCCGCGAAACCATGTCATCTGTCGTTTTGCAAATTGATGAATCGCAATTTCAAGCTGGCTATGCATCTCCCCCCGACTTATTTTGCCTGTGACATATAGGGTCAGATATTTATATTCCAGGCCATAATAAATTAAGTCATCCGCCGCTATTCCCGACAGCAGCAGCCCCTCCACCTCTTCGGCCATTCCCGACAACAGCCTGGCATCAAGCCGCGATGTTATGCGGCGTCTGCGTGCATCCCGGTCTATGTCAAGACCGATTATCACCGACTTTTTAGGCTCCGGGGCGGTAACTTGCCGGGCCACATCTGGATGTTCCATATAATATGTCTGTATCTCAATCGCCCTAACGGCTCTTTTAACCGAATCCAGGTCGGTCACATTGTGCAGGGCTTTCATACCCTCCAGAATCACCCTCAGCTCATCTATCGTCTTTCCTGACAATGATTCTCTCAGAGGCTTGTTTTCAGGCACTTCTGGCAGACTGACACCTTTCAGGAAAGATTCTACATACAGCCCCGTCCCTCCACACATAATCACAGCCTTATCTCTCCGCTCTATATCATCCTGAGCAACAGATGCATCCCTGAGAAATTCAAAAAGATTATATTTGGTTCCTGCATCAGCCACATCAATCAGATGATATGGCACTTTGCCATACTCTTCCAAATCTTTCCCCGTGCCCAGATCCATACCGCGATAAACCTGGCGTGAATCCCCGCTTATAATTTCTCCATCAATAGCTCGGGCCACGCTGACAGCACGCCTGGTTTTACCGGATGCCGTAGGCCCGACGATAGCTACAACAGGTTTGCCTTTGTTCATCATCCTTTACCCGTTTTCAGATGTTTGGCAAAAATCTTCTTCAGCCTGAATCCAAAGCAGTCTTCATTGTTTCTGGCAATATTAAGCCAGCGGCGGTCATTAAAATCCACCTCCCAATTACGGATGTCGCGAAGCCTGAATGTGGGTTTATAATGCTTGATTTTATACAGCCTACGCCCCTCCTTGTCATATGTTTTCCATGCCATTGAGATATTATAGACACGGTCGATTTCCGACACGAGGTCGCGGGTAAGCAATCCCTGCGATGCCAAATGGCACAGATTGCCCCATGTCATCCATTCCCCCTCCACATCTGATTCCGCAACAATATCGGCATTGTCTACAAAAGCGAAATAATGAAACATATTCTGATATGTAACATCATCTGGGCTTGAATAAATCAACTTTATTTCAGCATTGGATATCCCGGTTTTTGATTCAAATTCAGTTATCGCCGAATGGAGATTTTCCCTCTCGCGGTATGGGGTCCGTATAACCACAGGAGTATCGAATTTCTTTATCTTCGCTCCATTGGGATAATTATTAGCCGTGCCGTGGAACGTCAGGAAGATTTTGTCTGCCCATATAATCAGATAACGCATCGTTGTCGTTCCGGGGCGTTCAACAAAATGCTCCTCATTATTCTGACAGTAATATATCCACATTGAATAATACCTTCCACCAAGATAAATCAGCGACAAAACATACATCGCCAATGGAAGCCACAGGAAAAAGAACAGATCCGCCCGGTTGAGATTGACATTGACATAATGCACAAGATAGTAGCCCCAGTCAACGACACTCAGAAGCAACGACAACAAAAACAGCAATGAAGTCTGATACCGCCATTCTTTGCGGAACAGCAATCCTGGAAAACCATGCTCTATAACGTTTCCATAACGTGTATGACAATCGCGGCACACTTTCGGCTCTTTACCCCTCAACAGATGCCAAAGGGTTACAAGACATGCCACCGGCGCTGTAATCAGGATGGAAATCAATGGGGTGTCCATTGTATAGGGCTGCCCTGTAAGCTCATGTTTCACTCCTCCACGGCTGAAGAAATAGATTACAACAAGTGCCACTGCAGTTATGAGCATAACCGACGACACCTCCTGAATCAGACGGGAACAAGACGGGATATCACGTTTACGCAAAACTGAATGCACCCATTGCAAAGCTATATAACAGGCTATGTTGATCGGTGCCAGCCACTGCTTGGGCACTATAGGGGCGAGCATAGTCAGCATCGTAAGAAAACCGACTGCCACAGCCCAGTTCCGCCACAATCCGAAAATCGCGATTGTCATACCCTCCCTACGTTGGTTTGATCTAAACATTGTAGAATCTCCTTCCCCTGGTTTTATTGAATTTTAAAGATTGACCTTGAAATATTCCACCATGCGTCCATAAACCAACGCACGAGCATCACAGCCATAAATGGAATGGTTCATGTTAGGAAACAGGAACATATCGCAATAGCGGTCAGCCTCCTGCAGCTTCCCGACAAATTCAATCGTGTTCGACAGATGAACATTGTCGTCGGCAGTCCCTGACATGATTAACAATCGGCAATTCATTTTGTCAGCTCGCATGACAGGCGCCCCCGCATCATAGCCTTCTGAATTCTCCTGAGGGGTCAGCATATAACGCTCGGTATAAACCGTGTCGTAATAGCGCCATGAGGTAACCGGAGCTATCGCAACCGCAGCTTTGAACGGACACTCTGTAGAGGTAGCGCACATAAGGGTCTCATATCCCCCATAGCTCCAGCCCGCAATACCTATGCGGGCTCCGTCGACAAACGGCAAAGAAGCTGCGTATTTTGCCACATTCAACTGGTCAATAGTCTCATAATAGCCTAAACGCTTATACACCACATCACGGAATTGGGTGCCACGGCCCCCTGTGCCACGACCGTCAACGCAAATGACCACAAAACCTTCTTTGGCGGCATAATAATCCCAATCCATTTTCCATCGGTTAACCGCTTCCTGTGATCCCGGGCCACTGTATTGCCACATAATTACCGGATATTTCTTTGATGCGTCAAAGCCTTCCGGCTTAATCATATAACCATTAAGGGTTGTTCCATCAGACTGCATCGTGAAGAATTCCTTTTTCGCCACGCCTTGGTAATTAGAGCTATAACGAGAATTATCCTCCAATATACGTCCACGGTCTTTCTTGCCCTTCATGGCAAATAGCGTATGCACTGGAGGAGTCAACGCATCACTGTAGTTAACAACATAATAGTTCATCATGCCAGTGAAAACTGCGCTCCCCCATCCGGTTTCAGGGGAAAGAGCCTCTGTGCGTTGACCGGTTTTATCCGTACGGTAAACCACCCTGTTTATGGCATTAGCTGGTGTTGCCCCTGTAGATGCAGGAACCGCTTGATAAAACGCCCGGCCAGAGGCATCCTCGCCATAATAAGCCGTCACATCCAGACCAGAGGCCGTCTGTTGGCGTTGCAGTTGGCCGCCATATGTGTATTTGTAAGCCTGATTAACACCTGACCGTTCTGACAGCACCGTAAAACCATCACTGTCGAAAGATATATCTTCATAGGCCATCGGATTGAGCCAGGCCTTCGCTTCCTCAACAAGGATTGATTTTGAAACTGTCGATTTCGGATTCGATGCATATATCTCCATACGGTTCTGGGCACGGTTCAATGTCACAACCATCAGTTGCGGCTCCGTTCCCCCTCCGAAAGCAATCTTCGGGATATATTCGATTTCAGGATCTTTAAATGCAATCTCCTTGGTCTTACGGTTATCAACATCATAACTATACACACCTACCCTCGAATTAGGCTTACCTGCAACAGGATATTTATAAGTGAACGCACCCGGATAGAGAGCATATTCCTGTTGCGGCTCACACCATCCTTCATAGAGGCTGAAAGTGAACGTAGGCACATTGCTTTCATCAAATTTAAGGTAACACAATGTCGAACCGTCGGGCGACCAGGCCATAGCGTTGACCATAGCGAACTCCTCCTCATAAGTCCAATCAGGCAAACCATTTATTATGCTGTTTTTCAATCCGTCAGTGGTCACCTGGACTTCAGAATCATAATCGATTTTTTTGATATGGATATTATTATCCACTACAAAAGCCACCATGCGGCTGTCAGGAGAAAACACCGGAGATTGTTGCAGCTCATAAGTCTTTGAAAGAGGTCTGAGTATATTGCGTTTTATCTCAAAAACATAATACGAGGCCTTGAACGAATGCCTGTAAACAGGTTCTTTCCCAGTGTATATCAACAATTTTGTGCCGTCAGGGCTGATTGTGAAGTCTTCAATCGACATAACGCTGCTTTCCCGCGTATGGCTGGCATCAAGGACCACACCCTCTTCTTTGCCCGAAGCTGTATTATATCTCACAATCTTCTTGCCACTTTCGTCAAGCATAAGATAACTTTCTCCATCTGGCATGAATTTCATCTTGCCTGGAGAAGCCGGACTATTAGCCGGATAAACATATTTGGCAATCTCATTAACCCTTATCAATGATGCCCGATCCGCCGCCGACAAATCTTGGCTTATCGCCATGACAAATCCTAACGGCATCAACGCCATACCAATGGCATGTTTCCCTATTTTAATCATATTATCCATTCTGTCAGTCATTTCTTAGAGTGTATTGAATTTAACGCTTGAATCACCACAACGACATTTGCGCCGGATTCTCAGGCGTCTGCTTCCGGGGCGGTTCTTTATACCCGAATTCCTGAACCGAAGCGTCTGTTTTTGAATCGGCTTTACCGGCCGGTGGAATTGAAATCAACCAATCGGTATCTTCCAACGTATCATCAATCGCAGAAATCTTGAATTTCTTCTGCGTATTTTTCCTTTTTTTACCGGAATCTTTTTTTGCAACAGGCTTATGTTCTTCGGCAACCGAAATCTCAAATGATGTGCCCCCGGTTTCAATCTCACCGGTTATATCCACACTGCTATCGTCATGCTGATAAAGAGGTTGCGGTTCATTAACATGGCTACGCTGTATCTTCAGACGGTCTATCTCCGACCTCAGTGCACTTTCCGATTGAGAATGTTCATATATGTTATTTTCAATGGTTTTACGCAATGAATCCGTCACATCCTCCAACCGTCTGATTGCATCATCCTTCTGCCTGATTGCATCAGCATATTCTTTATTTTCCAGCTCAAGCTGCCTCAAGCGTTCAGACTTCTGCAGAATCTCATCTTTCTGCTTATGCAGAAACGCCTCGTTATTCTGGCGCGCTTTCTCAAGCGCATCAAGCTGGCGGTTCATCTCTTCAACCACTTTCAGATTTTCAAGACTCTCGCCAAGTCTTTCGGCAGTTGTCTGGTGTTCGACTTTCAGTGACAGATACTCCGCTGATAGTTCCTCAACCCTTATCTTTGCCGATTCAAGTTCAGACCTCATTTCATTCATCTTACCGGTCTCTTCAACCAGCGCCTTCTGGGCATCATCTAACTTTTGCCGCAATCCCGCGTTTTCTTCACTCAGCATCACTGCCCGTGAGGTTTGCTCCCGGGCTTTCTCCACAGCTTCAGCAGTGCGTTTGTTCAGATCGCTCAGCATTGCATCGCCCAAATCATCCTTCATCTTTGATTGCTCAAGCGCATCCTTCAACGATGAAATCTCATTCTTTAGGTTTTCAACCTCATTTTCTGCGGCTTCCTTACGGTCAGCAAGCTCTTTCTGCGCATTCTCAAGCCCGGCAGCAAGTTCAGCTATCTTGGCTGCAGCCCCCCTGTCGGTTTCTGTCTGCTCATTACCCAATACCTGCGTAACACGAAGTTTATTCACCAGGCTTTTATTTTCGAGAATATACTGCTCATTTTCAGCCGATATGTCAGCCAACTGTTTCTCAAGTTCTCGCACCTTGTCGGTAAGCGCCCGTTTCTGTCGCTCTGCACTAAGTTGTTGTTTTTTAGCTTCAGAACTGTCTTCAACTTCTTTCGATGCCATGCTTTTCAAGGAGTCAATCTCCGCCAGCAGTCGCCTACGTTCTTGTTCCCATCGGTTATTACATTGCTTCACGGCCTCATTCTCAATCCGTTCAAGATATTCTTTAGCCGACGCATCGAGCCGTTCATAAAGATATTCCTTTTGCGACTTTTCATCAACGGTTTTCTGCAGGAACTCAGGAAGGGACTCATTGAAAACCGTCAGCACTGAATCGAAAATTTCAAGTTGCATCTGTTTGCGAGTATCGATCTCACGATTCTCCTGCATAACCGCCGGCTTATCAGACATCACATCCGGCCTTTGTATCGAATTAAGTTCAACATTCTGCATAGCAATTGTTTCCTGCCTGTCGCGCAAAGGAGTGACACGCGCATCCACACCCTCTGCCGTCTCCTCATCAGACTCCGACTGGCTGAAACCTAAAGCATTCCTGAAATATCTGAAAACACCCATTATAATAGTCGTTATTATGAATCGAACCATACGCAACGTTTCCGGAAGCTAAACTGAAAGCATCCTTCGCTACGTATGTCACTATTCAACAAAATTAATAAAAAATCCCCGGCTTGCCCCCACATACCGCATAAAAAAACGCAATCTTCTGAAAATTGTCAGAAGATTGCGTCATGCTTCCTCTATGCATATTTATATCATGGCTTTTTAACAACGCCATTACCCTTTTTACCGTCAATGCCTATAATCAGAGGCTGTTCAAATGCCACAAGCCTCAGATGCTCACTCTCGTATTCAGCCGGAAGGGAATCAAGGCCATCTATATCAACAAAATCATCACTTCCATAAGGATCAACGGTGAAATAACCAACCCCGAAAGAGGTCAGATTCTGAAAAAAATGGGTACCTTGGCTTGGCTCGATACGGAAATTCTCCAACGCAGTTTCAACTACGAGCCGGGCTCCTGCAATGTCAGCCCACTTTACCGGTATGCCTAAAGCATTATCACTTGAGCCCCAGCGGCCCGGGCCAATCAAAACATACCCTTCATCATGTTCAACAAACCTACGGTTTATCGAAGCGATCTCTGCAGCAATATCCGAATTATGCAATGATGTGAAGGTCTGTGGACGCACATACAGTATCTTCCTGACATTATCTGTCATACCATGTCCTAATGCCCTTCCGCTCTTTAATAACAGAGCTTCGTCGGGCAACCCCATCACCTCTTCGTCAACGTCCTCTTTCCTGTCAATTATCGGCCTGATCTGCAGCCAATATATCCTTCCGTTCAATTCCCCTTCATTCTCAATATTACCGGCAAACTCTATCTCCACCGGGCGTTGCATTGCCTGTTGTCCTTCTGTCAGCATAAAATTGACAGCTTCCGCCAATGGGAATGCGCCATCTCGCAAGATGTTGGCAAAAGTCACGACTTTACGCCCCGGCCCGGCCGCACTGTCCCTGATAAACACGTCATTGGCATCATATGTCGAAACGGTCAGACGCAACGCATCGGTGTCCTTGAAATCCTGCACACTCTTCCGGGTAAGATTGAAACTGTCATCAACCTTGAAATCATCTGAAATCTCATTCAGATTCAAACAATACAATTCACGCTGCGTGTCGCGCAAAGCCAGATCAAGAGTTGATGTCTGCAACACTTTATGAGGATATCTTGGCGAAAAACGCAACGCCCGCCCTCCATCAACAATATATTTTCCCAACCCTACGGCCACCTCGGCAACCCCCTCTTCCGGCAACTCCTCGTTCAATGGATAATAATTGAGAGAACGTCCCACCCCTGCAAATGAAGGGAAATAATATCCATCATAATCCTTCCCCACAACCTCCTGTATAATCACAGCCATCTTTTCCTGGTCGATAACATTCGACGTAGCCGTCATATATGCCTTGCTTTCTGCATAAAACACCGACGCATAAACACCCTTGATGGCATCAGTAAGAAGCCTGATCATCTCCTCGCCATCATCAACATGTGGAATCATATAGGTTGAATAAACTCCTGCAAAAGGCTGATAATGGGAATCTTCAAGAATACTTGAGCTTCTGACAGCCAACGGACGGTCAACAACCTCTGTCAACGCTTTCAGATCATCGCGCACCCTGGCCGGAAGTTTGGCTTCCAAAAAGACCCGCAATATTTCTTCATCTGATGCATTGCTCAGCGCCATTGGGTAAAGGTCGTTCTCAGCCATGAACTCATCGAAAATGTCAGTACACAACACAACCGTTCTCGGAATGGAAATCGACACTCCGGCGAAGTTATCACATTCAGGATGTTTTTTTATTATCGAATCAATAAACGCCAGGCCGCGCCCTTTACCTCCTAACGACCCCTGCCCTATCCTTGCAAAATTAGAATAGTAATCAAACCTGCCTTTTTTGAATTCCGCAACAACGCCACGATTTTTCATCTTGCGATATTTGACAATCAAGTCGAATATCAGCCGTTTCACAGCCGGTGCCTCTTCAAGCGAATTAAACCTGTGGGACCTCAAGGCATCTGCAATGGGAAACATCGCCCGGGAATAAAGCCACCGCGAAATATCGTTCCTACACGCATGATAAAGCAATGACGATGAAGGAATGTCGAACACACGTTTCTGCAGCTCGTTTATACTCGACACTTTCATTATCTCGTCACCCGTATTGGGATTGATAAACGAGAAATCGCCGAATCCGAAACTTCCCATTATCGCTTTCCCAAGGTCCACAGGCAGTTTTTTTGAAGTCTTATCAAGAAAAACCCCATCAAAATCCCCCACTTTATCACGATTGCCGCTCTCGGTCGATTCCACAATTATAGGCAGATATGGGTCTTTTGATCTGACATATCTGGCAAATCTTAAGCCCGCCTGCGAATCTTTATCCCCATTACGCTTAAACGACACATCAGTTATTATGCCAAGCATTTGATCGGAAAACTTCGCATAAAGCTCCATGGCCTCCTCATAATCCCTGGCAAGGATAACCTTTGGACGCCCTCTCATGCGCAGCATCTTCTCATGTTCGTTCAATGCTTCAGTTGAGAAAATAACACTCTGCTTCAGAAGGAATTTATAAAGATGCGGAAGAATCGACGAATAGAATCTTATGGAGTCCTCAACCATAAGAATCATCTGCACACCAACTTCAAGAACGTCATTATCCGCATTTCTCTTATCCTCAATCAGCTTTATGATGGCCAAAAGCAAATCAACATTCCCAAGCCATGAAAACACATAATCGACTCCGCTGAAGTCCTCCTGCGACAATCTGCGTGACACAGATTTTGAGAATGGCGTCAACACCACAATAGGCACTTCAGGAAAGCGTTGTTTTATATTCTTAGCCTCAATAAACGTTTCGCTTATATCCATGCCGGGCATGGCAATCACCAAATCAATCGAGCGGTCTTCCATCACATTAAGAGCCTCTCCGATATGCGCCACCCGGGCTATGCGTGGCGGCGACGAGAGATGGAGCGACACATATTCGTTATACAGCTGCTCATCAACGCGCCCATCCTCCTCCATCATAAACGTGTCATAAGGCGATGCCACCAACAGCACATTGAAAATACGACGCTGCATAAGGTTCTGGAACTCCGTGTCTTTCAGATAAAGCTGACTCAATGGTTTCTCGTTCATAGCAAAGATATAAGTTTGTTGCAAATAAGTATTAGCTAAATCTCCCTGAATCAGTCTGATTCATGCCAACTACTGCCCAAGGCATTTCAACCGCCTTATAGCATCCTCCGGTTCCGTCGCAGCAAACACATAGCTACCGGCAACCAATATGTCAACGCCGGCAGCTGCCAGCAGCCGGCCTGTATGTTCATTCACTCCTCCGTCAACCTCGATCTTTGCATGCGAACCGTAAGAGTCGATCATCCGGCGCAAACGGCGAGTCTTAGCCAATGTATTTTCAATGAATTTCTGCCCACCGAATCCCGGATTGACCGACATAAGTAAAACCATGTCAAGCTCCCCTATCACATCCTCAAGCATCACAACAGGAGTCGACGGGTTTAAGGCCACAGCCGCCTTCATACCGGCATCCTTAATAGCCCTTACCGTACGGTCGAGATGCACACAAGCCTCCTGATGCACATTCATTATTGTTGCGCCGCAATCACGCGCCATCCCGATATAATTCTGAGGGTTGGCAATCATGAAATGCACGTCAAGCGGCTTTTCAGACCGCTTTGCCACAGCATTTATGATTGGAAATCCAAACGATATATTTGGCACAAAAACGCCGTCCATCACATCAAGATGAATCATATCGGCCTCACTCCGGTTCAGCATCTCGATTTCAGCATCTATTCGGCCGAAATCTGCCGCCAACAATGATGGGGATACTAACATGATTGGTTTTATTTATCAGAGATTATTAAAAACAATAGTTCGGTAAAATTTGCATATTCAATTGAATATCAATAAGATGCAACAACAATTCAATATCAATGCAAACTATTGTGTATCAGTGCGATACAGCTATGCCTGCTCAAAAATTAC
>Ga0073908_1004439_pt1 | contig 12671 bp, 4 predicted proteins | sample MucameincwithD2O_FD_65484 | JGI IMG/M metagenome (GOLD analysis project Ga0073908, IMG submission 65484) | Mouse cecum microbial communities from Vienna, Austria - Mucus amended microcosms incubated with D2O | ecosystem: Host-associated > Mammals > Digestive system > Large intestine > Cecum...
GTTACCGCCGCACCAATCGCGACATATGCCGCGCCGCGCAATGATAACAATTGTGATAATCCTATATATAAAAAGAATCATCCCTACGAATGTAAAAAGATTTCCAAGGGCTGGATTGGTGCCGGCCTGGCACTGGGCGGCGCCGCGGCCGCGGGTGCCGCGATGGCTTTTGCCGGCGGTGGCGGCGGTGGTGGCGGCGGCAATGACGCCGGCCCGATGCCGACAATGAACGCATATGACTATGTCGGTGCCGACGTCAGCGCAGCCCACGTTGCATCTGTTATGTCCCGCGAAGACTATGACAAAAATCACGCACAATACGACAGCATACGCCTGGCCTATTCTCTGGCACGCGGATATACCGGCAAGGGCTCTACTATCGCGGTTCTGGACGCTGATTCATGGCATGGCAACGCGGTGGCGGCCATTGCCGCGGGCCCGATTGCCGCAGATGCAACGGTTGAAAAATACAACATTGCCGGCGCTAATAATAAATTCTTTTCCTATGCCGAAATTGGTGATGTTGTGGCACGCGCCGCAAATGCCGATATTATAAACGCCAGCTGGAATACAGAAATGCGCGCGACCCAGATTCGTTCACGCCAGCAGCTGGAACGCCTAACCGATAAAAACTTTATCGATAACCTGGCCGCCGCCGCGGGCAACGGCGCAATCTTCGTATGGGCCGCCGGTAACGAAGGGCTTAGCCAGTCTGGCGCGCTGTCTGCGTTGCCGCGCGTTGTACCTGAGATGAAGGGCCACTTTATCAATGTTGTTGCATGGGATGATACGCGCGGAGGCTTGGCCGATTACAGCAATGCATGCGGCGAAACAATGGAATATTGCATCACGGCGCCGGGAACCGGCATCGACAGCGGAAATCGCGTTGTCTCAGGCACATCTTTTGCCGCCCCGATTGTATCGGCCGCCGTCGCGGTTATCCGTGAAGCATTCCCATACATGACCGCCCCCCAGATAACAGACCTGTTGCTGACAACGGCACGCGATTTGGGCACGCCGGGTGTTGATGCCGTATATGGCCACGGAATGCTGGACCTGGAACGTGCAACACGCCCGGTGGGTGCCGCAACGGTACCGCTGGCCGCGGGCGGCAACGCGCCGTTGCGCGCGGCACATGTGCCGGGCCAAATCGGCCGCAAACTGCGCGGGGCCGATTTAAAACTGGCGTTTGTTGACGACTATGGCCGCGCGTTTGAAACAAACCTTAACGACCATATCAAAATCAAAAATCACGGCCGCGCATACGAACACCTGCGCCACCCCGCCAAGACCAGCGCAAACGCAGGCCCGATTGAATTCGGTTTCCGCCGCAGTGAATTCCTGGCCGCGGACGGCCTGTTGGGAACAGACGAACACACAACCATAACATTTATCGCCTTAAATCAAGAATTTGATGTTGGCGGCGCGAAAATATTCCTGCGTCCGGAAGTCGGCGCGACACATCCGCGCGGCCGCACGGACTCCATGATTACAAAATTTTCCAGCATATATACCGCATCTGTATCCGCCGGTGCACAAATTGGCGACTGGCGCGCGAATGTTTCCATGACAGACATGATACTGTCGGGCGATATGCATATGCGCATGCCAACAGGCCGCGCGGCCAACGGCGCACTGATGTTCCAGGACGCATCAGCATCCCTGGCCGGCGCCGCGGCGGTTGAATACTCGCTGACGTACAAATTCGTAACAGCGGCATTCGTTGACAACCCGACCGGCACAGACGAATTCTTTATCCTGGCAAAACGCACGATGGCGTTTTAATCACGCAACAGGTGCGGATGCCACCGGCGCAATACCATTAAGTTCTATAAACTTTGTCAGTGTATCGCGATGAACGCGCAGACGCCGTGCAATCTCGTACTTGCTACTGCCATTGCTCAGCTTTTGTATAATATATTTCTCGCGCCCCTCCAGCTTGCATGCGTTACTGCTGCCGCGCGGACGGCCAACATGCTTGCCCTCTGACTTTAAACGCGCCAATGCCTCTTTTGTGCGCTGGGAAATCAGATTTCTCTCAATTTCTGCAGACAATCCAAACGCAAATGCCAAAACCTTGCTGGTTATGTCTGAACCCAGCCGATAATTATCTTTTATCGTCCATACGCGCGCACCAATATCCATGCAATGATGCAAAATGCTCATAATCTGCAACAAATTACGCCCCAGTCGTGACAATTCGGATGCGATAATCAAGTCATCCTTTTTAACCTTCTTTATCAAGCGCCCCAGTTTTCGCTTGTTTAAATCCTTGGTTGCGGAAATTGTTTCCTCTATCCAGCTGTCTATTACCAAGCCCTGCTTTTCGCAAAAGCGCTCTATTTCAAAACGCTGGTTTTCAGTTGTCTGATGGTCTGTTGAAACACGTATGTAACCATATATCATGATACTATTCCTTTTGTCTGTTGGCATAAAAACATTGCCCTCCGGACTGACGCACATGACTTTTATAACACACTGTTTTAACTAAATAATTAGGAATCTTATGAAAACTGCATCAAAACCAATAAAAAACTTGTATTTCCGGGCTTTGCGATTTAAAATAATTTTCGAATGGAAGGGCAAAACATGAAAAAATCAAGAATAAATTCCGGAAAACAGGTAAAAAATCAGCCAACCGCCATAAAAAAAATATGGAAAAAAACGATTATTTCAGTTCTTACCGTTATCGGTTTGGCCGGTGTGATATATGCCCTGACGACAATAATTGGAAAAAGCGACCGGCCCCGATTTGAAATATCGGTCACTGCGCCGACCCCGTCCGTCTTTTCAGACAACGCCGCCGCTGATTTTATAGGGGTCGCGGCAATACCGGAACCAAACAACAATCGAGAAATCGGAATGCCTGGCGAACTTGTATTATTATATGACCAGGTATCCGGCGATTACGCCCCCGCCCTGCGCATGGATTTAACAGATGCAGACATTGAATCCGGCGTAAAGATAGACCCGGCCATCCAGGGAACATGGATGCGCCGCGGACCAAATGCACTAGTTTTTCGCCCAAAACACGAACTGCCCGCCGATACCAAATTCACAGTAAAAATAAATCCAAACATATTAAACACCGAAATACGCGCAAATACATCCCGCATAGCATTTACAACATCTGATATTGTCGCAACAGTCGAATCATTTAACACATATCCCGCCGCCGACAAATCTGTAATCGCGGCCGCGGTAATATCATTTAATTATCCCGTGGACACAAAAAAGTTTTCTGATCGTGTAAAAATGCGACTGGACGGCAAACACATTGAATTTAATGTAAAATTCGATCGATTTCACAGAACGGCAATTATAACATCCGCACCGGTTGCCATAACCGACGCCCCCCAGGTTCTGCGTATAAAGCTTAACCGAATTCCAGCCGCCACGGGCGATGCAATGACGCAAAAAGTAACAGGAAACACAACAATAGAATCTGCCGACAACATATTTAAAATATCTGAAATAAATACCACTGTTGCAGATGATTCAAACGGCACGCCCCAGCAACTGTTATTAATAGACACGACATCCGCCGCGGCCGACAACACAAAATGGGCCCAATATATAGAGCTGTTTTTGTTGCCACGAAACCGCGATGGAAGCACAGACCAGGAAAAACCGCACAGCTGGGCCGCCGATGAAATTACAGATGCAGTAATAAAAAAATCAGAAAAACTGGCACTTAAGAAAATTGATTTTGAAAATCCGACCGGCACATACCAGTATGCTTTTTCGTACGATGTATCCGAAAAAAGCGACAGGTTCATTTATGCAAAAATTCTGCCCGGATTCAAATCGGCCGCCGGCTTTGAATTAAAAAACGGCGCCGGCCGCGTATTAAAGGTCCCCTATCCTGCACGCACGGTAAAAATCGCGGGCAGTGGTGCATTATTAGCACTGGGGGGCGAAAAAAAGCTTGGGATTGCGGCACGCGGCGGGGCCGATGCGGCATACGTAAATCTATACAAGGTAAAGTCTGAGGAAATAAATCATCTTATATCTCAAACATATAATGTGTTTGGCGCAATAGAGTTTAAATCTTGGTCTTTTGATACATATGATATGTCTGTTGTTTTCAAAAAGCGTATCGGCTTTGCTGATACATCCATGAAACGCGTCAACTATGCATCCGTAGATTTGGGCGACTATTTGGATCGTACTAACTCAGACAAGACAGGAATCTTTATCATTCAAACCGGCCCAACACAATCCCAAACAGATTTCAGCGACCGCCGTTTGATATTACTGACAAATTTTGGCATTATCCGAAAGGTAAATCTAGACCAGTCATCAACCGTATTCGTTTCCGGTATAACATCCGGCACACCGGCCGCCGATATAGAAATATATGTATTGGGGCGCAACGGAAACCCCGTATGGGCCGGTAGAACAGACGATACAGGTCGTGCCAACATACCGGCACTGCCCTGGAATGAGTACAAAAACGAAAAAGCACCGGTTGCCATCGTGGCACGCAATGGCGATGATGTCTCTTTTATCCCGTACGACAGTCCATACGACAGACACGTTGAATATTCCAAATTCGATATAGACGGCGTATACGCATCACCGACGACATCACTAAACGCATTTATGTTCACAGACCGCGGAATATACCGCCCGGGCGAAAATTTGATGATAGGCGGAATTGTAAAACGCGATAACTTTTCAGGCATTCCCGGCATACCTGTTAAACTGGAAATGCGTGACGCGCGCGGACGCCTGGCGCTAGAAAAGACATTTTCATTAAACGCGGACGGAATGTTCGATATCTCGTATGATATATCTGAAAATGCCCCGCTGGGCGAATACAATATCCAGCTGTTTTCGCTGAACGCGAAAAACAAGCCGCAAGAAATATTGGGCTATACCAGCTGTCGTGTTGAAGAATTTACCCCCGACAATTTAAAAATAAGCGCCACTATCGCCGGCATGACCGACAACGGCTGGTCGGCGGCGACAAATATTAACGCCGATGTTTCATTGCGAAACATGTTCGGCACACCGGCGGCCGACCACATTGTGGCGGCGCGTGTGATATTAACCCCGACAACATTCTCGTTCAAAGAATTTCCGGGATATAAATTTACAGACAATTTCATATCGGGCGGTGGAATGTCCGCAAATGCCGCCGGCAAAACAATAACACGCGAATTCAAGGATATAAAGACTGATTCCGACGGCCGCGCCATAATCGACATGGACATATCAGATGCAATATATGACAATTCGACATATTCCATGACCCTTATTGTCCAAGGATTTGAAAACGGCGCCGGTCGCAGTGTCCAAACAGCGCTAAGCGGTCGCATATCAAACGCCAAATATCTTGTCGGATGGCATGCCAACTCTGATTTGTCATATATAAACCGTGGCGCAAAACGCAGCGTTAATCTTATCGCGGTTGACCACACGGGTACGCGCACCGCGGCAACAGATATTGAAATGCGTCTGATACGCCGTGAAAATTTAACCAGCCTGGTAAAAGATGGCGCGGGATATTACAAATATCAAACTGTTTCACGCGACAAAATCGTTACCAGTGAAAACATATCACTGCCCGCAAACGGGATGGATATAAATTTAGACACCACAACGCCGGGAACATACTATCTGCAAGTTATGGACGCCGCCGGGCGAACAATGGCAAACATTGAATATTTTGTTACCGGCGACGTCAATACCGAACTGCGGTCTGATACCGTTGCACAATTACAGATAAAACTAAACGCACAATCTTATTCGCCCGGTGACAACATATCCGTAGCGGTTACATCCCCGTATGCCGGATATGGCCTTATTACGATAGAGCGCGACAAAGTTTACGCCCATAAATGGTTTAAGGCCGACACGACCCAGTCCGTGCAAAACATTGAAGTTCCCGCAGGATTTGAGGGAACAGGTTACGTAAACGTGTCGTTTGTTCGCGACATCAACAGTCGGGATATATTCACAACGCCATATACTTATGCGGTGGCGCCCTTTATGGCGGACACTGCGCGGCGCACAATCGGAATAAAACTGAATGCCCCGGAAACACTGGCGGAATCAAAGCTTACCGTTAAATATGAAACCAACCGCGATGCTCGTTTGATGATATTTGCCGTAAACGACGGCATATTGCAGGTCGCACGCTATCAGATTCCCAATCCGATAAAACACTTCTTTAAAAAAGCGGCACTACAGGTTGAAACATACCAAATCCTGTCACTGATACTGCCCGAATACAAAATACTGCATGAATTTGCAAAAACAGGCGGCGGAGATTATGACGACATGATCGGTGCGACGCCTGGTATTGCCAATCCTTTTGCGCGCCGCCTGGACAAGCCGGTCGCATTCTATTCAAAAATAATAACCGCCACGGCCGGCAAACCTGGCAGTGTAACATTTCAAATCCCGGATTCGTTTAACGGAACACTGCGCGTATTTGCCATCGCCGCCGGCGAATCCAGCATCGGCGCCGCCGACACGTCCGTTACAATCCGCCACCCGGTCATAGTCACAATAAACGCACCACTGGCCGTGGCACCCGGCGATAAATTCGATATAAATGCGGTTGTTACAAACCTGACCGATAATGAAAAGCCCCAAAAGTTTACTGTAAACGCTGGAACTTCCGCCGGCATAGATATAACCGGGCGCCCAATCTCAGACATTGAAATAGCCCAGGGCACGGATTCATTGGTAACATATCACGCCACAGCCGGCAACACACTGGGCTCTGCCGACATAGATGTATCTGCAAACGGCCCCGATTCCATCGGCCGTGCAGTTGCAACAATGTCCGTTCGCCCCGCGACACCATATATTACCAATATTCAAATAGGCCGACTGGACTCACAAAAAACAGTTCTGAAACCTAAAAAGCCGGATATGTATCCAGAAAACGCGGTACACAATTTGTATGTCTCATATGGCTCTGATGCGGTTGTCCGCCCATTGGTCGAATATCTGAACCATTACGAATGGAACTGTACGGAACAGATGATATCACGCGCCATTCCATACGCCGTCATCGGTTCCAGCAATATTCTAGGTATAACGAATGACATGGCGGCAAAAAAAATTACTGATACTGTTAATACTCTAAAAAATCGACAAAACGATGATGGCTCTTTTGCAATGTGGGCTGGCGGCGGCACGGGACGCAACAATGAGTCCGACGCCGATGCGGCATACATAACCGCATACGTTGTAGAGTTTTTAAACATCGCCCGCGACCGCGGCTACAACGTTCCACGCGAAATGGTATCGCGTGCGCTGGACTATCTGCGCACATACGCCGGAACGAATATCCGCGATGCACATGACGCGGCGGCACATGCATTTGCAATATATATCATTACACGAAACGAATTTGTCACAACCGCATACATCGGCCAATTCGAAGAATGGGCAAACGCCAATCTTAAAAACTGGCAATCAGAGCTGATGGGTGCATACATTGGGGCCGCATATTCCATCATGCACCAAGACGATCGCGCCGCATCCCTGGCATCGGCATACAAACCCGAAACACGGATAAAATACGAGTCCGAATTCAACAACACAGTTGCAAATAATTCTATTTACCAGTATTTGGCGTCACGCTATTTCGGTGCCCATCCATCACAACCGACACCGGAACAAATGAAATATATAAACAGTGGCCAATACACATCTTTCACGGCGGCATCCATCATACTGGGCCAGAGTGGCAACATCGGCGCATCAAACCAGATTACGGATTTACTGACCGTAACAGCCGACGGCACACCTGTTCACAGCGAAACTAAAAGCGGTGCATTTATTGCCAAAATCCCAACCGGCGCCAAGAAAATAGATATACGTTGCCCCGACTGTGGAACCAGCGTGGCGCCATTTTGGACAATAACCGCCCAGGGATATCCAACACATATCGCACATGCCGCCCAGGGCATGGAAATAACGCGCGAATATTACGATGTTGACGGAAATCGCATTACCAGCGCAAAAATCGGCGACCGTGTTTTGGTAAAAATATTTGTCCGCGCACGTGGGGACGTTAAAAACGTTCCCGGCGGCGTAATCGTGGACCTGTTGCCGGGCGGATTTATCGCGGATACAGAATCACTGCGCGGGGAATATGAATTTGCAGAAACACGCGAAGACCGCATCGTAATCTATGCGGATATAAATCGCAAAGAATCTGTATACGAATACATGGCCCAGGCCGGAACAAGCGGTACATTTACCATTGCACCCGTATACGGCCAATCAATGTATAACCCCGAAATACTTGCAATCGGCAATGGCGGAACATTCACGGTAATCAATGAAAGCAACGATTAGTTTCATTCGCCGGCACAAAATATGGTCCATATTGGGATTTATCATAACGATATATCTGGTTATACGCATATTTTTCATCCCCCCCATATTGTCGGACACGTATTTTTCCACCGCATTTTACGACCGCAATGGCCGCCTGATGCGGATGACGCTGGCAGCGGACGACAAATACAGACTCTATACCCCTCTAAAAGACATCGCACCCGATGCCGCCCGTGCAATAATTTTATATGAAGACAAATATTTTCGTATACACCCTGGGGTAAACCCGGTATCATTGGCAAAGGCGGCATCAGAATATCTTCGCAACACACCGCGCCCAATTGGCGCATCCACTATCACGATGCAGGTTGCACGCCTGCGATATAACCTCAATACCAAGCATCCTTTAGGAAAACTGAAACAGATTGCCGCGGCAATTTATATTGATGCATTTCATTCCAAAAATGAAATATTAGAAGCATACCTGAACCTGGCCCCATACGGCGGCAACATAGAGGGCATCGGGGCCGCATCCCTGATATTTTTTCAAAAACGTGCGGCAGATTTAACAACCATAGAATCAATAACATTGGCGGCAATCCCCCAGAATCCGACGCACCGTAACATATCAACACCGGGCGGTCTGGATAATATGATGCAAATGCGCGGGGATTTGGTGCGGCGCTGGACGGCGGCAAATGGCGACAATGCGGCACTGCGTACAATGTCCGGCATGCCGCTGGCGGCAATGAGTGTGCGCGACCTGCCCTTCAAGGCCCCCCACTTCGTAAACCGCATGGCGGCCCAACATGGCGGCGCACTGGCGGTGCGCGGAACAACAAAATCAGAAATAACAACTACACTGGATGTAATGCTACAGGACAAGTTAACCCGAACAATGCGCGCACAAATCAATCAGCGCCGCCGTTTTGGAATAACAAACGCCGCCGCGATTCTTATAAACTATAAAACAATGGAAACATTGGCATATATTGGCTCCGCCGATTATTTTGACAAGGAAATTTTCGGCGAAAATGACGGCGTACGCGCCAGACGCAGTCCTGGCTCTACGCTAAAGCCGCTAATATACGCCGCGGCGGCCGATGCAGGCCTGATACATTCCATGACATTGCTGAAAGATGCACGGGTAAATTTTGGCGTATATGCCCCTGAAAATGCAGACAACGAGTTTTACGGCCCGGTACTGGCGTACAAGGCGCTGACTCATTCGCGAAATATTCCGGCAATAAATCTGGTCCGTCAGCTGGGGGTGGCAAACTTTCATACACTGTTGGGTCACTCGGGCGTTACAAATTTAAAATCGCCGGGCTATTACGGAATATCTGTTGCCCTGGGCGGTGCAGAGGTATCAATGTGGGAACTGGCCGATATTTACTCAACAATGGCCAACCTGGGGTTGCGGCGAGAAATAAGAACTTCTACTGCAGATGATGATACACAAATCAGACAGCTGTTATCGCCAGAGGCATATTTTCTGACACTGGACATGCTGGCGCAACAAAAAACACACCATAAAAATATACCTTTTGCAAAAAAACATTCCATACCACTGCGCCACTATTGGAAAACAGGAACATCATCCTCATACCGTGATGCCTGGACGGCCGGAATATTCGGCGACTTTGTCCTGATTATATGGGTTGGCAATTTTGACGGCCGCCCCAATAACGCATTTTCAGGCGCAAAAACAGCCGCACCAATATACTTTGCAATGGCCGACAGCGTGCTGGAATATTATGCGGCACACGGCACACCGATAAAAAACAACAACTTTTTACGCGACGATTTAAATATATCACAAATAGATATGTGCCAAGACGTAGGCGGCATTGCCGGCACGCATTGCCCTGCGACACGACCATCTTATTTTATTCCGAGCAAATCGCCTATTGAAATGTCGTCAGTTTATCGCGCAGTACCGATTGACAACACCAGCGGCCGTCGTGCATGCAATCCCAATCCGGCCACAACGCATATGGCGGTTTATGAATTTTGGGATTCAGAATACCTGGACATGTTTCGCCGTGCGGGAATAACCCGTAACACCCCGCCGCCGTATATGCCTGGGTGTGATTTGGATACCATATCAAATACACGCAGCGCCCCCGTTATAACATCGCCGGCCGATGGCACACGTATCGTTATAGTCACAAACGAAGACACCGCCCAGGTATCATTCCAGGCCGCAACAGACATGACCGATGCAAAAATATTTTGGTTTATGGACGGTGCGGTAATTGGAACCACAAATTCAGGCGACACCATAACAGCCGACGTATCAATAGGCACACACACTGTCCGTGCGATTGATGAAATGGGCGCCGCCGCTGAATCGAGATTCACGGTCGTAAAATAGCCCCTCGCACCCGGTCGAGGTCAGTTTTATCGGACAATAAAACAAGGGGGCGCAATGCCCCCTTAAGAAAAATTGAACCGGATGTTTTATTTTTCGTTCTGGCCCGGAAATACATCCATGCCATCAAATGTTATATTACGGCGTTGGAAAGCCTTTGCCAGGTCAAATGCCTGAACCCGTGCCATTCCACGACGATAACCCGCCGCCTGCTGCATCGCAGCGCCCGCTTTATTAAACATATTTACCTTATCAGTCATTTTCAATGCCTCTTCAAAAACATCTCTCTGACACGCCCAGTTTATACCAACACTCGTTTTTTGTCAAGCATAATCGTAAAATTCCCGACTAAAATTCAGGAATTTCCGAACTTACTGGCCGCAACCATACATTCCGCATTCGTCGGCGGAAACCTCTGTTACCTCAATCGCGACGGGTGCCGCTGATTGTGCCCTGTCCTCGGAATACACCTCTTTTACAACGCGAACACGGCGGTTCTGAGCATTTGGAACACCATCCGGTGTCGGTACCGCCAAATCTTCTTCGCCCGCAGACACTGCGACAATCTGGCTGGCGGGTATGCCATATTTTATCAGCATATTCTGTACCGCCTCTGCACGACGCCCACCCAACGAATAATTATAATCCTTGGAACCGGATGTATCGGTATGACCGACCACAGATACCTTTATATTCTTGTTTGCCTGGGTTGCACCGGCCAGTTTACGGATTAAATCCTGATATTCCGGCTTTATAGTGGCCTTGTTGAAATCAAAGTGAATCTCAAAGACCTCTTCCATTATATGCTGGGACGGTTCCAGCGGAATCTGCTGAACCTTTATCATGGTTTTATCGTTCTGGGCGGCCTGAATCTTGTCCAGACGGGCGTTTATTGCCTGCAACTCTGCACGCATCGCCATCATCATATTTATAAACTCGTCACGGCTTACGAATTCGTCACCCATCATCGGAATCTCTGCGGCGGCGGCCGGGGCCTCTGCACGGGCGTTTGGCATCTGAACAACCGTGGTGCATTCATCATCAACACAATCCGTCAACGAATTATTATTTGCATTGTTGTTCAAACTGTTACTCATAGACTTGTCGCCGCCGTAAATATTTTGGTTAAACACCATCGGCTGAACCGGAACAGGATTAATCAGGTGCTCTGGAACATTTACATTATTAACGATAATAACACCTTCGCGGGCGCGTCCCGCACCAGTCATTGCAGACATATTACGCGTATCAGGATAATAATTTTGCGCATCCGCACGACGCGTTGTTGTCTCAACCGCAATCGTTTCCGTAGATGTCACTGTTTTTGTCGGACGCGGGCTTACTATTTTGCCGCCACGACAATCACGCAGTGCGGTCATTGTTTTGTTAAAACGCGTACGGCATTCGCGGGCGGTAGATTTCTGGCCGGATGCCGCCGCCGACAACCAGCAGTCAAATTTTGCCTGGGCCTCTGCGGCTAATTCCGGGTTATTCTCGCTGGCATCGTTTTTCAGCTCGTCCAATAATTCATTGTACGCCTGGCTAAGCTCAAACGCGGTCTGCTCATCATCTACGGGCCAGTTAGACAGCGTTTCCGGGAACGGTAATTCCCCAGAAAATGCGGCCACTGCCTTTTGTGCGAACAGTTCGCCCATATCGGCATATCCGCTGGTACGGGCATTATAAATGGCATAAGAGCGATAATTCATCGCCAACTGGTTCAGGAATGAATCCTTGTGCGGGGCAGAATAAACATCCAACGATTCCACATAATCAACAGTGGGCGTTGCCACAGGCGCATATTCGCCATTATTAGCGCCACGCATTGATGCACACCCGGCCAGTCCCACCACCGACGCCAGCGCAATCATACGCGCAATAACTAATGTTGATGCAACAGATTTGTTTTTCATCCCCGTTCCTTTATATATTATCCCCCTTATTATACGATTTTTAAGGGTCCGAGTAAAGCAGAAAAAACGCGGCATGT
>Ga0073908_1004441_pt1 | contig 12664 bp, 14 predicted proteins | sample MucameincwithD2O_FD_65484 | JGI IMG/M metagenome (GOLD analysis project Ga0073908, IMG submission 65484) | Mouse cecum microbial communities from Vienna, Austria - Mucus amended microcosms incubated with D2O | ecosystem: Host-associated > Mammals > Digestive system > Large intestine > Cecum...
GGCTGGCTGGACAAATTCCGCAGGCTTTGGAAAAATTGTGAGCGTAAACTCGTTATTTCTGCTCAGATTCTTACTTTCGCCCTCATTGCCATCCTCATCAGAAGATATTAAACAGGCTCTAAAATCATTCGCTATCGCTTCGATGATGACACCATTTCCGCCCTGGAAAAGATCGCCTGGTGGGACTGGCCGCTTGCAACGCAAAAGGCCCGCAGGAAGGATTTTGCCCTGCCGCCGCCGGAATTTGCCGCAAAATATCTGCCGGAGGCGGAGTGTCGGCTTGCAGAGCTTAGAGTCCGCGGGGGGGGGGCAGATGTGCGTGATACAAAGACAATTCTCTTTATTCCGGATTTCTCCGAGCCTCATCCTCTTTATCGCAGGGTATTGGACCAGTATTTTTCCCAGGACCGGCCCGCGCTGGAACTATTGATTTATTTGCCCCGAGCGGATTCCAACCGCAAAAACCTGCGCACGCTGGAAGCCCTGCTGCAGCAATATGAGTCGCAGGACTGTAATGTTATCCTACAGACAGGGGAAGATATTAACGAGCATATTCTATTTCAGCATACGGACTATTTTATCACCACCCGCTGCCGGGAAACCGTCTCCCGGACCTGTTTGGCGGACCTCTACGGGGTTAGGCTTCTCTATGGAACTGACGAGCCGGTTTTACCTTCTTCTATATTTGGATAAAAAAGCAGGGGAATTTCCCCTGCTTTTTTGCGCTTATGCGGGAAATACGCGGGACAAATCAACGGCGCACCCCTCTAGGACCCCCACCGGGACAGAGGCGGTCCCGGCGTAGACGGCGGCGGCGTGATATGCGCCATCCTCCAGGGTGTACACGGAGACGGTGTGGGAGACGGGGTCCACAATCCAGTATTCCCGAACCCCCGCTCGCTGGTACAGGTTGTATTTTACGAACCGGTCGTGCCGCTGGGTGGAGGGGGAGATAATTTCAATGATGAGGTCCGGCGCGCCCTTGCAACCCGCGTCGTCCAGCTTGTCCGGGTCGCACACCACAGTGAGGTCGGGCTCCACCAGGGTGTCCACCTGGGAGGGCGTGTCGCCATCCTGCTCAAACAGCCGCACCCCGAAGGGGGCATGGTACACCTGGCATTTCTTATCTTGCAGAAAATTTCCAATCTGTAAATAGAGGGCTCCGGAGACCTCCTGATGCCGCCGGGAGGGTGGGGCCATCATATGGGGCTGGCTGTAAATCAGCTCCACCCGCTCCCCCTCGTCCCAGGCCAGCACATCGGCGTAGGTCCATTGCTTTTCCTGCGGCAGCGCCATAATAACAAATCCTCCTATTTTTTCCGCTTCTGGGGCCGGATCAGACAGTGTTTCCCGTATCCGATCAGATCCTCCCGGCCCGTCTTGTGCAGGGCTTCCAGCACCAGTTTCCGGTTCTGGGGCTTGCGCCACTGCATCAGCGCCCGCTGCAGCGCCTTGTCGTGGGGCGTTTTGGGCACGAATACCGGCTGCATGGTCCGGGGGTCCAATCCTGTATACCACATACAGGTGGCCAGCGTCCCCGGGGTGGGGTAGAAGTCCTGGACCTGCTCGGGCATATGGCCCTCTTTATTCAGCCACTCCGCCAGCCGGACCGCGTCCTCCAGAGTACAGCCCGGGTGGGACGAAATCAGATAGGGCACCAGATACTGCTCCATTTTGTAGCGCTGATTCAGTTTTTGATATTTTTCCTTGAATTTTTCATAGACCTCAATGTGGGGCTTGCCCATATAGTCCAGGGTGTGGGCCACGCAGTGCTCCGGGGCCACCTTCAGCTGCCCGGAGATGTGATAGCGCACCAGCTCGGAGAAAAATTCCCCGGTGGGGTCCTTCATCAAAAAGTCGAACCGGATGCCTGAGCGGATAAAGACCTTTTTCACCCCGGGAATTTCCCGCAGGCGGCGCAGCAGACGCAGATAGTCCATGTGGTCCGCGTCCAGATTGGGGCAGGCCCTGGGGGCCAGGCAGGCCCGGTTTTTGCACAAGCCGTGCTCCAGCTGCTTCTGGCAGGAGGGCCGGCGGAAGGTGGCCGACGGCCCGCCCACGTCGTGGATGTAGCCCTTGAACCCCGGATGCCTGGTGAGGGCCTCCACCTCCCGGACCACGCTGTCGTGACTGCGGGCGGAGATCACCCGGCCCTGGTGGAAGGCCAGGGAGCAGAAATTGCACGCCCCGAAGCACCCCCGGTTGTGGGTGACGGAGAAGCGCACCTCCTCAATAGCGGGCACACCCCCCAGCTCGTCGTACATGGGATGCGGCTCCCGGACATAGGGCAGCTCCGCCACCTGGTCCATCTCCGGAGTGGTCAGGGGCAGGGCAGGCGGGTTGGCCAGCAGGTACTTCCGGCCGTGCTTTTGCACAATGGCCCGGCCAACAAAGGGGTCGTGCTCCTGATATTCGGTCATGTTGGCCCGGGCGTAGGCCCGCTTGTCCCTGGAAACCTCCTCAAAGGAGGGGACCTTTACAAAGGGAAAGGCGGAGACCTCCGGGTCCGCCACGCAGACGCAGGTCCCCCGGATGTCGGTCATTGTCTCCGGCTTCTCCCCGGCGGCCAGCCGCCTGGCAATCTCCTTCGTGGCCCGTTCCCCCATGCCGTAGGTCAAAAGGTCCGCCTGGGCGTCGAATAAAACGGAGCGGCGGACCTTGTCCTGCCAGTAATCGTAGTGGGCAAACCGGCGCAGGCTGGCCTCCAGGCCGCCGATGGCGATGGGGATGTCCCCAAAGGCCTCCCGGACCCGGTTGGAGTAGACCACCGAGGCCAGATCCGGCCGCAGACCGGCCTTCCGACCGGGGGAATAGGCGTCGTCCCGGCGGCGCTTTTTGGCGGCGGTGTAGTGGGCCACCATGGAATCCAGGTTCCCCGCCCCGATCAGCACCCCATACCGGGGCCGGCCCATGGCGGCGAAGGCGTCGGGGGAGGTCCAGTCCGGCTGGGCCAGCACCGCCACCCGGTAGCCCTCATGCTCCAGCGCCCGGCCAATAATCGCCGGGCCGAAGGACGGGTGGTCCACATAGGCGTCGCCGGTAATCAGCAGGAAGTCGTAATAGTACCAGCCCCGCTCCCGCATATCCTCTTGGGAGACGGGCAGAAACAGACGGCGGTCAAAGCTCATGCCTCCCCCTCCCCGTTGATCCGGGCGCACTGCTCCAGCAGAAAGGTCCGCGCCTGGGACAGCCCCTCCTCACTGATGGGGAACTGCACCGGCTCCTCCAGCTGGGCCAGGGTCCGGCACAGGGGGCCCTCCCACATCTGGATGCTGATCTGTCCCTCCTGGGGGACGATATAAAACCGGGCCCTGGGCCCGAAGCTGCCCGTCCAGGGGTTGCCATGCTCCCAGTGGGAGAGGGTGGGCAGAAACAACTCATGTTCCAAACAATTCAGTCCTCCTCGATTTCCGCCCCATACCGGCGCAGGGCGGCGCTGATCTCGGGCCAGCGGTAGCCCCGGCGGGCCAGGGCGTCGGAGGCCCGTTTCAGGTCCTTCGGCTCCCGGCTGCCCTTGAGCTTCTTCTCCAGAAAGGCGTCGATGGCGCCGGCGCTTTCCTCCTCCTGGAGCTGGGACAGGGCTTCGTCCCACAGCTCCCGGGGGACCCCCCTGTGATAGAGCTCGTCCCGGATTCGTTTCACCCCATACCCCCGCCGGGCGTAGGTCCGGACCACGTCCCCGGCGTACCGGGCGTCGTTGAGGTAGCCCAGGTCCTCCAGCCAATCGGCGATTTCCAGGGCCTTCTCTGGGGGACAGTTCAGCTTCTCCAATTTTTGCAGAAATTCCTTCCGGGAGCGGGGAGTATCCATGACCATGCGCAGGGCATGGGCCCGGAAATTCTCGTTTTCCACCGCCTGCACCAGCCGGTCCGCCTCCTCGTCTGAAAGCGCCCGGCCGGCGTACAGGGCGAAATCCGCGATTTGATTTTTCCCCACACGCAGGATGGACCCGTCCTCCAGCACGGCTAACCACCGGTCCCGGACCCGCCGGGAGGGCTTTAATTCCTGAATAATCACGCCTCGTCTCCCGGCGCGCCGTCCTCAAAATCGTCGGCGGACACGTCCACCGCCCGCCCGGCGGCCTTGGCGGCAATCTGGGACTGCTTGCTCATGAGCTTATAGGCGTTGGCCCGGATTTTGGCCTCCACGTCGGCGGTGACCTCCGGGTTTTCCTTGAGGTACTGCTTGACCGCGTCCTTGCCCTGGCCTAAGCGCACCTCGCCCATGTTGAACCAGGAGCCGGATTTTTGAAAAATGTCCAGCTTGACCCCCAGGTCCACCAGCTCTCCCCACTTGGAGATGCCCTCGCCGTAGAGGATGTCGAACTCCGCCTCCCGGAAGGGGGGAGCCACCTTGTTTTTCACGATTTTGGCCCGGGTGTGGTTGCCGATAATCTCGCTGCCGTTTTTCAGGGCCTCCACCCGCCGCACGTCGATGCGCACGGAGGAGTAGAATTTCAGGGCCCGGCCGCCGGTGGTGACCTCCGGGTTGCCGTACATGACCCCCACCTTTTCCCGCAGCTGGTTGATGAAAATGACAATGCAGTTGGTCTTGGCGATGGAGCCGGCCAGCTTGCGCAGGGCCTGGCTCATGAGCCGGGCCAGCAGGCCCACGTGGCTGTCCCCCATGTCGCCCTCAATCTCCGCCCGGGGCACCAGGGCTGCCACCGAGTCCACCACCACCACGTCGATGGCCCCGGAGCGCACCAGGGCCTCGCAGATCTCCAGTCCCTGCTCGCCGGTGTCCGGCTGGGAGATGAGCATGGAGTCGATATCCACCCCCAGGGCGCGGGCATAGGTGGGGTCCAGGGCGTGCTCCGCGTCGATGAAGGCCACCTCTCCCCCCCGCTTCTGGGCCTCGGCCACGATATGCAGGGCCAGGGTGGTCTTACCGGAGGACTCGGGGCCGTAAATTTCAATGATCCGTCCCTTGGGTACGCCGCCGATGCCCAGGGCCACGTCCAGGGCCAGGGAGCCGGTGGGGATGGCGTCCACCACCACCCCGGTGTTCTCCCCCAGGCGCATGATGGAGCCCTTGCCAAAATTACGTTCAATCTGGGCCACGCAGGTCTCCAGAGCTTTCTTTTTATCCGCAGCGGGAGCCGCAGATTCCACGGCGGCTTTTTTCGTTGCCAATTTCAATCATCCTTTCCTGGTTGATGGAAGCAGTATAGCATAAGTACAGTCCCAAAAAACGGACTTGCTTTAATTGTTGATGGTCCCCTCCACCACCCGCCAGATCCCCTGGGTGTCGGCGGTGGTCTGGATGCTCTCAAAGCCGTTTTCCGCCATAATCTTCTCCACGTCCGGGGCCTGTCCGATGCCCACCTCAAAAATCAGCGAGCCCCCCAGGCGGATGGCGTTTTTCCACTTGGCGGCGATGTTCCGGTAAAATTCCAGCCCGTCGGCGCCGCCGTCCAGGGCCATGCGGGGCTCGTAGTCCCGCACGGCGATGTCCAGCCCGCCGATGTCCCCGGTGGGGATGTAGGGGGGATTGCAGGCCACCACGTCAAAATCCCACAGATTGGCGCTGGGGGGCTCCAGGGCGTCCACGCACACACTGGTCACCCGGGCGTTCAGGTCGGTGCGGCGGATATTCTGCTTGCAGATGCGCAGCGCCCCCTCGGACAGCTCCGCCAGCACCACCCGGCAGTCGGGTACGTTGGCGGCGATGGCCAGCCCCACGCAGCCGCTGCCGGCGCACAGGTCCAGCACCCGGGCCTCCTCTCCGGCGGTCCGGGCCCGGAGAATGGCCCGCTCCACCAGCATTTCCGTGTCCATCCGGGGAATCAGCACGTCGTCGGACACGTCCAGAGGCAGGCCGTAGAACTCCCACTCCCCAATGATGTACGCCACAGGCTCCCCCGCCAGCCGGCGCCGGACCAGCGCGTCCACCCGCCGCTCCAGCTCCCCGGAGACATACAGGGCCATGTCCCGGTAAAACTGCTCCCGGGTTTTGTTGGCGGCGTAGCAGAGGATCTCCCGGGCCTCCAGCTGGGCCGAGTCGATGCCGGCCTTTTTCAGCCGCGCCCGGGTGTCTAAGAACAGGTTGTTGTAGGTGGTCGCCATTTTCCCTCACCTCTTTATAATATTACCAGGCGTCCGAGCCCTTCTCCTCCGGCAGAACCAGCTCCAGGGCCTTGATGCCCACCTCAATCATGGAGTCGTCCGGCTCGAAGGTCGTAAAATTCTGAAGCCACAGTCCAGGAGCGGTCAGCAGCCGGGTCAGCGGTCCGTCGTGCCGTCCCACATAGCGGTTGAACTCATAGCTTACCCCCACAATGACGGGCAGCATGGCCAGATGGGCCAGCATCCGCCAAAATACGTTGTGGACGGGCCAGATGGTAAAAATCACCGTGGAGACCAAAATGGACACGGCAATCACCACGAACAAAAAGCTGGTGCCGCAGCGGGGGTGGTGCCGGGGCTGTCTGCGGACGTTCTCCACCGTGAGCGGGAGGCCCGCCTCATAGCAGAAGATGGTCTTGTGCTCCGCCCCGTGGTAGGAGAAAACCCGTTTCATCTCCTTCATCCGGGAGCACAGGGCCAGATAGCCCACGAAAATCACGATTTTCAGCAGGGATTCCGCGATATTCCGGGCCAGCATGGAGTTTTCCCCCAAGAACCAGGTCACCGCCCCGCCCAGGGCCGTGGGCAGCAGAATAAACAGCCCCACGGACATGGCCAGTCCCAAAATCACCGCCAGAGTGAGGAAAAAGGACGCGGCCTTCTCATTGCCCAGCTTTTTTTCCAGCCAGACCTCAAAGGCGGAGGGTTCCTCCTCCGACTCCCCCTCCTCGGGGAAGAACTCGGCAGAGTACAGCAGGGCCTTCACCCCCGCCGCCATGGAGCCCCCGAAGTTGACCACGCCCCGGATCAGGGGCCAGCCCAGGATTGGGTATTTGTCCTTGATGAACTTCAGCTCACTCTCCTGAACCTCCAGCTCCCCGTCCGGGCGGCGGACCACTACGGCCTGCCTTTTGGGGCCCCGCATCATGATGCCTTCGATCAGGGCCTGTCCGCCGCACATGGTCTTAAAATTTTGCTTGCTTTGCATTTGGTTCCTTCTTTCATTCGTCGATGGGCAGGCGGACTGTCACCAGACAGCCCCCGCCGGGGGCGTTATCCACGTCCAGAATGCCCTCATGGCGCTGGACGATCTCCTCACACACGGCCAGCCCGATGCCGGAGCCCCGGGCCTTGGAGGAGCCCTTGTAAAATTTCATCTTTACCTGGGGCAGCTCCTCCGGGGGAATGCCCGGGCCGTAGTCCCGGATACGGATCACCGCATCGACGGAGTCCCGGTCCAGGGATACGTCGATGCGCTTCCCCGCTCCCCCATGCTTGGCGGCGTTGTCCAGCAGGTTGCAGAACACCTGCCGCAGCCGCTCCGGGTCTCCGGAGATAAGCAGCATTTCGTCCCTGCACTCCAGATAGTTCAGGGTGATGCCCTCCTTGCGGAAGAACTCCTGGTAGGTGTATACCGCGTCCTCCAGCTCCGACTTCAGGTCCAGCTTTTCCACAGAGAGGGTAAACCGCCCGTCCTGCATCCGGGAGAACTCCAGCAGCTCCTCCACCATGTTGGTCAGCCGCCGGGCCTCGCTTACGATAATCTCCATCCCCTTGTAAAATTCCGTAGGGGTCCGGATTTCCCCCCGCTGGATGGTCTCCGCCCAGCCGTTGATGGCGGTGAGGGGGGTGCGCAGCTCGTGGGAGACGGAAGAGATAAACTCCGACTGGGTGGTCTCCGACTGCTTGACCTTCAGGGACATATCGTTAATGGCGTCAATGAGCTCGCCGATTTCGTCGTCGTATTTTTTCTCAATCTGCGTGCCGTAGCTGCCCCCGGCAATGAGCCGGGTGGTGTGGACAATACTGGTGAGAGGCTCCACCAGAGAACGGACAAAATACAGGTTGGAAAAATACATCATGGACATAAATACTGTCATAATCAGGGTGACCACCGCCACGCCCAGGAAAAACTGCCGGTTGACCTCAGACATAGAGGTGACAAACCGGATGACCCCCACGATGGTTCCCTGGTAGATCACCGGCGCGGAGGCGGCCATAATGGGCTCCCGGGTGGCCGGGTCCCGGCCGGGCCACACCTGGGGGGTGCGCTGCTCCAGGGCGTCGCTGATGTCCGGGGTGCCGGGAGTGGTGCCGGCGGTGAGGCCATAGCCGGAGAAGAGCACCGCGCCGGTGGTGTCAATGAACTGGACCTCCAGAATGCTGCGGTCCTCAAAGTTGCTGATGTAGTTCTGGGCGGCGGTCTGATACTCGCTGCGGGTGTAGTTTTTAAAGGTGTTGGCGGCCAGCTCCGCCCGGGCGGACAGGTCGGCGGTGAGGGTATAGGAGTAGTAGGTCCACAGGGACACGGCGAAGGTGGCCCACAGCAGCACCATAATGAGGGCCAGCACGCCGATGCTGTTGAGCAGCCACCGCCGGCGGATGCCCCGGATTTTTCCCTTGTCCTGAAGCTCCACGCGTTTGGGCATAACTCAGCCTCCCCACTTGTACCCAAAACCCCAGACGGTATTGATGTACATGGGGCTGGTGGGGTTATCTTCAATTTTAATGCGCAGGCGGCGGATGTTTACGTCCACAATCTTCAGCTCGCCGAAGTAATCCTTTCCCCACACAGCGTCCAGAATTTCCTCCCGGGACAGGGCCTTGCCCTGGTTTTCCATGAACAGGCGCACAATGCCGTACTCCACCTGGGTCAGCTTCACCCGCTGGCCGTTTTTCTCCAGCGTCCGGTTGCGGATATTCAGCCGGAAGGGGGGCTGATAGATCTCGTCCGCCGGAAGGACCTCCGCTTCCCCGCCGGTGCGGCGGAACAGGGCGTCCACCCGGGCGGTGAGCTCCGCCGGGGAGAAGGGTTTGGTTACATAGTCGTCCGCCCCGGTCATCAGCCCCGTCACCTTGTCCATCTCCTGGGTCCGGGCGGTGAGCATGATAATCCCGATGCGGTTGTCCATGGCCCGGATCCGGCGGCAGACCTCAAAGCCGTCGATGCCGGGCAGCATAATGTCCAGCAGGGCCACCTTGATGTCCGGATGGTGCTCCAGGGCCTCCAGGGCCTCCTCACCGGTGCCGGCCTCAATGGTCTCGTAGCCGGCCCGCCGCAGGTTAATGACCACAAAGCTGCGGATATTTTCCTCGTCCTCCAGGACCAAAACCTTTCTCATGACAGTTCTCCTAATTCAATCGTTGGACCAGCTGGGCAGAATCAGGTGGAAGCGCTCCCGCACGCCCGCTTCGTCCAGCCCGCAGTCCCAGCCGCTGGCGTAGAAGGCGGCGGAGTAAATGGTGTTCGCGTCCTCCCACAGAATGAACCGGTCTCCGGTGGTGGCCCGGGTGGCCCGGTTGACGCCGGTGAGCTTATACAGCACCAGAAACCGGGTGGGCTCGGTCTCTGCGTCGTTCCACAGGGAGAAAATCACCGCCCGCTGGCCGCTGGTGACGTCGTTGCGGGAGATGGTCAGCCGGTTGCGCCAGTGATCGGGAATTTCCAGATACCAGCCGTCGGCAATGTTGTGGTAGGTGGTGCATACGGAGGAGCACTCGGCATAGCGGTCGTACTGCTCCCAATCCGTCAGCCAGAAGTCGCCGGCGTTCTCCCCATAACTGGGCAGGGCGCGCAGATGGGGAATTTCCAGCACCGCGTCCCCGTTGATGTCGGTCAGGTCCACCCCTTCGGGCAGGCGCAGCCGCTCCCGGCTCACCCCGGTGTCGGCATCCAGCACCACGTTGCGCACCTCATTTCCCCGCCAGGCCAGAATGTCCACCGCCTGGGCCCCATCGATCAGATCACTGGTGACATAAATGGCCGGGGTGGGCAGCTCGCCGGCCACATAGCCGGTGCGCACCCGGCGCAGGGCGGTAATTCCGTTGGACAGCCGGGCGGAGCTCTGCCGGCCCAGGCCGTCGTCCCCCCAGCCGTACAGGTCCAGGGTGCTGTTCTCCCCTGCCTGGTCCAGCCGCACCACCGCCACCTCTGTCTGGGTGTCCTCATCCAGATCAATCAGCTTATAGTCGCTGTAGTTGGTGGACAGCAGCTCCGTACCCAGCAGGCTGGACAGGGGAGGGACAGCCGGCCCGTCCAGACCGCTCTGTCCCCGGTGGGTCATGCGCTCATCCAGGGAGTAAACCCCCAGCTGATATACGCCGCTGCTCACCTGCCAGCTTACGACGACTTCCTTCAGGCCCTCCCCGTTCAAGTCCACATAGTCCACGGCGTTGATGGCGGCCCCGTCCCCCTCCAGGGCGGCGGTGACCCGGTAGCTCTCGTCCGGCTGGAGGGTGAAGAAAAAAATTTTCAGAGGCCGCTCTGCCCCGGGCAGGCGGAAGAAGGTGACGGCGGTTTCCCGCTGGCCGTCCCCGTCCAGGTCCTGGAGCTGCACCGTGGAGATGTGCTCTCCGGAGTAGATCTGGGCGTACTCCACCACGGCGGAGTATTCCCGCTCCAGGGCGGAGCGGACCTCATTGATGCGCTGGGTCAGGTCCTCATAGCCTGGAGAGCCCTCCGGCAGACGGTAGAGATCCTCCGCCAAACCGAACAGGCAGCCGGTGAGGGTGGCGAGCAGCAGCGCAATCCAGCCGCCAAAGGCCAAAATTCGTTTCACAAAGCTCCCTCCCCGCAAAAAATCAAATCTATCATACCATAAAGCGCGGAAAAAGGATACAGGTTTTTGCAAATATTTTTCGCAGGAAAAAACAGGCCAAGGATGCAGGCCAATCGGAGAAAGGCCGCATCCTTGGAGAAAGAGCGTATTTGGTCACGTGGAACCTGTAAGGGCGGCGGGGCCGCCCTTACAGGTCCTTTTCTGCCTGGACAGGCTCGAAATGCAGTTCTTCACACTTCTTCTGCGCGTCCATCAAGATGTTGAGGGCTTTTTCTACACTACGGGCCATTTCCAGGTACATTTCTTCTCTGTAGTCTGCCATATCAATCACCTCGGGCGGATTCTATCATATACATTATAAAAAGACAATAGGGTTTTGAAATATTTATAATTTATTTATTCTTTTCTTCGTCAACCATACGGTGCAGGCACTCCAGAGCGGCAGAAAGCCCGCCGATTTCGTCAATCAGCCCCAGCTTCACCGCCTCCTCACCGTAAATCACGCTGCCCACGTCCGCGGCCAGCTCCCCGGTCTGGAGCATCAGATTGGTAAACACCTCCCGCTTGACCCGGCTGTTGGCGGTGACGAACTGCAAAATCCGCTCTTGAATCCGCTCAAAGTAGTAAAAGGTCTGGGGCACTCCGATGACCAGACCATTCAGCCGCACCGGATGGATGGTCATAGCGGCGGAGGGGGCGATAAAGGACCGCCGGGCCGACACCGCCAGGGGAACTCCGATGGAGTGCCCGCCCCCCAGCACCAGGGATACCGTGGGCTTGGACATACTGGCGATCAGCTCCGCGATGCCCAGACCCGCCTCAATGTCGCCCCCCACCGTGTTCAGCAGCACCAGAAGGCCGTCAATCTGGTCGCTCTCCTCCACGGTGGCCAGCAGGGGCATCACGTGTTCGTATTTGGTGCTTTTACTGGTGGGAGGCAGCAGCTGGTGGCCCTCAATCTGGCCCACGATGGTCAGCACATGGATGGTTCCCCGCTGAGTTTCAATCACCGACGAGCCCAGCTCGTGGATGGACTGCATCTGCTGCTGTTCCTGGGTTTCTTCCATAGACATTCCTCCTTGTGTGCCCATAGCTTGCATCAAAGAAGGGCGTTTTAATCACCGAAGGGGACGGTTTCACATAGAATGTGGAAAAACAGGAGGTTTTCAACCCATGCCCATTCTGTATCTGTCGCCGTCTACACAAGAATATAATCCATATGTCAACGGGGGAAATGAAGAGCAGTACATGAACCTGCTGGCGGATAAAATGGTCCCCTATCTGGACGCCTCCGGCATCCGCTACAGCCGCAATACGCCGGATATGACCGCCGCGTCCTCCATCACCGCCTCCAACGCCGGGAACTACGACCTGCACCTGGCGCTCCACTCCAACGCCGCGCCCCCCGCCCAGAGCGGGACCGTCCAGGGCTCCGTCACCTTTTACTACCCCGGCAGCGCGGAGGGCCAGCGGGCCGCCCGGATCATTGCCAACAATTTAAAGACCATCTATCCCAACCCCAATCTGGTCACCGCCCAGCCCTCCATCTCCATCGGGGAGGTAACCAAGGTCCGGGCCCCCTCCGCCTTCCTGGAGCTGGCCTACCACGACAACCCGGCCGACGCGGCCTGGATCAAAAACAATCTGGACGCCATCGCCCGGAATCTGGTGCTGTCCCTAACGGAATTTTTCGGCATTCCCTTTCTGGAGCCCGTTCCCAGCCGGGCCGGAGTGGTGGATGTGAGCTGGGGTTATTTGAACATCCGCAGCCGCCCCAGTGCCGACGCGCCCATTATCGCCCACGCCCCCGACGGGGCCCCCCTTACCATTCTGAATCAGGACGGAAACTGGTATCTGGTCAACTACAACGGGGTAATCGGCTACGCCAGCCAGGACTTTATTACCCTGGTTTGAGGAGGGAGTTTTTATGAAAATTCATGTGATCCGTCCGGGGGACACGCTCTACCGCCTGGCGATGTCCTATAAAGTCCCCCTGGCCCGGCTGCTGGAGGACAATCAGCTTCCGGACCCCAACCG
>Ga0073908_1004463_pt1 | contig 12612 bp, 12 predicted proteins | sample MucameincwithD2O_FD_65484 | JGI IMG/M metagenome (GOLD analysis project Ga0073908, IMG submission 65484) | Mouse cecum microbial communities from Vienna, Austria - Mucus amended microcosms incubated with D2O | ecosystem: Host-associated > Mammals > Digestive system > Large intestine > Cecum...
CATGTGCCGCATCCTATGCACCTATCCGGCTCTATGGCGATGAAGGTGTTCATCAGAGTCCTTTCGGATGAGGAAGGGTGCGGCGGCTACTCCGCGGAAACATCAGTCACAGGCGCCACGTTCTGAGGCGCGGCCTCGGCGGCCAAACGGTCTTTCAGGGCGCTGTAAAGCGACTGCATATGACGCTCGGCCCACACCTGGTCGTCAATGCAGTGCACCTCGCAGGCGGAGTACTTGTCCTCGGGCGTGCCCGACAAGGGGTCGGTCACGTGCATAGTCAAATCGTTGCACTTGCCAATCCACCACTGATAGGTCATGTACACCGCGCCCTTGTTGATGCGCTCGTCCAAACACGCGCGGGTGATCACCTTGCCGCGACGCGAGCTGACCCACACCAGGTCTTCATCGCGGATATTGCGCGCCTCGGCATCGACGGGATTGATGTGCACGTAGCCCGGCTCGTCGGCCAGCATCGAGAGCACCTTGCAGTTGCCGGTCATCGAGCGGCAGGAGTAGTGGCCAACCTCGCGCACCGTGCACAGCACAAGCGGGTAGGCGTCATCCGGAAGCTCCGTGGGCTCCACGAAGTCGTGCGCCATGAGGATGGCCCTCTTGTCGGCGGTGTTGAACTGGCCATCCTTGTACAACGTGGGGGTGCCGGGGCATTCCAGCGTGGGCACCGGCCACTGGGCATGGCCCGTACCGGCCATCTTTTCATAGGTAGCGCCGTAGAAGTTGGGGCAAAGCTCTCGCACCTCGTTCCAGATTTCCTCGGTATCCTCGTAATGCATCGGATAGCCCATGCGCGTCGAAAGCTCTTGGAAGATTTGCCAGTCGTGCTTGCATTCGCCCTTGGGGGGCACGGCAGCCGTAAAGCGCTGGAACGTGCGGTCAGAGGCGGAGAATACGCCATCATGCTCGCCCCAGGAGGTGCCGGGGAACACCACGTCGGCCAGAGCAGTCGTTTGGGTCATGAAGATATCCTGGGAGATGAGCAGATCGAGGTTCTCCAAGGTTTCCTTCATGTCGGCGGAATCGGGCTCGGTCTGCAGCGGATCCTCGCCGAAATTGTAGAAGGCACGAATCTTGCCCTCCTTCACCCCGTGGGGCAGGTCGGTCAACTTGAAGCCGGGCTCGGCAGGCAGCTTGCCCTCGGGAAGCCCCCATGCCTTCTCGAACTTAGCGCGCATATCGGGGTTTTCAACTTTCTGATAGCCGGGAAGGAGGCTCGGCCACATACCCATGTCGCAAGAACCCTGCACGTTGTTCTGACCGCGCACCGGCGCAAGGCCGGCGTTGTCGCGACCAATTTGATTTGCAACGCACGCGATGGCGGCAATGGTGTGCACCACTTTCACGCCCTGACGCTGCTGGGTGACGCCCATGCCCCAGCCGATGATGGAGTTGGGGGCGGTGGCGTACATGCGGGCCGCCTTGCGAATGTCCTCGGCGCTGCAGCCACAGATATCGGCCACGCTCTCAGGCGTGTAGTTCTTAATAGTCTCCCACCACTCGTCGAAGCCGGCGGTGTGAGCATCCACGAACGCCTTATCGTGCATATTCTCGGACACGATGACGTTGGCGAACGCATTCATGAAGGCGAGGTTGCAGCCGTTCTTGATCTGGATGTACAAATCGGCTATGCGGGCGGTCTCGATGGAGCGCGGGTCCACAACAATGATCTTGGCGCCCTTCTCCTTGGCCTTCACAATGCGACGGGCCACGATGGGGTGCGAGGCGGAGGGGTTGTAGCCGAACAGCATGATGAGGTCGGCGTTCTCCAAGTTGGGAATAGACACCGACATGGCACCGGAGCCCACCGTGTCCATAAGGCCGATAACCGAAGGGCCATGACAGGTACGCGCGCAGTTGTCAATGTTGTTCGTGCCAATGCAGGCGCGGGTGAACTTCTGCATAACGAAGTTTGCCTCGTTGCCTGGGCCGCGGGAGGAGCCGGTCAGCATAATGGCATCCGGGCCGTACTTCTCCTTGATCTCGGTCAGTCGCCGCGCCGTGAAGTCCAGCGCCTCGTCCCAGGTAACACGCTCCAGCTCGCCGCCCTTCTCGCGGCGAATCATCGGGTGCAAGATGCGCGGCGTCAGGATCTTCGTGTCGTTGATGAAGTCGAAGCCCGACAGGCCCTTCAGGCACAGCTCGCCCTCGTTGGTTACGCCGTCGATGCCCTCAGCGCCGACGACCATCCCGTCATCGACCAGCAGGTTGAGCTTGCATCCGGCACCGCAGTAGGGACATACGGCCATATGTTTTTCCATTGTTTCACTCCCCCGTTCTAGTTAAGATCCATGTTCAGCGGCACGCTGGCAAACGCGCCCGAGGCCACAGCCGCCTTCATGCGACGGGCCCGCTGGCGCGCGGCCAGCTCCTCCTCGTCGATGACCATCAGGCCTCCGGTAGGACAGGCTTCCACGCACGCCGGTCCGCCCTCGCGGTCATAGCACAGATCGCATTTCACCAGCGAGGCCTTAGGAGCCGACTCCACTGTCAGGCCACCGAGCTTCGCTGCGCCCTCCTGGGAAACCACTTCCACCGCACCGTAGGGACAGGCCAGCACGCAGCTGCGGCAACCGATGCAACGCTCCTGCTTCACCGCCACACGACCTTGGTCAAAGTACAGCGCGCCCTCGGGGCACGAGGCCACGCACGGCGCATCGGCGCAATGGTGGCACACGATGGGCGCAGAAATGGTCAGGGTGGTAATTAGGTTCAGACGGGGTTTCGCAACGTCTCCGGGCACGCTGTGCTTTAGCAAGCAACCGGCCATGCACGTCTGACAGCCGATGCACAGGCCCGGATCTGCAATGACGAATTTAGAACCCATGAACTCCTCCTCTTCCTCATTCTTTGAAGCATGCATTCCCCCCATTTCCCCTTGCTCGTCCCCCTCTCGAGAACCGGGGCGCACAAGACCAAGGCATTAACGAGATACCTTGCGAAATGGAATGGAATCTATGGGAAGTGCGCAGTTTTGCGCATCGGGAAAGTCGTGTTTGACCTGTTGGGGACGTTATAACGCACTCAAAGCCCATTGACAACTCCCTATTTTTGCCTCTTCGAGCGCCTTCTTCCTCAGTCGCGAAAGCGAGCGGGTCTGCGAGTGTGTTACAATTGCATTACACAATTCCTCGTTTTACTGAGAAAACGTCGCCGAAAAGCCTAAAAATGCGTGCTTTTTTCTCTCGCTTCCAATTTGATTTGAGAGACGGAAAAAAATTTCGGAGGTGCCCATGGGCAAGCAAGCCACCCTGCAAGTGCGCATCGACGCCACCATGAAAGCGGAGGCCGAGGAGCTCTTCGAAGCATTGGGGCTCTCGCTCTCCGAGGCCGTGCGACTCTTCGTGGCCGAGAGCGTCAACGGTCGGCGGCTTCCTTTTACTCCCCATCTCAGTAAAAGCGAGGGCGCCACCTCCGCCTTCGGCAAACTGCGCCACTACGGCAATCCCGCCCAGTCGGGCGACGAACGCACGGCATGGCTCAAAGAGCAGGGATCCTCGGACACAGGGCGGCCGAAAGCCCCGCTCCGGGGGCGCTCCCGCGACATCGTCATCGTGGACAAAACTATTCTGTTGCACTATCTGCTCGACAACGATTCACGACGGGCCGCCAAAGCGCGGCGCATTATTGCTGGCGGCGCGGCACGTGCCTACCCGGAAACCATCGTCGCCTGCGTTGCGGCGCTCGAAAACGACTACCGCGTGCCGCGCTCTCTTATCGGCACGGTCATGGCGCTCCTCGCAGACGATGTGTCCATGGAAGACGGAGCCGCCGTGCGCCTGGCTGCGCGCCTCTATGGGGCGGGAAAGCTTTCCTTCGCCGAGCACCTCCTGACCGCACGCAACATTCTCACTGGATACCCAGTCGAGACTTTCAGCAAGCCACTTTCCCGCACAATCATGTAAACGAGAGCCAGTCCCACCCCCGTCCGTGAACGCGTTGTTTTAATTGCAGTGAGCCCTACTCCTCCACTTGCAGCTCTGCGAAGGCGCTTTCGGGGCTGTGCTCGCCGGCGTCGTTCACCGAGCGCACCCGCAGCACGTAGAAGCCGGCTTTTTCCGGCGTATACTCGAAGGTCCAGGTGAGGTTTTGGTAATCGTTGGTGTCGGGCGTGTCGTAGCGGGTCCAGTGCTCGCCCTCGTCCAGCGAAAACTCAATGGCCGAAATGCTGTGACCGAAGTCATAAGCATTGCCCTTGAACTGCACCGGCTTTCCCACTTGACCGTACACGCGTCCTATCATGGTTCCCCCTTTGATCGTTTTTGCAAAAGCATAGCAGACTGCCCTTAGGACAAAGTTTTGAGAAAAGAAACGCCCGGCGCGAAAACGCACCGGGCGCACAAAGAAGCCGAGCAAGCCCTACAGCAAAAGCCCCATCACTGTGGTGGAGAGGAGGCTGGCGTGCACGCCGGCCGCCAGCATGAGGAAGCGCAGCTCGCATCCGCCGATGAGGGCGCCGATAGCCCCGACGGCCATCGCGGGGCGGCTCTCCCGCTTCCCCAGCGCAAGGCCCAAAATCGCCATGGCCAAGGGAAGCACCAGGCCGCAGGCCACCACCATCCACCAGAACACGGTGGACAGTCCGCCGGAAGTGAGCAGCTCGGCCGAAGCCGCGGCCGCCGCGCCCCAAGCGGTTGCGGCATCGCCCGAGGCCATCTGCCACAGAAGCGCCGCCAGCACGGCCACTTCCGCCACCACCAGCACCACCACGATGCGCTCCATGAGCATCTGCGCGCGGTGGGCCAGCGGGTCGCGCTTGGAAAGGATTACGGCCATCACCTCCACCAGCGCCACGCCGGTGTCGAAGGCCGACACGGTGAACAGCGCCGGCAGCAGCGGGCTGTCCCACAGCGGCACGCCGCCGGCGGTCATCAGCAGCATGCCGGTGTACACCGCCACAAAGGCGCCAAGCGCGATGCCGATCCAGGCCAGCACCGTGCGCAGGGCGGCGCCGTGGGCCTTGAACCACTTCCAGCTCTTCGCCAGGGCGTTGCCCACGGGGCGCACGGCCAGCAGGGCCGAGACGAACCACACCGCCAGCGCGCAGAACGCGCCCCAGGCGCCGTAGGTCATCCACGAGGAGAAGTTGCTGAAGGCCGACCACATCATGATGCCGCGCACGGGACTGATGAGCTCGGAGAGCAGCAGCATGAGGCCCACGGCCAGGCTGGCGAAGGCGGCCCACATAGAGGCGCACACCACCAGCCGGTGCTTGGTGCGGTCGATGAGGAACAGCACCGCCGCCATGATGAAGGCGCCGGCCCCCATGCCGCCCAGGAACAGGTACAGCGCCGGCTGCCAAGACCAGGTAAGTTGTAGCATTCACTTCACCCCCCTGACCAGATAGCAGTTGGGCCCGCACGGCTCGCCCACGGGGACGGGCGCGAGGCCCCGCTGTTCGGCCTCGGCCACCAACTCATCAACGGGCCCGTACTTGAGCGCGTTGAAGATGCACGCCTGCGCGCAATAGGGCTGATCGCCCGGCGCCACTCCCGCATCCAAGCAGCAGTCGCATTTGTCCATGGCCTCGGAGTTGTAATTCGGCACCCCGTAGGGACAAGCCTGGAAGCAGTACTTGCACCCGATGCACTTGTCCTTGTCCACATGCACGATGCCCGCCTCGCTCTTGCTAATGGCGCCCGCCGGGCACACCCGCATGCAGTTCGGATCATCGCAGTGCATGCACGAGGTAGAGACGTAGACGTTCATTCCGTTGCTGTCGAGAAAGGACGATACCACCCGTCGATTGGGCGTCTCGTCAGAAAGATGGTTCTTGCTGCGACAGGCCGCCACGCACATCTCGCAATCGACGCATCGTCCCATGTCCACCATAAAGCCGTACTGGGCGCTTCCCACCCCAGCACCGTTATTGCTGGCCGTTTCGCCGCCTTCGGCAAAAGCCTTTCCACCCAGGGAAACCGCTCCTCCTACCACCAGCACGGAGGCGCCAAACGCTGCCGTGCCCGCAATAAGGCCACGGCGGGAAATGCTTCTGGCGTCTTGCATATTCGCCTCCAATCATTGGTCTTCAGTTGTGGGGGATGCGGTCATCCCGCTTCCCCCACACAGGAACAGTTATTGAATGTCGCCGCCGAACGAAACGCCTACGTTGGGCAAGTTGGCATAAGCAGCGCGAGCTTCGTCGCTAGACGGGCTGGGCGGAGGCGTCTGACGTTCCTCCAGCGTAATGGCAACGATGTCGCGTGCAAAGTAATTCGCCGAAGTGGAACCCAGCCACAGCTGGTTCGAACCGCCCATGGTTTCAGCCAGGGGCGCGCCGTTCACGTCATAGACTACCGGGCAGTAGTGCGTCTTTACGTACTGCAAGGGCAAAGCCACCTCGTAGCCGTCGGCCGAAGTGAACACGATGGTGTTGGCTTCTTCCTGGACGCCGGCAATGCCGATCAGCGTGCGAACCGCAACGCCCGTCACCTCTGCGTTGGCGCTGGCCTTCCCATCGGCAGGGTTTCCGGCACAAGCGCAGCCCAGCAAAAGCGACTGCACCTCTTCGGTTTCGCACAACTCATCGAAGCTGGCCACATAGGGATGGTCCACCGCACCCCTCACCTCAATCACCCAGTCGTGGGCCGACAGACTGCCCGCATCCCCTGCGGGGCGCGCGCCGCACAGGTACTTCGAGGCACCCGCAACCGCTTTCAGGTCATCGTTGGAAGAGACCTCGCTTTGGGTGTAGGCGAATTTCCCTGACACTACATCAGTGGAAACAATGTCTGTCTTTTCATACGTTTCTTGACGGGCATTTTCAACTGCATCGGGCGCCGATACTTCGGGCGACGGCGACGCCACTGCGAAGCTGCTACCCACACCCGCCAACGCCAGCACAGAACTCGCGCCCAGCACGATGGTTTTCTTGATTGCGCTCATCTCTTACACCTCACTCTCTTGTTATTTAGGCTTCGTGCGCGTTGAACATGACCTTGTCGGGGTACATGCTCACCAGGCCCTCATCGGTAACTGCGCGCACCGCCAGCACATACGAGCCAGGTTCAGGGGTGATGGTGAAATTCCAGTACACCCATTTGTTGCGATCGGAATCAGACGTGTCCATACGCGTCCAGGTAGCTCCGTTGTCAAGCGAGAACTCCACTGCCGTCACCTGCTGGTCAAACGCTTGGGCATAGCCTTCAAAGGTATACGGCTCACCTGCTTTGATGATTTGGCCTTCATGGAAGAAGCAGATGCCAGCATTGGGCTTGTTGTACCACTTGCCAATCATGTCGGAATCTAAGGTGTTGGCCTCGTCCAACTCCCAGCCTTCAAATACCTTCACCTCATCGGCTGGAGTGTCCACCACTTCAAGGTCACTTACCCAGCGGATGGAAGAGGGTACGCCGCGGTTCTGGTACCAAATACGCACCGGGAAGCCTTCTGTCCAACTCAGGTTTTCGCCGTTAATCTTGTAAACAAGATAGGCACCGTTCTTTGCCAGAGTTTCCAGCGTTTCGCCGCGAGACCAGCCGTCAGATACGGTCGCCATCAGGGCCGTAGCCCCCTCTTTCACGCCGCCAGCCTTGTCTAACAGCCACTGCACCGGGATTCCGGTCACTTCCACGTTGCTCACCATCTCCCAGCCGGGCGCGTTCATAACGCACTGAGTGGAGCTGATAAACGTCTCGGACGGTGCCTCCTGAATCAACTGGCCCAGCGTGATGGAGTACGGGTTGTTCACCAAACCAGATACACTGATCTCCCATGCGTCACGGGCAGCATCGTCGGTGGGCACGCCCTTCATCTCATTGTCCACCGCTTCGCGGTTCATATCCCCGGTGAAGAAGGTGAGGTCGAACATTTCATTTGTCTTGTCCTGTTCGTAGGACATCTCCGCATTCACGTCCTCATTGGAGATGAAGGTGAGGCCCTGCATCACGTTGTACTTAGCCTCTTCCCAAAGCTGCATGCCCTTGCCATCGGCGGTAGCGTTGTGGCAGCTCATGCAATCGCCTTTGAAAGTATCGCGGCTATGGATGCCGTGAATAAGCGATCCGAACTCGAAGTTCTTGGTCACGTAACCGGTGCCTACGTCGTGACAAATGAGGCAATCCATGGGAGTTGCATCCATTCCCAGATTATTTCGGATGTCAATGTGCGGGTAGCTCAGATGGTTCATAATCAAGTCCGCCAGGCCGTCAGTGTGGCACGAATTGCACCCGCGGTTATTCGCGTTCAGATACTTGATGTTGTACGAGTTCGGCTGGTCGCCCAGGTGCCAATAGGAAAAGTCCACATCCGGAGCCAGCTGCACCTGAGTGCCATCCGCCAACGTCTGGATACTCGGCAAGCTGCTGGAATGCACCTCCCCCATTTCGCTGTACAGCTCTTCCAGGCTCTGGGCCGTGCCCGTTGCAGCCTGATGGCTCACCGCCCCTTCTCCGTTGCTTTCAACATCCGGAGATTCCACATTGGGGACGCAGGCCGCCAACGCCATCGCTGCAGCACACGTCACCGCTGCTGCAAGAAATGCCTTTTTCTTCACGGCTTTCTCCTCCTCCTGTTTTCGCGTGCCTACCCAATGGATGAGATAGTATCATAAATTTGTATGATATGTGATATTTATCCTATATATCTATGATTCTTTTTTCAGGATAGACCATGCCAGCTAGAGGGTGGGCCCTTCGCGCAGCACCCAGCACCCAGGTCTCATCGCCCTGGGATCAGCCCCCGATTTTTGCGTGAACGCGCGCTCTCGAGTCACGTTGCAAAAATGGCTGGAATCGGCCGCGACGCTGGCACCCAAAATGTCGTAATAAATCCCTTTTTATTACGACATCCAAGCAATATTGCTGCCAAATAAGCGCTTTTATTACGACATCCCCCAAAGCCATTTACGCCTATTGCCCAACTTGCCGAGGCCCTCGAAGACCTCGGAAAAAACAGCTCACAGGTTGACGATAGCCACTTTCACATTGGAATTACGGAACACGGGCTTTAGGTAATCCGGGTCGCAAAGCTCTGGCAGAGCCTTGCCCCTCACTACCTTGCAGCACATACTATTTGTCTGTAATATAGCCTATAAGATGTATTGCAGACTCTTAAGTGAGAGCCCGCAGGGATTTAACCGGCTGCTGGCTGGCGACAAATCCGCTGGAGATAGCAACCGCGACAAATGGAGCGGGTGGTACAGAAGGGCTATCCCGGAAGCCGAACGACTATATTTCAAGTACACCGCACAGGAGGGAATTGGAAATGACCAGCCCGAAAACCTATCGCGAAAAGCGCGGCATCACTGACGCCGAAATGGAGGCGGCCCGCCGCTACACCCAAGACTACATCGATGCCTACAACCTTCGGGAAGCGCGAAAAGCCAGCCACATGACACAAGTAGAGCTTGCGCGCGCGATGGGAGTTTCCCAGAACCGCGTCTCGCGCATGGAGAGCGGAGATATAGGCTCCATGAGCCTCGACACCATACGGCGCTACATCGAAGCCGTAGGGGGAAGCGTCACTTTGGTTGCCGACCTCCCCACAGGACGAGTGTCCCTGGCATAGTGTTACAGCTTGCCCAGTTTGCCGAGGCCTTCGAAGGCTTCTGAGAGGGCGCTGGGGATTACCACCATGCCGCCCTTTTCCTTCACGGAGTCGGCCACGAAGCTCATGGCTCGCAGCTGCAGGGCGGCGTCTTTGTTGCCATAGGTCTCGGCCGCCTCCACGAACATCTCGGACACTTCCTTCTCCACCTCGGCCAGCATCACGCGGGCGTTGCTCTCCCGCTCGGCCCGCGCCTCGGCCGAGAGCGCCTCCTGCAAATCGTCCGGCACCTCGATATCGCGGATCTCCACCGACAGCACGGTGATGCCGTACTCGTTGGTCTTCTGCTCCAGAATGTCCGCCACTTCCTTGTCGATTTGGGTGCGGCGGGTGGACAGCTGGGCGATGGTCACCGCCCCCATCACGTCCCGCAGGGTGGTTTGGGCCACCCAATACACCAGCCGCACGTAGTTCTTCACTTCCGAGCAGGCCTTTTCCGCATCCCACACGGTCCAGAACAGCACCGCGTCCACGTCCACCGGCACCAAGTCGGCCGTCAGCACGTGTTCGGCCTTGAAGGCAGTGGAGCGCATACGCATGTCCACCGTGGCGGTAACCGAATCCACCACCGGCAGCATGAACACCAGCCCCGGGCCGGCCACCCGGTGGAACTTGCCGAAGCGCAGCACCACGGCCCGCTCCCATTCCAGCACCACATGAGTGCAGCTGAACAGCACCAACGCCGCCAGAAGTCCCAGCAGCACCGGCACCCCCGAGCCGCTGAACCATGATACGGCCGCAAACACCGCGAACAACACTGCCGCCAGCACGATGCGAATCACCACGGCACCGGTGCGGCTGGTGGTGGTTTCGTCGAACTGCGCCTCGCTGGTGATGGTTTCATCCTCGACAGTGATGTCGTTCGGCTCGTCGAAATAGGATTTCTTCTCCGCCATGCTCTCCCCCTCGTTGGGCGCCCGCCGGCGCCGGCCGTTATGAACCTAGCCCTCCAGGGCCCCGAGCGCGCTTTCCACCCGCGCCATCACGTCGCCGCGCGTGAGCCCCGATTCCTGGGCTACACGGGCCAGCTCCTCGATGATGGCGTCCACCGGCGAAGGCGGCAACTCCAGCTCGTCGCGGTTGATATCTGCGATGGTGGAACGGCGCCCGCGGCCGGAGTTGATGAGGCCATCGGTTTCCAGATCTTGGTACACCTTATGGATGGTGTTGTAGTTCACCCCCAGCTCCACCGCCAGCTGGCGCACCGTGGGCAGGGTATCGCCCGGCCGAAGCTGCTCGGAGCGAATGAGAAAGATGATGTAGTTGCGTATCTGCACCCAAACGGGAACGCCGGACTTGTCGTCCACTTTCAGGGTTTCGAACACGCAGCCACCTCATCGGTCAAAGTATCATTGTAGTGTATGATAGCACACCCGCACGTGCCGCCATGCGCTATCATAGGGCCACCGAAGAAAGGACACAGGCCCGTGACTACCCATGCCGAAAACCCCATCGCCCCCGCCTCGCAACCGCCCTACTATGCGGGGCGCCCCATCGCGTTTTCCGGCTATGTGGACAATTTCGAGAGCCCCATCACCGCCATGGAGTTCTCGCTGGACGGCGGCGCCAGCTGGACGCCCTACCCCACCGCCGCCGTGGACAAGCGGCGCGGTGTGAACTGGAACTTCGTATACACTCCCCCGCAACCGGGCCGCTACCTGCTGCAGGCGCGGCCGGTGACCGCGGCGGGCCCCTCGCACCTGGTGGCGGGCTTTCCCTTCGAAGCGCTGCCGCTGGCCCGCAGCTTCGGCGGCGCCCGCATTCGCGGCGTGGGAGCGTCTTTCGCCGACGCGCGGGTGTTCCGCTCCCGCGAGCTTACCGCCCTCACCCCCGAAGAAGCCGCCTTCATGGCGCAGTCGCTGGGCATCCGCACCATCTACGACCTGCGCACCGCCGCCGAGGTGGCGGCCCATCCCGAACCCTTCCTGCTGGGCACCAAAACAGTGGCCCTCACCCCTTCCGCCGAGGGGCGCCAGAAAGATGCGGAGAAGCGCCTGGTGGCGGGCGTGATTGGAAAGTACGGCCAACCGGAAGAGCGCATGCGGGCCAACTACCGCAAGTACGTGGCGGAATACCCCTTGGTGGGGCAGGCGCTGCGCTCCATGGCCGCCGAGGGGCGCCCGGCGTTGGTGCACTGCGTGAACGGGAAAGACCGCACCGGCGTGCTGTGCGCAACGCTGCTGCGGGTAGCGGGGGCCACCGAGGCCGAGGTGATGGAGGACTACCTGCGGGTGAACGACGACCACGCCGACCTGATTGCCGCCGAAGCGGAGCGGCTGGGCACCGGCATGACCGCCCACGAGAGCGACTGCCTCATGTCGTTTCTGGAGGCGCGCCCCTCCTACCTGCAGGCCTATTTCGACGAAGTGGACCGCACCTACGGCAGCTTCGACGCCTACGTGCGCGACGGGCTGCACCTCACCCCCGAAGCCATCGAGCAGCTGCGCGCGCTGGTGGGCTAGCTGCCCCATACGCAAAAAGGCCGCGAGCGAAACGCCCGCGGCTATTGATTCTTATCGGGAAGGACGCCGCCTACAAAAGGCGGAGATCAACCTCTTTCAGCTGACGGGCGGTCACCTCGGAAGGCGCGCCGGTCATGGGGTCGCTAGCACTCGACGTCTTCGGGAAGGCAATCACATCGCGGATGGAGGGCTTCTCCGCCAGCAGCATGATGAAGCGGTCGAGCCCCAGCGCGATGCCGCCGTGGGGCGGGGCGCCCAGCTCCAGCGCGTGGATGAGATGGCCGAACTTCTCGTCGATCTCGGCGTCGGTAAGCCCCAAGCGGCGCAGCACACGGCGCTGCTCGTCGGCATTGTGGATACGGATGGTGCCGCCGCCCAGCTCGTAACCGTCCATCACCAGGTCGTAGGAGTAGCTGCCGCACTCCAGCGGCACGTCCTCGATCTTGTCCAAATCCTCCCGCAGCACCTGGGTAAAGGGATGATGCTCGGCGGAGTATTTCTTCTCTCCCTCATCGTACTTGAACATGGGGAAGTTGACCACCCACAGAAGCGCGTGGCCCTCGCGAGGCACGTCCAGCGCCTCGGCCATGTG
>Ga0073908_1004466_pt1 | contig 12597 bp, 15 predicted proteins | sample MucameincwithD2O_FD_65484 | JGI IMG/M metagenome (GOLD analysis project Ga0073908, IMG submission 65484) | Mouse cecum microbial communities from Vienna, Austria - Mucus amended microcosms incubated with D2O | ecosystem: Host-associated > Mammals > Digestive system > Large intestine > Cecum...
ATGCCTTCGCATCTTTTCCGGCTGCAAAGTTAGGTACACTTTTAGGGCTATGCAATAGTATTTCGACCCCGAATCCGAGGTCAAATGTTAAAAATGCCCTTTGTGAGCTTAATGTGGCTTTAGGTTAAACACAACCGTCACGGCAGAGCCTCCGCTCAGCTATGGTCGTGAGAAATGTCACCACAACATCTACAACTGACTTCCTCCTCTCTTTGTTCACTGTTCCGTAAATGATATGGCGTTAAAAATTGTGAAATCAATTTTTGTCGTTGAATAGGGGTGAACGACGAGGAATTTTGAGGGGAATTTTCAGATTCTGTTGTGCAAATGTTGTGCAAATTAAGCAAAATAAAATTGCAGCTAACTGATAATCAGCTAACTGCAATTTCACTTTGTTGCCTTGGAAGGAAAAAACGTCGGTTTTTGCATGAAAAAACAATTTTATCCGGAGAAAACGATTTGTTTGTTATGAGTTTTCTTTATCTTTGCTTCATATAAATAAAGAACTATGAATCAGGAAACTTTTCAGATATTTCTGTGGGTAATGAGTGCTGTGGCATCGGTTGTTTTTATTGCACTCTATTTTGTCGAAGCGGGCTATGGCATGTTTCGTACCGCTTCGTGGGGAATCTCCATCAATAATAAACTGGCGTGGGCGCTTATGGAAGCGCCGGTATTCGTCGTCATGTTTGGACTGTGGGGAAAGAGTGGAGCAGGATTTGCCATGCCGGCATATTTCTTCTTCCTGCTGTTTCAGTTGCACTATCTTCAGCGGGCCTTTATTTTCCCGTTCTTGATGAAAGGTAAAAGCCGGATGCCGGTAGCGATTATGGCGATGGGAATCGTCTTCAACCTTTTGAACGGGATGATGCAGGCGGGCGGTTTGTTCTATTTCGCTCCCGAAGGCTTGTATGCCGACGGCTGGGCCTATTTGCTGAAACCTCATGCCTTGTTGGGAATCGTTCTGTTTTTTGCAGGTATGGTTATTAATTTGCATTCTGACTATGTGATACGTCATCTGCGTAAGCCGGGTGATACGAAGCACTATCTTCCCGAAAAAGGACTCTACCGATATGTCACTTCTGCCAATTACTTCGGTGAACTGGTGGAATGGACGGGGTTTGCCATACTCACAGCCTCTTCCGCTGCCTGGGTGTTCGTCTGGTGGACGTTTGCCAACCTTGTTCCCCGTGCCGATGCCATTCACCGCCGTTATCGGGAAGAGTTTGGTGACGAGGCGGTAGGAAAGCGCAAACGCATCATCCCCTTCCTCTATTAAATGAACAATTTATAACTCATAACTCATAACGATGGAATCCAAGTTATTCACCCCCGTCACTTTCGGACCGCTGACCTTGCGCAACCGTACTATCCGTTCGGCTGCTTTCGAGAGTATGTGTCCCGGAAACGCTCCGTCGGACATGTTGCTCGACTATCATCGGTCGGTAGCGGCGGGAGGTATAGGTATGACTACTGTGGCCTATGCGGCAGTTACCCGGAGCGGCTTGTCTTTTGACCGCCAGTTGTGGATGCGTCCTGAGATTATCCCCGGACTCCGTAGGCTGACTGATGCCATACATGCGGAGGGAGCTGCGGCAGGCATCCAGTTGGGACACTGTGGCAACATGTCCCATAAAAGCATTTGCGGTTGTATGCCCGTCGGCGCATCTTCCGGTTTCAATCTTTATTCTCCTACTTTTGTGCGCGGACTTCGTGCCGATGAGCTGCCGGAGATGGCGCGTGCTTATGGACGTTCGGTGAATCTGGCACGGGAGGCCGGATTTGATTCTGTAGAGATTCATGCAGGGCATGGCTATCTCATCAGCCAGTTCTTGTCCCCGTCCACCAACCATCGGAAAGACGAGTTCGGAGGCTCGTTGCAGAACCGTATGCGGTTTATGGACATGGTGATGGAAGAAGTGATGAAGGCTGCCGGCAGTGATATGGCTGTGCTGGTGAAGATGAACATGCGCGACGGTTTCCGTGGAGGGATGGAGCCGGACGAGACGATGCAGGTGGCCCGAAGGCTGGAGCAGTCGGGAGCGCATGCGCTGGTCTTGAGCGGTGGGTTCGTCAGTAGGGCGCCGATGTATGTCATGCGGGGCGAAATGCCTATCCGCAGCATGACGCATTACATGACCTGCTGGTGGTTGAAATACGGTGTACGCATGGTAGGAAAATGGATGATACCGAGCGTACCGTTTAAGGAAGCCTATTTTCTGGAGGATGCCTTGAAATTCCGTGCCGCCTTGAAGATGCCGTTGGTTTATGTGGGCGGCCTGGTTTCCAGAGACAAGATAGATGAGGTGCTGGATGATGGCTTCGAGGCTGTACAAATGGCGCGTGCTCTGCTCAATGAGCCGGGCTTCGTCAACCGCATGCGTGCCGAAGAGAATGCACGTTGCAACTGCCGACATAGTAATTATTGCATTGCCCGGATGTATTCCGTCGAGATGGCATGTCATCAGCATTTGAAGGAGGAGCTTCCGCCTTGCCTGAAAAGGGAGATAGAGAAAATCGAAGCCAAAGGCTAATTTTCAGTTATTAATTTTCAATTTTTAATTATTAGAATGAATTTAGCTGTTATAACCGGAGCAGACGGTGGCATGGGCATGGAAATTACCCGCGCAGTGGCAACTGCCGGCTATCAGGTCATCATGGCATGCCGTGACCCCCAGACTGCCGAACCCAAGCGGCAACTGCTGATGCGTGAAACTGGTAATCCGCGTATTGAGACTGCTTCCGTTGATTTGGCATCTCTGGCTTCAGTGGCTGCATTTGCAGAGCATCTGTTGAAGCGGGGAGAGCCGTTGGCATTGCTGATGAATAATGCCGGAACCATGGAAACGGAACGCCGCATTACCGAAGACGGACTGGAACGGACGGTGAGTGTCAATTATGTAGGGCCTTATCTGCTTACCCGCAAGCTGCTGCCATTGATGGGAGAGGGGAGCCGTATTGTTAATATGGTATCTTGTACGTATGCCATCGGTCGTCTTGACTTTCCGGATTTTTTCCTCCGGGGGAGAAAGGGTGACTTTTGGCGCATTCCTATATATAGCAACACGAAGCTGGCATTGACTTTGTTCACCATCGACTTGGCCAGTCGCGTCAAGCACAAAGGCATTGTTGTGAATGCGGCTGACCCGGGGATTGTGTCTACCAATATCATCACCATGCATATGTGGTTTGATCCGCTGACGGATATACTTTTCAGACCTTTTATCCGTACTCCCCGCAAGGGAGCTGCAACGGCTGTCGGCTTATTGCTGGACGAGGATGCCGGTAGGCGTACGGGTACATTGAATGCCAGTTGCCGTCCCAAGTCTCTTTCGGAGAAGTACACCCGGCATGTGCAGATGGAAGAACTGTGGAAGAGAACGGAAAATATAGTGAAGAAATGGTTGTAAAAAAAACAGAGAAGGCGCATATGTCGGAATATTGCGCCTTCTCTATTTATGGAGTAGCTGAACTGGCTGTCATCAGATAGACAGTTCTCTCAATACATTTACAAGATCTTTTTTTATGGGTTTGTCGTTTTTGATGGCTTTCGTGAAAGGAACGTATACCACTTCATCGTGGTCAATGCCTATCATGACATTACGCTGACCTTCCATGATGGCGTCGATGGCAGCAGCACCCAGACGGCTGGCAAGGATACGGTCGTGTGCCGTAGGGCTACCACCGCGTTGCAGGTGACCGAGGATGGTTACGCGTACGTCATATTGGGGGTATTCGTTCTTTACGCGCTCTGCATAGTGCATTGCACCGCCGGTCAGTTCACTCTCGGCTACCAGTACGATACTGCTGTTCTTGGATTTCCGGAAACCGTTCTTGATGAATTCTTCCAGTTGGTCTACTTCCGTGCTGAATTCCGGGATGATGGCTGCTTCCGCTCCGGAGGCGATGGCGCCGTTCAGAGCAAGGAAGCCGGCATCGCGTCCCATGACTTCTACGAAAAACAAGCGCTCATGGGAAGTGGCTGTATCACGGATTTTGTCCACGGCATCCAGTATAGTGTTCAGCGCGGTGTCGTAGCCGATAGTGGTATCTGTTCCATAAAGGTCGTTGTCAATGGTGCCCGGCAACCCGATACAAGGCACGTCAAACTCTTGTGCAAAAACACGTGCACCTGTCAACGAACCGTCTCCTCCGATGACTACCAATGCGTCAATGCCTTCTTTCTTCATATTGTCGTAGGCAATCTGACGACCTTCAGGAGTCGTGAACTCTTTGCAGCGAGCTGTCTTCAGGATAGTACCGCCCAATTGGATGATGTTACTGACATTTTGGCTTTTGAATTCTTTGATTTCACCGGTTACCAGACCTTTGTAACCTCTATATATACCTTTAACTGAAAGTCCGTTGTAAATAGCCGAACGCGTCACGGCACGTATGGCTGCGTTCATTCCCGGAGCATCACCTCCTGATGTCAAGATACCAATGCACTTAACTGTTCCCATAACAATCTTTTTGTTTAGTATTAATAATCATGATGAAAAATAGATTTGAACTATTTTTCTTTTTGCAAAGATACGAAAAAGCTGAGGCTGTGACTAATAAATTACGTTAATTTGCTGTTCCAAAAGGATGATAAACTGTTATTTAAGTTTTGACTTTATGGCTTTTGAAGTTTCTTCCATCAGCCATTTGGGGGTGGAAGTGGCTCCGCAGACACCTATAGAGCTTGCATTTGCCAGCAAAGAGCTGTCTATCTCTTCGGCGCTGTCTATCAAGTGTGAGTTGGCGTTGACTTTTTTGCACTCGCTGAACAACATCTTGCCGTTGGAACTTTTTTTACCGCTGACAAAGAATATTAAATCATGGGAAGCGGCAAATTTTCGGATATTGGGAATCCGGTTTGCTACTTGTCGGCAGATAGTGTCGTATGATTCAAAAGTAACTTCCGGAGAGATATGCCTTTCTATGTATTTCACAATGTTTTGAAACCCGTCCAGAGACTTTGTGGTCTGGGAATAGAGACGGATGTCTTTGCTGAAATCCAGTTTCCTTGCCTCTTCCTGCTTTTCGACGACGATGGCTTTTCCCGTAGTTTGCCCTACCAGTCCCAGTACTTCGGCGTGTCCGTTTTTGCCATAGATGACAATTTGTTTGTCTCGGCTGTCTTCTCGAACATACTCTTGCTTTATCTTCTTTTGCAAGCGGAGTACGACCGGACAGGTTGCGTCAATGATTTCTATATTGTTACGACGGGCAATGTCGTAGGTTTCCGGGGGCTCTCCATGGGCACGTAGCAATACCTTGGCGTTATGGAGTTGGTTGAATTCCTCATGGTTGATGGTAATCAGCCCCATTGCCTTCAGGCGTTCCACTTCACGGCTGTTGTGCACGATGTCTCCCAGACAATAGAGGGTTCCTCCTTTCGCCAGTTCCTCTTCTGCCTTGTTTATTGCGGTGACAACTCCGAAACAAAAGCCGGATTCTTCGTCTATTTCTACTTTTGCCATGTCCGGTTCAGTTCTTTTCCTTTATAACCCGTTCGAATTGTTCGGCCAGCCATTCTTTTTGTTGGGAAATGGTTAGGTCGCTGTTGTCCAGCAATAAAGCGTCAGAAGCCTTACGTAGCGGACTTACTTCCCGGTTTTGGTCAATATAGTCCCGTTGTTTCACATTTTCCAGAATTTCGTCAAAGCTGGCTTCTTCTCCTTTGGCCTTCAGTTCGTCATAGCGGCGTTGTGCCCGTATCTCGGGGGTGGCGGTTACAAAAATTTTCAGCTCGGCATCCGGGAAAACGGTAGTGCCGATGTCTCGCCCGTCCATAACGATACCCTTGGCCTTGCCCATCTCTTGTTGCTGTGTCACCATGGCTTCGCGTACGAAATCCAATGTCGCGATGGGACTGACACATGAAGACACTTCCATGGTACGGATTTTGTTTTCTACATTTACGCCGTTCAGGTAGGTGTCCGGGCGTCCGGTTTCGGGATTCAGGCGGAAAGAAATATGTATACCCTTTATTAGATTTTTCAGTTTTTCGGTATCTATGCGGTCATTCTGGAAAATGCCATTCTCTATACTATATAATGTTACTGCCCGATACATGGCACCGCTGTCTATGTATATGTAGCCGATTTCGCGGGCGAGGTCTTTGGCCATAGTGCTTTTTCCGCAAGAGGAAAAGCCGTCGATTGCTATTGTTATCTTTTTCATGACTTTTATACTATAGTTTTATATAGGTATGACACTTGAAAAACAGAAAATTTCAATATTTCATCTAAAATTCTTGCCAAAGATACGGTATTTTTAAAATATCTCGTTACATTTGTGGCACAAAAGCGCATGAAGGCTTTTGAAGGATTAAAAAAAATGAAAATGAAGCGTCTGTTGTGTAAAAAAAAGCAGCAGAGCATGTACATTATTGGGAAAAGTACTATATTTGCCCCAAACCCAAATGAGAAACACTAAAATTATATTATAAATTATGGAAATTAAGAAATCACCTAAGGCAGACTTGGAGAGTAAGAAGTCGACTTGGCTGCTTGTCGGTTATGTAATCGTGCTCGCTTTCATGTTTGTTGCGTTCGAGTGGACAAAGCGTGACATCAAGATTGACACGAGTCAGGCTATTGCCGACTTAGTATTTGAAGAGGAAATCATTCCTATTACCGAACAGCCGGAGCAGGTCACTCCTCCGCCTCCCGAAGCTCCTGCAATTGCAGAAACGTTGACTATCGTTGAGGACGATGCCGACGTGGAAGAAACCGCCATCGTATCTTCTGAAGAATTGAATCAGGCTGTGGAAATCAAATATGTTCCCGTAGCAGTGGAAGAAGAAGAGCCGGAAGAACAGACTATTTTCGAGGTGGTAGAACAGATGCCTGAATTCCCGAATGGTGGTCTGGCTGGTTTGATGCAGTATCTGAGCAAGAATATTAAATATCCTACTATTGCACAGGAAAACGGAACTCAAGGCCGTGTAACTGTACAGTTCGTGGTTAATAAGGACGGTAGTATCGTAGATGCTAAAGTTCTGAGAGGTGTTGACCCGTATCTGGACAAAGAAGCTGTCCGCGTGATTATGGGTATGCCGAAGTGGAAACCAGGTATGCAGCGTGGTAAACCCGTTCGCGTTAAGTATACCGTGCCTGTAATGTTTAGATTGCAGTAATAAAATATCTATAAGTGGAGAGAGGCTGCCGGAATGCAGCCTCTTTTCATTATCCGCTATTTCTTAAATTCTGAAAATGCCATGTTTACAGCCTCCGAGCTTTTAGAAAGAATAAATTCTCATATTGCAGAATTGCAGTTTGTCCGTACTCCTCAAGGTTTATATGCTCCCGTGACCTATGTGTTGTCCATGGGTGGCAAAAGAATCCGTCCGGTTTTGATGTTGATGGCCTACAATTTGTATCGGGAGGATATTACTCGTGTTTTAAATCCTGCAACGGCGATTGAAGTGTATCATAATTATACTCTTTTGCATGACGACTTGATGGATCGTGCAGACCGTCGCCGTGGTAAGGAGACAGTGCATAAGGTTTGGAATGACAATGCTGCCATCCTTTCGGGGGATGCAATGCTTGTATTGGCTTATCAGTTTATGGCTCAATGTCCGGTTGAACACTTGAAAGAGGTGATGGATATCTTTAGCCTGACTGCACTGGAAATCTGTGAAGGACAGCAGCTGGATATGGAGTTTGAACATCGGAATGATGTGAAGACAGAGGAATATTTGGAAATGATTCGTCTGAAAACTTCGGTATTGTTGGCTGCAAGTCTGAAGATTGGAGCTCTTTTGGGAGGGGCTTCTTCTGAAGATGCGGAGCAGTTGTATGATTTCGGTATGAATTTGGGTGTCGCTTTTCAGTTGAAAGATGATTTCTTGGATGTTTATGGCGATGCTGCCGTCTTTGGAAAGAATATAGGAGGTGATATTTTGTGCGATAAAAAGACCTATATGCTGATAAAGGCTTTTGAACATGCAGATGCGGGGCAGTTGGATTGCTTGAATGCTTGGGTGGGTGCTGTTTCATTCAATCCGGAGGAGAAGATTGCTGCGGTAACGGAACTGTATGACCGGATTGGTGTCAAGGAACTATGTGAAAAGAAAATGGAAGAGTACAGTGAACGCGCAATGGAAAGTCTGTTGGCTGTGAAGGTGGCGGATGAAAAGAAGGAAGAATTGAAGAACCTGATGGCTAACCTGATGCATCGGGAAGTATAACTTTTAATTCGGGAGAAAATGCCTTATAGAAGATTGCCTAATACGGATCAAGCAAGAATACGGGCACTGAAAGCAGTGGTTGTCAAGGGCGATATATGTAATGTGTATGATTTGGCCGTATCTTTGAAGGCGTTGACTGATGCACGGAATTTTCTTCCAAAGTTTGAAGCTGCGCAAGCTTATTATACCGAATGCTTTGAACGGCAGGCGCGAGCGGGACGTAAGCATCAAGCTAATGTGAAGACTGCCCGTCTGTATATCTCTCATTTTATCCAGGTGTTGAATTTAGCTGTCATCCGTTCTGAAGTGCGCATTGCCCATAAGGAATATTACGGTTTGGATGTAGGCAACAATAATGTGCCCGATTTAGCGACAGAGTCTGCTTTGGCAGAGTGGGGGCGTAAAGTCGTGGATGGGGAGAACAAGCGTATATCCCAGGGGGGTATTCCCATTTATAACCCTACGATTGCGAAAGTGAGGGTGCATTATGATATTTTTATGGATAGTTCTGAGAAGCAGAAGAATCTTCAATCTTTAACAGCCCGTAGTTTGGAGGCCTTGGCTTCAATGCGTGCAGAGGCCGATGGATTGATTCTTGATATATGGAACCAAATTGAAAAGAGATTTGAGGAAGTCACTCCCAATGAGAAGCGTTTGGATTTATGCCGTGATTATGGAATAATCTATTATTACCGTACCGGTGAAAAACGTAAAGATTCAGTTGAAGAATGAGATTGATTGATTCACATTCCCACCTTTTTTTAGAAGAGTTTGCAGAGGATTTGCCACAAGTAATGAACCGTGCCCGTGAAGCAGGAGTCACACATGTCTTCATGCCCAATATCGACAGTACCACCATCGAGCCTATGCTTCGGGTGTGTCGTGAATATAAAGGATATTGTTATCCAATGATTGGACTACATCCTACATCTGTGGATGCAAGTTATGAAAAGGAGTTGGAAACAGTAGCCCGGGAACTGGCCTCGCCAAACGAATTTGTTGCGGTTGGCGAGATTGGAATGGACTTGTATTGGGATAAGACTTTCCTGAAAGAGCAGCAAAGGGCGTTGGACAGGCAGATTGAGTGGGCTTTGGAATACGATTTACCGGTAGTGCTCCATTGCCGGGAAGCGTTCGACCATATATATAATGTGTTGAGTCCCTATCGGCAGACTCCTTTGAAAGGTATCTTACATAGTTTTACGGGGACGTCAGAGGAGGCTCTCAGAATAATGGAATTTGCAGATTTTATGATAGGAATAAACGGTGTGGTCACTTTCAAGAAATCAACTTTACCCGAAGTCTTAAAGAATATTCCTTTGGAACGTATCGTGCTGGAAACCGATTCTCCTTATCTGACTCCGGTTCCTAATCGGGGTAAAAGGAATGAGAGTGCATATGTTAAGGATACTTTGATAAAAGTAGCCAGAATTTATGGGAAGTCTCCTGAAAAGGTGGCTCAGATAACTTCTGATAACGCTTTAAAAGTGTTCGGAATGCTCAAATAAGCTCTTTGAGATTTTAAAGTTTATTAATTTTGAGATTTTATTTAATATAAAATGGGTCGAATGAAGCAGAACAACAAAAAAAAGAATACATTTGTAGCTGAAAACGCTTGTGGTTCGCATTTTTTTTGTAATTTGCACCCGATTTCGGAAAAGGCGTTTATTGGAGAGATGCTCGAGTGGTTGAAGAGGCACGCCTGGAAAGCGTGTATACCCCTAAAGGGTATCCGGGGTTCGAATCCCCGTCTCTCCGCAGTGGGATAAAATGAAGATAAAACAACAAATTATAATAAATAAATTAATTAATTAATCTTAAAAATTAGACACACAATGAAAAAGTTATTTGCAATTGTTGCTGTGATGGGAGCCTTGACATTTGGCTCAACTCAACTTGCTCAGGCTCAAGATGCTCCTGCGGCTGAACAAACAGAACAAGTGGCTTCTGCAGCCGATGCTGCTTCTCCTGCTGTAGCAGAAGTTGAAGGTGGTATTCACAAGGAATTGAAAACAAAGTTTATTGAAGGTACCGCATCTTTCATGAGTTTGGTAGCTATCGCTTTGGTTATCGGTCTTGCTTTCTGTATTGAACGTATCATCTATTTGAGTTTAGCTGAAATTAATACAAAGAAATTTATGGCTGCTATCGAAGCTGCTTTGGAAAAAGGTGACGTTGAAGCTGCTAAAGACATCGCACGTAACACAAGGGGTCCTATCGCTTCTATCTACTATCAAGGCTTGATGAGAATTGATCAAGGCATCGATGTAGTAGAAAAGTCTGTAGTATCTTATGGTGGCGTACAAGCTGGATACTTGGAAAAAGGTTGCTCTTGGATTACATTGTTTATCGCTATGTCTCCGTCTTTGGGATTTATGGGTACTGTAATCGGTATGGTGCAGGCATTTGATAAGATTCAACAAGTAGGTGATATCTCTCCGACGGTTGTTGCTGGTGGTATGAAGGTTGCCTTGATTACTACTATCTTCGGTTTGATTGCTGCTTTGGTTCTGCAGGTATTCTACAACTATATCCTTTCTAAGATTGAAGCTTTGACAAGCGAAATGGAAGATTCTTCTATCACCCTGTTGGATATGGTTATCAAATATGATTTGAAATACAAAAAATAATTAAGATGGCTAAGTTATCATATAAAATTTCATACTACATACTGTATGCCATGTTTGCTGTCATTTTGGTGGTAATTGGCTTGTTCTTCTTCGGTGGAGACGCTCAAGGCGATGCAGTAGTAATGGGGGTAGACCCGGAAATGTGGCAGCCGGCTTATACGGACGCATTGTTGTACTTGACTTATGCGCTCTTTGCTATTGTTTCAGTAGCAGCTGTTGTTAGCTTCTTCCATTTCTTGGTTAGTAACCCGAAAGCTTCTATGGGTTCTCTCTATGTGTTGGCTGGTTCACTCATTGTTCTCGGCATTACATGGTGTATGGGTAGCCCCGAAAAGTTGGAAATCATTAGCTATGGTGGTACAGATAACGTAGGTTTTTGGGCCCAGGCTACTGATATGTTCTTGTATTCTCTTTATACACTCTTTGTATTGGCTATCATTTGCATGCTATTGGGTGGTATTAAAAAGAAATTGTCATAATAGTTAACATAAGAGGATTCTTTTGGGAATCTTTGATAAAAGAAAAGAATAATGGCAAAAAAGAAAAGAGAAGTTCCCGAAGTCAACTCCAGTTCTACGGCGGACATTGCATTCTTGCTGCTCATCTTCTTCTTGATTACAACTTCTATGGACACAGACCGTGGTTTGGCAAGACGTTTGCCGCCTCCGCCGGAAAAAGACCAACAGGTAGATGATCAGAAGAAAAAAGAACGCAATGTATTGCAGGTCTTCTTGAATATGAACGACCAGTTGATGTGTGGTAACGATTATATTAATGTAGAGCAATTGCGTGCAAAAGCAAAAGAATTCATTGCCAATCCGTATAACGATGAAGCCAAACCCGAGAAGATGGCTAAGAATGTACAGTTCTTTGGTACGGTTCAGGTAACGGAAAATCATGTGGTTTCTTTGCGTTGTGACCGCACCTCTTCATACAAGGCATATATGGCCGTTCAGAATGAGTTGGTGGCAGCATATAATGAGTTGCGTGATGAGTTGGCTCAGGAAAAGTGGCAGAAGAATTATGCAGACTTGGATGTAGAACAGCAGGATGCAATTCGTGAAATTTATCCTCAGAGAATTTCTGAGGCTGAACCTAAAAAGTACGGAGAAAAGAAGTAATGGGAAAATTTAATAAGACTGGTAAACGTGGCATGCCTGCGTTGAACACTTCTTCTCTGCCTGACCTTATCTTCACCTTGTTGTTCTTCTTTATGATTGTAACAACGATGCGTGAGGTAACATTGAAGGTTGAGTTTAAGGTTCCGCAAGCCACTGAATTGGAAAAACTTGAAAAGAAGTCTTTGGTTACGTTTATCTATGTAGGAAAACCTACTGCTGAGTTTCGTAAGAAATTAGGTAACGAAAGCCGTATTCAGTTGAACGACAGCTATGCTGAAGTGGCTGATATTCAGGATTACGTTATTGGTGAACGTGCTAGTATGAAGGAAGAAGATCAACCGCAGATGACTGTGTCGTTGAAGGTTGACCAAGATACAAAAATGGGTATCGTGACAGATATCAAAGAGGCACTTCGTCAAGCTTATGCGTTGAAAATTAACTACTCTGCGCAACCGCGTCAGTAAGAAGTTGATTAAATGAATATGATAAAGGTCGTTTCGATGAATGAAACGACCTTTATTGTTTTCAGTATATATAAGTCTTCACTACTGTCCCATTAAAATCTGAAAAAGTTCTTTGAAATTATTGAAATATAGTTAGTTACATGGATTTTTCGAGCGAACGGACTTGAAATTTTATCTTTGCGGTAGTTTTACTATGA
>Ga0073908_1004472_pt1 | contig 12580 bp, 10 predicted proteins | sample MucameincwithD2O_FD_65484 | JGI IMG/M metagenome (GOLD analysis project Ga0073908, IMG submission 65484) | Mouse cecum microbial communities from Vienna, Austria - Mucus amended microcosms incubated with D2O | ecosystem: Host-associated > Mammals > Digestive system > Large intestine > Cecum...
CATTTGTATCTATACAAGTGCTCTCTTTTGTTTTGTCTGAACTCTAAAAAAATCAATTTATTAATGGTTTAAACGGCTCTCTTGAGATAGGGAGCGCAATTTATTTACATATGAAAAGAGAAATCAAATTCAGTTTGGTCTTCAGAGACATGTGGCAATCTGCCGGAAAATATGTTCCCAGAGTAGACCAGCTAACCAGAGTTGCCCCCGCTATTGTTGAGATGGGCTGTTTTGCCCGCGTTGAAACCAACGGAGGGGGATTCGAGCAAGTTAATTTACTATTCGGAGAAAATCCAAATAAAGCCGTACGTGAATGGACGAAGCCATTCCATGAAGCAGGTATTCAAACACATATGCTGGACCGTGCATTGAACGGCCTCCGCATGAGTCCGGTTCCGGCAGATGTACGCCAGCTATTCTACAAGGTAAAGAAAGCACAGGGCACCGACATCACCCGTACATTCTGCGGCCTGAATGACGTACGCAACATTGCTCCTTCCATCCAGTATGCCAAAGAAGCCGGGATGATCTCCCAGTGTTCGCTCTGTATCACCCACTCGCCTATCCACACGGTCGAATATTATACAAAGATGGCCCTGGAACTGATCGAACTGGGAGCAGACGAAATCTGTATCAAGGATATGGCTGGTATCGGACGTCCTTATTCATTGGGACAGATCGTTGCCAATATCAAAGCGAAACACCCTGAAATACCTATCCAGTATCATAGCCATGCTGGTCCCGGATTCAATGTAGCTTCTATCCTGGAAGTGTGCAACGCCGGTTGCGATTATATCGACGTAGGTATGGAGCCACTGTCATGGGGCACAGGGCATGCCGACCTGCTGACCGTGCAGGCCATGTTGAAAGATGCCGGTTACAAAGTGCCGGAAATCAATATGGAAGCCTACATGAAAGTACGCAGCATGATCCAGGAATTTATGGATGATTTCTTAGGATTGTATATCAGTCCGAAAAACCGTCTGATGAACTCGTTGCTGATCGGCCCGGGACTTCCCGGCGGTATGATGGGCAGCCTGATGTCTGACCTGGAAAAGAATCTGGAATCGATCAACAAAAACAATATCAAGAACAACAAGCCGCTGATGTCGCAAGACCAGCTGCTGATCAAGCTGTTCGACGAAGTGGCTTATGTATGGCCACGTGTCGGTTATCCTCCATTGGTAACTCCGTTCAGCCAGTATGTAAAGAACCTGGCACTGATGAATGTAATGCAGATGGAAAAAGGGAAAGCACGCTGGAGCATGATCGCCGACGACATCTGGGATATGCTTCTCGGAAAAGCCGGAAGACTGCCTGGTCCGCTGGCTCCTGAAATCATCGAAAAGGCAAAAGCCGAAGGACGCGAATTCTTCGAAGGAAATCCGCAGGACAACTACCCGGATGCTCTTGACAAATATCGCAAGATGATGAACGAGAAACAATGGGAAACCGGCGAAGACGACGAAGAATTGTTCGAATATGCAATGCACCCGGCTCAGTACGAAGCCTACCGTTCCGGAAAAGCGAAAGTCGAATTCCTCGCTGATGTTGCCCAGAAAAAAGCAGCTTTGCAGGGAAAGGCACAACCGGCAGCACCGGCCACAACCGCTTCGGCAGCTCTGCCTACAACACCCCAGGTACTGACTGTAGATGTAGACGGACAGCCTTACCGCGTAACAGTTGCTTTCGGAGATACGGCTAATACTGCTGCTGCTCCTGCCCAGGCCGCACAATCCGCAGCACCGGCCGCTCCAGCGCCTGCCGGAGCCGGAAATGAAATTCTTTCACCGCTGGAAGGAAAATTCTTCCTCGTAAAGAACGCTTCCGACACACCACTTAAAGTTGGAGATATAGTCAAAGAAGGCGATGTGCTTTGTTATGTGGAAGCAATGAAAACATATAATGCCGTACGTTCGGAATTCAGCGGAAAGATCACTTCCATCAACTACGCTGGTGGCGACACAGTTTCTGAAGACGACATATTAATGACTATACAGTAATGAACGAGATATTTCAAAATCTGTATGAAATGACTGCGTTCAGCAACATTATTGCTGAACCGCAGTTCCTGATCATGTATGCAATCGCATTCATATTGCTTTATCTAGGTATCAAGAAGCAATACGAACCTTTGCTGCTTGTCCCTATTGCATTCGGGGTGCTGCTCGCCAACTTCCCCGGAGGTGACATGGGCGTGATCCAGGCTGATGAAAATGGATTGGTCAATGTTAACGGAGTAATGAAAAACATCTGGGAAATGCCGTTGCACGACATTGCTCATGAACTGGGAATCATGAACTTCATCTATTACATGCTGATCAAGACCGGTTTCCTTCCGCCAATCATTTTTATGGGTGTAGGAGCCTTGACCGACTTCGGCCCGATGTTGCGCAATCTTCGCCTGTCGATTTTCGGTGCAGCTGCCCAGCTGGGTATTTTCACCGTTTTACTGGTAGCAATCCTGATGGGATTCACTCCACAGGAAGCCGGCTCTCTCGGTATCATCGGGGGGGCAGATGGACCTACAGCGATCTTTACAACCATTAAACTCGCACCTCATTTATTAGGTCCGATTGCCATTGCTGCTTATTCATATATGGCACTGGTCCCTGTAATCATACCACTGGTAGTCAAAGCTCTTTGCTCCCAAAAAGAACTTCGTATCAATATGAAGGAACAGGAAAAGAAATATCCTTCAACAGTAGAGATTAAGAATATGCGGGTTTTAAAAATTATATTCCCAATTATTGTTACTACTGTTGTTGCCTTGTTTGTTCCCAGTTCAGTGCCTTTGATCGGTATGTTGATGTTCGGTAACCTTGTAAAAGAAATCGGAACCAATACATTCCGTCTATTCGATGCTGCATCCAACAGTATCATGAATGCAGCGACCATCTTCCTGGGACTATCGGTAGGTGCAACCATGACGGCGGAAGCCTTCCTGAACTTTACAACGATCGGTATTGTGATCGGTGGATTCCTGGCTTTTGCCTTGTCTATCGCTGGCGGTATCTTCTTCGTAAAACTGTTCAACCTGTTCACCAAGAAGAAAATCAATCCGCTTATCGGTGCAACCGGATTAAGTGCCGTCCCAATGGCTTCACGTGTTGCCAATGAGATTGCATTGCAATACGATCCCAAAAACCATGTATTGCAGTATTGCATGGCCAGCAACATTTCCGGCGTAATCGGTTCGGCTGTTGCAGCCGGCGTATTGATCTCATTCCTGGGATAAAAAAACTGCAACTATTTATAAAAAGTCCCTGTAATCTGCTCAATGCAAGTTGCAGGGATTTTTGTTTAATACATTTTTTGGAGAACAAAGCGGTTAATTCCGGACTTTTTACACGAATATTAACCTTTTCTAATAAATAAATTGCCCGCAAATGCTGTAATCCAAAAATAAATACTTTAATTTGTGACTTGATATAGGAATGCTTTTTATCCTTTTCTTAAATGTGATTGAATATGAAGGACACTCATGAAACTAATCTGCCAGCTGAAGAAACCGGCAAATTAGAAGAAACTAAAGCACCGGAAGTAACTCCGGAGAACACTGCGGCTGAAGTTGAAACAACTGAAACCCCGGATGAAGCGACAGCGAACGCTATCAGTAAATTATCAAAAGAAGAAATTCTTGAAAAATTAGCTGAATTGGTAAATGCTGCTGCCGAAACGGCACGCAACGAAGTGGAATCGTTGAAACAGGCATTTTATAAAATCCACAGAGCCGAAGTTGAAGAATCGAAGAAAACATTCCTCGAAGGTGGTGGAGAAGAAAAGGATTTCGTCGCTCCTGAAGATGAAGGCGAAAACAAACTGAAAGAATTGCTGGCCGTTTTTAAAGAAAAAAGAGCTGCAATCCTGGCAGAAGAAGAACGCATAAAGGCTGCGAACTATGCACTGAAACTTCAACTGATCGACCAGTTAAAAGTGCTGACCGAAAGTCAGGACGACTTCAATAAGCTATACAACGACTTTAAAGACATCCAGCAGAGATGGAAAGAAATTAAAGCCGTACCACAGGAACATGCAAACGAACTGTGGAAAAACTATCAGACTTACAGCGAAAGATTCTATGATATAATCAAGATCAATAACCAGTTCCGCGATTACGACTTCAAGAAAAATCTGGAATTGAAAACTGCCCTATGTGAAACAGTTGAAAAGCTGCAAACCGAACCGGATGTCGTGTCCGCATTCCACCAGCTTCAAAAACTGCATCAGCAATGGCGTGAGATCGGTCCGGTTGCCAAAGAACTGCGCGAAGAGTTATGGGCTCGTTTCAAAGCGGCTTCTACCGTGATCAACAAACGTCATCAGGAGCATTTTGAATCGCTGAAATCGAAAGAACAGGAAAACCTGGTTGCAAAAACAGCTATCTGCGAAGAAATAGAAGGTATCGACTTCGATGCATTGAAGACATTCAAAGACTGGGAAGAAAAGAATAAAGAGGTGATCGCTTTACAGGATAAATGGAAAACAATCGGTTTCGCACCGAAAAAATCCAATGTAAAGATTTTCGAACGCTTCCGCGCTGCCTGTGATGTATATTTCAACAAGAAAAGCGCTTTCTACAAGAATATCAAGGAAGAGATGGAAAAGAATCTCGAACTGAAAAAAGCCTTGTGTGAGAAAGCGGAAGCACTGAAAGACAGCGTAGAATGGAAGAGTACGACTGAAAAGATGATCGCTCTCCAGAAAGAATGGAAAACGATCGGTTCGGTTGCCCGCAAGCACTCGGATGTTGTATGGAAACGTTTCATTTCTGCCTGTGATTATTTCTTCGAACAGAAAAATAAAAATGTTTCCTCCCAGAAGAGCGTAGAACAGACAAATCTGGCCGCTAAAAAAGCATTGATCGAAAAGATCAATAAGCTGGACGAAACATTGAGTGCAGATGAAGCATTGGCTGAACTGAAAGATATGATGGCTGAATGGAATGCAATCGGTCATGTACCTTTCAAGGAAAAAGATAAAATCTATAAAGAATATCACGAAGCGGTAGACAGCCAGTTCGACCGTTTGAAAGTAGACCAGACAGATCGTAAGATGCAGTCATTCCGCAGTAACCTGAACGATATGGCAGGCGAACATGGAAAAGGCAAACTGTATGGCGAACGCGAAAAGCTGATGAGAATGTATGACCGCATGAAAAATGAATTGCAGACATACGAAAACAATATCGGCTTCCTCAGCATCTCTTCGAAAGGCGGTGGCGGTCTCGTGAAAGAAATGGAGCGCAAGATCGAAAAGCTAAAAGATGAGATGGCGCTCATAATTAAAAAGATCGATGCAATAGATGAAAATCTTGAATAAATAAAACGAAGCCGTCTCGCTAACAGACGGCTTCGCTGTTTATATACATCTACTATTTTATATGATATCCCAGATACATTTATTTAATCCCGGACATGAAACTGCCGTACTGCTGGGCACGGAGAACTATACACCTCCGACAAACGTACAAAGAATGATACAGGAGTTATCATATCTTCCGGTGTGGTACGCCGACAGCAACGATTATGTATTTACGGAAGAGATTGCTTCGCCCCGTTTCTTTTCTTTACAACCCAAAGAGCTCAGGCCATTCGCCACACTTGTTTCCGGAAAAGAGTTGAAGAATCTCGCTCCTTCCCTCCCGGAACTGGCGGCGTCTCCCTGGGGAATATCTCCGCACAGCCTGCACTTCTTTGAGAAACTGAAACAAGAATTACAATTAAACCTGTCCGTACCGACCTGGAAAGAAGAATATTTCCGGCTGACCGGCAGGCAGACAGCGGCAGAATGCCTTGAACGAATCCGCCAGCTGTTACCCGACCTTCTCATACCGGCTACTCCAAAATTCTGCAAAAAGATCAGGGAAATAGAAAAATACCTGATCCTGCAAAATGCCCCTTTTGTTGTAAAGACTCCTTATTCTTCATCCGGACGCGGCTTGCACTGGATACCGGAGCGTAAACTCACCCCTAAAGACCGTACCTGGATAGAAGGGGCTATCAATAAACAGGGCACTGTCAGTATTGAATGCGGACTAGACAAGGTCCATGATTTAGCGATGGAGTTTTATTCCGATGGGGAAGGCCATGTCACCTATGAAGGACTCTCCGTCTTCAGTACGGAAAAAAAAGGTTCCTACTCCGGAAATGTATTGGGAAGTCAGGAATACCTGGCTATACCGATCAAACGTTGGATAGGAGAAGATGTTTACCAGCGGACCCAGGATGCGGTTGCAGAAGCCCTGAAAGGCATTTATGGAAATATATACCGTGGATATCTGGGAGTGGATATGATCGTCTACAAAACAAAAGACGGTTCGTATGCCCTCCATCCCTGTATCGAGATCAATATGCGCTATACGATGGGAATGGTTGCCCTCCGCCTCAGTCAAAGATATCTGGCTCCGCATACCATTGGTGATTTCCACATCACTTATGACAGTAAAGTCGGGGAAGCCTACGAACGTCATCGTTTCATGAAAGGAGCTTACCCGCTCACCATAGAAAATGGCAAAATCAGGGAAGGATACTTGTCTTTATGCCCAGTGACAAAGGAGACAAAGTACAGAGCTTATATTTTAGTTGTGTAGATAGTTTTCTCTATCTACACAATTGTTCAATAATCTCTTTTTCCTGAGGATACCTAACGACCAGTTCTTCTTTCCGGGCCAGTTCGAAATCTTTATATTCGAATCCGGGAGCGACGGCACAACTTACTAACGTAAACCCTTTCGGTTCTTTCAGGCGGGCAGCAAACCAGGTATCAGGTTCAACAGTGATCTGCAACTGTCCTCCCTCCTGATCCGAAAGTTCACGACAAACAAGTTGTCCTTTTTCGAAAGAATAAATATGTAAAGGTTCGCCTTTATGGAAAAACCAGCTTTCCGGAGATTGAATACGGTGAAAAGCCGAAAAGTCCGCCTCTTCCAACAGATAATAGATCGTTGTCAATACTCTGCGGTCGGATGGATATCCGGGAATAGGTTTCCACTTGTCCGGACGATATACTTCCTTAAAATAACCACCCTCCGGATGCGGAGACATATTTAGTTTTTCAATCCAATAAGAAGAATCCTTGCTACGATCCATAAGCTATATATCTTATTATTTATGACGACGAACACTACGAATAGTACCCGTCTTTTCTGTTCTTAATTTATACCCCAAAGATAATCCAAATGTAAATGTACGGTCACGTATTCCATCCGATAAACAGGTAAAACTAGGTAAATAAGCGATATTAAATCCTAATTGCATATTCCTGAAGTCTTTCCGGATGCCACCCACACATTTCAAACCGAACAGGACAGGATGAATGCCATCCAGCTTTTCTTTTGTCGACTTATAATCTGAAACTGTATCATCAAAATCCGAATAGGTTGTTACTACCGATTTCAGATTAAAATCGAGTCTGGGCCCCACTCCGATAAAAAAAGTATAACCGTCACGACTTGTTTTCTTAATGTCGAAAGTTGTACTCAATGTAAGATAATGTAACTTATCTTTTTCTGTAATCCTCCCACTCCATTCAGCCCCAGTTATCGAATTATAAGGTATTTTCACTTGACCGCCTCTTCGGGTATAACCGATATTGCTGGATAAATTATACCAGCCTTTATCCAAATACTGATACCCTAACGACATCTGATAGGGATAAACCTTATTCGTACTGGCTTTTTTTGCTCGCATAGATGTTATGCCAAAACCGTTTTCCAACGTTATCACTTGTGCATTTCCCTTTACGGCAATACATAACAACATACACACCAACCATACACAACTCTTATTTTTCATAATCTTCATTTAATTCGTTATGAGAATTAAACGAGAGTCGGAACAATTTCGTATGTTACCCCTCTATATTTAGGACGACTACAGGGGATTTTTTATTATACTGGCAAAAACAGCGTCTCTACAATTACGCGCAACTGGTATTTCATGGTCTGCCACATTCAGGACATTCACGTCATCACTTTTCCCACTCATATCTTTTGTTTTTACACCAAAAGTAGACGAGTAGAAACAAGTCCGGAAATTATTGTGACAAACGGAAGGATTCCTTTGACGAATGGTTTATTATTCTTTAATTTATTGAGACATGCGGATTTATTCTAGAAAGCTATTCATCCTCAAATTCTTTCAATTCCTCCAATCCTTTTTCTATGGTTTCTATAGATTTCTTATCCACATATTTATAACATAAATAACCGATGCAAACACCAAACAACACGCCTATCGCATCTACAATCATATGATAAAGGCTACGGTAATGATGATGTATGAAAAAGATAGAAACTATTACTATCAGAGCGACCAAAGGCCCCACAAACATTCCGCAGCGCTGTATTCTTCTGAACTTTATACACCATGCCATAGCCTCACAAATAGATAGTTTATTCAAATCCAAACGCTCCAGAAAACGGAAATAACAAATACAGTAAATAAGAACGCTCCCCCCCAGCAATCCGGAAATAATCATTGCTGCCGGACGAATAACCACAATATTTTTCATAATCAACACTAAAATAAACATGACGAAAACAAGGATAATACCTCCCCAGTTCATCCATTTTAATCTTGACAGGGCAGAGTTGGTTCGTGTTACAATCATATCCTTAATAATCCTTTTATTCAATATCTCATTCTGTGCCAATCGCTCGTTCAGCACATTCCAACCTGCTTTTAATTCTTCCAGTTCCATATTCTTTTTAATTTAACTGTTTGACATGATTCTTAGTTTCTCTTTAATACGATTGAGTTTTACTGCCACATTATTACGGGAAAGTCCGGTAATATCCGCCATCTCCTGATAACTCTTTTCTTCCAGCCAAAGCAGGATCAGTGCACGCTCCAAACGTCCCAGCCGGTTTATCATCCGGTAAAGTTCATGAAGCTGGGCTGTTTTATCTTCTTCTTCCACAAAATCTTCCAAGTCGACCGAAATCGGTACCACTTCCGGTTTGGACTTTGACTTGCGGAAAAAAGAAATACAAGTATTCAATCCGATACGATACACCCAGGTGGAAGCCTTACACTCGCCCCGGAAGCGGGGAAATGCTTTCCACAGGTTTATCACGACCTCCTGATATAAATCATTCAGATTTTCCGGATCACTTGCATAGATATAGCATACCTTATATATCACCTGCTTATATTCTTCTACAAGTGCGACAAACTCCTTCTCTTGTTGCTGTGCTTTCATTTACTAACAATCGTATTGTTTACTATATCAGTCGTATGCAAAGATGGATAATTACAAGGAAGATGAACAATTATATTATTTATTAACAAAATAAATAAGGCCTATTTCCTGGAAAACTCTACTTTTGTTTCAAATAAGAAACAAAGTTTCATATCAGAAACCGTAAAACAATCTAAAAGGACCATGATTACTCAAGAAGAAATGCAAGAGAAAAACGCTGCCAAATACAATATTCCGATGCTGGAAAAGAGCTTCGAGCTATTGGAATTTCTGGTTAACTACCCCAGCGGACTAACCATGCAGGAACTCGTGAATTTACTGGATACTCCCAAAACGACCATATACAGGCTGCTCAGCTCCATGCAAGGCATGGGCTACCTGACAAAAGATGCCGATACACAACGGTTTTCATTGTCTAAAAGATTTCTGAAACTGGGACTGGCCGCCTTGGGAGAATCAAATATCGTAGAACAATCATTAGCCCCGATGCGTGCCCTCCGCGATACGATCAAAGAGAGTGTCATGCTAGGTGTCTTTATGGAAAACCGGGTAGTCCTTCTCGAACAGGTTTTAGGGTCACATAATTTCACCTTCCTGTTACGTCCCGGAACAAGTTTTTGCCTGCACGCATCGGCGCCGGGCAAAATATTTTTAGCCTATCTATCGGACGAAGAACGCGAAAAGGCTATGCAAACCATCCAATACACAGTCTTCAACAAACATACGATAGCCAACGAAACACAGATGCGCAAAGAGATCAACCGCATCAGAAAAATGGGGTATGCATCCGACCTGGAAGAAGAAATGGCCGGCGTTCATTGCATCGCCACTCCGATATTCAATCAGTTCGGGACCATCGCGGCCACTATTTGGACCTCCGGCCCATCCGGCCGGCTGGATAAAGAAAAATTCCCGGAGACATCGAAAGAACTGATCCGGACTGCTCGCATTATCTCCGCTAACATGGGGTATATTCCTGAATAAATTCTTACTTTCTTAATATGGACATCATGAAAAGCTACTACAAATTCTTAATTCTTCTGACCTTCCTATTCGGAGGAAGCACATTACTTTCTGCCGAACAAATGAATCCCAAAAAGATTACGCTAACATCTCATGCAAAAGAACAATTAGCAGGAAAACAAATATTATATATAGAACGAGAACAATACGCTCCAGACCATCACAATACAGCAACCATATTTCAAAAAGGAGAAATTAACGAAAACAGCTTCTGCCCAGGAGGAGCCATGAGAATATATGATATCAATACCGGAAATACAACGACACTGATAGAACTGGAAAATGGCGTAATTCGTGATCCTGAATTATCTTTTGACGGTAAAAAGATAATTTTCTCTATGCGGAAAAATAAAGACGATTACTATCATATCTACGAAATTAATATAGATGGCTCCGAATTAAAACAACTCACGTTTGCAGAAGGTGTGTCTGATATTGACCCACTGTACCTGCCTGACGGAGGGATCGTATTCAGCTCTACACGCCAGCCAAAGTATTGCATGTGTAATCGACATATTATGTGTAACCTGTATCGTATGGAAGCAGACGGTGCCAATATCACACAAATCGGTATAAGCACATTGTTTGAAGGGCATTCTACCTTATTGAACGATGGTAGAATCTTATACGACCGTTGGGAATATGTCGACCGTAACTTCGGTGATGCACAAGGTTTATGGACAGTAAATCCAGATGGAACAAAACATTCCATCTATTATGGTAACAATACCCAATCACCAGGTGGAGTAATCGATGCTCGCCAAATACCTGGGACCGACCAGGTGATTTGTATCTTCGGATCATGCCACGACCGCCCTTGGGGAGCACTCGCCATTATTGACAGAAAAAAAGGAGTAGACGGCATTGAACCTGTTATACAAATATGGCCGGAAAATAGCAGAAATTTGATCGGCAAAGGAAATTTGGATTCATTCAAATGGATTGATTACTTCTTTGAAGATCCTTTCCCCGTAAATGAAAATTTCTTTCTTGCATCACGAACAATTTGGACAAAAACCCATAAACAAGCCCCCATAGATTCTAAATCAGGCATTTATCTAATCGGGCGAGACAGTACACAAGAATTACTTATAGAAGGAAGCCGAAGCCTTTTCGATCCAATGATTATCCAAGCACGCCCCAAACCTCATACTATACCTACAAATAGAAACTACACAGACAAAAAAGGAACTTTTTATGTGCAAAACGTATATCACGGTACACACATGAATGGGGTAGAGCTTGGAACCGTCAAATACTTGCGTGTTATCGAATCACCAGAAAAAAAAACATGGACAAAAGATGCCTGGTATGGCCAAGGAGAGCAAGCTCCGGCTGTTAACTGGCATAGTTTTGAAACCAAACGAATCCTGGGAGAAGTTCCGGTGGAAGAAGATGGATCCGCCAATTTTGAAGTACCATCCGGCACATACGTTTATTTTCAGCTGCTTGACAAAAACAAAAAAATGATTCAGTCCATGCGTAGCGGTACAATGGTGATGCCAGGAGAAACAAACGGTTGTATTGGCTGCCATGAAGATCGTTTAAGCACACCCAGCTCTATGGGAGCAAAACCATTGGCACTGAAAAAAAGCCCTGCCAAACTGAACGGCTGGATGGGGAAGGCTGCCAAAAGCTTCTCTTTTATGGAGCAAGTTCAACCCATATTAGATAAAAATTGTGTACGTTGTCATGACTTCGACCTCAAAAATCGCGAGAAATTGGTATTAGCGAAAGATAAAAATCCATTTTTTAATGCAGCCTATGTCAATCTATATGTAAAAAAGAAAGTTACCCTTATTGGCGGAGGGCCAGCACAGATACAAAAACCTTACTCTTGGGGATCTCATGCAAGTAAGCTTACTAAAATTATCGATGAAAACCATCACAATATCAAATTATCGGTTAAAGAAAAAGAGACATTTTACACTTGGATGGACCTAAACGGGGTTTATTATCCGGTATACGAATCTGCATTCGATTCAACTCTTGCCGGACGAAGTCCATTGTACGATCACGAAATACGGGAATTAACAGCTTTGACGGGTATAAACATTTGGTTACTCGACTGTTTTTGGAGAGAATTACCTGCACAAATATCTTTCGACCGCCCGGAAGTCAGTCCATGCCTGGATAAAATCAGAAACGACAAGCAGAAATATGCCCGTGCCGTCGAAATCATCCGCACCGGACAAAAGCGGCTGAAAGCTACTCCACGCGGAGATATTGAAAAAGACCTCGTTCCCTGCGAACGGCATAAAGCACAGCTACGAAAATATGCGGAACGTCTGAAAGTCGAACAGCAAAACTGTTCGGTCATCGGACAAGGTGATAAGATTTACGACAAATAATA
>Ga0073908_1004476_pt1 | contig 12537 bp, 29 predicted proteins | sample MucameincwithD2O_FD_65484 | JGI IMG/M metagenome (GOLD analysis project Ga0073908, IMG submission 65484) | Mouse cecum microbial communities from Vienna, Austria - Mucus amended microcosms incubated with D2O | ecosystem: Host-associated > Mammals > Digestive system > Large intestine > Cecum...
GTTGGAGCTTGGCTGTACTCCTCAAGAGGCTCGTAGTGTTCTTCCTAACAGCCTCAAAACTGAGGTGATTATGACTGCTGACATTCGGGAATGGAGACATTTCTTTAAGCTCCGCTGTTCTCCAGCAGCACACCCACAAATGCGTGAGGTTGCAATTATGCTTCTGAAAAAGCTCCAAGCCCAAATTCCCATTCTATTTGATGATATTGAGGTGGAAGTATGAAAGTAATATGTATTTCTGGTAAGGCTCAACACGGTAAAGATACCACAGCAAAGTACCTGAAAGAATGTTTGGAGTCGCAAGGTCGCACTGTTTTGATTGCTCACTTTGGTGATCTCTTAAAGTATATCTGTAAAACTTTCTTTGACTGGGATGGTCAGAAGGATGAGAAAGGGCGTACTTTGCTTCAGTTTGTTGGAACCGATAAGATTCGGGCTGTAGCTCCTGACTATTGGGTAGATTTCATCGCTAACTTTTTAGGAATGTTCAAATCTCAATGGGATTATGTATTGCTTCCAGACTGCCGGTTTCCTAATGAATATGAAGTATTGAAACATTATGGTTTTAATGTGTCTTTACTTCGTATTTATCGGCCTAACTTCAAGTCACCTTTGACTCCAGAGCAGCAGAAGCATCCTTCCGAAATTGCTATGGATGGTTATCCTGTTGACGATCAGATTACCAACCAGGGTGACTTGGAGGATCTAAAGACTGCTGCTAAGGACTATGCACTATATCAAGAGAAAAGGAGACAGTAAAAGTGAAACCATTGAGGATTTTATTTGATGCTGATGACACCATAGAGAATCTTTTGCAATGTTGGGTAGCTTTGCTGAATGAAAAGCATGGGACTACAGTATCTCATGAAGATGTTACCGATTGGGATGTTAGTCTTGCATTTCCTACGTTAAGCAAAGATCAGGTGTACAGTGTTTTGCGTAAGGATGAATTATGGCATCGTTTGTCCCCTATTCCTGGTAGTAAAGAGGTTCTACAGCGATTGCTTAATGAAGGACATGAACTTTATATGGTAACTGCTTCAGATTATCATTGCTGTCGAGCAAAGTTTGAGAGAATTTTTGAACTATTTCCTTTTTTGAGCTGGGATAAAGTGGTTATTACCAGCAAGAAAGATCTGATTAAAGGAGATATTTTGATTGATGATGGCCCGCACAATTTGATTAGTGGTAATCATTGGGGTATTTTGTTTGACCAGCCACATAACCGAAACTTTGACGATTCCAAATATGATTGGATTCTTCGAGCTACAAACTGGGAGCAAGTCTATGAATACATCCATGCTGTGATGATGGAGAAAGAAAATGAAAAATGAGTATATTCATTATACCGATGTATCAAGAACGATCCTTGACACTGTAAAAGTTGGAGATTTAATTAGAGTCAACGATTGGAAGAAACCTATGAGGGTAAAGGCGGTTTCTGAAAATTACTTTGTCATGACGCAAAACTTCTTTGGTAAAACATATTACTCTGTTTGCTCAAAGCTACCTTGGAAGGGCGTTAAACATAATGCCATGACAGGCGGTATGTTTCATTGTGGGCCAGATAACTATGTCTTTGGTTCACCACTTGCAGAGGATGAACATTTTTATCGTTTTGAAGATGAAAAAATGTCAATGATGTATTTGCAAGAATTTGAAGATGAGAAATGTGCAATTTCTGAACGGCATGGCATTCCAATTTATGATCTATATGTAAAGAGTTGTAGAATGTGATTTAACCAGGAGGGTGATTTTATGGTCGTTATTAAACGAGATGGACGAGAAGTAAATTTTGAAAAGTGTAAAATTTTCAATGCTATCATGGCAGCTTTTAAGGATGTGGGGCAATCTGGTTTGCTCCATATTCCAGAAGACAAAGAAAATGAAATTGCTACATTGATTACATCTCGTTTGCATTCTCGATACAAAAAGCGTAACCGTGCTGTATCTGTTGAAGAGATTCAAGACGATGTAGAGACTGAGTTGATGAAAGAAGGTGTGTATGCTGTTGCAAAAGCCTATATTAAGTATCGGTATGAACATGAGCTTTTGCGTAACGCTACTTCTTTGGACGGAAAGATCCTATCTATTGCAGATAATACCAATGAGCTTGTAATTCAGGAAAACTCCAACAAAAATCCTACAATTCTTTCTACACAACGGGATTACATTGCTGGTGAGGTTAGTCGAGATATTACAAATCGACTTTTATTACCTGAAGAGATTACTAAGGCTCACGATGAGGGATTGATTCATTTCCACGATAGTGATTATTATATCCAACATATGCACAATTGCTGTCTTGTCAATTTGGAGGACATGTTGCAAAACGGCACCGTTATCTCCGGCACCATGATCGAGAAGCCCCACTCCTTCTCCACCGCCTGCAACATCGCCACTCAGATCATCGCCCAAATTGCCTCTAACCAATACGGTGGACAGTCTATTTCTCTTGCACATCTTGCTCCTTTTGTAGAAGTATCACGCCAGAAAATTCGCAAGGAAGTGGAAGAGGAATTTAAGTTGGAACACAAAATGATTTATAACTCTGAACTGATCGAGTTTTCCAAAGCGGCAAAAGAGGCTATTGACGCTGTAACAGAAAAGCGGGTTAGGGAGGAAGTTAAGCGTGGTGTTCAAACTATCCAATATCAGGTTATCACTTTGATGACCACTAATGGTCAAGCTCCATTTATTACAGTCTTTATGTATTTGAATGAGGTAGATGATCCTCAAACGAAAAAAGATTTAGCTTTGATTATTGAAGAGGTCGTAAAGCAGCGGTATGAAGGTGTAAAGAATGAAAAGGGTACATGGATTACGCCGGCATTCCCCAAGCTCATTTATGTGCTGGAGGAAGATAATATCACCGAAGATTCCCCTTACTTTTATCTGACAGAGTTATGTGCCAAGTGTAGTGCTAAGCGGTTGGTTCCCGATTATATCTCTGAAAAAGTTATGCTCTCAAATAAGGTAGATGCTATATCGAAACAGGGGCCGCCGATCCTACAGCGAACACTGAGAACGCCGCTATTATTCGGGGGGCTTTTGAAGATATGGCGGGCGGGCTTGATCCGGTTGACTCTCGCCTCTGGGAGTTCGTGCAGCGGGGTTACACTGAAAGAAAAATGGCCGCTATGCTCACCGCTGAATGGCTGGGTATGTCTAATGTAGCAGTTCACAAAAGAGTCGTAAAGCTCCGGGCAAGGCTCCAGGAAATGGTAGGGTAAATTTTATTTTTAAGGTTAGCAAATCATTAAAACCTTATGGAATATAGGGGAAAGGGCGAGGCCGCAAGGCCCGCCCGACTCCTAAAACGGAAAGGAGAAAATAACCATGACAAACAACGCCAAATTGAAAAATTGCTTGAAGCTCTCCAGCAAGATAACGCTTTACATTCCCGCCACGGTAGGCGTGGATCAAGAGGCCGACAATAGCGAACAGGTCAAACGGGCGGCGGCTCTCCTTGCTTCCTTCTTTGGTGGTTCCACCTCTACGCCGGCGGTTGGTTATTGGCTCTCTCCCGCTGCTGGGCTGGTAGCTGAGAAAACAACGGTAGTTTTCGCCTACGCCAGCGACACCGCCCTCCAGGATCACGTGGAAGAAGTAATTAACTTTTGCGAGGATCTGAAGGTGGAGATGGGGCAAGAGGCCGTGGCTATGGAAATCAATGGGGATATGTATTTTATCTAAACGGGGACGGGCTGAGGGTTGCAAGGCTCCAGCCCTTCTCTTTATGGATGAGGTGAAACAATGGAAGTTTTGAATATGGCCGCCGCTGCTCTGAAGGTGATATGTGCCGATGAAACAATTAAACCGCCTGTAAAACTCCAACGAGTGGACAAGATAGCAAGGACGGCGGAATTATGGCGGCGGGGTAAAATCTCAGCGGAAAAGGCAAAGAAACGGATACAGACGGCATAGAGACGGCGGGCCGCAAAAGCGGCCCGCCTTTCTTTTTTTTGTTAGCGGTTAGCAATTTCCGCCTATTGTCTGTAATGGGAATATAGAGGGTCAGGCGGCAAAGTAAACCTTCAGCATAGCCGCCGCAAGTCTCTTTTGCTCCTCTGTGAGTGTTGCGGCGAAAGTCTCCAGCGGGTGCGGCTCTTCCCATTGTTGGAAGGACGTAACGAGTATTTCAGCGGTTCGCCTGCTGTTGGAGTCGTAAAGCCTGGATAAATAGGGCTTTACAATCTGGACAATCTCGGCCTTGTCCTTTTCCCTGTCCCCGCTGGACATAGTGAAAACCTTTTCCTTTTCGGTGATGGTATAGCGGTTTTTGCCGTGGTTCTCTCTGGTTTGATACTGGACGATGAAACAAAGCTCAGTTACAGTGGTTTTAATTGTTGCTCGGATCGTTGCGCCGGTGATGGAAAATTCCAGTTTTTCGGATTTTCTCACCTGCTCCATAATTTCCTTCTGGGGATAGCGTAAAACGGAAAAGAAAAGGCAATTCCCTTTTACATGGCTGAAGCGTAAATTATGGGGCTTGAGGATTACGGGGACGAGCTGGGCGGCTGCGGCGTTTTTGGCTGTTGGGGAGGGGATGCGGATTTTCATAAAAATTTTCCTTTCTTTTTCTCCTGCCGTGTGGTAAAATGGCTCCAGGCGGGCTTGTCCCGTGTTTGGCCTGGTATCCTTTCACCCGGTCAGGCGGGGCGGATGATACCAGCATCCGCCCTCTTTTATATTATATATTATACCATGTAACCATTACATAGTCAAGACATTTTTATGAATGGTTAGCAAAACTGAATCAAAGTCTGATATATAAATAGGGGTGATAACATGGATGAAAAAAAAGCAAGTTCGGCTCGTGTACGAGCTAATAATAAATGGAACGCAAAAGCCTATGACGATCTGAAGGTGCGAGTTAAAAAAGGGCAACGGCAAGTTATAAAGGATTTTGCAGAGCGTCACGGATATAGTGTCAATGGTTTCATTTTGGAGGCTGTACAGGAAAAGATGGAACGGATGAAACAGGAGGAGGAAAAATAATGTACCGTTTTGAAATTGTCCCTGATGGTGGAAAAACTTGTGTAAGAAGTGGGAGCAGTTCAAGCGTGGACGGTATTTGTGAACGGATATATGATGCTGTTCTGGAACTTTTGGGTGGTTCTGATGATATGATAGCTATTGAGGCCAGCTCCTGGGCGGAATTGTATTGTGGAACAGAAGATGATCCCGCCACTTTTGAAATGGACAATTACACGCTTTACTTTTGGGAGGAGTAGTAAGAAGCCTGGTGGAATATTCCACCAGGCAATTTTTTATGACATGATTATCCCAAGTACTACAAAAATTAAAAGTATAACGCCGCTACAAAATAGGAGTGGGTGATGAGATACCATAAAGTCAACAAATGATACATTTTGATGATATATTTTCTGTCGAGCATGTTTTTCAGCGTGATATTCTTGGAACGCTTCACGATAAAGTAAAAATAATAGAACAGTAATAATAATTGCAGATGTCATTTTTACTCCCCATTCTGGATAATTTTGTCAAATTCAATGTTGGGAGTAAGTAACAGATAGGCGAGATCATGCCCTAAAGCGGACTCCATAGCTTCCAGAGTGGAAAATCCGCCTGAATATCTCAACTGAATCATTTTATCGGCAAAATCCGCCAAAGGTGGATTATTTCGCTTCAGTTTCATTAAATCGTCTCTCCAGCTCATGGAATCACCGCCAAAAATATTTTTTCTTTAAGGTTAGCAAAATCCAAAATCCCTCTGTAATTATAATAGGGGCAAGGAAAAATCGCAAGCCCCAAAATGAAAAAGGGGTTGTGGATATGAAAACCTTTACTGTTTATGGGACGAAAGATAAGGATAAGCCCGCCGATCATGTGGTATTCCAAAATATGATCTATTCTCAGGCGGCTTTGGCCCGCTCTGAAGCTACGGCACGGATGCACGGCTATAAACGGCTGGAGTATCACGAAAATCCGTGTTTTGAGAATGGATATAAAGGCGGCAAGGCTTTGGTGGTAAACCTCTAATTAAATAGCGGCTCCTCTCTTCCCTGCTGGTTTCGTGGTGGTTTCCAGCAGGGAAATTTTATTTTTCGGAATGGTTAGCAAAAATGGATTGGAATCTGTTATATCAATAGAAGCGGCAATCAAATGATATGGAGAGTGAAAATTATGTATAGAGTTAATATGAGGTTTTATTTCAGTAAAGAGTTCAAGGACGATTTCGGAAATAAGGCTGGAATAGAGGAAGTCAAGATCAGCTCATATAAAGGAGCGGCGAGAAAGCCAGCTTTTCGGCTTGTCTGCTTTGCGGAATATAATAATGGATTTATCTATCATATTTCCGTTCATGAAACGATGGAGGCTGCCTTGAAAACGTTAGAGGTTTTCAGTTGTGGAACTTTTAAGGAGGTGTAAAGAGGTGATTTGACATGTACTATATCGCAATTCCAAAGGAAGATGCTGATACTGATGAAAAGGTGGAGGCATTTCTGAACGATCATACCCGGTTTGTTGCGACTTGGGAGCGGGTAGACAAAATTTAAGGAGGATAATGAAATGGCTAATATCACACGGGCACAACTGGACAAGTTCAACAAGGCTTTGCATAATGGTTTTACACTGGATCTTCAGCACTTTATCTTTCATTCGGGAGAAAAGCAGGCTGCAAAGAAAGTTGATCTTGGAGAGGGCAAGTATCTCCAGGCCACTATTGGCTGGTATCGGGCAGGAGATCTTTGGAGTCGTGAGACAATCTATACTCCAAAACTCCACCTTGCGATTTTCTCCCCTTGCTCCACTGAGGGCGTTTTCTCCAGTTCTGGCATGGGTGCTTTGATTTCCTTAACCGAGGAAGTCTTTACCCGTAGGAATTGGAACAAGCTGGCAGAATATACGGCCGCCTGGACGGATGAAAAGCTCCTGGACGCTATGAGAGAAAATATGGGGAAGCTGGGTGATCCTGTTCTCCACTTTGGGGCTACAGCTTAATAGAAATGGCGGGACTCTCCCCTTACAATTGTGAGGGAAACGGAGTTTCCGCCGTTTTTTTTATTTTCTTGTTAGCAAAAGTTCTTTTTCCTTTGTAATAGTAGTAGGAGGTGATTTTTTTATGTTTAAGAAATCCGATTGGGACAACTTCCTGCGGATCATTGAACGAGAGAAAAATGGTTTTGACTGGGATATTCCTGGAGGGTATATCATTTTTGGCTCTATGGGTATGAGCATCCACAAGCTGATTAAAGGCCGTTGGATGTGTAAAACCGTGAATAATTGGAGGAACAAAACCTATCAGCAGGTAAACGCCGAGCTGAAGGAGATGAAATGGAGTTGATATAAAATGAAGCGTCAACTGACTTTTAAGTTTTGCGATACTGAGGAAGAGGCAAAAGCCTTTGAAAAGACACTCCCCCGTCACCTTCGGGGATCAGTGACACCGTGGACAAGTAATGCGGCCTATGAAGCGGGGCTGAATGACTATAACCACCCTGAAAAGTGGATTGCTTGGTACAAACACTGAAGGAGGGCATTTTATGAAAATGTATAACGGGCAAGAAGTTAAAACGGTTGAGAACTTCTCCTATGAGGAAGCGAAAATCGGTGATCTGGTAGATGCCGATTTTATAGGGGATATGCTGGACTGTTTGCCGCCGGCCTGTATGAGATCGGATTGTTCGCAAATGGGAGAGCCTTATTCCCATCGTGAAGATCCCAAAACGGGAAGATGGCGACCCACGTTTGCCACATTCAAGCGAATTGCTGGCGGTGATGAGGATGGCATCTGGGAATACTGTGGGCATTGTTTCTGTGGTGAGAATGTGGAACGGGGAAACGATCCTATTTATGTGAAAGGATAGAATTTGTGGGCTGGGTTTTCCTGGCTCACATTTTTTATTTTAATGGTTAGCAAAATTCTCTTCCAGTTTGTAATAGTAATAGAAACACCAAAAAACTTGGAGGGGTTAAAATGTCTATTCTTATGCTGGAAGTAGCTGGTCATTTTTATTTGAACGGTGAACAGGTTGGAGAAAAAACAACTGTTATTCGTCTTTCAAATGGTAAGCAGATCAAAATTGAACAAGATGTTTTATTCAAAGGTGTTGTTTGGCCGTGGAAAATTGACGATCAGCATTTTAGCGGTGAAGGATTCGCCTGTTCCTATCTTCGTGAGTTGGTTTGGGAAAAAATGACTGGCAAACGTATGATTTTGCACTCTAAAGGGAAAATCCCTGATATTTGTGGTGTGAATGGGGCTGCATGTCGCTGTCCTGAAAAGTGCAACTTGGCATTGTGCCATAATTGCCCTATCGCTGAAGAATTTTTCGCAAAACGGGACGGCGTGGAGCTTGTGTACGTGGTGTAAAGGAGGATAGCAAATGGTTAAACGCAAGGTTGTTATCTCCAAATACTCTTTTCCCGTTGATGGCTACAAGTGGAACGCTCAGATTTTAACGAGTATCGACAACGGAAAGACTTGGTATTATGGAGGAAGCGGGAAGTTCTGTAAGACCCGCAAGGAGGCAAGAGCTTTTCGAGATCAGATGAAGAAGGAGTGGGGAGAGGGATAGCCTCTCCCCTTCTTTTTATTTAGTGGTTAGCAGATTGTTTTCTCTTTCTGATATATGAATAGGGAACAATCCCAGAAACATTTTTTGGAGGTTACTTAATATGGGCAAGAGTAAAAAGAAAGTTCGGATGAGCCTTGAGACGATCCTGAAAGCTGTTAAGGATTCCGACTGGCGGGTACGGGCCGCAGCCATGAACGCCTGCCAGGGGAAGGACGTGCCGCTGGAGGTCATCAAGGAGTGGCTGAGCGATTCCGACTGTGATGTACGGGCCGCAGCCATGAACGCCTGCCAGGGGAAGGACGTGCCGCTGGAGGTCATCAAGGAGGGGCTGAGCGATTCCGACTGTGATGTACGGGCCGCAGCCATGAAACTTTGTGAACAGAACGGGATTCCCCTTCCCGTCATCCGCCGTATTGAGCCGCCTGAGCGTGTCTATAAAAAGTGTGTGGGCGGCGTGATTGTGGTGGCTTCTATCCCCAAAGATGCTGAGGTACGTTTCTGCAAAAGTTCTGGCAAGTGTCGTGCAAACAAAGCGGTGATTGAAGAAATCATCGGTGACTTCTGTGGTGAAAAGGTGGGTATTTCGATTCATGACAGAACAACCGAATACTATGTTGGCGATAAGGTCTATGTGGAGGACTTTGATCGGAGCGATGAGGAGTGTTCTACCGGTTTTCACTTCTTCCGCACAAAGGAAGAGGCTGAGGCTTATTAAGATCAAGGGGCGGGCAAAATTGCCCGCCCCTCACCTTTTTGGGATTTTAACATTTCACATGTTAGTATGAAAATTTTATGTTACAGTTAGCAAATAAGTGGCTATTTCTGAAGTAATAGTAGGAGGTGTCACTTATGACAAAACGGATAGAGCAAAAGATACTGGGCGTTTTAATGTTGGTTCTTTCTCTGGTAATCTGGCGGCTTTGTTCTTTGGGAACTACACCAGCAGATCAAGATGGAACTGTTCTTCTTTTGACCGTTCCAATGGGAGTTTGGATGCTCTTTTCTAAGAAAATCATTATTTACTGAGGAGGTTTAGACTGTGGAGTTTGAAGTAAATAACGGCCAAAAAATAGTTTTGGAGCAGCTTCGGCCTGGAGGAGATGTCTTTGTTGCAATTCGTGGTAAATCTGAAATAGCCCCACATGAGACATATACCATCACTCCTGGGGACTTTGTAATGATGCTGAAGATGACCCATTTAGGAGATCAGTTAAAGTTTGTAACCAGTGTCCATATCTCTGAGATCCTTTTGGATGCGGATGTTGTAAATTAGGTTAGCAACCAGTGTCCATTGTCTGATATATAAATGAAAGGGGATGATTCCCGTGTGGTAGTCCAGCGCATGGGCGCAGCTTAAAAATCAAACTTGGATGAAGACTGATCGAGGTGCCGGTGGGCTGTCCACCGGTCAAAACAGTGCATTGTAGACCGAAAGGAGGTTTTTCATGAATAGGATCAGAGATCAGACCGAGAACTAAAAACATACTACAAAAAAATATAGCCGAGGTGTAGAAACGATGAATAGAATTAGGGATCGGCCCTGACAATTCATACTGGATTTTTGAATGAATTGTTGAAAATGATCTGTTGAAAAGGCGAGGCGTGGAGGAGTGGCAACGCAGACCAACTCATAGTGTCTCGGCGTTGAGTAGCCGAAAAGCCGGTGGGCTGTCCACCGGCTTTTTTCTTTAGGTTAGCATTTATCGTTTTCTTTCTGATATATAAACAGGAACGATAAAAAAAGGAGGCTTAAATATGTCTGCTCCTAATTTCTGCACCATGAAAGATTTTTCACTGTTTGCTTTTATTTCTGATGACGAGTTAGAGCTTTACGAGGTAAGTGAAGAGCTACAACAACGGTTAGATGCTATGAATCGTGAACTGGTTTTTCATAAGGTTGAAGTTCAAAATGGCTACTACTATGGAATCCAACTTTATGCCGAAGCGGAGCATGATCTTAACGAAGAAAACTATACCAACGATGATTGTCGGTACTACTTCGATCTCTGTCGTAGTGTGGCATATCGGAGGTTTGAAGCGGAAAAGCGAAAAATCAACCGCTTGTTTCGGGCTATTGCTAAAGAGTACGGACTGGAGGAGCTTGTGTGTACGGGAAGATTCTCAAATGGTGAAGCCGTTTATTCTCCTGTATGTTCTCGTTCCAGATTGTATGCCGCTGTAAATATGTAAGGAGGAATTAAAATGAAAGTTTTTCTTTTGATCCATGAGCAAGATACCGATGCCGCTTGGGGAGCAAATGTAGACCCTTTCATCTCTTTGGAGGCAGCTCAGGCCGCTATGCAAAAGAGCTATGAGGATTCTATCAAATCGTGGGATTTTGATACCACTGAGCAGACAGATGAACATTATAGCGAATGTTTGGAAAAGTCTGCTGTGTTACGTGATGACTCTGACGTTGAAAAATGGCGGATTGAGGAAAAGGAACTGGACGTTCAGGTAGCTATTGAAGTGGAGGGTGGTGTGGTTCAGACTATCTACACTAATGCCGATAATCTTTACCCTGACGTGTTTGATTTGGATACCTCTGATTTTAGTACGGAAACAGAAGAGCGTGAGGTTGATGTGTTGAAGCGGGAATTGAATGAGATGGTAAATGCTCCTGGCTGGAGGGTAGTAGGATGAGGGTAATTTACAAGGCCATTCTTTCTCATCTGCTCCGTCACCAGCAGAAATATGGCCTAACAGGTAAGCAAAAATCTCAATTAGAATCTATCATATCAAAATTTTAGGAGGACATTATGAACACACTTACTTATGATATTGCCAAAGAGAGAGGCAGTAGTCGCTACTACGCTCATCATGTTGATACTCCCAAGGTTCCTGTTCCTGGTTCCTTTGGTGACAAGAAGAAAGCTCTCCATGTTGCCGCTGATTCTATGGGGCTGGACTATAAGGACTATATGGCATTGAGGAGGAAGCAGTAATGGAATATACACCTGAACATTTTGAGGAGCTGCATGATCGTAACGAAAACTTTGACGGTAGGGTAGCCGATTTTGGAAAGTTCGCCACGTATAACCAGATCAAGACCGCTCTGGTTGATTTCATGCAGCGGTGCGATGAGGTAGAACGAATTGATGAACAGTCACCGATTCCCCACGAGATGAACGCTTTGATCTGCGTTACCATTAAACAAAATGCCACTTTTGACCATGAGGAGACATTTTGGTTGACGGATATTATGAGAAAAGCCGATCTTGTGGTAGTTACAAACACTGGAAACAAAGTAAAATTTTGCTTTGGCGTTGAAAACGTTTGGAAAGTGTAAGGTGTAAAATGGATGATTTAACACTTGGTCTTATATACGCTATCAAACACAGCAAAAAATCAGCAAAAGAATCTATTGTTGATTTTCTTTCGGAATACACTGGAACACCGAAAGAACATTATTCTGATAGAGAAGTTGTGTGAATAATCCGTAACGCCTTCATAGACTATCTCAAAACTGCGGACAACCCAGCTTTTGACATGTGGCAGTATTTTGATGCAAAACGGCAAAAGGAGAATTTTCGAGATGTCTTTCCTGAGCAACACAAGCAGTACATAGAACGTAGCGGAGTGATAGACATTGATACGGAATCTATTATCTCCGCATTGTGTTTAAGTCACGTTCAAGAGAATGGTCAATATGTAAATGGATTTAGAGACATTGAAAAAAGTTAAAACCCTGTTAGCAAATCTCGTTTTAAGTCTGGAATAACAATAGGGTACGATAACACAACCAACGAAAATAAGGAGGAAATCGAAATGTCTGCAAATGTTGAAACCATGTTCTACACCAGAGAGAAGCCCTGGCATGGGCTGGGGACGGAAGTACAGGAGGCTCCTACCAGTACCGATGCGCTTCGACTGGCTGGCCTGGATTGGCGAGTGGATAGCCGTAAAATTCAGGTTTGTGGTGGGGCCAAGATCGAGAACTACAAGGCTAACGTCCGCAGTTCTGATGGGGCTATTCTGGGCGTTGTCACTG
>Ga0073908_1004479_pt1 | contig 12531 bp, 8 predicted proteins | sample MucameincwithD2O_FD_65484 | JGI IMG/M metagenome (GOLD analysis project Ga0073908, IMG submission 65484) | Mouse cecum microbial communities from Vienna, Austria - Mucus amended microcosms incubated with D2O | ecosystem: Host-associated > Mammals > Digestive system > Large intestine > Cecum...
CCACATTCGTAATTTTAAACGATTTCTAACTCCAGTTCCTTCCTCAGCCTTTCGATAGCCTTATTGCCGGCAGACATCTCCTCCAACAACTCGCGCGGAGACAATATCTTCTTTATCTCTTCCGGTTTCGCCTGTCTTATATTAAGGGTTATACCGGTGTTGTGCAGTGCTATGGCAAGCGTGTTGCGTATCCTTCCCTTTATCCTTAATATTTCCTCAAGCAGTATTTTGTTGTCTACCACTATATCGATGTCGGGAAGTGAAGATATTGCCGGTTGTATGTTTTTCATTCTTGCGGCAAGTCCTGCCATTTGCTGGGGCATGCGCTTGCACATGGCATACCATTGCATCTGCAACATGTCGTTGTCAAACTCCTGGCGTTCGCCCGTGTCGGCTATTTCCGTTTCTGTAGTGTCGCTTTGCCTTTCGGGCTTTTTCTTTAAGTTCGAGAATGTCTTTCCTATGCTTCCAAGTTTTATGGCAGGAGCCTTGGGCGAGGAACCGGTGCCTGCGGACGATGTCGCTGCCGTGGTTTCCGCATGGGTGTCATGTCTTTTCGTGCCTGAAGACGCAGATACCGCCTCGGGCTTTTTGGTCGTTGCAGTCTGTTCCGTCGCCGCCACCTGTATAGCTGCTGTCTGACGGGCATCCGCAATGAGTTTTCTGAACAGGGATTTTATTCTTCTCTTGGGGCTGCGCCCCGCACTGTCACCCTCGTCGTCGGGCTGCGTTATCTGTGCCACCTGTATCAGGGTAAGTTCCACTAACAGACGCTTGTTGCTGCTCTGGCGGTAGTTGATGTCACACTCGTTCATCACCTTTAATGCACGATACAAGAACTTTGCCGGACAAGTCGTCGCCTGTTCTTTGTACCTGTCGCGCTGACGGTCGCTCACTTCAAGCAGGTGCAGGGTACTTTCGTCTTTTGCCATGAGCACGTTGCGTAGATGTGCCGCAAGTCCGCTGATGAAGTGTCCCCCGTCGAAGCCCTTTGCTATGACGCTGTTCAGCAAAATCATGACTCCGCTCACGTCGTTTTTAAGACAGAGGTCGGTAACCTTGAAGTAGTTTTCGGCATCGAGCACGTTGAGGTCTTCTATGACCTTGTCGTATGTTATGTTTCCCCGGCAGAAACTTGCCGCCTGGTCGAATATCGAAAGTGCGTCGCGCATGCCTCCGTCTGCCTTTTCGGCAATCACGCCGAGAGCTTCTTCCTCGCAGGATATGCCCTCTTTCTCTGCCACCATTTTAAGGTGCGACACGATGCTTGCCGCTGACATGCGTTCGAAGTCGTATATCTGGCAACGCGATATGATGGTAGGCAGTATCTTGTGTTTTTCCGTTGTGGCGAGTATGAATATCACGTGTGCGGGCGGTTCCTCAAGTGTTTTGAGAAAAGCGTTGAATGCTGCAGTGGACAACATGTGCACCTCGTCGATGATGAACACCTTGTATTTGCCCACCTGCGGCGGTATGCGCGTCTGCTCCATCAGTGCCTTTATGTTCTCTACGGAATTGTTGCTGGCGGCGTCAAGCTCGAATATGTTGTACGAGCGTTGCTCGTTGAATGCCATGCAGCTTTCGCACGTGTTGCATGCCTCGCCTTCGCCGGTGGGAGAAAGGCAGTTTATTGCCTTTGCAAAGATGCGTGCGCATGTAGTCTTTCCCACTCCACGCGGACCGCAGAAGAGATAGGCGTGTGCCAGCTTGCCGCTCTTCACCGCGTTCCTGAGTGTGGTGGTCAGTGCCGCCTGTCCCACAACCGAGTCGAAAGACATAGGGCGGTACTTACGTGCCGATACGATATATTCTTTCATAATAAATTAAAAGTTTTTCGCAAAGATAATACTTTTACCGGAATTTTATTACCTTTGCAATTAAAATACTTGACTTTCTGAAGTTAAGGAGTTAAGGGCGTTTAAGAGGTTTACGAGGTTTGATGCAAGTCTTGAACCGGGTTCGGTGCAGTGTTGCCACGACTTCTAAACAATCGAAAGATCTATGCCTTCTTTCACTCCGTTAACTGCAAGGCAGTCGGACAAATGCGAACTTCTGTAAAATAAAGGCAAATGAGCAACCTGAATCCGATAGGCAGATTTCTTATACACAACCGCTACTGGATAGTGGTGATTGTCGGTGTGCTTATAGTTGGCGTGCTTGACGAGAACAGCTTTATGAAGCGTGTTGAGCTGGAGATGCAGATAAACAGTCTGAATGCACAGATTGATGACTTCAACTCGCAGTATGAATATGCGGAAACGCGACTAAGGCAGTTGCGCATGAACCCCAAGGCTATTACGAAGATTGCGCGTGAGAACTATTTTATGAAAGCCGATGACGAGGACATTTTCGTTCTGAGCGATGATAAAAGACCAATTTCCGGAAATAATGAAAAAACTGAATAAATGGCAGAATGTCCTGTTTGTGATCGGGGCATGCCTTATGGTGGCAGGTGTCGGCATGTATGTGTTCGGTACGTCGGATGCAGCCTGCTGGGTGTTTGCTGCAGGAGTGGCGGCGTTTTGCAGCATGCAGTCGTTGCAGACATACGACGGTGGCAATCTTACGATACGCCGTCTGCGCCGCATAATGCTTGTGGGTGAAGTGTTTTTCGTGCTTTCGGCACTGCTGATTATAGAAAACACCTACCACTGGCTTTATCCATACTTCGTCAGAAACGGCATAGAATGGGCAAATGCCTATATACAATATATATACAACAACTGGGTGGTGACGCTGCTTGTGGCGTCGATAATAGAGCTGTATACCACGCACAGGATATCCCGTGAATTGGGGAAAGTGTAAAAACCAGTTAAAAACCATGCGTTTTATTTTAAATTGAATGAACTTTTTTCGTAGTATCGATAATACATAGTACATTTGTATCGTTATTTTGTACGTTTATATCGATATTACGAAAACAGTTATGATTAAGATAATTTATGCTTTCATTGTGTTGATGTCGTTGACATCGTGCGTCAGTTCTTATGATATAGAGGGAACTTCCAACATAACCATACTCGATGGACGCATGCTGTATCTGAAAGTTTACGACAACAACGAATTGAAGACTCTCGACTCGTGCGATGTGGTTCACGGGCAGTTCAAGTTTACCGGAACGGTAGACTCCGTGAGATATGCCATGCTTTTTATGGATGACGAGGGGCTTATGCCAGTGGTGCTTGAGGATGGAAAGATAAACATAAACATAGACAAGACGCGTCAGAATGTAAGCGGAACACCGCTTAATGACAAACTTACGGGCTTTATGGAGAAGTATGTGCAGCTTACGAACAGGATAAACGAGTTGGGACGTGAGCAGAGCCGTGCCATAATGGACGGTCGCAACATGGACACCGTGAACATGCGTCTGGCAAAAGAAGCGGACAAGATTGCCGAGAAAGAAGACAAGTTGGTGACTTCGTTCATTGTCGAGAATTTTGACAATGTGCTTGGTCCCGGTATATTCTTCATGATGACGGCAGACAACACATATCCTGAACTGTCGCCGTGGGTAGAGGATATAATGAGCAAGGCCACGGACAAGTTCAAGAGCGATCCGTATGTGAAAGATTATTATGAGAAGGCATGTCACAATCAGAATATAATGAACGGTATGTCTTCACCTAATGCCGGTATCACTCAACCGATATCAGGTGCGCCTACGCCTAACGAACTTGCGCGTCCCCGTTGATGAGGCATTGAAGAACAGACCGGAAGAAGAGGGCGATGATAAAGCCGATGCCGCATCTATGGATTGATATATACGTCTAATTTCTTAATATCTGCTTATATATAATATGTTAACACTTATCTCGGGTGCGACGATTGTAAATGAAGACAGAAAACTATGCGGCTCATTGCTTATTGAAGACGACCGCATAGCGGAAATATACGAGGGAGATATGACACCCCGCGGACATTACGACCGTAAGGTTGATGCCGCGGGGTGTTTTGTGCTTCCCGGAGTTATAGACGACCATGTGCATTTCCGTGAGCCGGGACTTACATCAAAGGCGGATATAGAGAGTGAAAGCCGCGCCGCGGCTTTTGGAGGTGTGACGTCATACTTTGACATGCCCAACACGGTGCCGCAGACAACAACGCTTGCGGCTCTCGAAGAGAAGTTCCGTATTGCGGCGTCACATAGTCATGTGAACTATTCATTCTTCTTCGGTGCGACAAACGACAACATGCGCCTTGCAGACAGACTTGACAAAAGCCGCATTCCCGGTATAAAGTTGTTTATGGGTTCGTCTACCGGAAACATGCTTGTAGACAGGGAAGAGGCGCTTGAAGACATATTCCGCCGTGCCGACATGCCCGTAATGGTGCATTGTGAAGATACGGATGTGATAAATGCCAACATGGCTGCAGCCAAGGCAAAATATGGAGATGACCCTGCCGTGTGTCATCATCCGATGATAAGGAGCAGGGAGGCTTGTATCAAGTCCACGTCGCTTGCCGTTCGCCTTGCGAGGAAATACGGGACACGTCTGCACGTGGCACATGTCACCACGACTGAGGAACTGGAACTGTTCGAAGCTGTCGAAGACACTCTTCCGCAGATAACGGCAGAGGCTGTTTTGGCACATCTGCTGTTCTCCGATTGCGACTATGAACGGCTGGGGGCGCTGATAAAGTGTAATCCTGCCGTAAAGTCAACGGCAGACAGGGATGCTTTGAGGGCCGCCATTTCCGACGGACGTATAGCCGTGGTGGGTACAGACCATGCGCCGCACAGGCTTGACGAAAAGCAGGGCGGATGTTGCCGTGCCATGTCGGGCATGCCTATGGTGCAGTTCTCGTTGGTGTCTATGTTGGGACTTGTGGACGAGGGCGTGCTGACGATAGAGAGACTTGTGCGACTTATGTGTCATAACCCTGCATTGTTGTTCGGTGTGCGTGACCGCGGATTTCTCCGTAAGGGATATAAGGCGGATGTCGTGATAGTACGTCCGGATGCTCCGTGGACGGTGACGGCAGACGATATCCGGAGCAAGTGCGGGTGGAGTCCCTTGCTGGGCAATACTTTCAACTGGCGTGTGGAGCATACGTTCTGCAACGGTTCGCATATATTGAATGCCGGAATATTCGACGAAAACAGCCGTGGAGAGGCTATTGAGTTTTTAAGACGGTGAGTACAGTTTTGTTTTGTAATACCGATAAAATAAATAATACCGATATATCTATTGTCTTTCATTCTGCAATAAAATAAATACAGATGATTTCAAGAATATTAATACCCGTACTGCTTCTTATACTGCTGCCCGATTTATATATATACATGCACTATCTGCGTCGCGGTCTTGCACTTTTTCGCCGCGTGCTGTGGTGGGTGCCGTCGGTTGCAATGGTAGTATATACGGTGGCGATGACTCTTCCGGACAGTTTTGCTCCTGCCGATATCTCGGTTCTTAACCGGTATCTTTTCTTTCTTGGCATAATAGTGGTGCCCAAGGCTTTGTTCGCCCTGTTCTCGTGTATAGGGCTTGTCGGCTGTCGCCTATTCCATACGCGTCTTAACTGGGGAAATCTCGCAGGGCTGTTTCTTGCCGCCGCCGCTATCTCTATAACGGTTTACGGCAGTACGATAGGATTCATGAAGCTTGAGGTGCGTAATGTTGAATATCGTTCTAAGGACGTGCCGCCTGCTTTCGACGGTTATCGCATATTGCACTTCAGCGATGCTCATGTCGGCTCGTATACGGGCGAGTATATGAAGATACTTGAGAAGGCGGTGCAGCGTATGAACGGGCTTGACGTCGATGCTATAGTCTTTACGGGCGACTTGCAGAACATGCACCCACGGGAGATATACCCTGTGGCAGAGATACTGGGACGTCTCAAGGCAAAGGACGGTGTTTTCTCCGTGCTTGGCAATCACGACTATGCCGACTATGTAGATTGCAGTGCCGAGGAGAAGCGTGCCAACGAGCATGCCACCATGGCATGTGAGCGGCGGATGGGCTGGCAGTTGCTGATAAACGAGAACCGTGTGATACGCCGTGGCAACGACTCTATTGTCATTGCCGGAATGGAAAACGACGGCAGACCGCCTTTCCCTCAGAGAGGAGATATACGAAAGACGCTTGCCGGTGTGGGCGACAGTGCCTTTGTGGTGATGCTCCAACACGATCCCACGTCATGGCGTCGCACGATACTTCCCAAGTCGGGTGCTCAGCTCACACTCAGCGGGCACACCCATGCCATGCAGTTCTCCGTCTTCGGCTGGTCTCCTGCATCGCTTGTTTATAACGAGTGGGGCGGAATGTACAGCGAAGGAGACCGGGCACTGAACGTATCCGTTGGTCTTGGGGGCTTCATACCTTTCCGCTTCGGGGCAACGGGCGAGGTGGTTGTTGTGACGTTGAAACATGGTAATTGATAATCAACGCTTTCTATGTAAGTAACGGAGATTGTCCGGTGTGACAATCTTTTATTTACGTTTTGTCACTTATATTCTGTTTTACATGGCATTTAGTCATTTCAAAACTGTCGTCCGAAAGTCTTGTTCTACGTGTTAAAAGATGTTAGGAACGGTCGCGGCAGGCGAAAAGATGTGCTTTAGGAATCAAAAGAACGTGCGTTTTGAAATTTTGGATCGATCGAAAAAAATGAAACGCACGTGTCTTGGCATGCTAAAGGGCATCTTTAGCAGGGTAAAAGGGCGTCTTTAGGGGATGTAACGAGGCTCTTTAGCATGATAATAAGGCAACTTTGCATACCAAACGATGCACATTTTCTTGCTTTCAGACGTAACCTGTTGATATAAAGCGTGTTATGTCTGCATGCAAATTTTGGCGTTATTTTACGCCCCATAGCTTCTTTTTTATGAATATCGCAGTATTTCGGGGTTTTGAAAAGTCAAAAAGAAAGGAAAAAGAGGGCTTTTGGTTGACAATTGATAATTGACGATTGATAATGGGGCTGAAAAGAAAGGAAGATAAAAGACGTATGTTTTGTCGCTTCATATGCGACTATCGTCTTTTATCTTCCCCGGCTTTAGCAATGTATATTTATATTGCTTTTTGGGGCGTCAACTTATGACGCGCCCCCGTGATTTAATACTTGAATGTATGCGTTCCGCTGCCGACATCGTGCTTGTCGCCGTTTGGCAGAACCACCGTCGCGTCGCATCCTACCGGGATTTCAACGGTTGTCGCCGTGCGGTTGCAGTCAACGGATATGCGACCGTAGAGCGATGCGGTGCTTGCCTTGACGTATTGCAGGTCGCCGACGAGGGTGGGGGATATGAGCAGGTGGCGCATGCCGTGCGTGCTCGGTTTGTTGTCTATGCCGCCGAGTGTCTTGAACAGCCATTCGTCTATCTGTCCCATCATGAAATGGTTCCACGACGAGCCTTGTCTCGGATCCCATTGCTCCGTCAGTGTCGTTGCGCCGTGTTTCAAGTGGAAACCGTATCCCGGTGTTTCATAATGGTTGAGCATGGTGTATAACAGTTCGTTGTATCCGTTCTCCGCAAGTGTACGGAACAGGTATCTGTTGCCCACGTCGCCGGTTGTGAGGCGGTTGCCGTGTGCCTTGATATCTTCGATGAGGCTGTTCAGAACGGTCTTCTTGTTACTACCCGTAAGGTTAAGATACAACGGCAGGGCATTTGATGTCTGGCTTCCTGTGCCGTATTTGCAGGAGTCGGCTTTATAGAAGTGCTTGTTGAACTTTTCTATTACTTCGTCTGTCAAGGCTCCGTATTTCCTTGCGTCGTCGTCTTTGCCTGTCATTCTTGCTGCTTCGGTCAGAAGTTTCAGGTCGAAGATGTAATGGGCGGTAGCAACAAGAGGTATGGGAGTGTTCTTTGAAAATCCTGCGCGCCACGGACCGTAGTCATACCAATCGCCGAGACCGTGGCTCACAATGCCGTCTTCGGCTCTCGATGTGAGATAGTCCACATATCCGCGCATTGCCTGATAGTTTTCTTTTATCAGCGTGTTGTCGCCATACATGTCATAATACATGAACGGCAGGATGACAAGTGTGCTTCCCCATTCGGGCGAGTCGTCGAACAGGTTGCCGAACGATATATATTGCGGAGCTGTCGTCGGCACCATTCCGTCTGCCTTCTGCGTGTCGGTGATGTCTTTTATTATCTTCGGCACGTATGTCGTCATGTCGTAGTTGTAAAGCAGACTGGGACCGCAAAGATGGTCTTGCTCCAGCCAACCCAGCTTCTCGCGGTGCGGACAGTCGGTCAGCACGCTTTGCATGTTGCTTCTTTCAGCCCTTTCTATAAGACGGTGTGTCTGTGTGAACAACGGATTGGAACACTCGAATGATGATACTTCCTCGGCAGAGTTGTATATGAAACAGCTCTTAAGATCTTCTATTACAGGCAGCCCTTCGGGATTTGGCTCGCCTTCGCCTTTAAGAACGGCACCTTCTACCTGTATGTAACGGAAACCGTAATAAGAGAAACGTGGATGCCATGTCTCCGTGCCGTTTCCTTTCAGCGTATATTCATAATAGTGCTGGCGCCCTGTCTGCCGTTGGTCGCATACACCCTGCTTTGTAAGTTTCTCGGCAACGAGGAGTGTCACTTTCTGACCGCGTTTTCCCGTAACCGTTATTTGCGGAAAGCCTGCAAGGTTCTGCCCCATGTCGGCTACGAACACCGACGGGTCGACAGTGCGCTTGGTCTGTTTCGACGCCGCATCGAGCGAGTCTGCGTTTATCTTGTTCCATTCTTTTATGCCGTAATATTCCATAATCTTTACGGGCGGTGCCGTCTGCGGGCATAATGTCCCTTTCGGACCTTCCACCTGTACTGCGCTTTTCCAGTTCCGGTCGTTAAATCCCGGCATGTCGCATCCTGCCTGTTCCAGCGTTGCGTCGTATGACTCGCCCCCGTACATGCTGTTGAATGTTATCGGACTCAGACTGTATTTCCAGTCCGTGTCGCTTGTTATCGTCTGCCTGCTGCCGTCGCTGTAGTTTATTTCCATCTGCATTATCAGCTGCGGCGCACCGAAACTTGTCTGCAACTTACTGTAGCGGTTCATGCGCTGGACATTGAAGAAACCGTTGCCGAGCAGTACGTTTATGGCATTTCCGCCTTTATTCAGATAATCTGTTACGTCGTATACATTATAATATACAGTTTTGTCATATTCGCTCCATAGCGGTGCAAACTCGCTGTCGCCCACCTTCTTGCCATTAATGGTCATTTCGTAGTGTCCCAGTCCGCTTATGTATACAACAGCATCGGCAATGCTTTTCTTTCCTGTCGAGAACTCCTTACGCATTATGATGCTTTTCGTGGACAATGTATCCACGTCCGCCCATTTCTTCTTGAAGTCTTCTTTCTTGAATACTGTGTTTGAATATCTTCCTTCAGGAATATTTGCATCCTTTTTTGTTATGGCTCCAATCCATTTCGCATCAATCTTCTCAGGTACGACACGTATGTATTGCACCGTGCTCCATTCCGATGCTTTCCCGTCAGCATCCCATACACGCACCTGCCACTTGTATCCATGTTTATTATAGTGCAAATCTGGGATATCAACCAGCTGGCTGTTGTCCGACTTTGTCCGTCCGCTGTCAAATACCTTTTTGTTTGTAACATTCTCTTTGACAAGTATCTGATACGCCGTCTGCCGGTCATTGTTCCTGTCCGATGTCATTTGCCAGCCGAGCCTTGCGCCGCCTTTTGTGACAGCCATACCTGCCTGATAGTTGCATGTCAGCTTGGTGACTGTAAGTTTTGCACATATCGGTATTGCAATAAATGATAATGCAGCAATGCACCATGTACGGTGCATGTGCCGGTTCTTGTTAATCTTTTTCATTATGACGAATTATTGTTTTCTCGTTATTTTCCCGTTTTTTATTTCAGCCTCGACGGTTCTTCCTCCCGTTGCATGCAGGCGGAAACTTGCATTCCACTCCTTGGGCCATGCCGGAAAGAGCATTATGTTTCCGTCCTCTGTTTCCTGTAACAGCATTTCCTGCAAGCCTATCATTGACGCACCGCCCTTATTGCAGTCGGGCGCCCAGTCATAGCCCGGATCCCAGAATGCAGGGAAACGGTACGGACCGTCTGCCAACTTCTCTTCGATAAGGTGTTTCGCCTCGTCCGTCAGTCCGAGACATGCCGCCCATATATTATCCTGTTTCCACCCGGTTGCAGAGCGCATCTTTATTACGTGCGGGTCTTTTAAATAAGTGTTCCTTGCTGTTTCCAACCCCGGACGTCCCATTCCATATATGCGCCATGGGAAAACCGGGTACAGCTGCGGTGACTCCACGTTCTGAATTCTTGCCCATACAACGGCAGGAGCAATGCACGTGTCGTTGCCGATTGTTCTCAGGGGAATATCGGGAAGGGAGGTTTTTAATGAAGAATGAAGAATGAAGAATGAAGAATTATGGTTTGCCGATGAAGGATTAGGGGTTGTGGATGAAGTATTTGGTGCAGAAACAGATGACGAGTCAGTGGGGGATACCGTTGCATATTTCTTGCTAAAGTATTCACCTGCCTGACGGTTTACCGTCTGTAAGGCGGCAATAACACTCGAGGGATTATATGCCTGCTTGTATGTCTCGCATCCGGACGACGGGAATAATATCAGTTTTCCGTCTCCGTCCACTTCTTTCACTCCGCGTTTCTTTGCAAGATAACGGTAGTGTTCGTCAAAGAATTTAAGGCATTGTTCTATCAGCGGTTCATATCTGCATATATCCATGCCCGTATAAGAATGTGCCTGTAGTATCATTGAGCAGAATTCCAGTGCCGTATCCCATTGATATTCCAACCATGCGTTGCGCTCCATGCCGTAGTCGTCACCGTCCTTATGCTTTCCGTATTCGGCAGGATTGGGCAGCCCGAAGTTCTCGAGCTGTTCGCAGAATGAAGCACCGTCATGTCCCCAATAGTATTTCGTGCGCTCCACGGCTGTAGGCAGCAGGCGCAGATATGTGTCGAACTGTGCCTTCATCATGTCCGTGTCGCCGCTTTTCAACATGGGCCAGTACACAAGGCGCTGGTTCTGGGCGGTCATCGTGCCGCCTCCCCATTTGCGGTAGTCGGGTGTGAACGGGCATTTGCTGTCAACATATACCGGATCGAAAGTGAAAAGTCCCCCGTTGAATTTGGACGGCCATTCTCCGTATGCATTGCATCCGAGCATGTATCTGAACAGTTCGTAGTTTCTTACGATGTTCTTTGCCTCGCCTTCAGCCTTTATATAACTGCGTTGCCAGTATTCATGCCACCATTTCCCGCTGCGCCGGCGCGACTCCTTTGCCGTGGGTATTTTGTCTTTTCTGTCGATATCGAGGTCTATCGTCACAGTGCTTTTCTTTATTCCCGTTGCCCTGTAGTTCCATGCACGATAGTCTGTCGAGGCATATATGCCGTCGCTGGTATCGGTATATTGAAATCCCGGGGCATACATTATGCCTCCGAATTTCAGTCCTCCTATCGGATTATACAGTCTGTCTTTTATGCTGTCGAGCCTTTCACGGCTTACCGTGAAGTCGAAAACCGTTTCCTCCTTGTTCTTGTGGAAGAATGTCAGCATGTTCTTTTGCGGCTCTATGGTATCCTTGTATGTCTTGCAGTCTTTCGGCAATACCCATTTGTATGAGCATTGCTGGCATTCTGCCTTTGTCACCGGGCGGTCTTTGTATCTCCAGCTTTCATAGCTCAGCGTTGCATCGGTCTTTTGCGAAGAGTTTATTTCCATGAATATCACGGGTGAGAAAACATCCGCCCAAAGCCGTATCTCCGTGTCCGATGATTTTATGTATACAGCCCCGTCGTCAAGCTTCAGTATCTGTCTGAAGTCTTTTCTTCCGTCTGCAAACGGATTTGTTGAAAGATGAAGACGGAACCGTCCTGCTTTTAGCAGTGTGTTGTTTTCATCAAACATGCCACTGCGCGATGTGTAGAACATCACATCTCCGTTTTCCACCCATACGTTCATACCTATGCTGTTGCCGCCGCACGGCATGGACTCCGACGAGTTCTTGCTTGGTGATGTCCATATATAGTCTTCCGTAATATAGTTTCCGGCAAAAGAATATGCCGATATGCACAGTAGGATAAGCAGTATTCTGTTCTTCATGGTTTGTTTTTTATTGTTAGTTTAATAGAGCCTATAGCCTCTATAGTATCTATAGGTTCTATAACCTCTATCGCCCCTATTATTCCTCCCAGTCATCCGAGCGGAATGAACTTACAGGCAGCCCGTCGCAGAACAGGTCTCCGTCAGCCCAGTTCTTGAAAGCATATCTCACGGCTACAGGCTTACTCACCTTTTCACTCTTCAAATATACGCGGTTTCTTTCAGTCCATGCCTTTGCAGGGTGGAACACCTTGTTTTCACCTGCAATCTCAAACAGATTGCTTGTAGTTCCGTTGTTGAAGTAAACCCACTCTTTGCTCTTGTCGAAACTTATCACGGCAGTATCGCCCTTGAATTCAACATCTTTATAGCGTGCAAATTCCGGCAGTCCGGCAATGTTGTAAGTATTCCGCAGTGCAAGCAGTGCAAGACGCTCGCCTGC
>Ga0073908_1004486_pt1 | contig 12508 bp, 14 predicted proteins | sample MucameincwithD2O_FD_65484 | JGI IMG/M metagenome (GOLD analysis project Ga0073908, IMG submission 65484) | Mouse cecum microbial communities from Vienna, Austria - Mucus amended microcosms incubated with D2O | ecosystem: Host-associated > Mammals > Digestive system > Large intestine > Cecum...
TCCGCACTTCGAGCAATTCGTCGCTCATTCCAGACAAGCTCATTTGTTTATCCATATTTATATTATATCACATTTTTGCGGATTTCGCATTATGCGGTATTGCCTTAGGAAGAATCATGTGATCATAAGGTCTATGCTCTGAAACGCATTGAGTAGATACATCTTGCGCAGCGTTCATCAACGCTTCACTGGTGGACAGTTCTGATCGGCCATTTTCTCGGCGCACCTCATTGATGAGCCGGACCATCTCCATGCGGATCTCCATGTTGGCGTTCAGGTCAATCTCCGCAGGAGCAGAGGCGTCCGCCTTCACTGTAAAGGCAAGGGACCCGGATTTCCCGGAGGCGTTAGTGACGGTAACCGTGGCGGAGCCGGAGGCTTTGGGCACGACGACCCAATATCCGGCCACCTGCTCCAGAGAAACGACCGCCGGATCGCTGGAAACTGCTACGCAGTCCATTCCGGCAGGGCTGACGAGAATAGAGCTCCGCTCTCCCACGGTTAGTTCCGTGCCTTTCATGCTGCTCAGCCGGAGAGTTCCCGCCTTGGACGGAACCGGCTGAGGAACGTCTTTTGCCGGAGCTTCGCCAGTATAGGGCGCGCCGCTGTCTACCTGGACGCCGTTCTGGTAGTAGATGTTGAAGCCCACCGCCCGTCCGATATCCCGCAGCTTCACGTAGTTATTTCCCGCGATGTTGTAGGCCGTCATCTGTACCTGCCGCCCGTCCACATAGATGGGGGACCAGGCCGGTTCCGCCGTGATTCCCGCGGCTACAGCCCCGCCCGTCAGCACAGCGCCCAGGGCCAGGCCGGTGAGCATCATGCCCATATCCCTTTTCAAATGGCTCATACAGCCCTCCTTTTCCGAAGCGCCGTCGCGCTTACTTTTTCGTTGTGTTTCCCGGGATATTTTGAGCATAATACACCTTTTCCGGTCTGTCAAAGGTTTATTTTATTTCCCTACGCCGAAAAAACGTCTTTTCAACATTCCTCCTTCCCTAAACAGCGTTTTTTCGCTTTTCAGGCGGTTTTCTCTACTGCCTGGACGCAAATTCTTTTTTCCGGCTGATTCGCCAGACAGGTGGTCAGCGTGATGCGGTTGTCGCTGGCGGCCTGCAAATCGCTCCAGTCGGAATTGGAGATCGTCTTGACGGAAACCACCGAGTAGGTCCGGGTGCCGTGGACGGTGGTGTAGGTGATGGTATCCCCATATTCCAGGTCCTTGATAGAGCCGATGGTGTACTTGGCCCCCCGGTTATGCCCGCAGACGCCCACGTTGCCGTCCCAGGCCGAGGTGGAGCTGTAATGTCCCAGGCCCTTCTTCATGCTGGCATTTGTCTCTCCCTCCCAGACCTTCATGTTGATGTCCAGGGAGGGGATTTTCACCGTCCCGATGCTGCCGTCCTTTCGCTTCATGCCCTCGATGCTGGTATAGACCGGCTTCTTGGACGCCTCCTGCGAGGCGCCGGGCTGGCTGACCGAGGTGGGCGGCAGGAACACTTCCGTTCCTCCGGCGGAGGACCCGGCCTCCGTCAGCGCCGTAATGGGCCCGCCGCCGCTGACGCCAAAGCCGCCTCCGCCGGTCCCGTCGCTGGTGGCCACGGCCGCCTGGAGCCCGGGCAGAGTCGTCCGCTCCATCACACCCGTCTGGGTGGTGCTGAACAGGCCGTACTCCAACTCGGGAATCTGGTAGTCCACCACGTTCCTGCCTCCGTAGTTGTACTGGGAGCCGTACACGTCCTCATAGGACCCGCTCTTGTAGAAGTCCTGGGGCGCGGCGGTGCTGAAATTGTAGTCCATCGCCTGGGCGGGCAGGGCCAGCAGCGCCGCCGACAGCGCCAGGCCCGAGAGCCATCTGTTCCATTTCATTCGCGTTCATCCTCCTGTTCGTGAGTTTCCGGTTCGTCGTCCTGGTACGCCCGGGCCTCCCGCCGGGAGCGCACCAGCATGACCGCCAGCAGAACTGCCAGCAGCAGCCCCAGCCCGCCGATCACATAGGGCACGCAGCCGGGAAGCGTGTTCCCGATATGCTCGGCGGGGACTTCGATCTTTCCTCCTTCCGTTCCCAAATACATCACTTTATAGGTGACGCTCTCCACGCCGTCCCGGGAGATCTCTCCCACATAGTCGGCGGTAGTGACATAACCCGTGGCGGCCTTGTAGCTGGACTTGCCCGAGTAGGTGGCCACGGCCTGATAGGACGACGGAGACAGGGCGTCGCCCACCAGGTCCGTCCCCGTCACCTGCCAGTCCACGCCGGACAGCTTCAGTGTCACGCCATTTTTGACCGTGGTGGCGGGGACATAGGACATGTCGTTCCGGTCTACCGGGCCGATGGTCTTGGTGGCCGTGACGGTGCTGCTCCGGGTCTCATAGCCGGACGCCTCCGTGCGGATGCTGGTGTGGTCCAGGGCCAGGGCCCCCTTGTACACGCCGTCGTCGTAGTCGATGGAGGGCTTCAGCTGGTCCAGAATCTTGGAGAGGTCGTTGGTGCCCGTTTCCACCGTCACGGTTTCCCGGTGGTAGAGTACGTCGGACACGCGGTTGTCCTCCTTGACGATATCCACGAAGGTGTAGAGGTATCCTTCCTGTTCAAAGGGTTCCTCGATTAACCCCTGCGGGTCCGTGTCCGGGGACAGTACATAGGTTTTGATGAGCTGCTGGCTGCCGTTGAGGTTCTGGACCACGGTGTCCGTGGGTACCTCCAGAGCGGCGGCGCTGGTGGTCAGCGTGAGCGCCAGCAGCAGGCACATGAAGACTTTCTTCATTGGGGTCTGGGCCTCCTTTTCCATAAAAATACCATGCCCGCGAAGACGAGCATGGCCGCGAGGATGATGCCGGGGCTGTGCTTCATGATTTGTTTTCCTCCTTGACTGTATATTCTACCGCGTGTTCCGGGTGGTCCCGGAGCAACGACAATAGTCTCAGGGATTGTTCCAGCGCCCGCATGGTATCCCGGGACTGACGCTTCTGGAATGCGTGCAGGAGAAGGACTTCCCCACTCGGAAGCATGGTGAAGATGACCCGAATGACGATGCGGTTCTTCTCCCGCAGCTCGTAGAAGTCCCGGTACTTCTCAATGGAGAAGTGCTTGTAGTGGGGCTCCTTCAGCCCGGCGGGCGGTGTGCGGGACAGGCGGAAGATCTGCCAGACCAGTTTCTCCCGGAGCTTGGGGTTGCAGACCCTCGATGAACGCCTCGACCTGGGATACCTGGCCGGGCGGCTGGTAAACTTTGATGTTGTCCATGGGATTCCCTCCTTCTAAGTTTGCTGGTCCAGCTGCTTCAAATGGGCCGTGAAGCCCTCCGCGAACAGCTCCGCCGCAGCCGGGTTCCCGCTGATCCACCAGACCGGGTCCGGCAGCGTGCGGTAAATGGCGTCGTACTGTAAGCACACCAGCAGGAATTTCTGCTTCCCCGCGGCATCCTCCGCCGACTCGGATAGATTGGAGATCAGTTCCCGGACATCCTCGTAGCTCTCAAAATAGTCACAGAGGTCATCGAAGAACTGTCCGGCGAAAATACAGCTGCATATGGAAACGGCGTCCCGGTCCGGGCTGCCCTTTTCATCCGTCAGCCCCATCCGGCGCAGACGGTCAGGGGCAGAATCGTCAAAGGGGCTTTGGGCCCTTCTTCCTTCATACACATTCATCACCTCCTCCAAGGCATGAAAAAAGCCTGGCGCCGAAAGCGCCAAGCCAAACCAATTGTTTTTGTGTATTGCACTATTTGACCTTTGGGGCCTTTCATGCTATAATCAAACTACAGAAAGAATCCAACTGACAGGAGCGTGGCCCTATGCCCTCACAATTCAGCATCACCCCTTTGAGCGAGCTTCCTCTCCGCAATGATTTCATGTTTGCGGAGGTCATGCGGACCGGCGATATCTGTCAGTTGTTTCTGGAAGAATTGCTGGGGCTGAACATTCAGCGCATTGAATTTATTGACAAACAGAAAGATTTGTCGGACAGTTACACCCATCATGGCATCCGCCTGGACGTATATCTCAAAGACGAAGCGGGCACGGTATTTAATGTGGAGATGCAGTCTGCCAACAGCGAGAACCTGCCCAAACGCGCCAGATTCTATCAGAGCGCCATTGACCGCAGCGAGCTTTCAAAGAGTACCCATTATGAGGAACTATCGGAAAGCTACATCATCTTTGTTTGTGACTTTGATTACTTCCAGATCGGCAAAGCGGTGGGTGAACGGGTGAGCTTCCTGAAGGAAACGGAAACGGTGTATAACGACGGCTCTCATGTATTCTTTCTCAACAGCCGCTATACGGAGGGCAACGCCAGCCAATCCATTTTGGAGTTCCTGGACATGATTCGGACCAACGACCTGGAGAAGCCATACGAAACGCCTCTGGGCCAAAAAGCGAAGGAGCGGGTCCAGGCGGTACGGAGCGACAGAGCATTGGAGGTGTCCTATATGACTTACGCGCAGAAAATCATGGATGAGCGCAGATATGGTTTTAATGAAGGACTTGCCGAGGGTGAGGCTAGAGGCGAGGCCAGAGGCGAGGCCAAGGGCCGTGCTGAAACGTTGAAAAGCGCTGTACTTGCGATGAAGGACCTGGCTGCCCCTGCGGATATCGCACGTCGGTTGGAGCTGTCTTTAGAGTATGTTTTAAAAATTCTCAATCAAGAAAAATGAACACGCATTGACTCAAATAATATGGAGGCAGCTCGGAACTGCCTCCATAATTTTATGCTCTTTGGGCCCTTTCCCGCAAAAAATCCAGAAACAGCGCCTCGATTTCCTTGTCGCTGCCCAAACCATCCAAGTATGGGGCAAAATTCCTCCGGTCGAAGGAGATTTTTCTGGGCGGAGCCGACATGCGCTCTATGGCCTTGTCGCGGGCCTCCCGCCACGCTGTGTAGAGAGCTTGCCGGTCAGCCTTCGGAGGAGGGCACTGCTGGGCGATATGCTGCATCATGGATTTGTTGATGGGACAGCCTTCAACACTGCACATCTCAATGAAGGCTTCCTGAGACTCCGGGTCGTAGTCCGCCATGAGATCGGCGCAGGCGAGGTTCAAACGTTTCGGAGCGGTTTCCAGGATTTCCTGAAGTCGAGGGATCAACAGTGTCAGCTTGACGGCTTTACGGATTTCATACTCGGTGACGCCGAAGAACTCCGCCACCAGCTTGCGGGCGTTGTACCGCTGTCGGCCACGTTCTAAATATATCCCTTTTTCCTCTGCACGAAACTTTTGGCGATTCTCGCCAAAAGTTTCATTGTCCTGGTCAATATACCACTGCCCGTGCCGGTTCTTGGCGTCCAGCAAGGCCCTGTACGCCTTGCCTCGCTCAATAATGGAGAGGTTCTGCCGTTGGATCAGGTTCGTGGAGGTAGCGATTACAATGGCCCGTGTGTCGTCCGCCTCCACGATCTCGGCGGGAATGACATCCCATCCGGCCAGTCTTGCCGCACTTGTCCGGTTATGTCCTGCCAGAATCTCATAGCTATCCCCTGGAGGCACGGGCCGGACGATAATCCGTACCAGAAGTCCTTCCTCTTTCAGCTGCTCCGCAAAGGCTTCCAGCTGTGCGGGCGTGTAAGGCCGGAAACCGATATCCGCCGTAAAGAAGGGGACCAGCTTGTCCAGCGGCAGGGAGCGGATCTGTACCTCTCCGGGAGGCGGGGCCTCCCGGAAGAGCTTCTCATACGCTTCGTCGCTGGTTCGCAGTTCGGACGCTTGCTGGCTGGCCGTCATCCGCTTTTTCAGCAGGTCATTCATAACCGCCTTAGCCAAGCCGCAGCACCTCCTCCGCAAGACTCCGGTAGCTGAGGGCGGCGGCGTTCTTTGGGGAGTAATCGAAAATACTCTGCCCGGCGGCGGGACATTCCGCCACCTTGATGGAGTATTCGATGGGCTGCTCAAAAACGTGGAACGCTTCACCGTAGATGTCCCCCACGCTTTCCCGGACACTCCGGCAGAGCTGGGGCCGGGACTGGTACATGGTCAGCAGGATGCCGGCGATTTTGAGTGCCGGATTGAACTTTGTCTGTACAGACCGGACCAGTTCCAACACCTCTGGGATGCCTTCGCTGGCCAGGAAATGAGCTTGGACCGGGATAATGCAGTAGTCTGACGCTGCCAAGGCGTTGACGGTCAGAAGCTCATGCGTTAGGCCGCAGTCGATGATGATGTAGTCATAGCTGGTTTTCAGAGGCGCCAGCAGACTGTTCAGCATCTTCTCACAGGACCGCTCCGGGTTCCCTACAGCGTTGTACTGAGAAAGCTGCATGACTTGGAGCCGGGCGGCGGCGTCCGCAAGACGGCGGTTGGCGGGAATCAGGTCCGGTCCGGTTTCGGTATGCAGGGCCGTGCGCCCCAGATGAAGTTCCAGGTCCTCGGGGTAGTCGATGGCGGCCAGCAGCAGATTTGCCAGGGTGTACTTCTGCTCCGCCGGGGTAAATCCCAGGGCGGCGGTCAGATTCCCCTGGGGGTCGTTGTCCACCAGGAGAACCCGCTTGCCAGAGGCAGTCAGGGCCGCCCCCAGGTTCAGGGCCGTGGTGGTCTTGCCCACGCCGCCCTTTTGGTTAGTGATCGAAAAGACTGTATGTAAATCCCTCATAGTTTGCCTCCAAATATTTATTAACTATCCAAACAACGACTAAAAATGTCAAATTCTTTGTGTTGAAGTAAATTTATTTGCTGTATCGCATAATGCATATTTTTGCATAGAATGTCGTAATTACTTGTGTCCTTTTAAGCCACTTGTGAAATACGTTGCAAATAGGGCGCTACATAGATTCCTGCAATATTTGCGCTACAATGGATAGCACGCTTTTTGGGCGAAATCCTTCACACGCATGAGGCCACTGGTTCGAGTCCAGTAGTCTCCACCATCGGTCCGCCGAAACCACATGGTTTCGGCGGATTTCCTCTATTTTCTGCAACTTTTTTGTGAGGTTTATTTTTGGCTTTTTGACCCGACCCACAAGTTGACCCACACGGGGAAAGGACTGGAAATGGCGAAAGAGCACCGGACAGGATTCTCCTGCCCGGTGCTGCTGTTTAGGGGCTTCTCCCCTTCTCACATTTGGCCGCTGATCACCGCTCCAATGGTGTCCGCCGCATCCTGCTTCATCTGTGCCGTGGCGTGGGTGTAGGTGTTCAGTGTGAAGCCCGCTGAGTAATGTCCCAGGGCCCCAGAGAGGGTCTTCACATCTACACCATGCTTCAAGGACAAGGTTGCGAAAAGGTATCTCATGTCGTGGAAGCGAACGTGTTCCGCGCCTATTGCTTTCAGGATTTTATCGTGAGTCCGCCGGAAGGCATCAGGATTGTACATTGTCCCGGTTTTCGGCGACGGGAACATATATGGGTTCCCAGGGTGCTTTTTGTGTTCCTCCACCAGAAGATCAACCGCCTGCTGAGGAATCGCCAGCGTCCGAACGGAGTTCTGCGTCTTTGGCGGACTGACCACCAACTCTCCCTTGATACGGTTAACCTGCTTTGTAACAGAAATTGTCCTATTCTCCGTATCCAAATCCGCCCAGAGGAGGGCCAGCAGCTCTTCCCTCCTCAGGCCCGTGGTTAGTTCCAAATAGAATGCAGCTAGAAGGCCCCTACGCTCTGCTTCTGCCAGATACATACCAATCTTCTCCTGCGGCAGGATACGCATCTCCTTCTTTTCCAGCTTCGGCAGCTTACAGCCCTGAGCGGGATTGGATAAAATCAGGCGTTCCGCTACTGCTTGGTCCAGGCAATTGCTCAGCAGCGTATGGACGCCTCGAACCACCCAAGGGCTAAGGCTCTTATTTTTCAATTCAGGATATCCCTTGCGCCGGACCCAGCCATTCTTCTGTAGGTCATTATAAAACCGCTGGATTTGGATAGTTGTCAGCTTGTCCAACATGATTTTACCAATACCTGGAACGATATGATTTTCAATATAATTTGCGTAATATTCACGTGTATTTGGACGGATACGGGGCTCAGCGTATACCTCGTACCACGTCCGTACCCATGATGCCACCGTATAATTTCCAGCCTTGGAGATATCCAGGCGCTGGTTCTCACTTATAGCGGATTTCAGTTTTTCTTTGACCTCCGCCTGGGTCCTGCCCAGCACGTTTTTGATAATACGTTTGCCGGCGTCCAGATCGTATCCAGCAGTGTATCGCCCCTCCCAGCGCCCGTCGGAACGCTTGCGGATATTTCCCTCACCGTTAGCCCTGCGTTTCGCCATATTGCATCGCCTCCTTTATCGACGCATATTACCATCTGCTGGCCTCAATATCCAGCGGGTTTCTTACAGTTATCAAAAAGTTTGAAATTACCATAGAGGAAAAAGCTCCTATCTTTGTTTACATCGGCGCAAATTTTGAACCCATCACATGGGCATTGACGGACCTTGATACTCCTCGTGGTCGTCCGCTTTGTGCCCCATGGCAATTTTCTTCTCCCGGATTCGCCGCATGAGCTTGCTCTCCACATGACCACCTGTCGGATTGGGCGGCGGAAGCGTCTCCAAAAAAATGTTGCTCATGTGGTGGAGGACCCTCTTTAGGTTGAGCAAATTGATCGTACTGCTTGCCTTATGATAAAGAGTTCTTATTTCTGCCTCTAAAACGCCCTTATATGCACCGCTTTTGTAAGCTTCAAAAAGCGTTTCCTTGGCATACAGACCGTCAATCGTGAATTCTAATTCTGCCAGTTTATCTGAAGCGTTTATACGAATATGCGCCCTTTTGATATATCGTTCATAACACCATAAGAGCAGCTCAATGCTAACAACAAAAACAACAAAAGTTATGAAAAGAATGGGCATCATTAAAATAAGCTGCCACCAATGATCCAAGTGAAAATTGGTGGCAGCCTATAGCGGATACGGCCAGTGACAATACACTGGAAGAGATTGCTATTCCAAGATCAAGTCTTTGTTTCTTCGCTTAACCACACTTTCCAATAATAAATTGAAAGTTCCGGGATGCTCTTTGTCAAATTTAGCAAGCCGATCTGCAATATATTGTGCCTCGTCACGGTACTGGTTATTAGCAAAGTCTGCGGTATTTTCGTTATCGGCCAGCCATAGACGAAAAAGGCGAACCTGCTCAATCGTGCTCCGCAGCATATACATGCTAACAATACTGTCGCCGTCATCTGAAACTTTGTATGTACTTTTAAAAGAGTCTTTGTGGTAAACGATTTCAGTGATTACAATTTCCAGAAAATCAACGATATTTACAGAAATTTCACATTTGTTTGGGCTTTCTAGCCGCTTTATATCCCTGCGGGTTATCTCATATACACATCCACTTTTTCACTTGGATTGTTGACAAATGTATTCCCCAAATTTCTTCCTTAAAGGGAATTTTTTGAATACAACCATGTCCATTGCAATTGTCAATTTATTATCAATTTCTACTGCGTGATTGCGCAGGTTTGAGCGAAATTCTCTCTTGGCAAGTCTAATGACTTTCCGCATAATCAATCATCCTCATTTCAGAGCCAGCAAAATGTGATTTCAAATAGAGGAAGCATCCAAGATGCCACGTTTTCTATCAGAACATTTCATGCAATCTCAAAGCGGTCTCATTCAGCATTACTTCAACATATACCGGCAGTCCACCACTGGAGCGGACGTCCGGCCTCTGACGTCCGCAAATTCCGCCCAGGCGGTGACGACAGCCACCGTTTCAGCCTGTTCCAACAACGCGGAATACGTTTCCACGCAGCGCTGCTCCAAATCATACTGCGCCTGAAAGTTTTCCATAGCCACCGGATCATACGAAATGATATTTCGATACCCGACCAAATTCAACGACGCGATAATTTTTGCGCTGGGCGTGTCCCGCACATCGTCGCTGCCCGGGTTGAAGGAGAGGCCCAGGATTCCTATACAGGTATTTTTATCCGCCCCCGCAGCCCGAATGATACGTCCGGCGGCGGCTTCCGGCATCCCGTCATTCCGCGCGATCACCTGCTTTAGAATCTGCCCATCAAACCCGGCTTGCTTGGCCACAGCGTAAAACGCATGGGTGTCCTTCGGCAGGCAATAGCCACCATAGCCGCAGCCAGGATAAAAGTAGCTCCGGATGCTGCCGCTCTGCCAGCGTTTATCCATATGCAAAATCCGGAAAGCCTCCGCGATGTCGATTCCTCCGATAGCCTCCGCCGCCAGGCTCATCTCATTGGAAAAGCTGATCAGGCAGGCGAGGACGGTATTGGAGAGATACTTAATAAATTCGGATGTATTCAAAGGAACCACGCAGACCGGCGTATTCGCTTTTTCGTACAACTGCCGCAGCAGTCGCTCCGCACGGGAATCTTCAACTCCCAGTACAATACGGTCAGCATTTATGAAATCCTGCCAGCAATGGCCCTCTCTTAGAAACTCAGGATTGTTCGCCACAGCAAGCTGTGTTGCAGCAGGTTTCTTATATTGTTCAATATAGGGTATCACTCGCTCCTTTGTCGTAGAAGGCGGCACTGTGGATTTTATCACCAGCACACGGAACCGCCGATCGCGAATCGCGTCTATCGTCTGCCTGATCGCTTGAAACAAAACGGTTAGATCCGCCTCTCCGCCTTTGCCATAGGGAGTCCCAACACAATACAATATGACCGTGCTCTCTGCGATTGCAGTTTCCCAGCAATCCGTTGGGAAAAAGAGGGACTCCAAATGGCGCTGCAATGCGTCGCCCAAACCCGGCTCATGAAACGGCAGCTTTCCGGCGCATATTTGCTCCAATCTTTTCGCGTCCGCTTCTAAACCGTAGACCTTATGTCCGTATTCCGCAAGCCCAAGCGATGTCGTCAGGCCGACAAAGCCCAGGCCCACCACAGATACCGTCATATGCGTCCTCCTAACGTCCCTTTGACGCCCTTTCTTTAAAACGTTCAAAATTCATACGGATATACTCAAATGTTGTAGTGGGGACCATTGATTTTAGGGCCTCCAGGTTATCCCCGAAAATGTGTTCACGGACCTTCGTCGCACTGATTGCTCCCGAGCCGTCATCCCGCTCCAGCCGGTTAATTTCGATAACTTCAATACCGTATTTGGGCAGTTCTCGTTTCATTTCGCTGTTATATTGACGTGTAACCGTATCAAAGGGTTCACTGCCTACGAACCGTTTTGTGATGTGCAGACAGGGTGCGACCTCCCTGGCAAACAGCAAGACGTCTTGAGACGCGTCTATCGTCCGGTTTTGCAGCTCAGATTTGTTAAAATACTCGGAAAAAGTGAGGGAAGAAAGAACAAACTGCCCGCTGGGTATAATCATGACATTTTTCAGATCGGCCGTGCCCTGCCTGACCATTTGCAGCCGCTCATCGAATGAAAAGAAGGATTGATCCTCCTCCACTAGAAAGATAATCAGATGTGCGCACCTTGCCGCTGCTTGCTCGATCAGATACCGGTGGCCATGTGTAAAGGGATTGCAGTTCATCACCACCGCGCCGATGGACAACTGCTTGTCATATAATTCTCTCCAGCTGGCCTGATATGTCTCAAGCGAGACTTGATACCTCTCTGGAATAATTTGTTTGGTTTTGCTGTTTGACACAGCCGGGCCGCTGAAAAAGTTCTCCCTCTGCATCAGCTCGAACATCTTATCAGCAATCAAACGCATTCCGTTTTCATTCAAGTGGTTCAAATAATCTACGAAAATTTCCCCATAAGAATGAGGACGGCAAGAAGTATGCGACAAGTCCAGTACCGTCATTCCTTCCGGCACGTCTTGGAGCGAATAAAAGACAATGTCTCCCGGATGAACAGGGAGCGAATTCAAAATCCGGAGCTGTTCCTGACTAAAGCTATCCGGCCCGTTTGAGTTGCTAGAAAGAAAAAATCCATAATTTTCCACGATGAAATTCTTCTCGGGGATTACTTCGTTACACGTTCTCTGTAAAATCGACGCGGTCGTATTTCGGTCTGAGACGCAATATCCAAACGAAATACACCGGCCAACAATATATATGGTTCGTTCGGCGCGCTCTGGCTGATCCGTTGTGACACGATGTCCCATTGAAATATTGACGAGGTCTCCCTTTCGATCTTCCAACCGTCGGATCCCGGAGGGATCCAGATACGACCTGTATACGGTTCTCACTTCCCGTATATCCTCCTCATTGGGGAAAAACATACGCAATGAGTAATAGCTCGGATGATTCATGTATCGTTCAACATCAGCCGTTACATGCACGTTTTGCGAAATAAACTTCTCTGATTCTGTCAGATTCCCAGTGGGAAACTTCGGATAAGTAAAGCAGATAACCGCAACCCCCGGATGGCTTTCCTGAAACCTTTCAACGCCTTGCGCCTCACTGGCCGGACGCGTACAGAGCAATCCTTTGGAATACGCGTCAAACACGACCTTATCAATCAGACGGTTCTGGTCTCTGTCGTAGACGATGATATTATACCCTCTCATATTCAGGGACAGGTCCGTTCCATTGATTATGATTTTCCCCGCTCTGGGCGGGACTTCGTATCCACGGCTTTCCAGGGATATCTCCGTATCGCCGACGGTCCCGCTCCACTTTA
>Ga0073908_1004489_pt1 | contig 12504 bp, 10 predicted proteins | sample MucameincwithD2O_FD_65484 | JGI IMG/M metagenome (GOLD analysis project Ga0073908, IMG submission 65484) | Mouse cecum microbial communities from Vienna, Austria - Mucus amended microcosms incubated with D2O | ecosystem: Host-associated > Mammals > Digestive system > Large intestine > Cecum...
AAGGTACTGCCCGTACTGGTTTTTCAACATAGGTCTCGCGATATCCGTCATCCTGTCGCGGGAGATCCAGCCATGGCGGTAGGCGATTCCCTCGAGACACGCGATTTTCAGCCCCTGCCGCTTTTCCAAGACCTCGACATAGATCGAGGCCTCGGCCAGGGAATCGTGGGTGCCTGTGTCGAGCCATGCGAATCCTCGAGGAAGGGTCTGGACCCTTAGGTCCCCGTCGTTGAGGAACTCCTGGTTTACGGTTGTGATCTCGAGCTCTCCGCGGGCCGAAGGCTTGATGCGTGAGGCCACGTCGACCACCCTGTTGGGATAGAAGTACAGGCCCACGACGGCATAGTTCGACTTCGGACGGGCGGGTTTCTCCTCGATCGACAGGCAGTTGCCATTCCTGTCGAACTCAGCCACGCCGTAGCGCTCGGGATCGTCGACCCAATAGCCGAACACGCTGGCCTTGCCGTCCTCCTCGGCCGCGCGCACAGCCTCTTTGAGGACCGCGGAGAAACCGGCACCATGGAAGATGTTGTCGCCCAGAACGAGACACGCACAATCGTCGCCGATAAACTCGCGCCCGATTATGAACGCCTGTGCCAGCCCGTCGGGCGAAGGCTGCTCCGCGTATGAGAAATTCACGCCGTAGTCAGACCCGTCGCCAAGCAGACGCCTGAACCCCGGCAAATCCTGCGGCGTGGATATGATCAGGATATCCCTGATTCCCGCGAGCATAAGCGTCGAGATCGGGTAGTAAACCATCGGTTTGTCATAGACCGGCAGCAACTGCTTGCTGACACCCTTGGTGATGGGGTAAAGCCGGGTGCCGGAACCACCGGCGAGCACTATACCTTTCATTATAACGAGTCGGTTTTACTTAAACCTGATTATCAGGTCTAATCGCTTCCTTATATAATTTCACGACTTCTTTGGCTTTCGAGTCCCATGTCAACATATGACGTTTTTCAACAATCAATTCAGAGACACGGTCCAATATCGCCCTATTCTCCTCTAATTTCATCAATTCCCTGGCAAAATCCTGGACAGATCGATCAGGATCAGAAACCTCTATCGTTATACCCGCAAAGTTTTTGACAAGGGGGCCGAACCCACAAGTATTGAAGGACAATATCGGCAATCCGACTGAAATCGCTTCAAGCACAACAGTCGATGTGGCTTCCATAATCGAAGTGAAGAACAGGAGATCGGATTGCGCCATCATTCCCAGAATTTTATCATGAGACACATTTCCGTGCCAATAGCACTGAGTGCCTATTCCCCCGGCTTCCGCTATTGCTTTCATTTTTGCCATAACGCTTTCGCTCCCTATGCCGCAAATGTGCAGCTCTATGTTTTTTCGCCCCGTCGCGATTAACGTCCTTAAAGCTATGGCCAGTTGCTTTCTAAAATCAAATTTCCCCACCCACAAAACTTTAAGCGGCGTATCCTGCCTGCCACACGCTCTTGTTATTGTATCATCAATCGTACTGCCGGTTTCGTTTATAAGAACACTTTCTCTGTTGTAAATATCGGAAAGGACATCCTTTACTCCTTTAACCGCAGCGATCAAAACCGCGGAACGTTCAATCGCATAACGTACTCTGGCGGAATGGGTGTATTGATACCTGTTGACAATATTCTTTATTCTATTGAACAATATTTGCTTCCTTGAGGCTCCTCGCAAATAAGACATAGGCATCAGTTCCATCCCACCTATCGGCCCCCAAACGAACGGAATGTCTTTAATACTCCAAAGATATCCCGGTTCCCTAAACCCAATCATATTTAACTGGTGAATAATGTCGATGCGCTGGTCCTCACAAATCACCTTTGCCAGTTCCAACGCCCTCCTCTGCCACCTCTGATAATGCCAATAGAACCGCCAATCGCCTTGATTCCAACACATTTTTCTAATCCTCGCTGAAACTGGCAAATAATGAAATCTCAGATTCTTTTTTTGGGGCAGATTTTTAAGCGAGTCTTCAATCTCATCCTTCCATTCCCCCTCGGTAATCACATCCACATGACAATATTTAGCGATGTTGGTAACCCAATGCCATCCCATACCTTGCTCGCTGCCCCAATTCGGAGATACGGCATAAGCGTTTATCAGGACATTTAGTTCTCTATCAGCTCCATTCATTGGCAGAAATGTTAAAACGATGCGCTATTTTCAAAAGCAAATACAGCAATCGGTACTGACGGATTTTAAGCAGCCACACAGGTAGCAACCGCCGTATTATCCCCCCCCCATATCTTATTGATATACAATCAATTGCATCCGCAAGCCTGACTTCATCCGCATACGATTTCCACACCTTGTACTGATGAGTGTCACATATACTGTTTGCGACTTGAATGGCACCTATCACTATCGAACCCGCATAGCAATCCAAAAAAGACCTTCCATAAGCCGTTTCAAATTCTGATGCGATGCGGATTTGTTCTTTTTGAAGAATCAGTTTGTTTTTCAATATGTTTTCCGGCTTAAGCGTAGTCGCTATCGCACCTTGTTTAAGCGGTTCATATTTATATGGGCATGATTGAATTGTCGCTAATGAATTAGCATATCTCATGCACTCATATATAAATACCGAGTCTTCACCGACCTTGAGATTCTTGAATTTCAAGTCATTCGACCTAATCAAATCTTTTCTGAACATAAACCGGCATGCCGCTGGCAATTCCTTTCCATTTTGCCAGGTTGGATCGCCGGACATCCATTTCTCCAACCTCTCGGAAGACATTCCGAAAAAACGAGGAAACACCCCGGATATGATTTCGGCATTGGAGCCACACTCGTAATTTTCTATCGGATAATAATCTTTCCAAATCGGAGGAATCGTAAACCAAGGAGTCGAATAGCCCATTAACAACATGTCACACTGGGATTCTTCTGCTTTGGCAACAGCGGCACATATGTAATCAGATGTCACATAATCATCCGGATCAACGAACATTATGTATTTACCGCATGCGACATCGAGTCCGACATTTCTTGCAGAGGCAACACCACCGTTTGGTTTGTAAATACCTCTTACACATGGATATCTCGAGCTGTAATCACATATCAGACCGGACGTTGAATCCGAGGAACCATCATCGACAAGAATGATTTCCTTATTCTCATACTCATTCGCCAATAATGCGTCGACACTTCGACAAAGAAACTTCTCCATGTTGTAACATGGCATTATTATGGATACCAATGGTTGTGTGTTCATCGTGTTCGTCTGAAATAATCGCAATTGTCATCAAATATATCCATACCGTATAGGATAATAAATGCCATTCCATATAAAACGCTGAGCCATATAAGGTCATGTCGCAGGAGAAACCGGCTTGGATTGATAGCAAAATCGCTTCTCAACAAATTCATCTACCACGGGAAGCATACTCGCGGTCGGATTTATTCCGCCCGAACGGGAAAGACATCCCGTTGTCACGAGCAACATGTTGCTCCATCTTGAAAAATAATCCTCAACACTGTCAAAACGGAACATGCCGTATGGATGATATATGTCTTCGCAGGTTTGAACATCAATCTTCGCCGTTATGGTTTCATAGTCGGCGCCGCATGCGTCAAGATACCGGATTGCCACATTCTTGGCCTTTTCATATATTGCTGCGGCCTGCTCTCCCACATGATAATGGACATCCAGCCCGGCGACCCCGAAAGAGTCTTTTTCTTTTGAAAGGCACACATAACTGTTTTTTGATGGATTCTCTATATCTATATACAAGAACCACTCGTCGTTCATCACATACATCTTTCTTTTAACGAGAACAGACCATGCGAAACCCATTACGTTCGGGATATCCCTGAATACATTCATCAGATATTTCCATTCAAAATGACGTTTGAACAGAATCTGCTTCACACTCTCAAAAAAAGGAAATTTGAGATTGAAAACAGGATGCACATAATATGAGCAGTTGTCGATTTCTCCAACCATCCGCTTTGTAATGAGAGACGTCCCGCGCATTCGGAACACAAAATCTTCATCACCTATCACGGTCGTCTTCTTTATTTTGAACACTTTTTGCGAAAGATGATCAGAAAAGAACACCTTATCCCCGTCAACCAATTCCGAACAAAGCAAAATGCGGGCACATTCAAAGGCGCCGGCCGTCAGAAAATAAAAATCAAATGCCTCTCTCTCTTCTTTCCCTTCTTTAAGATATATTATGGCATCGATCTCTTTCCCGTTCCGAGACTATAAGCGCACAACCCTATGATTGGCTTTGATTGTAACCTGCTTGCGTTTATTGATTTTGAACCACTTGAAAAAATCATGATGCAGAGCGCTCAGCCAAACACCGGTCTTGGTGAACAAGCCGTCCGAAATATGCTTTTCAGGGAATTTATTCTCAATATCAAACTTGGCAAGCATCCGGTCCTTGTATTTCCCGTCAAGCGCCGTCACATCTCTCATGAATTGATCGGGGTGTCTGAAATCGTTATCCGTAAAGGTCAACAATTGGCCGCCCCATTTAACCGACGCTCCACCGAATCCGAAGAACCGGCCGTCCGTCAGTCCTTTGTAAAGAGAGTTCTTCAAGGACGAATAGTAGCCTATCTCTGACTCGCTTTTACAGTTTTTGTCTCCGACGTCGAATAAAGTTATATCCGCGTCCGGATACTTCTCCAGCAATGAATTGATCACATAACTACCGTAAGTTCCAGCTCCTAATACAGCGATTTTCATATTAGCTAAATTTAATCTTTAATTTTTTCTCTGTTTCCGCAGACCGATAATTAATCTGTGTGAACATACCCTCGAACCTGCTGTATAATGCCCCGGGCATTACATGGATTCCAGCCATTAGACGGGGAATCCCCTCGAATACAGGTTTGGGCAATGTTATCAATATGCCTCCAACGGTTTTCCTCGCATATGCGAACTTTGTCATACCATCGTCGGGATACAACATGTAAACCGGCAAGTTGTCCTCCGTCTCAATAATACGCAGTAAAGCTTTATGGACCTCTTCCCGCTTAACTATCGGCATCGTGCTTTTCTTGTTGCCAAGTATCACAGAAAACGGGCCGACAAGACGCTTTATAAACGGACAAGCCATACCGGGTGCCAGGATAAATCCCGGACGCACCCTGACTATTTCAACATCGTACGCGGGGGCCATTTTTGTAAGATACTCATCTGTCGCTATTTTTATCAGTCCATATCCCTTCATAATCGTTTTTTCCGAACTTTCAATCGGAGTAAGCTCAGAAACGACCTTGTTTTCCCGGTTATAGACCATTATGCTGCTGAAATGAATAAGTTTCTTGACTTTCCGCGCGGCACACATCTTCAAAAGCGAATCGATATAGCGTATGTTATCGTCAATGCTTTGATCTTTTAAAACGGCAAAATTAATGACCTCGTCGTATTCTCCGGCAAGACAAGGATTATCAGCGATTTCAAGATACGCGCCCCTTATACGGAATCCGTCTCTCTCAGGTCGGCATCCGCGTGAAAATTCTTCAACCTCAAAACCTTTGCGGACCAGCAACTCTTTAAATCCGCAAGCGACAAAACTATTTGCTCCGCAAATAAGGATTCTTTTCATTTCCGCAGTAGGTCTCTATATAATTCACCAATCTGGCGGTTAATCTCATCTATGTTAAACAGGCTCTCGGCCAACCGAATAGACGCGCCAGATATTTCTTTTCTGAGATTTTCATCAGACATTAATTTGTCTAATTTTTCCGACAGCATGACGTCGTCCCCGTATTCGAACATCAAAGCGTTTAATCCATCGTCAACAATATCGGGCAAACCGCCGGCAGGTGTTACCACGCATGGCAGGCCATAGGCCCATGCGTCTAATACCGCCATAGGGAATCCCTCCCGATAACTGGCAAGACAAAATATCGAGGCTTCTTTAAACAGCTTGTCTTTCTCGTCGCCCGAAACCCATCCGGGAAATATGATCTGACTTTCGATGCCCAACTCTCTCGGGAGTGTTTTCATTGTTTTCTCATCCTGATTTTCTTTAGGATTACCTGCTAAAACAACCGACCATTCCGGATATTTGCGCGCTATTCGGCCAAAAGCCTTTATCAAAGTTTCAAAACCCTTTCTATGGCACAATGTCCCTGCGAATAAAATATATTTCATTCGTTTTTGCGCCGTAGGGCAGTCTTTAACCCTTGCCGACGGATTATATATTACCTGAATCTTATCTAACAGCTCCACCCCAAATATTTTATCCACAGAATACGATTTCCCATCTTTCGCATTCCCGATGTGATAAATTTCCAAATCCCTATGGTCTATCAGGGCCTCTTTGATCCACCGCTTCCATTGAGGCGACAAAACAACCACCCTATTGACTGCGGAAAAGAACTCAATATAATCCTTCTGGTGCTCCTTATCAAATATGATTTCCGGCTTATGGGGGTGAAAATGCGCGATTGTTTTCTTTTTCCAAAATTTTGCCAATCGCAGAAATGGCTTTTTCCGTTTTAACGAGCCGTACGACGCCACATGGATATGGACCAGATCGCAAAATGGCACTAAAAAAAAGAACTGCGAATAAGCGGTGACAAAATATGCGATTTTCCGCCAAGAGGGACCGTCGCGATGTGTCTGAACCCAGTGGCAATGATATTTCTTCCAGTGCGTGCCTTTTTCATGGGCTTTCACAACACTGGTAATGCCACCCCGCGTCTTACGCGAAGTTGCCACAACTAACACTTTCGGCATCATAACGTTAAATCTTATGCTCTTCTATTTTAACGACTTATTCCCCTGACAACTCTTTCCGCGGTGAGCATGGCCCACACGGCAAAGAAACCGCGCTTAACCAGCGACTTGAAAACCAGCCGATGTGAGAGCGGCATAAGGTTGACAGGATATGTCTCGCCGATCTCCCGCCATACAGGCGATTCCGCGATAGCCATAAACTCCCGGCGCTTCTGCCCCCAAGAAAGTTTTTTGTTGCCGACAAGCTGTCTCAGTATGGTGCGCGCATATCCGGCAACCATTCGGTCGGCACGCGTTTTCAACTCCTCTCCCAGCCAGCCGTAGCGTCTAAGCAATTCTCCGCGCATGGCCATTGACTTGCTGAAACGGTCGGCGCGATAGCTCTGCGTGAGCGACAGGGAATTGAAGAAATAATTGTAGAATGTCTTCGGAAGCTCCACAACCCGCCGCGCATGCCGCAGGCAGTCAAGGTTAAAGAAAAGGTCTTCGGAAATTATCTCGCGCTCGCTGTTGAAACGAAGACGGTTTCCGGCGATCATATCGCCACGGTAAAGCACCACCTTCGCCGACATCATCACCTGCCGTTCGACCGCCACGCCCGGAGCCGAAGCAATCATACCCAGCCCGAACCCGCGCACCTGCTCAGGAGTATCATAAACGCGCAGTTCGGATGCCTGTGCCATCGGATAGACATTCCCGGCCTCATCGACCCGGCGCAGACCGGTGAACACCATCTGGGCGTCATATTCCTCAGCACTGTAAACCATTGTCCTATACATCTCAGGGGCAACCCAGTCATCCGAATCGCAAAAGGCGATGTATTTTCCCGCGGCCGCCTCGATTCCCGAGTTGCATGCCATGCCGAGCCCCTCGTTCCGCTTATGGATTACCTTTATGCGGGAATCCACGCGGGCATACCCGTCGCACAGCTCCGGGCAGCGGTCGGGGCTGCCGTCATCGACCAGTATGATTTCCATATCCTTGATGGTCTGCGCGAGGAGGCTGCGGACGCAGCGGTCAAGATATGGCTCAACCTTATACACGGGAACGATAATTGAAATATCAGGTACGTTCATCTTCCAAAAGCGAGTTTGCCCATTACGGGTATATGCTTAACCAGCACCGCGATCAATACGGAGGCGGCGCATATCAACACCGCAACCGATCCGACAATGAGGAATTCAGGGAAGCTCAATGACTTATGCGAAGCGGACAACATCGTTAGATAGTTTCCACAAAACGCAGGAAGCGGAAAAAGCAGAAAATAATGGACGAGATAGATTTCAAGAGAGTTTTTACCAAACAGAACACCCGTATTCCATATCGCACGCATATAATTGGGAGGGATAATATAACCGGGACTGAACATATTACGCGCCACACCGAAAAACAGCGCCACAATTGACACACCGGTGACGGACAACGGGACCTGGAAACAGAACGAACCACCGACCAAAAGCGCGCAGACAGGAAGAAACCATTTCGAGTCCAAAAGCCGGTTTTCAAAGAAACCGGAAAACTTCCGGCACAACGCCCCCAACACAAACATAGGAAGATAATTCAGAAGACTCCCCAAAGAGAGCAGGCGCGCGGCCGCTGATGACAGGTCGAAAAATCTGAATCCCCAAAACGCGAAAGCGGCGATACCTATCAAAAACAGCGTTTCCGCCCGAAGCGCGTTAATTCTTTGAATAAGCCACAAGCCTCCCGCTGTGAGAAGCATCATAAGATAGAGCGTAAACGTGAACCAATAACCCATCTTCGCATCATCATAAATGACTGGAATCAGTTCCATCCCGCGTGAGATCATGAACACAGCCCCCACCACTAATGTCGGTATCAGAATTTGATATGTTTTCTTCCAGGCAAATTCGCAAAAGAATGAATTATTGAAGCGGGACGCTGGTTTATAGAACAGATAACCTGATATGAAGAAGAAACCATTCAGATAGAACAGTCTGAGCAAGTCAATTATGAACGATGAAGGATATGGCGGAAGGCAGAACAGAAGCAAATGGCTGTAAACCACCGTGAACATAGCCAAACCTTTCAGCGCATCGATATATTCAATCCTACGCATAGTTCCCGACACCATATAAAAAGTTCAATTAATCTGCCAACAGCTATCTGAGCCACCAGAAACCGTTTGTCAAAACCGTTTTATAAGTCGCAAACTCTCGAAGCTGCCCAGATGACTTGGTAACATCCCACGCGGTGTTAAGCGATATGACCACGCAGAATATGACACACGCTATTTGATAATTAGAGTTCTCTCTGTACCGATCAACGAGATATTTGAGCAGCAGCGCCGCCATAAACATCTGCGGTAGCAGAAAGTAAAGGAAAGGCCGGATAAAAATGTGGCTGATGTTGCAGACAAGGAAATAGCCGCAGGCGTAGAAAAGCGCCATATTGTACCAAAGGTAAAACTCAGGAATCTTGTCGGCATACTCCTCCTCGAGACGCGGACCATACCATATGATAAACAGGGGGATCAGAAGATAGGACAGCATCATCGGCCCGAAGGACAATTTCTCGCTGGAATAGCCTTCCGTAAGCATCGTTGAGAATGTGGTGGCATAATTGTCATACCCCATAAACATTGACAACGACTCCACATAACTACCCAGCGCGGCGAAAGCCGGTGTCTGACCAATAACGCAGCACGCGATAACTATGGCGCACAGCAGGACGCGGCGATCAAGCAACCGCAGTCCGACCGGCAGGAAATAGACCGGGATAAGAAGCAGCGAGGAGTGATGAATGAAATAGCACACGGCAATGCAGGCCATATAACGAGCTAACTGGCGGCTTATTATGAAGCGTATGGCCCACATGAAGACACAGGCTGCCATCATCTGACGACAGGCCCCCATAAGGTTAGCCCAATAGCATCCTCCGAACAAAACAAACGGCACGAATACGAGCATCCATTTATAGCGTTGGAGTGCCTTAGTTAGGAAAAAAATCTGGATAAACGCCATCGCCGCGAGACCGAAAGATGGATGCAGACTAAGCGCGCCAACCACATATTTGAGCGCCGCGAATATCAGCTCTGTCTGGTTGCCACTCTGTGCCGGTCCTCCGTGCTCGGGTAGGGTAAACAGATACGCGTACGCCAGTGAGTCAGACCCCACATTCCAGCGGAGGCCGCCGACGATGGTGAAAAATAGCACATAAAGGGTCAGATATGAGTTCCAACGCCCAAAGCAGGGGGACTGGACCACATCATCACCATCCGCGTCGTCGTACAGCCGCCTGCAATCGTTCTCTTCCGCAAGCCATGCGTTCCGCGCCAACCATGACATTATGAACGCGAAAGACGCGTATATGAGAATTTCAAAAAGGAACTGCATCAGAACATTATTTTTCGCATATGGCTATATGCTGCTTCAATCGAAGGCGAGTCAGCCGCCCCCTGTTCCATCGGCCGTATTTCATTAATCGCCTCAATCCAATCTTCGACCGAGCCGAGCTGACGGAACCGCCCCATCCTTTCGGCGTCATGATATGGGTTGCGGGTGATCAGCAACGGCTTGCCCAGCCCCTCCGCGTCGGCTATCGTGGAGAGTCCGACACAGTAGTTCATCCGGTCGGGCAGCAGGGGGCACACAAGCGCCCGCGCCGTTGCCATTTCCTTGACCATCAACGGATAATTCGATGGCGAATTATCCAGGATCGAGACCTCTATATTGGGGATACCAGCACATTTGGCCGACAGGGATTCATAATTGGCACCGTTATGGCTCTTGGCCGTAATGATCCGCAACGGGGCTCCGGTTCCACGGAATGCCTCTATGAGAGTGTCGAAATCGCGGTTCTCCTTGCCCGTGGAGACGAACCATCCATTATCCGACTTCTCAACCTCTTTGTAAAAAGCCATATCAGGCCCCCATCCCGGAACGGAGGCCTTGGATCGCCGCACAAGTCCGGCTTTCACAGTCTCTTCCATAGTCAGCCGCGACAGGAAGAAAACATGGCTTACCGCTCCGAGCAGGAGTTTGTAAACAAGCGACGTTATACCTTTCTTCACCCTGGGCTCGCGATGGAGATACGCGTAAATCGGCTTACGATAAAGGCCGAAAGAAGCAAGTAGCAGAAGCAGCAGGTGGTTATGCAGGTTCAGGTTGGGGATAAACACCATGTCGGGACGGCACGAGCGGATATGCCTGATGTCGTCCAGCAGCCCGCCACCCTCACGCGCCCACACCACGTCATGGCCGTCGCGCTCCATCTCGACCGCCCCATAAAACCAATGGGAAGGCACGTTGCCTTTGAGATATTGCCCGCGGGTATTGGTCTCGCCGATATATAGGACTCTCATTTGCGCTTTATTCCCAAGAGTTTGCGGACCTTGTTGGCGTAATAGCCTTTCAGCATCTTCAGCCTGTCGGTCCGGGACATCCACGTCGCGGTATAATGATGGATAGTCCGGGTGTTCTCCGTGATTTCAAGCTTGCTGCTAAGGAACTCGACCGGGCAGAAATAATCCCACGGATATATGGTGATTCCCTCAACCTCCACCGGTCGGTCGGAGGATGCGAGCCCGTGCCTCTTCAAAATGTCCGTGACTATTCTGACTATGGTCACCTGTTCCATTCTTCCATCCGGATAAATATAATGGTGGCTTTCATAATAATCCAAAGCCTCACGAATAATCTGATTTCCAGGCTCGACTGCGAAACCCAGTCCGACCGCGACATTCAACAGGCCGCCATCAGTCGCGGCTGTGTTCTTTTCAAAAGCCATAAAAGCTCCTTTCGCAAGGATGTCGTCAATAGGCTTGATGACTTCGACATCAGTATCAAAATATACCCCCCCGTGCTCATAAAGTATTTTCAGGCGGGCGTAATCGCTGACGTAGGCGTACTTTCCAGCATCATACGCTTCGGAAGAGAACGGGACGCAATGCACATCATAGTTGGATTCATCCCAACGTTTAACCTCATAACCAGGCATAAACCGCCCCCAGCTATCCATATACTTCTGATACTGCTTCGGAATCGGCTTCTGCCCGAACCAGCAGTAATGTATGACTTTGGGTATCATAATTCGGACGCCATACGACGTTTGACATTCAAAGAGCCCTTGCCAAGAACCCATCTCATATACCTGGTGTTCAGCAGAGCTGCGCAAAGAGACGCAATAGCGATGGTCGCGACGTATATTGCCACGACAAGGATTAATGAAATATATGGGTGACACATTAAAATGCTCGATTACCACACCCATTAAAATTTCATATAGTGTGAAGTGTAGCAGATATATCACCAACGAATTCCGCCCCAGGTATTCCAGCAGGGGATTTGACCCTATTTTCCGGGAAATCCAAAATATCCCCAGAATACCGGATATCGAAATCATCAAAGAAAGGGATATTTCATAAAACCCTATTTCAATTCTATTGGTGAAATACGGCACATGCGCGTCAAGAGCGATAAGCGACATAATAACCACCAAATAAAGGCACAGGGACAGGAAATACACTCCGTCCTTTATCCGCCTGGCGCTCAATACATTTCCCAGCACCATAAATACCATAGCCATCAATGAATGCTTGAAATACCAGACATCCGGCAAGCCCGGCTGTTCGTTATACAGATACAGCCCCAGGCAAAAGGACATAAGGGAGACAAACAGCCGAAGCCATAAGCGACGAACTTTGGCGAGCGCCCAGACTCCAATACGGCAAAGGAAGAGAGTCGGAATAAACCATTCGCCAGTAAGTCTGAATCCTACATCCTTCACCATTGTCTTCACAATCCAGATGAATGAAGGCGCCCACGTCAGATAC